>Ga0302325_10027902_pt1 | contig 11692 bp, 12 predicted proteins | sample Palsa_T0_2_FD_201948 | JGI IMG/M metagenome (GOLD analysis project Ga0302325, IMG submission 201948) | Peat permafrost microbial communities from Stordalen Mire near Abisko, Sweden - Palsa_T0_2 | ecosystem: Environmental > Terrestrial > Soil > Palsa > Peat permafrost | place: Sweden: Abisko... | reverse complement strand
CGAGATCCGCCCAATACGTGCAGAGGGGCACGCGGCCGCCGACGAGCGAGCGCGCGAAAGTCACGCTCAGGAGACTATAGAAGCCGATATCCTCGAGCAGATACAGCAGCGAAAAGTTGCTCCTGAGCACCTGCCAGAAGTTGACGATGAGCACCACTGCGAGCACCGCGAGCGCGAGTGACACCAGCCGATAGGCCGATCGCCACGCAAGTCCGACGCCCAGCACCAGCGGCGGCGCTATCGCGAGCAGCGCACCCAGCGGCTTTGCACTCGGAGTCACGTTGGTGTAATTCGCCAGCAGCGCATAAGCGATCACCAACGCCACAGTCCAACCGTAGCGCTGGGTCGGCCACCGGGTTCTGTTCACTTCATCCTCTGCGCTGCAACATACTTTGCGAAGTGTCGCAGCGAGCGGAAGATCTCGCCGTTCTCTTCACTGTCGGCGCGCAGCTGAATGCCGTACTGCTTGGAGACGACGAGCGCCACCTCCAGGATGTCGATGGAATCCAGGCCCAGCCCTTCGCCGTAGAGCGGCGCTTCGGGACTGATGTCGCGCGGATCGATATCCAGGTTGAGCGCCTGCACGATAAGGCCCGCAATTTCGCGTTCGAGCGCGGCGGGATCAGGCGCCGAGGTCTGTTGGAGAAGCGACGCTTTTTCTGGCATAGGTCGAAGCTTTGACCGCGATTTAATTATGACCGATCGGCTAGAGGGACAGTATATATGGGCTCTGTGCGCCTATGTTATGGTACTCCTGGCCCGCGCGCGGCCTCTGGATGCGCAAACCTTGAGGTATGTCCGACGGTGCCGGGTCCGTGTCCGCCAATGAAAGAATACTACGCGCGTGAGGCGGACCGCCGCAGCTGGGTAGGCGGCCTTTTTGATCGTACTGCCGGCGATTATGACCGCGTCGAGCGAGCCATGGCCTTCGGCACCGGTTCCCGCTATCGGCGTCGAGCGCTGCAGCGCGCGGGCCTGATGCCGGGCATGAATGTTGTCGACGTCGGAGTAGGCACGGGGCTCGTTGCGCGCGAAGCGGCGTATCTCGTCGGTGATGGCAGCCGCGTGACCGGCATCGATCCGAGCTCCGGAATGGTGGAACAGGCGAAAGTGCCGGCCGGCGTGCGCCTGATTGCAGGCTGCGCGGAGGCGATTCCGCTGCCGAGCGACTGCGCTGACTTCATATCCATGGGCTATGCGCTGCGGCATATCAGCGACCTGGCGCTGGCATTTCGCGAGTTCTGGCGTGTGCTGCGGCCCGGCGGGATCATGTGCGTGCTCGAGATCACGCAACCAGAGGGGGCGGTGTCGCGTGCATTACTGAAAGCCTATATGCGCGGGGTCATCCCGATGTTTGCATACATGCTCGCGCGCCATCCGGAAACGCCGAAGCTGATGCGTTTTTACTGGGACACGATCGAGGCGTGCGCGCCGCCGCGCGCCATCATGAGCGCGATCACGGAAGCTCGTTTTGAGGATGTGACCCGCTACGTGGAGCTTGGGATCTTCTCCGAATATTGCGCGCGCAAACCGCGCGCCGCGCCCACCCTTTAGCGCGCGACCTTGGTTCTGCTGGCGTGCAGTAGCAGCAACGGCAGGCGCAGCAGGAATTCACCGAAGAGGCGCGCGTGCATCCACGTCAGGAGCGCATTGTCACGCCAATAGTTGAAGTGTGACACACCGCCTTCGTCGGCGCTGAAGTACTCGACCCGCGCCGGCAAGTTGATAGGCCGCACGCCGTGCCAGCACAGGCGCACGACCGCCTCGACGTCGAAGTCAAAGCGGCGCATCCACGGCTGCAGGCGCATGACGCGCACGAGCGGCGCAATCGGATAGACGCGAAAGCCGAACAGCGAGTCGTGGATGCCCATCCACAACGTTTCGACGTTTGCCCACCAGTTGGAAATCTTCCGTCCATTGACCCGCAGGCGCGGCGCGTGCTCATCGAAGACCGGCTCGCCAAGCACCATCGCCTCGGGCGCTGCAAGTGATGCGGCCATAAAAGCAGGAATGCGATCGACGGGGTGCTGGCCGTCCGAATCCATGACCAGTGCATGCGTGAAGCCGCGCGCGAGCGCTGCGCGCAGCCCGTACAGCACTGCGGCGCCCTTGCCACAGTTCTTCGGCCGCAGCAGCACTCGCAGGGCAGGGTCCTCGGCCGCCATGCTTTCAAGTTTCTCCCCGCTCCCATCCGTGCTGCCGTCCACCACGACCCATACCGGGTCCCAGTGCTCACGAGCGTCACGCACGGTCGCGAAGACCTTATTGCCGGGGTTATAACTCGGGATAAGAACGAGGTGCGTCGCCGAACGCGCGCTCACTGCGCGTGTCTGCTTGGCGATGGGCTTGGCGTGATACCCAGCCACTTTGATTGCAGGGAGCCAGCGAGCTCATCGCGGTAATAGGCCTCGAGCTCCGCCATAAATTTGCGCACGTCTGTGGGCGGCTCGAAGCGCCGACCGAGGCGCGCACGATAGATGATGGGCAGCGCTGGGCGGCGCAACAGCGACCACCCCTTGCCAAGATACGGTGAATCAGTCTCGATGATAAGCGTCTGTATCGGCACCGCGGCGTGTTTGGCGACGACACCGATGCTTGCCTTGAGCGCGTTGATCGGCGCGCGGACGCTGCGGGTGCCTTCCGGGAACAGCAACAGCACGCTGCCGTGCTGCAGCTCCGCGACCGCTTCGCGGATCATCGCCATGGGAGGCTCATTGCAAACATAGCGCGCGAGGCGCGCGCCGGAGCCTAGAAACACGTTCTTCAATACTTCGGACTTCATGACGCATACGACGTTTGGGTGTCGCGTCAGAATGAGAAGCGCGTCGATCATGCACGGGTGGTTCGGCGCAAGAACGCAGGCCGGGCCGCCGCGCAGCGCGTCGATCGCACGCAGATCGAGCCGATATGCCCGCACCAGCGTGAGCCAACCCGTGTAGATGCGAAATCCGGCCATGATGCCGCGGCGTCCGGCGGCGGTGCCCGCGCGGCGCGGCAGCAGTACGTACAGCGGCAGCGCGATGACGCTCCAACTCAGGCAGATCAGACCCAGAACGAGGAGGGAGCTGTAGAACACCGCACAGTCGTACACTGTTCGCAGGAGCCGCGGGGCGCGGCCGACGTCGGTATGCGGCGGCATAAAAGATGTTTGCACGACTCAAGAGCTGCTGCTGGCGAATTGGCACCCGGTCGCTTCGATTTCTACCGACAGGTCCTCCCGGCACAGGTCAGCGTGCAGATAGAGGGCCTGCACGTCCGCGCCGAGCGCCGCGCGCAATTCGCCCTCGATGACGCCGAGATCGGCCGCGTGCCGCACGTAGGCTTTGTAACACAGGTCGGCCATCGCAAACGGCGCGCGCGCTGCGGCTCCACGGTTCGCCGCGCCGAGCAGAGCCTCTATATTGCGCAGCGTCTCGCGCGTTTGCGCCGCGGCGTCGCCGATATGAACGGTCGCGTGCCCGATGATGCTTGCCGTGCCGGAAATGAACAGCGTGCGCCCGTGCGGAAAATCGATCACACAGGCGCGCGAAAACGTCGGGCTGCGCGGACTGTAGGCCGGCGGATAATGGTACGCGCTCACCTGGCGCGGGTTCTCGATGACGGTCGCCGCGCTGGCGCTGGCGAGAAAATAGATCACGAGCGGCGCGCCGCTCGGGGAGCCGACGCCGCATGCGGCCGGAACCGCACCGGTGACGGCGCGCGCACAAGCAATGAAGCCGTCCTGACGCGCGCTGTTGAATTGCCAGTAACGCTCCGAACCGTGCGATTTTCCATTGATGTCCGGTAGGAAGTTCCAGACCCGCACCAAGTGCGGCATCGCGAGCGCGTCGACAGCGGCAAAAATCTCCCGATATGCAAGCTCAGTCGCGCGCTGCAGAGCGCTTGTTTGCGCGCAACCGGCGCCAAACTCGCTTTCGGCGATGCTCAGACGGCCAAAGACGACGCCTGCACCCAGCCGATATTGGATCCGCCCTTGTTGGCCCGATCGCGCGACCTGCGGGACTTGCCAAATCTCATAGCGCCGCGGTTGCGTGCCCAGCACCGGCGTCGCAATGCTCGCCATCGGAACATCCGCAGTGGCTGTGCGCGGCGCCGCGGCGTCAAATGCGGCCACGCCGAGCACGTTCTGCCACCACGCTGCCGGGCGGTCGGCAAGTTCGGCGAGTGACAGATAGTCGAGCTTGAGGTCGGAATCTGATTCCATCAGCTGGCGGTCGTCTGCTCAGGCTCGACGGGCCTGATGTTCGTCGTGCGGCGCCGCAGGGCGCTCAGCGAACGTTTCAGGTTCGCCAGCGAGATCAGGTAATAGAACAGCTTGAAGGCGCGCAGCGATGTCCAGATCGGCGTGTCGCCAAAGATATCCCCGGCCAGCAACCCGAGCATCGCCTCCTTCATGCGCAGAATATTGCTCGGACCCATGAACATATCGCGTATCGTCGGATTGGTGACGCGATAGATGAACCAGGAATAGGCTTTGGGCCCGCGTCGCATCACGCGCTCGAAACTTCGCAGGGCCTGCCGCGCGCGCGCCGGGGAGCGCAGACATTGATCAATGGTATCGGCACCGGCGACGGCGCTGTTCATGGCGAGCATGACGCCCGAAGAGAACATGGGATCGATGAACGTATAGGCGTCGCCGAGCAAAAGATAATTTGCTCCGTAGGCGTGATCGCAGGCGTAGGAAAAATTGCCCGTGGCAGTCACATCGGCGACCAGTTCGGCATCTTGCAGGCGCTCGGCGAGCGGGGCGCATAGGCGGATGGTTGCGAGAAAGAACTCGCGCACCGGCATCGTGCGTGTCTTCGTGTAGTAGGGCCACACCACCGCGCCCACGCTCGTCGTGCCGTCGGCGAGCGGGATGAACCAGAACCAGCCGTGGTCGAACCAATAGATCGAGATGTCACCGGCGCGCTTTTCGGTGTAGCGGCGCGCGCCGCGAAAATGGCCATAGAGCGCTGCGCTATTGTGCTTGGGATTGCGCCGCTTGGCATTCAGGCGCGTGCCGAGAAACGTGTCGCGCCCGGACGCATCGATCAGGAACCGCGCTTGCCACGACTCGCTGCGGCCATCCTCCAGGGTTGCATGAACTTGCACCCCGGCGTTGTCGGGCAGAAATACGACCTCGCGCGCACGGCAACCCTCGATCGCCTGCGCGCCCGCCCGCGCCGCACGGCGGAACAGGATCTCGTCGAACTGCGAGCGGCGCACTTGGTACGCAAACGGCAGGGACTTGTTCCAGCCATCGGCAAATTCAAACGTCTGGTGCCGCCCGTCCCAGGGGGAGATGAATTCGGCACCCCACTTTTGCATGCCGATGGCTTTGACCTCATCGGCCACGCCAAGGCGCGCAAGGATGGGGAGATTCGCCGGCAAGAGCGATTCGCCGATATGAAAGCGTGGGTGGTGCTCCTTTTCGAGCAGTACGACCCCATAGCCACGTTCCACCAGGAGTGTTGCAGCAGTGGAACCGGCCGGACCACCACCGATCACAAGTACGTCGGTGTTATTCAAGAGTATGTACGAGGGAATGACAACTCATTGAATTCTATACGTCGGTGCACACATCGGTCCAATGCCGCGATCAGCGCTCGCGCGACGCGCGGCACTGTGAAATCGACGCGTTTCTTCTGTGGTGAGACACTATCATGGCGCCATGGAGGCACCCGCGATCACTCGGCGCAGACGGCCTTTCCTGGCCCCGATTTGGCTTCCTGCGCTCGCCTGCGTATTGGCAGTCGCGTTGGCGATCTACGCGTATCGCAGTGTCAGCACGACAACCGTTGTCATCGTTCGCCACGCAGAGAAGGCGCTGGGCACGATAGATGACCCGCCCCTTTCACCCGAAGGAGAGCAGCGCTCTGAGCGCCTCGCGCTCATATTTGGCGAACGCACGGGCGCAGGTCATCTGGATGCGATCTACGTCACCGATACGCGCCGCACACAGCAGACCGCAGCGCCGTTAGCCGCGCGACTGCATCTGGTACCGGTGGTGCTGCCGGCTGCGGATATTTCCGGCATTGCAGCGCGATTGCTGCAGGAACATCGCGGCGGCACGGTTCTCTTTCTGGGTCATAGCAATACGCTGCCGCAGCTCGTACGTGAGCTCAGCGGGAAGATGATCGAGCCGATTCCAGATGAGGACTACGGTGAGATCTACGTGCTGAGTGTTCCGCGCTTTGGCAAGGCAAGCCTTGTGCGCATGAAGTATTGATCGGCAGGGATCAGCGGGCGCGCGTGGCCAGAGCACGACGGATGAAAGCGGCGTGCCGGCCGATGCGAAAGTCCGCGAGCACGGCGCCACGGATGCGGCGCGCAGGGTCAATAAGATAGGTCGCGCGCCGTACTCCGAATCCGAGCGGTCCGTCAACCGCATACATGTGAATCACGGACTTCTGCGGGTCTGAGAGGAGCGTGAACGGCAGCCTGTACTGTTGGCGAAATGCCCAGTGCTGCGCGCTCGGCTGCGGACTGACACCAGCGATGGTGAGCCCGACGCGCAGGATCTCGTCGTGCAGGTCACGAATCACGCACGCTTGGCGCGTGCAACCCGGCGTAAAATCAGCCGGGTAGAAGTAAAGAATCAGCGCACCGCGGTTGAGGAGTGTCGAGAGCGACATGTCGCGTCCATCCTGGTCCGGTAGCGTAAACTCCGGCGCCCGTGTACCGATGTCGAGCATGTGCACTTCTCCTCGCGACGCGGTGGCGATCATAGCGGCGAGCCATCGGCAAGTTCGAGCGAAAGCAGCGTTGGTCATGCCGCCGTGCGATGCTAGAATCGCCGCCCGCGCGTGGGGCGGTAGCTCAGTTGGGAGAGCGTCGCGTTCGCAATGCGAAGGTCGAGGGTTCGATCCCCTTCCGCTCCACCAGTAATTTCAGCGTTTTCAGATAGGGAACTTTCGAACGGCTGCCATGTAAGTGCCAGATAAGTGCAAATGAAATTTTGCGACTGGTACGCCCGGTTCGGTGTTGTGCACACGACAGTGCGCCGCAGATGACGATGGCTGCGACCGTTCACGGAAGCAGTCTGGGCCGCTGGTTCGAGCAGCTCTGCCGAATCGAATACAAATTTCTGAAGAACTGCTGCAAGTCGAATCGGCGAGCGCTGAAGCCCCACGCGCTTCCCTCCCATGGTGGCGTCTATGCCTTCTGGTGGACTGGTCCAATCGACCTTCTGGCGGCCGGTGCGCGCAGGCAAGAACTGGACGTCCCCGGTTCTCGCGGCCGAATGATTCGGCTCCAGTGGGATGACGAGTGGCTGGGCATAGCCACGAAGCTCCCCGTACCGCTCTACGTCGGAAAGGCGTGGACTTCCGTTACAAAGCGGGTTGGAAAGCACCTCACGCTGAAATCCGAGCGCTTGCTAGACCAGAGGACTGGTCACGGCCGCCAGAGAGGGCCCATACAACCTGCCAGTTGCGCGCGGGCGTCGAGCACATGTTTCCAGACGAAGCCGACCCGCGCACGCTAATTCTGGAGAACGTTGGGCTAGCCGTGGTTGAACTTGACGGCGACTCTCACGCCGCAAATCGCTTTTATCTTGAAGACCTCGCAATCGGCCTAATGAGGCCCCGCTGAACGTCGATATCGAGCGTTAAACAGGGGCGTAGCAGGGGGCTCGCCGCAGCTTCAGCTGAAGCGTGACAGGAAATTTAAGTGCCTACAACCGAAATTAGTAGGCGCGGCGCAACCGCCCGTCATGCTAAGCAGCATGCGCAAAAACTAGCCGCGCGATACCTCATGAGCGGCGCTGAAGCGAGAAGCTAACTGGCGCAAGGCCACCCCTGAGGAGATAGAGGGATTCAAGCGCAAGCGCCCGGCCGCCAAGGACCCGACGTCTTCGGCTACTTCTTAGGAATTTCGGCGGCGAACTTTGCCCGCAACTGTTCCAAACGAACGTCCCCGTGCCCGTCCAGGATCGTGGCGCTGTGTTGCCCGCCCCTTTCTGGAACCTTCCTAATATTGATTAGTCGCTCCTCAAAGAGCCGTTCTACCGTTTCCACGAGCGGTCGATTGTCGGCGGTCTTGTACGTGATCTTCGCCATAGTGTTCCTTGTACTGTCCACGTCCTCCAATATTTGCAATTCAAGTAGCGCTTTTGCGTCCATCTTTCCACCCCGTGGCTGGGATTGAATACTGTGCCGAACGTACATTTTATCTCACCAACGCCTCGGTTTGACCTTCGTTGCGCGCCCTTCATGCTCGAAACTGCTCAAAATTGCGGATGGCACGCGAGGTGAGAAATAGGCTCACGAGCAATCCCTCGTTGGTCTCTCCGGTTTGCAGAATTACATTTCCGTCCGCTTTGTCCCAGCAGAACAGTCCCGTTTGCTGCTTTGCGGATTGCCCTAATTGCTCTTTACAGTATTGAAGGGTCCGCATCGCGACCTGGTTTGCTTCAAGGTTGGTCGGCAAAACGAGATAGGGGGCGACTTTGCAAATGTGGTTGTTCACCGATTGAAGATTTACGCTCCAAGAACGACCAAGAACGACGTCGGATGCGCGCTGTATTTCTTTTCGCCTTCAAATTGGCGGCCCATTGCCGCGTACTCCTTGGCGGAGAACTCAACCAAGCCGGTAATTTTCTCAACTGATTCATCAAGCCGGTATTCGCCCACCGGAAAGCTAGTTTTATATGCTGCTTTGCCGCGAGCTTTTATTCCTAACTCTGCTGACTATCGTACGCAACTGGATTTCAGATATTCGATGATGCCGTTCGGCAATTGCACAGACGGAGAATGCGAGCAGCAGTAACCGCTCAGGGCTGCACGATTGGCTTACCGCGACTTCGCTTGTACGCGATGATTCTGCGGGACGTCGCTCCGCCGCGCTGCATGTTCGGCGCAATTGCACCGTGGACCGACGCGCAGTTGACTCGGGCTCGCAACGGTGTACAAGAACAAATGAATTGGCGCGGTAGCTGCCATATCGGTTGTCGGCTGAGCAAGGGAACTTGCCGCCAGAGAAATGATGAACAAATTAAGTTAAAACGAAACGCTCGGGGAAAACATACGCCATGAACACTCTCAATAGATCGATCCTAGGATTGATCGCCGCGCTCGCGCTTGCAGCAACGGCCTTCGCTCAAGTGCCTTCTTCGAACGACACGAGCGACAGCAACGACAACACTGGAATGGGGACCGGCGCGCTCGGCGGACCGGTCGCCTCGAACGGCGGGATCTACAACACCGCCTCCGGGGTCGATGCGCTTTTTTCCAACACGACCGGCGGTTCCAACACCGCCTCCGGGGTCGATGCGCTTTTTTCCAACACGACCGGCGGTTCCAACACCGCCTCCGGGGTCGATGCGCTTTTTTCCAACACGACCGGCGGTTCCAACACCGCCTCCGGGGCATTGGCGCTCTATTCCAACACGACCGGCTACTACAACACCGCCTCCGGGGTCAATGCGCTCTATGAAAACATGACCGGCAGCTACAACACCGCCTCCGGGTTCGAAGCGCTCTATGAAAACACGACAGGCAACTACAACACCGCTTCCGGGTACAGCGCGCTCGCCTCCAACACGACCGGCGGCTACAACACCGCCTTCGGGGGCTTGGCGCTCGTCGCCAACACCACCGGCTCAAATAACACCGCCTCCGGGTACAAGGCGCTCCAGTCCAACACGACCGGCAGTGACAATACCGCCGCCGGGGCAAGCGCGCTCCAGTCCAACACGACCGGTACCAATAACACCGCTGTGGGCTGGAGCGCCCTCATGACCAATACGACCGGTAACAACAACACGGCCTCTGGGTACTATGCACTCGCGAACAATACGACCGGCAGCGATAACACGGCTTTCGGGGTTAGCGCGCTTCAGGTCAACACGACCGGCAATTACAACACGGCTTCTGGATACTGGGCGCTCTGGGCCAATACGGCCGGCAACTACAACAATGCCTCCGGCTACTACGCGCTGCATAACAATTCAACCGGCTCCCAAAACAGCGCCTCCGGCGTGCAGGCGTCGTACGGCAACAAGACGGGCAACTACAACACCGCCTCCGGCACTGATGCGCTCTATTCCAACACGACCGGCTCCTCCAACATTGCTGAAGGCTACAAGGCGGGCTACAGCCTGACGACCGGCAGCAACAACATTGACATCGGCAATCTAGGCGTGGCGGGCGAGAGCGGCACAATACGCATCGGCACGACTTCGACCCAGACTGCGACCTTCATTGCCGGCATCTACGGCACCTCGGTCACGGGCAGCGCGGTCGTTGTCTCATCCACTGGGCAGCTCGGCGTGACGGTGTCCTCGGAGCGTTACAAGACCGCCATTGCGCCGATGGGTTCGGACACGGCGAAGTTGAAACAGCTGCGACCGGTGAGCTTCAGCCTCAAGAGCGATGCGACGGGTACGCGCCAGTACGGCCTTATCGCCGAGGAAGTGGCGAAGGTATATCCCGAGCTGGTGATTCGGAATGAGAAGGGCCGAATCGACGGCGTTCGATACGACGAACTTGCGCCGATGCTGCTGAACGAAATGCAAAAGAGAAATGCCGCTCAGGATCAGCACATTGCAGCCCAAGACGCTAAAATCGCTCAGCTCACTGCTCAATTGGCCGAAATGCACGCGGCGTTCGAAAAGCAGCGTAAGGAAGTTGTGGTCTCCCAACGCTGAAGGTTCTTCATCTAAATCGCTCAGGAGTGCAAAATCGGCGTTCCGTGGCTTCGCTTGTAGGCCGTGATTTCGGCTGGCGTCATCGCCGAACCGAGTGTGACGCCAGATGCGATTTGTCCAGGACGCCCGGGTCCGGTATGACGTGCGATGTGCTCGGCGGCCTGCTCTTTCGCGTACGTGAGCCGGCGGGGCTCATGTAGGCCCTGCGTGAGCCAGCGGACACCCTGTACGAGTGCGTCGACTTGGTCGTCGTGCGCGCCCTTAGGGAATGTGTGCAGCGCGTCGAGGAACTCTTGGAGCCACGGTGCGTCGGCGCGCACGAAGATACGATGGGCTTCCCACGTCGGGACGATAGTGTGCGCTCGGACTGTTTTGTCGCCGTCCACTTTGACGGGCACGACAGGCAGGTCGGTTTGCTGTTGCAGGTCCTGGATTAGACTCTAGCCCGATGTGGCATCACGCGCCGGCTGACTGTACGCATCGTCGGCGTCGAGCACGTCATCAACGAAGATGCTGTCCGCTCGGTCACCGGTCACCTTAGCCTGCGCGGAGACGGCCATTCGAAAGTCCGTCGCCGAGTTTTGACCGAGCACTGACTCCTGCTTTGTATCTGGGCCAGAGCTCAGCACACTCGGCGTCTGTGAAAATCCGAAGGCGTCCTAGTCTCATCGCAATCACCTCTTTGTCTCAGATTACAATCGAGGTGTTCGCCGACCACTTGAGACCGCCACCTCTAAGTCACGGTTATTTGAGAATGATCATATCGGGTCTCGGGTAAAGACCGAGCTCCTTGCGACGATAGTCAATCGTCATTTCTGCGAAGCTTCCTAGCACGTCCATGCCCACGAGTACCGCGGGTTGGTCTTCGAGCCCCCAGGTCTTGAAGACTCGGAAACTACCGAAGATGAGATATAGGTTGCCGCTCGTGGCAGCGCCGATCTTCATAGATGAGACTGGTTCGATGACGGCCGCCTGCAACGCTTCGGTCGCATCGATTATGTTCGTTGGAAGGCTTGAAGCGCTCGCGCCCGACTTTCGAGCCAGCCCCTTCAGCAGCGCCCA
>Ga0302325_10027899_pt1 | contig 11693 bp, 10 predicted proteins | sample Palsa_T0_2_FD_201948 | JGI IMG/M metagenome (GOLD analysis project Ga0302325, IMG submission 201948) | Peat permafrost microbial communities from Stordalen Mire near Abisko, Sweden - Palsa_T0_2 | ecosystem: Environmental > Terrestrial > Soil > Palsa > Peat permafrost | place: Sweden: Abisko... | reverse complement strand
CCGCCCTCGACAATTCCACCGGCGAGCGTCTGGCAGTGGCCGCCGGCGAATATGCCATGTTGGCGGTGAGCGACACGGGAATGGGAATGGATGCCGAAACACAGGCGCGCATCTTCGAGCCCTTCTTCACCACCAAAGGCCCGGGCAAAGGCACGGGATTGGGTCTGGCAACCGTCTACGGAATCGTGAAACAACACGGGGGCGCGATTTCCGTATACAGCGAACCGGAGCGGGGCACCACGTTCAAATTGTTCTTCCCTAAGCGGGCGGCGGGTATCGGTGGACCCCTTAGCGAGGCGATCGTGCCAGTTCTGATGGCGCTCAGGGGCGGCCGCCGGACTATCCTGCTGGTGGAAGACGACGAGAGCCTGCGGCGCATGACCTTGAACATGCTGGAACGCCATGGATATCGCGTCTTATCCGCCAGCGGCGGGCAGGAAGCATTGGCCTTCTGCCGCTCGGTCCACGGCGCCATCGATCTGGTATTGAGCGACATGGTGATGCCGCAGATGGGCGGCGACCAGTTGGCTGTCGAGCTTCGCCGACTCTATCCGGAGCTGAAGATTATTTTCATGTCCGGCTACTCCGAGCACGCCGCCGTCAACCAGGCGATGCTCTCTCCGGACATCCCCTTCCTGACCAAGCCTTTTACCACCGCCGAACTGCTCGGGAAAATAAATCAGGCGCTGGGCGCCGGGCCCAAGACCGCCGGCACCGGCGTTTGATACACTCCTCCCTATGTCCAATCCCGTTGTTCACTTCGAAATCGGCTGCCCCGATACTGCGGCGGCGGCCGAATTCTATTCCTCCTTGTTCGGCTGGACCGGCACGCCCATGGGTCCGGCCACTTTGATCGACACCGGCACGAAGGAAGGGATTCAGGGTCACTTCACCACGCTGGGACACGAGCCTCATCGCTACACCATTTTCTACGTTCAGGTGGACGACATCGACGCGTATCTCGGAAAGGCGGCCTCCCTCGGCGGGAAGACTCTGGTACCTAAGGTCGACATTCCTACCGGGAGTTTCGCCTGGATATCCGACCCCGCCGGCAATACCGTAGGACTTTGGAAGCCAACACAGGCGTAGGGGTCAGGGAAAAACGATCTCTCGCGGAGCCGCAGAGGCCGCGGAGGAAAACTGGCGCACATTGGGGTCTTCGCGCGAAGCCATTCTTGGCCTGGTTTTTAATCGCTTAGGAAACGCGCAAGAACAACTTCGCAGCGGCAGACGTGGCGCGGACATTCGCGTCTGCAGCGCCGAGACTCCGACCTTCTGAGATCGCGCCACAGTTGGGAGCGGAGAGGAAATTGACTTGAGCCAGTTTTGGCATTACGCACTCCGCTCCCTTTGGTCACGGCTCGGAAACGCAACGTGCCGATACCGAGCCGCGACCAGAGGGAGCGGAGTGCGGGCTCATGTCAAATTCCACGACTTCATCATCTCGGCGTTCTGGGGGCATCCTGGTAAGAGGGTCGACACGAGTGTCGACCCGGCCGGCAGGAGAGCCTGCGCCACGACGCCTCCGCAGCAAGTGTGAAGTTATTCTTGCTTGCGTCCATAGCGGGAAGGTCGCGCACCGTGACTTTGCAAAGGGCACTGCCGAGTATTGACCGACGGCCTTCCGCCTCCACAACGGCCTACTGAAGTTCGTGTCCTCTACGACCCATATCGCATTGAGATACCCACCGTCGCAGTTGCACCGCCGGATATTCGGTGGGGCTCGCCGGTAGGCCCGGCTGATCGCGGCCGCGCCGCGCGATATCATTCCCATTAGCATGTTTCGCTCCCTGCTGATCTTCTTGCTCGCGCCAGAACTGTTCGCGCAAACCGACATCCGGGTGGACGCGACGTCCAAACAGGGGCAGTTCCCGCCGATCTTCGCATGGTTCGGCTATGACGAGCCGAATTACACCTACACGGCCAATGGCAAAACGCTCCTCGGCGAGTTAGCAGCAATCACCCCCGTTCGCGTTTCGATCCGCACGCACCATCTGCTGGTTACCGGGAATGGCGCCGCCTCCATGAAATGGGGCTCGACCAACGCCTACACCGAGGACGCCTCCGGTAAGCCGGTCTACGACTGGACCATCGTCGACCGGATCTTCGATACCTACATGCAATTCCGCCTGCGGCCGTTCGTCGAGATCGGCTTCATGCCGGAAGCGCTCTCTTCGCAGCCCGAGCCTTATGCCCGAAACTGGCCCTCGACGCCCGAAGGCCGCGGCTGGGCGCAGCCCCCCAAAGATTACGCCAAGTGGGCCGAACTCGTGCGTCAATGGGTTCTCCATGCGGTGGCGCGCTATGGAAAATCGGAGGTGGAAACCTGGCAGTGGGAGCTGTGGAACGAACCCGATATCTTCTATTGGCGCGGAACTTCCGAAGAGTACGATAAGCTCTACGACTTCACCGCCGCCGCCGTCCGCCGAGCGCTTCCCACCGCGAAAGTCGGTGGTCCGGCAACCACAAATCCCAACTCCGAGAAGGCCGGCGCATTCCTGCGGCAGTTTCTGGAACATTGCGCGCATGCCGGCACGCCGCTCGATTTCATCAGCTACCACGCCAAGGGCGCGCCCCGCATGGTCGACGGACACCTTCGCATGGGCATTCGCCAGAATCTAGCGGCAGTCGAGAAAGGCATCGAGATCGTCAGCCAGTTTCCGCGGTTCAAGAATCTCCCCATCTTGCTCAGCGAGTCCGATCCCGAAGGCTGCGCCGCCTGCCCGCTAGCCGGCCATCCCGAGGTCGGCTACCGCAACAACACCATTTATCCGGCTTACACCGCGGCCATGCTCGGTAACCTTCTCAAGCTCGCCGATCGCTACCACGCCAATATCGAAGGCATGCTCACCTGGGCCTTCGAATTCGAGGACAAGCAATATTTCGAAGGCTTCCGCACCCTGGCCACCAACGGAATCGACAAGCCGATTCTCAATCTCTTCCGCATGGCCGGATTGCTGCGCGGCGACCGCGTGCAGTTGTCAAGCAGTGGCGCCGCGGGGCTCGATGCAATTCTACAGTCGGGAGTCACCGGCCCGCCCGACGTCGATGGCATGGCCACCCGCTCCGACCGCGAGCTGGCCGTGATGGTTTGGAACTACCACGATGACGACCAGCCCGCGCCCGCATCGCCCGTCCGCCTGTCGATCGCCGGATTGTCCGCCGCCGGCGGTGCCCTCGTGGAGCATTACCGCATCGACGACCAACACAGTAATGCCTACACCTCATGGCAACTGATGGGATCGCCGCAGAAGCCCACCGGGGAGCAGTACGGCCACCTAGAAGCTGCCGGACAGTTGCAACTCCTGCATTCGCCCGAATGGCTGCCCGTCAAGGACGGTCATCTGGAGATCGCGTTCTCGCTGCCGCGGCAATCCGTCTCGTTGATTACAATTCGCTGGTAGCGGCTCCCGGCACACCGGGGTAAGATGGCAGGGACGCACAAGTGCAATCATGTCCAGTCCCACCGCCGAATCCTTCGAACGCCTCAAGTGTCCGTGGTGCCAGAGCCTCAATGTAAGATCCGCCCTCGCCTGTCAGGCCTGCGGTGCACCGCTCGATGTAGCCAATCTGGTCTCCGAGTCGGGCTGGCGCGAATGCCCGCGCATCCGCGACATGACCGAGATCCACTTCAGCAACAGCACCTGCCAGGTGGAAGGCGAAATCGTGCCTGTCGCCGAAATCAACCTTTCGCCCGGCGACGCCATCTTCTTCGAACACCACGTCATGCTATGGAAGGACGGAACCGTCCCGCTCACTCTCATGCCGCTCTCTGGTGGTCTGAAAAGGGCATTCGGCGGCATGCCTTTCCTCATCAGCGTGGCCACCGGCCCTGGGCGCATCGCCTTTTCCCGCGACGCTACCGGCGAACTCGTCGTCCTGCCGCTGCATCCCGGCATGGAAGTCGACGTGCGCGAACACGCATTCCTGCTCTCGTCGCACCAGATTCAGTATTCCTTCGTCCGCGTCAAAGGGCTGGTGAACATCCTGTTCGGCGGCCAGGGCATGTACATGGATCGCTTTGTGACCGCGGGCAGTCCCGGCCTGCTGATCCTGCACGGGTATGGCAACGTCTTCGAGCGAACGCTCAAGCCGGGCGAGAGCATTATGCTGGAACCGGGGGCCTTCTTATACAAGGACTCCTCCGTCACCATGGATGTGGAGTTTCAAAAGCTGGGCACCGGCTTCTTCGGCGGCACAACTATGAGCCTCGCGCGCGTCACGGGCCCGGGCCGCGTTGGCATTCAGTCGATGTACGTCCACCACAAAACCGAATAACGGAGACTCCATGTTCTGCGAAACCTGTGGATCGCAACTAGTTCCCGATGCCCACTTCTGCGGCACGTGCGGAGCAGTGGTGAAGGCACACGAACCCGCCGACGTCCTGCCGGTCCATGCGGCCGCACCTCCTTCCCTAGTTGCCGTCCCACCGCCGGCTCCAACTGCCGCGCGCTGCTCCTGGTGTGGATCTCCGCTGGCCGCCGACACGTTCAGCTGTCCCGGTTGCGGCGGCAAAGTCTCCGAAATGGCCATGGGCACGCGCTCCGGATGGCTCCAGCTCCCCGGCCGCAAGGACATGGCCAAGCTCCAGTTCGGCCAGTCCACCTGCCAGATCGAGGGCGTCTATGTCCCCGTGGCGGACATCCGGCTGGCCGCCGGTGACAGCGTCTATTTCGCGCACCACGTGCTGCTTTGGAAAGATCCGGACACGAACATCACCACCATGCCGCTCAAGGGCGCCTGGAAACGCATGTTCGCCGGCATGCCTCTCATCATGACGCAGGCCGAAGGTCCGGGACACATCGCCTTTTCGCGCGATGCCCCTGGCGAATTGATCGCCGTGCCCATCCATCCCGGCCAGTCGGTGGACGTTCGCGAGCATCTCTTCCTCACCGCCACCGGCAATGTGACCTACGACTGGTTCAACACCAACGTGTGGTTCCAGACCCGCAATGGCGACGACACCGAGACCCACTATCCCGTGGGCCCATTCATGGACCGGTTCTCCGGAACGGCGCAGCCCGGTCTCCTCCTTCTACACGCCGCCGGCAATGTCTTCACACGCACCTTGGGGCCGGGCGAGACGATGCTGGTGAAACCCACGGCGCTCATTTTCAAGGATCCATCCGTTCAAATGCATCTGCACTTCGAACATCCGCAGGTTGGATTCCTGAGCTGGGGCTCATGGAGCAATCGCTATCTCTGGCTGCGCGTAATTGGCCCCGGCCGCATCGCCGTCCAATCCTCCTTCGAACGGCTGGAAGGCGAATCGAGAAGTATACAAAGCGCCTCGTACGCCACTGAAACCCGCTGGTGAATGCAATTTTGGCCACCGATGATCGGGATCCTGCTTCCATCTACATCGGTGAACTCAATGCTTGTGTCAGGTCTGCAACCCATAGCAACTGGCCGTTCTTGCGAAACACTTTCAGATCGGCTGCCAAAGCCGTCTTCGCCGTGCGTGCGTGGGCGCTGGGACCCGCAGCGGTAGCGGCCATCGGCTGGCGATTCGGCATCCGGCGAGCGGCGCCCTGCCGCCGGCCTCGATTCGGGTTCGCTGTGTCGATCCGACCCGGGCTTGCCAGGAATTCATGTAGAATACGCGCTATGCGCGGATTCCGGTCGACATGCTCTTTACGCCGGACCTTACCGGTCGCGGTGCTGCTCCTCTCCGCCGGGGATCTGTTCGCCCTGCCGCCAATTCTCTACAATCGCGGAACCGTAAACGCGGCTTCCCTGGCGCCCTTCGGCCTGCCTAACGCCCCCATTGCGCGCGGCAGCATCTTCACGACGTTCGGCGAGAATCTCGGACCGGCCACCGGCCAGCAAGTGTCTGCGTTCCCGCTCTCCACGACGTTTGGTGGAGTTTCCATCAGCGTCACGCAGAGCGGCGTGGTCACCCAGGCCTTCCCCATCTACGTTTCGGCAGGGCAGATCAACGCGGTGATGCCCTCCTCCGTCACCGCGGGTCTAGCTACATTGCGGCTTTTCTATCAGGGGGTCAAGAGCAACGCCATCACCATTCAGATTGCCAACTCCGCGCCCGGTGTCTTCGCGATATCGAGCGGGGGCTACGGCCCTGGCATCGTGCAGAACTTTGTAAGTGCTACGAATGAACCGATCAACTCCCTCGTCACTCCCACCTCGCCCGGCCAAACCGTGGTGATCTGGGGCACGGGACTGGGTCCGGTCACGTTTCCCGACAACGTCGCGCCCACGGCCGGCAACGTCTCCACGCCGGTGACGGTCACCATCGGGGGCCAACTCGCCACCAACCTATATTCGGGACGGACCCCGTGCTGTTCGGGCGTCGACCAGATCGTTGCGACCCTGCCCGCGAATGTCCCGCTCGGCTGCTGGGTACCGGTGTCGATCAACGCCGGGGGCGTGGTTTCCAATATCACAACGATGGCCATCGCGGCGCCGGGCGCGACTTCCTGCGACGACCCCGGCAATCCGCTTTCGAAACTGGTGCGCACCCCGGGAACGCAGGCCTTCATTCATTTGGAGCAAGTGGATACGATCGAAAATATCGTGCCGGCCACGCCCGTGGCCAAGACTCTGGAGCAGGTCTACTCACGCTTCTATACGCGCCCGGATTCTCCCTACAACTTCGATCCGTATATGTCCTATCCTCCGGCTGGCGCCTGTCTGGTTCATCAGACCTCGGGTGACTCGTTCCTTACTAAGAGCCTCCGCGGAGCATTGCCCGCCAGCGCCAGCCTCAGTCCCCAACCCAATCAGTCCTATAACAACGGCACGCAGTCTCTGAACGTCGGCGCGATCAGTCCCTTCTACGCGGGGACTGTGGGTGGAACGGTCAATTCCACTTCTTTCGCCATGAACCCACTGGGCACTGGCGCGACTTTCACCATAGATCCGGCTGGGGCAAACCAAATGGTCCTTGCGATCGCCCCCGAACCGCCGCCTGCCTGGACACGCCCCAGCGCGATCCTGGTGGTCCCGCGCAATGTTCCGCTCGCTCTAGCCTTTACCCCTGGGGACCTAGCCGCGCCGACCGCAATTCTGCTTTATGCCTACGCGGCTGCCACCAACTCCACCGTGGAAGTGCAATGCCTTGCGCCGCCCGGCGCCACCTCGCTTACAATTTCCGCGGATACTCTGGCGAATTTGCCATCGAGCTATAGGGTGATCGATGGTTCTTATGCTGAGTTGATTATCGGAACGCTGGGAGTGAATCAGGCTGTGTCCTTCACGAACGGCCTCGCCGCCAGTGGAATCCTATTGAACTCCAGTTGGGTCAGCCAATCGGTGGCTCTCCAATGAAGCTGCTCTGCCCCTTTTTTCTCGCAGCATACTCTCTGTATGCCCAGATCGAACCGGGTCAGTATGCCCAGATCGTACCGGGTCAGCTTCAGATTGAGCCAATAACCGATAACTACGTGCTCTTGTACAAGGTGCAGCGGATCAACGGCACGAAGACCCTTCTTTTCGAAGTCGTGGATTGCCGCTCCAGCTTGGCTGCCTTCGCCGCCAATTACCTAATGCTTCCGCCATTGACCTCCTGTACCATGGTCAGCGAGTCCTCAGAGGTAACAGCTGATGCCACGCAGTCGCTGCTGGCAGCATTCTATGGCCAATTTCCCGATGGGTACCAGTGGTACGTCCCCCTTACGCCTTCCTCTGACGCGCCAGCCAGCCCCGGGGCGGCAGTTCGCCCGCATCTGACAACAGTCCAACCCGCGGCGCCTCCGAATCCGCATCTGGTCGACTTCGACGGACTGAGCAATAACATCTACGACTTTGACTTAACAACCTTCGCTACTCTCAGCACGGTCGCTATCCCGTATTCCACCTTCGCGACTAACTTAGCGATTCGGCCAACCGCCACTGGCCCCGATAACGAGGTCTGGGCGATGACTACGCAAGGCATCTTTGTCGCGGATATCGGGGCGGGAACAATCATAACCACCATTGCGATTCCGTCATCAATTCAGAACAATGCCAATACCGTTCAAACCAACCGGACTACAGGGTTCACCAGCAGTGGCGCGACCTTCTTCTATGCGGTTCCCTACGTCACGCCGGATTCGTCGGGCAACAAGGGCGCTTTGCTGGTCTTCGACGTGTCCAGCCGCACCCTCACATCGACATTGTTGCTGAAAACCGCTCCCGACGTATTGGTAGTGGCGCCAGATGGGCTGACCGTTTATCTGCTGAGCGGTGGAGCCGGAAATATTACTTACTACGACGTCCTTAGTGGCACAGCTGACCTTTCCGTGCCGCTCTATACACCAGGGGGAAGTCCTAATTACTTTACTGGCGCCGGTCCGGTATTCATTCACCCGGACGGCACACGGCTCTTTTGGCTTTCAGGGGGAATTTCGGTCTTTGACCTCACTTCACGCCAAATTACCAGTACGTTTCCTGTGAGCCTCCCCGCTGGCATCAGTAACGTGACGTTCCAGATGTCTCAAGATGGCTCGACCTTCGCCGTGTCCTACGAAGGAAACAACGGGCCCAGCGGGACCATCCTCATGGACCTCAACGGGAATATATTAGGGAGTACGCCTTCAACCAACACCGGCATCTTGACCACCTACATAGGCCCCGGCAACTGAGGTTCTGAATGGACTCTGGACAACGTTTGGCTCCCCGAAGCAAGAAAGCTATGCGCGTTTCCCTTACAGCCTGCCTGATTGCGGCGATCGTCGGCGTGCGGCCAACAGCGGCGCAGGATGGCGTAACCTGCGGAATCACTTATGGTCCGGACGGAAACATGATCAACCTTGGGGCTTGCAAACCCCAGCCAGCCCAGCAGGTTCATTACGGCGCGGTGGCGATCTCCCCCTCCACGCTAACCGTTGGAGGGTCCCACGGAGAGGGATCGCGAAACGATGCCATACAGAAGGCCCTGCAAAATTGCCGGAGAGGCCGAGCCAAGGACTGCACGGTTCCGTCGGCCGGGGACGGGTGCGCGGCGGTTGCCACCACGGCTAACCCGCCCGGCGTGCCCGGCGCCTGGGGAGCCGACATCGGACGGGATCGTGCCGCCGCCGCCGCAGCCGCGTTGAGCCAATGCAACCTCCACGGAAAAGGGTGCGCCGTGCGGGTGGCGCTGTGCGGAGGCGACGATGTGCGATGGTCATCCCCTATGCCGCTGCCGCCTGGCGACAAGCCAGGATCGGTTGATTCGAGGCTGGTGGGCACGTGGTCGCTTTTGAGAAATCCGGGCTACTGGTTGTGGAAGATCGGACCCAACGGTACCTACACCTTCTATAGCGAAGCGCCCGATGGTGCGCCGACGCATGTGGGAACGTTTGCGGCTAAAGATGGCCATTACACCATGCATTCAACGAACATGCCAGGCGACGATGCCGGGACGTATCGGTACCAGGCTCCTGGAACGCTGGTTGCCACCGGAAAGCTTGGGACGGGCACCTGGCAGCGCGTCGCGAGAGACCCATTCCGGTAAACGGAGTTTACATCCCTGGCACGAGAACGCACTCGAGAATCTGCACCGAGAAGCCAGGCATGGGAAAGTGCGTTCGACCCGCCGACAGCGTCCATTTCGCGCACCACGTGTTGCTCTGGAGAGACGCGGCCACGAAAATCACCACCATGTCGCTCAAAGGCGCCTGGAAACGCATGTTCGCCGGCATGCCGGTCATCATGACGCAGGCCGAAGGGCCGGGGCACATCGCTTTCTCCCCGCGATGCTCCGGGCGAATTGATCGCCATTCCCATCCATCCCGTCCAGTCGGTTGATGTGTGCGAGCATCTCTTCCTCACCGCTACCGGCAATGTTACCTACGACTGCTTCAACACCAACGTGTGGTTCCAGACCCGCAATGGCGGCGACACCGAGACCCACGATCCCGTGGGCCCATTCATGGACCGATTCTCCGGAACGGCGCAGCCCGGACTGCTTGCTTCTGCACGCCGCCGGCAACGTCTTCACACGACCCTTGGGCCCCGGCGAAAGCATGCTGGTGAAACCAACCGCACTCATCTTCAAGGACCCCTCCGGCCAAATGAACCTGCACTTCGAACATCCGCAGGTTGGATACCTGAGCTGGGGCTCATGGAGCAATCGCTATCTCTGGCTGCGCGTAGTCGGCCCCGGCCGCGTTGCAGTCCAATCGTCCTTCGAACGCCTCGAAGGCGAATCGAGAACTATACGTGCCTCGTACGCCACCGAAAACCGCTGGTAGACGTGGCGCAGGCTTTCAGCCTGCAGGGTCGAGACTCCTCTCGACGCGCCCCCGAAGCGGTGCGTCCCTAAATCGAAGTCAGCCCCTCGCGAAGGGCGTACCGTGTCAGCTCGATGGTGCTATGGATCTCCAGCTTGTCCATAATATTCTGCCGGTGCGATTCCACCGTCTTCGCACTGATATTCAGCAGGTGCGCGATTTCCTTCACCCGCTTGCCGTCGGCCAGCAGCCGCAGAACTTCCTGCTCGCGGGCAGTCAGCATATGCAGCGGCGAGACCGGCGGCCGTTCCGCCGCGCTCGTCTGCCGCACGAAATCCTCAACCAGTGTTCCCGTGATCACGGCACTCAGGTACGGCCGATTGGCCATCACCGCCCGTACCGCCTGATGCAGTTCCTCGAAGGCGCTGTCCTTCACCAGGTACCCCAGCGCTCCGGCCCGTATCATCTCGCTAACGAAGCGCCGGTCGGAGTGCATCGATAACGCGATCACTTTGGTCGCCGGACATTCCGCTCGAATCTGCCGGGTGGCGGCGATGCCGTCGATGCCGGGCATCACCACGTCCATAATCACCAGGTCCGGCCGCAACTCCCGCGCCAGCGCAATCACGGCGTCGCCATCCGACGCTTCGCCCACCACTGCCACGTCGGACTGTTGCGCCAGGAGGCTGCGCAGCCCTTCCCGCAAAATCCGATGATCGTCGGCTAACAAGATTCTGATGCTCACGTTCCCTTTTGACTTTCTCCGGCAACCCTGCCGGCACCTGCCTGTACCTGCATTTCCACGGTGCGATCGAGCGGGAGATGGATCTTCACCGCGGTCCCTCTTTGAGGTTCGGTGTGAAGCGACACCCGCCCACCCAGATCCGATACCCGCTCGTGAATGTTGAACAACCCGAAGCCGTCCGCGGACTCCGCAATTCCCATCTTGAGATCCGAAAAGTCCGTGAGACCGGTCCTTCGGAAACCTCTGCCGTTGTCCTTAACCAGGACCTCGACGCAATCGTCCAGCCACCGCAGCCGTACCGCCACCTCGCTGGCGGCCGCGTGCTTCGCCACGTTTATCAACAGCTCCCGCACCGCCGAAAACAAAAATACCGCGCTCTCTTCCGGCAAGGCCCCCGACTCGCCCAGCCGCGTAAACGCCACGTGGTACCCATACTGCCCCGCCATGTTCTCCGCCAGCCACTTCAGCGCCGCCTCCAACCCCAGCTGGTACAAAATCGGCGAGCTCAACTGATAGGTCAGCGAGCGTGTCTGCTGCAGCGCCTGTTCCACCAGGTCCTGCACCTCCGCCACACCCGGCAGGGTCTTCATGGGAGCGATTTTCATCTTTGCCGTCGCTAGCAGTTGTCCCAGATTCTCGTGCAGCTCGGCGGCAATCTGCCGGCGTTCGCGCGCTTCCACCGCGGTCAACTCCGCCGCCAGCTTGCGTAGCTTGCGCCGGTACTGCTCGAGCTTCTCTTCCACGCGCTTTTCGTCGGAGATATCGCGAATCACGCTCACCCAGCTCGTGAGCTC
>Ga0302325_10027898_pt1 | contig 11693 bp, 10 predicted proteins | sample Palsa_T0_2_FD_201948 | JGI IMG/M metagenome (GOLD analysis project Ga0302325, IMG submission 201948) | Peat permafrost microbial communities from Stordalen Mire near Abisko, Sweden - Palsa_T0_2 | ecosystem: Environmental > Terrestrial > Soil > Palsa > Peat permafrost | place: Sweden: Abisko... | reverse complement strand
GCCGGCCGCCCCTCTACAGCAACCCCGACTCTTCCTCTTCCGCCTGCTCGATCAACGCCTCGCTGACCACCACTGTGCGGCGCGGCACCAGGAAGACCATCGTCGAGGCGCAGGCGATCGACAGCACGACAACGGCGGCATTGAGCGGCACAGGTGTCGCGAAATGCCCGCCGAGATAGGCGCCGAACTGCGAGAGCAGGGAGCCCAGCCCCATCTGCAGAAATCCCATTGCGCCCGACGCCGTGCCGGCGGCTTCCGGACGGATGCTGATGGCGCCGGCCGCCGAGTTCGACATCACGAAGGCGTTGGCGAACATCACCAGCATCTGGGTGCCGAACAGCCATGACGGCGCCTGGTTCAGTCCGGCGATGCCCCATGCGAGGTTCAGCACGCTGCCCAGCAGCTGCAGCGCGAGCCCGAACCAGATCAGTTTTTCCAGCGAGTGCCGTGGCGCGAAGCGGACGCAGAACAGATTGCCGATCAGATAGGCGAAGGCCGTGGTCGCAAACCACGCGCCATATTCTGCGCTGGAGCGGCCCATCTGCATGACGACGATATAGGGGCCGCCGCCGGCGAAGGTGAAGATGATCTGCGACGCCAGCACCTGGCACAGCACGTAGCCGATGAAGGGGCGGCTCCTGAGCAGATTGCCGACATCGCCGCGAAATCCGCCGGCCTCGAGACGATCGCGGCGCGTCTCCGGCAGTCCGACGGCGATGGCCAGGGCAATGACGATGGAGGCGGCGGTGATGACGTAGAAGATCGAGCGCCAGCCGAACGCGATCTCCAACAGGCCGCCGGTCAGCGGGCTCAGCATCTGCGCGATCATCATCACCGCGATCACGAGGCTGATCATCGAGCTGATGCGCTCGCGGCTATAGAGGTCGCGGATGATGGCGCGGCTCACCACCATGCCGGTGGCGCCGCCCAGCGCCTGCAGAAAACGCGCCGCGATCAATTGCGGCAGGGTTTGTGAAAAAATACAGGCGGCGCTCGCCACCACCATCAGGCCGAGCCCGGCCAGCAGCACCGGACGGCGTCCGAACCGGTCCGACAGCGGCCCCATGATGATTTGCGAGCAGGCGATGCCGACCATGTAGAGCGACACGGTCATCTGCGCGATCGAAATATCGCGGCCGAACGTGGTGGCCAGCACCGGCAGCGCGGGCACCAGCATATAGAGCGAAATCGGCGCCACGCCGGTCATGACGACCAGCAACAGCAGCATGAGCTTCGGCGGTGCGCTGCGGATATCGTCTGCCGCCGGACCCGGCGGCTTGCCCACTACTCCGTGCATGGAAAATCTGATCCAATCCTGTGAATCAGACTGTAGCGTTATCTCTCGGGGCGAATACGCCCGTTTCGGCATGCGGCTATTCGTTTTTCGGGAGGCGGCTACCGACAGCGGCACGGTCGCGACCACACATACAGCCGTCATCACCCGCGCATGCGGGTGATCCAGTATTCCAGAGACGGCTGAATTTGAATCGAGAAGCCGCGGCGTACTGGATCCCCCGCTTTCGCGGGGGATGACGACCTCTGCTCTGCGACAGCGACTGTATGCTTCGCTACAGCGACAGCGGTGCGGTCGCGGTGTCGAGCCACACTTTGGTGGCCTCGTCGAGATGCGAGCGGATGGCGTGACGCACGCTGGCGTGGTAGTCGTTGACCCAGCTCAGCTCATCTGCGCTCAGCATGTTGAGGTCGATCAGGCCGCGGTCGATCGGCGCCAGCGTCAGCGTCTCGAACGCGTTGACCGGCTTCTCCGCGCCGGCGATATCGGCGGCCACGACCAGTTCCAGATTTTCGATCCGGATGCCGAAGCCGTCGGGCTTGTAATAACCGGGCTCGTTGGACAGGATCATGCCACGCCGCAGCGGCGCGGTGCCGAGCTTGGAAATCCGCGCCGGGCCTTCATGCACCGATAGATAGCTGCCGACGCCGTGGCCGGTGCCGTGTTCGAAATCGATCCCGGCCTGCCACAGGAATTGCCGCGCCAGCGTGTCGAGCTGGGCGCCGGTGGTGCCGTCGGGAAACAGCGCGCGCGCGATCGCGATATGGCCGCGCAGCACGCGGGTGAAGCGGTCGCGCATCTCCGGCGTCGGGGTGCCGATCGCGATGGTGCGGGTGACGTCGGTGGTGCCGTCCTCATATTGCGCGCCGGAATCGATCAGCAGGAGATCGCCCAACGCGATCCGCCGGTTGGTCTTGCGGGTGACGCGGTAGTGCACGATGGCGCCGTTCGGTCCGGTGCCGGCGATGGTCGGGAACGAGACGTCCTTCAGGGCGCCGGTGTCGCGGCGGAAGGTTTCCAGCGCCTCGACGGTATCGATCTCGGTCAGCGCGCCGGAGGGCGCCTCGCGGTCGATCCAGGCCAGGAAACGCGCCAGCGCCACCGCGTCGCGCCGATGCGCGGTTCTGGTGCCCTCGATCTCGGTCGGGTTCTTGACGGCCTTGAGCAGGCTGACGGGATCATTGCCGCGCACCGGCTTGCCGCCGGCCGCCGCGATCAGGCGGCTCAGCGCGTCGGCGGCGGTGGCGCTGTCGAGCGCGATCGAAGCCCCGCTTCGCGCCAGCTCGGTGAGTTTGGGCGTCAGCGCGTCCGGCTCGGCGACATCGGCGGTCTGTTCGAGATGGTCGCGGGCGCTGTTGGAGAGTTTGCGGTGATCGATGAAGATGATGGGACGGCCGTCCTTCGGCACCAGCGCATAGGACAGCGGCAGCGGCGTATGCGAGACGTCGGCGCCGCGGATGTTGAAGGTCCATGCCACCGCGTGCGAATCCGACAGCACCAGCGCCTCGACCCCGAGCCGCGCGATTTCCTGGTGAATCCGGCCAAGCTTGTCGGTTTCCGCTTCGCCCGAAAATTGAGGGCCGTGAACGGCGACCGCGCCGAGCGGCGGGGCGGGGCGCTCGGTCCACACCGCGTCCAAGGGATTGCTTTCGACGGCGATCAGTTCCGCGCCCGCCTTGGCGCAGGCCGCGGCCAGCCGCTCGGTCGCCGCCGAGGTATGCAGCCAGGGATCGAAGCCGAGACGGTCGCCGGCGGCGAGATGTTTGGTCAGCCAGCTCTCGGGCGGCGGATCGACCAGCGATTCGACGTTCCAGGCCCTGGTATCGACCTGCTTGGCCGCCTGCAGCGTATAGCGGCCGTCGACGAACACCGCGGCCTCTCGAACCAGCACGATGGCGAGGCCGGCGGATCCGGTAAAGCCGGTGAGCCAGGCCAGCCGCTCCTCGGAAGGGGCGACATATTCGTTTTGCTGCTGATCGGCGCGGGGAATCACGAACCCGGTCAGCTTGCGCCGCGCCAGTTCCTCGCGAAATGCCGACAGCCGTGCCGTCAGCGCCACGCCGCCTTCGGGCTCTTCGAATGTCTGGAAATGGGCTTCGAACATCGTCCGCCACTTTAGGAGCAGGTGGAGAAATCCGCAATGCGACGCAAATTGCTTTTGCTTTGGCGTAACTTATGCTTGAATTACCCTGCCTGCATTAGACGGGGATAAAATGGTTGGTGTCACAAACCATTCGTCTAACGCGGTCCGGGGAAATGCCAGGAGTGTTCAACTCAACGAAGAGGGGAACCACGATGCCTGCCTTTACGTTTGAGAAGATCTCGCCCCCGGTCGGCGGGCCCGTTTCGTCCGTGGCCTCAGTTTCTTCCGTGGCAAATGGCTCTGTTCCGTCGACCGCGAAAAAGCAGCGCGGCGTCATCATTCAAATCCTGGATCGTTTGGTCGAGACCCGCGTCAAGCGCACCTTGCGCACGGGAAAGGGCGTGATCGCCCGCCGCCAGCCGGAATAACGGGTTAGGCTGCATCAACAGACACAACCGTCATTCCGGGGCGCGCGTTAGCGCGAACCTCAGATGTGCAATTGCACATCGGGGAATCTCGAGATTCCGGGCTCGATGCCGCGCATCGCCCCGGAATGACGAGACAAAATTCACACCTTCCGCATCAAGAGGCTGCTCCAGCCTTCGATTTGAATGTGCCGTTTCAGGACAAGTCCGCGCGACCTGTACGCCGCGATCACGGCCTGCGCCTGGTGCGGCAACAGCCCCGATAAAATGACCAGCGCCGATGGCGCCAGATGCCTCGCCATCGCGGTCGCCATCTGCCGCAGCGGATTGGCGAGGATATTCGCCAGCACCAGATCGAACGGGCCGCGCTCCGCAAATTGCGGCGCCGAGAATCCAGTGGCCTGGATCGTCTCCACCAGGTCGCCGGTCCCGTTCAGTCTTGCATTGTCGTGCGCCACCCGCACCGACAGCGGGTCGATGTCGCTGGCCAGCACCTTGATCTGCAGCGCCCTGGCGGCGGCGATCGCGAGCACGCCGGTGCCGGTCCCGAGGTCGAGCACGCGCCGGGGCAGGCAAGCCTTCAGCACCTCGTCGAGCAGCAGCAGGCAGCCGCGCGTGGTGCCGTGATGGCCGGTGCCGAACGCCAGCGCCGCCTCGATCTCGATGCCGAGCTTGTTGGGCGGAATCCGCGCGCGGTCATGGTGGCCATGCACGATGAAGCGCCCCGCGCGCACCGGAATCAGCTCCTCGAGCGTGGCCTTGACCCAGTCCTTGGCCTCGACGGCGTCGAAGGCGATGTCCCGCGCCACATCGTCGCCGGCGGCGAGGCCGACCAGTTCGCGGATCGAGGTCTGATCCGGCGGTTCGGCGAAATGCACGGTGATGTCCCAGCGCCCGTCGGGGCCCTCGAACGCCGCGATCGCGGCCTGGCCCTCGAAAAAGCTCTCGGTCAGCAGATCGACCACGCGCTTGGCGGTCTGCTCGCTGCCGATGGCGAAGCTGGCGCGGGAGGTCGCGGGGGTGAGGGTCATGAACGGTCCGGGAGATTGACGCAGGCCACGCGAGATCCGTTACACGATCTGGCGATGGCAGACAGCCTCGATGTTGTGGCCGTCGGGATCGAGCACGAACGCGCCGTAGTAATTCTCGTGATAATGCGGGCGCAGCCCCGGCGCGCCATTGTCCTTGCCGCCGGCCGCGAGCGCGGCCTGGTAAAATCGATCGACGGTTTCCCTATCCGGTGTCGCGAATGCGACGTGAGCGCCGGTCTGCGCAACGCCCTTGAGGCCGATCCAGAAAAACGCCTTGTCGTTGGCGCCATAGCCGGCGAAGTCGTCCTCGACATACAGCCGCTCGATGCCCAGCGGGCGCAATGCCCGGTCATAAAACGCCTGCGATCGCCCGATGTCGCTGACGCCAAAGGTGACGTGATCCAGCATTGTGGTCTCCATGGTCGGGGTGTTGTCGCGGTAGTGTCTCCTTGACGGACGGGTCGCATCGCCCCCGGTTCCGTGCTATGCTTAGCGCAAAGCAGGGACCTGAAGTGAGGCCAGTAAATCGCTCACGGTTGGATTATATTCGCCGCAATGCAGGGTACGGGCTTGCCTTGGCAATGGTGTTCGTTTCGATCTGGTTTGTCTGCATTTTGATAGGGGTTGTCATTTTCATGAACACCATTCCCGGAGATGAACCAGTAAGCTTTTCCCTAGAAAGCTTTTACCACGCAATAAGTTTTCCCATTATTGGAGGACTCGTGGGTCCTTTCGTTGCCTTTCAGCTTAATGAATCGACGGGATGCTTGATGCCCGGAGGCCCCAAGGGCGACGGCACAGCCTGTTCGTATTAAACGCAAGGTTTCTTCATAGGGCTATACACCGATCCGTACCCGATTTTCCCACAGCCGCACGGTGCGATTTCCACCACAAACGCACCGGTTTCTCCCCGGACTACTCCACCGGCTTATCCTCACCCATCCACCACTTTTCCACAGCCTGTCCACCGACTGGTCAACCGGTTGTACCGTCGCTGCGAAGCGCACTTCGGTCAGCGCTGGGCGCTGTCCGGGCTTGCCGGCCGGCGGCGAGATTGAACAACAGGTCCGTTGCGACTTATGCTGAGCCGCAGGCTTCGCTGGGAGGGGACAAGATCATGTCTTGGACGTGGCACTGGTGGCTTTTTCTCGCCGCGATCATCCCCAGTTGCGCGCTTGTCAGATTCAGGCGCGGCGCCATCATCGATCCAAAGATAGAAAACTACCAGGGCGCCTTTCGGACGAAGCCCTACGCCATCGCGGGCATCATTTTGCTGGCCGGCGTGATGTACGCGGCGATCATGACCGCGATTGCGGGTTTCATTTTCTGAATTTCAAACCGGGATCGCGCCCGATACGCACAAGGCTTCCCCCAAGCCGTCCATCATTTTGTGCACAATTTTATCCACTGCCGGGCCGGCTGATAAACCACCCCATGACAATGGCGGTTTCGACGCGGTCGTCGAGGTTGCGGAGCCTTTCGCGCAGCGCAAAACTTCGGGCTGGCGCAGGTCGCGATTGGCTTCGCCTTAATTCGGTCGCTCGACTCGTTCTGCTGTGAACGCTTCAATCGTGAGTGGGGGGAAAACAAAATGAATGCGAAAAAATATGCCGCCGAGGCGATCGGGACGTTCTGGCTGACCTTTGCGGGATGCGGCAGTGCTGTGATCGCCGCGGCGTTTCCGCAGGTCGGCATCGGCCTGGTCGGGGTATCGCTGGCCTTTGGACTCAGCGTCGTGACCATGGCCTATGCGATCGGTCATGTGTCCGGCTGCCATCTCAACCCCGCCGTGACGGTGGGTCTCGCAGCCGGCGGCCGTTTCCCGGCCGGACAGATCCTGCCTTATATCATCGCACAGGTGATTGGCGCGGTGGCGGCGTCGGCGCTGTTGTACGTGATCGCGAGCGGTGCGGCTGGATTCGATGTTGCCAAGGGTTTTGCGTCGAACGGATACGGCTAGCATTCGCCGGGCCAGTACGGCGAGGCCGCGTGCTTCATCATGGAAGTGGTGATGACGATGATGTTCCTGTTCATCATCATGGGCGCGACCCATGGCAGCGCCCCGGCCGGCTTCGCGCCGCTGGCGATCGGCCTGGCGCTGGTGATGATCCATCTGGTCAGCATCCCCGTCACCAACACCTCGGTTAATCCCGCGCGCAGCACCGGTCCGGCCTTGTTCGTCGGCGGATGGGCGCTGGCCCAGCTCTGGATGTTCTGGGTGGCGCCGTTGATCGGCGGCGTGCTGGGCGGCGTGATCTATCGCTGGCTCAGCGATGAGCCGGCCGGCACGGTCGCGGGCCGGTAGCGGCGCGAACGCAGAATTTCGTCCTGCCCGGCCCATGTAGAGCATGATGAGATTAGACTGATCTGCAACGGCAACGGAGATGCGCTCCCTCTCCCATGGGGAGAGGGCGGGGGTGAGGGGGTACGGTCTATCGATAGAGCTTAATCCCTCACCCGGATCGCATCTTCGATGCGATCCGACCTCTCCCAACGGGAGAGGTGAAGTGGAACCCGCGGACCGACCGAATTCAATGCAAAAAAATCCCGCGTCATCCAAACAGCGCGCGGTGATCGCCCAGGATCACCCGCGCGGCGTTGTGACCGGGCGCGCCGGTGACGCCGCCGCCGGGATGCGCGCCGCTGCCGCAATGGTAGAGACCTTTCAGGGGCCCGCGATAATCGGCGTGGCCGAGCATCGGCCGCGCCGAGAACAGCTGATTCAGCGTCAGCGCGCCGTGGAAGATGTCGCCGCCCAATAGCCCGAACTGGCGCTCCAGATCGAGCGGCGACAGTATCTGCCGGCCGATCACGCTCATGGCAAAACCCGGCGCATATTGATCCACCGTCGCGATCATGAGATCGGCGACCTCGTCGCGGTGGTCGTCCCAGGATCGGCCATCGGGCAATTCCGGCGCGACATGCTGGCAGAACAGGCTGGCGACATGCTGGCCCGGCGGGCACAGCGTGTCGTCCAGCGTCGAGGGGATCAGCACCTCGACCACCGGCTCGCGGCTCCAGCCGAGGGTGCGGGCGTCCTGCCAGGCGCGATCCATGTAGCCGAGGCTTGGCGCGAGGATGATGCCGGCGGTGAGATGATCGCCGGTGGCTGGAATGGCCGTGAACGAGGGCAGGGCGTTGAGCGCGACATTGATCCGGAACGTGCCGGAGCCGTTGCGCCAATTCCTGATGCGGCCGAGAAAGTCCGCCGGCAGCGCATCCGGCGGCACCAGCCGCGTATATAGCAGTTTCGGATTGACGCTGGAGGCGACATATTTCGCGCGCACGGTTTCGCCGGTGTCGAGGATCACGCCGACGGCGCGGTCGCGCTCCACGATCACCTCGCGCACGCCGGCCTCCAGCACAAGTTCGACGCCGTGGCCGCGCGCCGCCTTCGCCATCGCCTGGGTGATCGCGCCCATGCCGCCGATGGCGTGGCCCCAGACGCCCTTCTTGCCGTTCACCTCGCCGAACGCATGATGCAGCATCACATAGGCCGAACCTGCCGCGTAAGGGCTGGCGTAATTGCCGACGATGGCGTCGAATCCAAACAGCGCCTTGACCAGATCGCTCTCGAACGCATCGTCCAGCATCTCGCCGGCCGAGCGTGTGAACAGATCGAGCAGGCTGCGTTGTTGTTCCAGCGAAAGCTTGCGCAGGATGTTGGCGGTGCCGAGCGCGTTGAGGGCTTCGCGGATCGAGCCGGCACTGAGCCCTGCGACAATATTCGGCGGCGCGCGCAACAGGAATTGCCGCAGCACATCGGCGATCACTTCAAGTTCGCGTGTGAACGCATCGATCCCCGCGGCGTCGCGTTGGCTGAGTTTAGCCACGGACTGATAGGTTCGGCCTTCGCCGGTCAGGAGATAGCTGCCGTCGGGGGCGGGCAGGAAATTCTGCGCACGGCGCTCGACGATCCGCAGACCGTGCTCGGGCAATTTTAAGTCCGAAATGATTCGGGGATTGAGCAGGCTGACCGTGTAGGCCGCGACCGAATTGCGGAACCCCGGATGAAACTCCTCGGTGACCGCGGCGCCACCCACCACCTTGCGGCGCTCGACCACCTTCACCCGCAGCCCCGCCATCGCCAGATAGGCCGCGCAGGTGAGGCCGTTATGCCCCGCACCGATGATGATGACGTCGGTTTCTGTCATGGTTGTTTCAGGATGTTACGATCGATGTTGGTTTGCGTCGTCATTCCGGGATGGTGCGTTAGCACCAGACCCGGAATCTCAAGATTCCGGGTTCGATGCTATGCATCGCCCCGGAATGACGGTGTACCGGAGGCGCGGACATCCGCCCAGCGTCAAGTGATGATTTTGTCACCTCGCCCCGCATTGCCCGTCGCGTCGCCCTATGCTCCATTGCCGCCGTCGGCGCCCGCCGGGAGCTATTTGTTGGACGCGTTTTCGCCTGAAAGCGCTTTGCCGGAGCTTGCATGTCTCCACCTGATATTTCTGTTGCCACGGGCCAGCCTTCGGCCGGCCGAAACCGGCTGGTGCTGATCGTCTATACCGCGGCCATCTTTGTCAGCGCGCTGCTGCTGTTCTCGGTGCAGCCGCTGTTCACGAAAATGGTGCTGCCGCGGCTCGGCGGTTCGCCGGCGGTGTGGTCGGTGGCGATGGTGTTCTTCCAGTCGCTGCTGCTAGGCGGCTATGCCTATGCGCATTATCTGATGCAGATCCGCAACCGCCTGATTCCGGTCGTGGTGCATCTGGTGCTGCTGGCGGTCGCGCTGGTAACGCTGCCGCTGTCGATTGCGGCCGGGTGGGGTGAGCCGCCGACCTCGGGCTATGCGTTCTGGCTGCTCGGCCTGTTCGCGGTTTCGATCGGCTTGCCGTTCTTTGCGCTGGCGGCGAACAACCCGCTGCTGCAGGCGTGGTTCGTCCGCACCGGCCATCCCAACGGCCCTGATCCCTACTTTCTCTATGCCTCGTCGAATATCGGCAGTTTCCTGGCGCTGTTGTCCTATCCCGTGCTGCTGGAGCCGATGTTCACGCTGCGTACGCAGAACCTGATCTGGACCGGCTTCTATGGCTTGCTGATCGTTCTGATCGCGGCCTGCGGCGTGCTACTGCTGCGCTCGCCGGTCTCGGCCGCGGTCGATACGCTGGCCGGAGATACCAACACGCCGGCACCGGTCTGGATGCTGCGCGCGCGCTGGATCTTTCTCGCCGCGGTGCCGTCGGGCCTGCTGATCGCGGTGACCGCGCATATTTCCACCGACGTCGCCGCCGCACCTTTGCTGTGGGTGCTGCCGCTGTCGCTTTATCTGTTGACCTGGGTGCTGGTGTTCCAGTCGCGGCCATTGTTGCCGCATAAATGGATGCTGCTGCTGCAGCCGCTGGCGATCGCGGGTGTGATCGTGCTGCTCGCAATCGGCGGCGAACAGAACCTGCTGCTGACGCTTGGCGGCCACCAGCTCTGTTTCTTTATCATTGCGATGGCCTGCCATGGCGAACTGGCACGCACCCGCCCGGCGGCGAAATATCTCACCGGCTTCTATGTCGCGCTGTCGTTCGGCGGCATGGTCGGCGGCCTGTTTGCGGGCCTGATTGCGCCGTTTGCATTTTCGTGGATCGCGGAATACCCGATCCTGCTGGCCTTGGCGGCGCTGTGCCGGCCGCCCGGCGGCGATCAGCGCCTGGCGCGCTGGAGCCGCTGGTATTGGCCGGCTCTCGCGGTGCTCGCGGTGGCGCTGATCGCGCCGGTCTATTCGGACGGCAGGCTGATGACGAAGCTCGCGAACTGGCTCGACGACAACAGGGTCTGGGTGATCGGCGCGGTCGGCGTGCTCTCGGCCCTGCTGGCGCTCGGCCTGAACGCCAACCGCTGGAAAATCTTCGCGACCGTCGTGGTGGCGCTGATCTTGATCCGCGCCTATCCCGCCGACGAAGGCCGGGTGGAAACCGTGCGCAGCTTTTTCGGGGTCCACAAGATCGTGGTGACGCCGCACGGCCAGTATCACGTGCTGATGCACGGCACCACGATCCACGGCGCGCAGAAATTCCAGAACGATGACGGCACGCCGGTCACCGGGCGGCCCGAGCCGATCACCTATTACCACAAGGACGGCGGCATCGGGCGCGCGATCACCGCGATCCGCGAGCGCAAGGGCGCGCCGCTTCGGGTGGCGGTGATTGGCCTCGGCTCCGGCACGCTGGCCTGCGCCTCCGCGCCGGGCGAGACCTGGAAGTTCTTCGAGATCGACCAGTCGATGGTCGATACTGCGCGCGACCCCAAATATTTCACCTACATCAGGGATTGCGAACCGGACCTCCAGCCTGTGATGGGCGACGCGCGGCTGACCTTCGCGCGCGAGCCCAGCGGCATCTACGATCTGATCATCATCGATGCCTATTCGTCGGACGCGATCCCGGTTCATCTGGCCACCGAAGAGGCCATGAAAATCTACAAGGACAAGCTCGCGCCGCAGGGCGCGGTGCTGATGCACACCTCAAACCGGCATCTGGATCTGACCAGCGTGGTGGTCGGCATCGCCGCGGCCAACGATCTCACGAGCTGGGTCTACAGCGAGGATTCGGGGCGCGACCCCGAATACATCTTCGCGACCTCGGTGGTGGTGTCGGCGCGCGAGGAGGCCGATGTCGGCCAGCTGGCATCGTCAGATGTGTGGACCGAGACCGAGGCCGACGAGAAGCAGCGGGTCTGGACCGACGACTACTCCAACGTGCTCGGCGCGGTGTACCGGCGGCTGCGCGACGGCGAGCAATAGCCTCAAATCCCCGTTTTGGCGCCAGCCGCCCCTGGAACCCTGATCCCGTGCCCGGCGTTACTGTGCCGGGCGATAATCCGAACTGCGCCGCGGCATGACGCGCGGGCAGGTGAGGAGGGTGCTG
>Ga0302325_10027893_pt1 | contig 11695 bp, 9 predicted proteins | sample Palsa_T0_2_FD_201948 | JGI IMG/M metagenome (GOLD analysis project Ga0302325, IMG submission 201948) | Peat permafrost microbial communities from Stordalen Mire near Abisko, Sweden - Palsa_T0_2 | ecosystem: Environmental > Terrestrial > Soil > Palsa > Peat permafrost | place: Sweden: Abisko... | reverse complement strand
TGATGAGAGTCATCGATGGGTGACGCGATAAAGATGGAGTGCGGCCCTCCGGACGACCCGGGCACAAGGCAGACGAATGGCGCTATCCAGGTGGTGGTGCGTAGGTACGTCGTACCGTCCGGAAGCGGGCGGAGGGCGGCTGCATCGAGGCCGTAGCCGGTGTGCTCGACGTCATAGCGCGGCGCCAGTGTCTCAAGCGCTTTGGACAACGTCCGCCCCGCGCCCTCGCCTGCCCACCTGGCGACGTAGGACTCGTGCAAGGTTCCCACGTGGGCGCTGTCGAGCGCCGCCTCAATGCCTTGTAGCCAGTTGCAATACGCCTTCGTGACGGTCATCCACACCTGGTGTTCGCCGAGCAGGGTAAACGGCAGCTCCGGGAAAATGGGAGCCGGCGTAGATCCCAGCCATACCCACACGATCCCGCCGCCTTCGTGTACGGGAAAGTGGGTGACGGGAACCTTGGCGGCGAACGCCTCGGGATTTGGAGTGTGAGTCGGGACCTCGGCGACGAAGCCGTCGACGTCGATCTTCCAGCCGTGAAATATACAGCGCAATCCGCAGTCCTGATTGCGGGCGAGTACGAGCGAGCAGCCGCGGTGCGGACAGCCCTCCGCGAAAAATCCGACGCGGCCGTCGGTTGCGCGGAAGGCCACGTGATCGTTGCCGAGGAGGCGCACGCGCACCGGGGCACCGTCGGCCACCAGCTGGGCCGACAAGACCGCTGGTATCCAGTAGTTCCGCATCAGGCGCCCCATTGGGGCGTCGCCCTCAACCCTGGTCAGCCGCTCATTCTGCTCGTGAGTCAGCATGTCACTCCCCCTGTCGCCCACTGTGAGCGGCGTCGTTACTTGACGTTATCGGACACGGTGAAATAGTCAAGACTTGTGGGATGAGACCAAGACTTGAGGGCCACAATGACGGCTCGCAAGAGGGCACCCCCGGTGGGTCATCCAGCCGGGACGTTGCAGGCTCGAACATGACCCTATATGGCCCAAGCGGGAGTGCATTCCGCATAGCAGCACCGGCCTGGAGGTGTCAGCCTCCGGGACCACCAAGGAGATGACCATGCCCACGACGGTCCCTGATCTTCGTCGATTCAAAGATGGGAGAGTTGCTGCTTTTTGCGGGCAGAACCGCCGCTCATCTCGGCGCCCACCGAACCCGAATCGATTCCCGCAAGCGGAACGGGCTACGGACGGTTCCACAGGCTGCTCGGTCAGCAACACTCGACGCCTAGATGTCTAATTCCAAGGGGTCACCCATGGTCGTAGGCCACGAGCGAGCGCAGCGGAGTCTGCGCGCTATGCGAGTTGTGCCATATGGCAGCGGTCAGGGCCAAGAGACGCTGGAGAACCCGGGTGAATACTCCACCAGGTGTTCTTCCGCCGTGGCGTTCGAGGTCGAGCTGCGTCTTGAGTGTGGCGTTGACCGATTCGATGATCTGGCGCAGGGGCTTGAGGAACGGACTGGTGGAGCGGCCACGCTCGCGTTTGGTGGCGGGGCGCACCAAGGTGGCGCCGCTCTCGGAGAGGAAATGCTCGAACTCCGCCGAGACGTAGCCCTTGTCGGCGAGGATCACCTGGCCGGGGCGCAACAGGCCCGGCTCACTCTCGAAGAGGTCCCGGGCCACTTCACGTTCGTCGACTTTGGGGTTGCTCAACGCGAAGGTGACCGGCAGTCCGACCGGCGTGGTGACCAGGTGAAGGCGCAAGCCCCAGAACCAGCGCGAGTGGCTGGCGCAGTAGCCGTAGGAGGCCCACCCGGCCAGGTCACTGCGCAGGGCGGTCGGACGCGAGCGGCCACACTCGACCGGTGTCGAGTCCATGACCCAGGTGTCGTCCTCGAAGCACTCGGTGTCGGCTGCGAGCAGGCGGATCATGGCCCTGAGCTGGTCCTGGGCTTTGCGCAGCCGTTTGTTGTAGCCCGACTGGTGCGGGAGATAGGGGAACCAGGGCCGCAGCTGGGCCCGGGCGTGGCGCAAGAAACGGGTCTCAGAGGTGAACCCCAAGAGTGCTTGGAGCACGGCCAAGGTGACCAGCTCGGCGTCGGAGAGTTTCGGGGCCAGCCCGACCTCGGGGCGCCATTGGCGCAGCTCGGGGTGGATCCGAAGCGCGTCGTCGATCTTCACGTACAGTGCGGTGACAAAGGTGTCCAGTTCGGCGTCCACTTGACCTCCATGGTCGGGTTTGGATTTAGCAACGCCGATCATGGACGCCTTTGTCGCGTCGGACGCGGACCCTCGTACAGCGGGGATCCCTTGGAATCAACCATCTAGGTGACCTGGCCCTTGTTCTGGAAGTGCGGGAAGCCCACCCGTTCCCCGCGGCGCACCCCCCTCTTCGAGTCGGAGAAGGCCGCCAGCGTCCGGCCGAGGTCGACAGCCACCTCCTCGAAGACCAGGGCACAGACCTCGTTGCGCCACGAAAGGCCCTCATCCACCAGCTCGGCTCGACCTGACGAGTCCACGGCGAAGCGGCGCCCGGCGACTTTTGAGCGTTTCCACGCGTTCCACCAATTGATGAGGGAGTATCCCGACCACGGGACCTCCACGTCGGGCCCAACGCGGCGCTCGTCAAGCTTGTCTTTGACCGCCTCGAGGCAGCGGTTATAGGCGAAACGCCGGGCGCCGATGTGGCGTCGAACCTCTTCAGTCAGCACGGGATCGTCGCGCGCCGTGAACCGGAATGCCGCCATGCGAGTCATGAGGCCATCCTCGCAGGGGGGTGTACCAGACTCTTGCCGGAGACCGAGGGGTCCTTGAAGTGGCCACAGAGGGCGGCCTATCCGCTGGGCCTCTAAGCTTCGGTCAGCGTCGCGACGAGACGGCTCACCGTTGTTCGACGCTCGTCCATCTACGCAAGGAGCGCCACACATGGCCGATCCCCGTCTCGTTCCGGAATCAACCGTCTTCGTCTTGTACGGGGCGACGGGGGACCTGGCGCACCGGTTGGTGCTGCCGGCCTTTTATCAGCTGGCCATCGCCGGCCTCCTCCCCGAGGACTGGCGGCTGGTCGGCAACGGACGGGGGGACGTCTCCCATGAGGACTTCCAGGAGCGGGTGCGCCAGAGCCTGGAAGAGTTCGGGCCCAAGCCCGCCGAGGGGCCGTGGGACGAGTTCAGTTCCCGCTTGCTCTTCGCCGGTGGTGGGTTCGACAGTTCGAACCCCGGGTGCCTGCTCGACGTGCTCAAGGAGGCCCAAGCTGCCATAGGCGGCCAGCCGCAACTCATCCACTACATGGCCGTCCCGCCGGCGGCGTTCGGGCCGCTGACCGAGGCCATCGGCGCCCACGGCCTGGCCAAGGATTCCCGCGTGGTCTACGAGAAGCCGTTCGGGACGTCCATGGCGACGTTCGAGGAGCTCGACCGCATCGCCCACGCGACGTTCGAGGAGACGCAGATCTACCGCATCGACCATTTTCTGGGCAAGGAGGCGACCCAGGACATACAGGTGCTGCGGTTCGCCAACGGCCTGTTCGCCGGAGCGTGGGACAACACGCACATCGGGAGCGTCCAGATCGACGTGCCCGAGACGCTCGACGTGGCCATGAGGGCCTCGTTCTACGAGTCCACCGGCGCCATCCTCGACATGCTGGTGACCCATCTCTTCCAGGTGGCGGGTGAGGTGGCGATGGAGTCCCCCCACTGCCTCGAACCCGAATGCCTGAGCGAAGAGCGTGAGAGGGTCATCGGCTGCTTCCGGCCGCTCACCTGGTCCGACGTCGTGCTGGGCCAGTACGAGGGCTACCGGGAGACGGCGGGCGTGGCACCCGAGTCGCGCACCGAGACCTTCGTGGCCGCCCGGCTCTGGGTCGACAACCCCCGGTGGAAGGGCGTCCCGTTCCTCCTCCGCACCGGCAAGTGCATGGCCGAGGGCCATCAACGGGTCAGCGTGCTCTTCAAGGACCCGGTCGAGGGCCTGCCGGGGCAACCGCTCGGCGCCAGCATCCTCGCCTTCGAGCTCTCCGGCGACGGCGACATCGAACTGTCCCTCGTGGTCAAGGAACCGGGACCCACCATGGGCCTGACGACGTCCACGGTGAACATCCCGCTGGGCACCGGCTTTCACACCCCCGCGCTGCCCGCCTACTCGCGCCTCCTGCACGACGTGCTGATGGGGGACCGCTCGCTGTTCACCCGACCGGACGGCCTGGCCCATGTGTGGACGGTGGCCGCAGGGATCCTCGGCGACAAGCCCGAACCGATCCCCTACGCCGAGGGGTCGTGGGGCCCTGCGGCAGCGGCCGAACTGGCCAAGCCGGGAACCTGGCACCTGGGCCAGTGAGGCGGCCGGCCCGTCGGCGGCCGGCCCGTCGGAGGCCGGCCCGCTGGCGGACGGCTCAACTGCGGCTGGTCAGTTCCTGAATCAGGTACCAGGCCACGATCTCGTCGGCCACGCACGCCGTGAAGTCGCCGCTCTCGACCACGAAGCGCAGCCAGGTGGGGTTGACCTTGAGCGTCTTGGAGGCGGCGCCGACGAGCACGCCGACGTTGTGGACTTCGCTGGTCAGCTCGTAGCCCCAGGGGCTCACGGCGCTGTCGGCGTGAGTGCGGTTGGTCAGGTCGATCAGAGTTGCGACAAGCTCCTCACCCTTTTTGAAGGTAGTGATCATCGTGGCTCTTCTTTCTGCGCGTGTCCCTCGCTGGCATCTTGTTCCCCACAGGTGGTGATCGTGGTGCCCTCAGGTGGCCGGCAGGGTGCCGCCCCGACGACCCCGGGACGTCGGAGCGGCGGCGTGAACGCCTGTTTCAGGGCGCGGAGTCCGTGCGGCCGATCAGGTCACGGAGGATGGCGCCGAGGGTGAAATCGAACACCCGGTCCAGATCCACCCCGCGGCGCAGGCTGGCGCTCATGGCCGGGTCGAGCTCCCGGTCCTCCTCAGCCCAGCGGGTCACCCCGCGGACGCGGTAGTCCTGCGAGAGCGAGTGCTCCAGCAAGACGAATCCGCCCAGATGGAACAGGATGGTGGAGAGGGCGAAGGCGGCCTCCTCGCCGTGGATGCCGGCCGCCGCCAGCTCGTGGGCGAGAGCCACCTGGGCCTTGGTGAAGATGGCCTCGCCCCGTCCCTGCGTCGCCGAGAGAGAGATCAGCTGCGGGCGGGCCCGCACCTCGCTCAGCAAGGACCTGATCATGGAGCCGATCCGCTCCACTGGATCCCTTCCCTTGGGACGGACGCGGCCCAGCTCGTCGGTGATCTGCTCGATCAGCTTGTCCAGCAGCTGGTCACGCGTCCCGGCATGCCAGTAGACGGTCGATGTGCTCACGCCCAGTTCGGCGGCCAGCCGCCGCATGCTCAGACCGAGGAGTCCGTCCCGTTCGAGAATGTCGGTTGCCGCCGCCAGCACGGCCTCGGTGGTGATCCCGCGGGCGGTTCGGTTCATTGCCGGGCCGCGGCCGGTCCGTCACTGCCGACGACCTCGTTCATGTAGCCGCACCTCGCTCCTGAGTCGGCGTCCAGTTGACCCCATATCCGCGTCGGGAGCAGATCTGCCCGGCACGTCGCGTCCGCCGCCAGGGGAAATTACCTTGACGTCCGGGCGTGCCTCTGATACACCGTCCTAGAGTTGCGGAGTCGTGACCGAGTGCGAGCGCACGCTGGGGGGGTCCCATGACGCTTACCGAGTCGCAGTGGGGACGGATCCGGGCCCAGGGCATCAAGGGCCACGACGCCGACGAACGCCGTTTCCCCTTCCCGGTGCCCAACGGGTGGTTCGCGGTGGCGCAGAGCGACGACCTCGGTCCCGGACAGACGAAGAACGTCCACTACTTCGGCCGGGACCTCGTCGTCTGGCGCGAGGAGGTCGGCGGGCAGTCCCACGTGGTGGATGCGTACTGCGCCCACCTGGGCGCCCACCTCGGTGTCGGCGCCGGATCGCCCGACTCGCACGAGCCGGGCCCGGGCACCGTCATCGGTGCGTGCCTGCAGTGCCCATTCCACGGATGGCGCTACGACGGGTCGGGAGCGTGCGTCGAGATTCCCTATGCAAAATCGGCCCGGATCCCCGAGAAGGCCCGTGTCCGGGCGTTCCCGACGGTGGAGAAGAACGGCCTGATCTTTGCCTGGCACCATGCGCGCGACGAGCCGCCCCAGTGGGAACTGCCCGTGCTCGACGAGTTCGACGACCCCGAGTGGGTCGGTCCCATCTACACGGATCGTTTCATCGCGACGGCGCTGCAGGAGTTGATGGAGAACGACCAGGACACGGTGCACTTCGTGTACGTGCACGGCCTCGACGCCGTCCCTGAGCAGACCACGAAGTGGGACGGGCGCATGCGCATCACCGAGGCAGCGCGTGAAGACGGTGGGACGTTCACGCGGGAGTCGTTCCAGCTCGGGTACGTCGTGTTGCGGATAACCGGTGGCTTCACCTTCGTGGGGGCGTCGTCGCCGGTGGACGAGGGGCACACCCATCAGCGCTGGGTGTTCGCCTATCCCAAAAGTCTGGGTGACGAACTGGGCCGCGAGATGATCGACCGCTTCGCCCGGGCCGGGATCTACCAGGACATCCCGATCTGGGAGCACAAGAAGTTCCGTGCGCACCCCGTCCTGGTCAAGGGCGACGGCGAGATCGCCGAATACCGCCGATGGGTGGCGCAGTTCTACAGCTGGCCGGACGATGCGGCCGACAACGGGTCCGCCGACACGCAAGGAAGGGTGAGCACCAATGGGTAACTACCTGATCATCTCCGCCGACACGCACGCCGGACTGCCCGACGCGGAGTACAAGGGGTACCTGCCGAAGCAGTACCACCAGGCCTTCGAGGACGACCTGCGGGCCCGCCACGCCGCCGGCGACGCGGTGCGCCAGTCGATGGGAGCGGAGGACAACGAGTTCGTCCAGGAGTGGTACGAGGAGAACGAAGAAGGACTGCGCGGTGGCTGGGATGCCGCCCGGCGAGACAAGGAGCTCGACGCCGATGGCGTCGTGGGCGAGGTCATCTTCCCCGACGCGGACGCCGTGCGCGGGGGAGCGTCCGCCCCCTTCGGCGCCGGACTGGGCTTGAGTGGGGAAAGCGACCCCTCGCTCGCCATGGCCGGGGCCCGCGCCCACAATCAATGGCTCGGCGAGCTGTGCCGTGACAGCCCGGACCGGCGGAAGGGTCTGGCCATCGTCCCGATCCTCCATGACATCGACGAGGCGGTGGCGGAAATCCGCCGCGCCCACGCCGATGGACTGGGAGGGATCATGATCCCGGTGTTGTGGCAGCCCTACGCCCCGTACCACGACAGGCGCTACGACCCCGTGTGGGCGGTGTGCGAGGAGCTGTCGATGCCGGTGCACAACCACACGGGGCCCGCCGCGCGCGCCGACTACGGCCCGCATGTCGGTATCTACGCCTCCGAGACCATCTGGTGGACGACCCGCCCGTTGGTCTTCCTCCTGTGGTCGGGCGTGTTCGAGCGCTTCCCGGGCCTCCGCTTCGCGGTGACCGAGGGAGGGTGTTGGTGGCTGCCCGACCTCCTGTGGAAGTGGGACACCATTTACACGCGCGAGCACGCCACGAAGAAGATGTCGCGCATCGCGCCCGAGCTGAAGATGCTCCCCAGCGAGTACATCGATCGCAACGTGAAGATCGGTTCGTCGAACACCCGCCGGCGTGAGCTGGCCCGCCGCCACGAGATCGGGATCGGGAACATCATGTGGGGCAACGACTTCCCCCACCCCGAAGGCACGTGGCCCCACACCCGGGAGTGGCTGAAGGAGACCTTCTGGGACTGCCCGGAGGAGGACACCCGTCGTATCCTCGGTCAGAACGCCGTCGAGTTCTACGGCTTCGACGCGGCGCGGCTCCAGCCGTTGGCGGACCGGATCGGCCCCTCCCCGGCGGACCTGGGCCAGGGGGAGTCGGTCGACCTGTCGAAATGGGACGATGTGGCCGCAGCCGGCCGCCCTTGGCTGAGCGGCCATGAGGCGGTCCCGGTGCCGGAGGACTGAGAACCGGCGTCCGCGCCCGCCCCCACCAGAGCAAGCGGTGGGACGGGCGCGCTAGTTTCATCTGGGGTATGCCCTACTGGCTCGCGCGGGCCGCCACTTCCGCATGACCGGCCCGGAGACGATGACCAAAGAACCGGCGGTTCCTGCCGCTCGCCGCCCGTGGGCGGCCCTCGGCACCTGGTTCGGCGTGAAGGCTCCCGGACCGGTCATCGTCCAACGGTCGATCAGGGCGGCCGTCGTCATGCCCGCGGTGTTCGGCCTGACCCATGTGCTGTTCTCCAACCCACAGATCAGCCTGTTCGGGGCCTTCGGCTCGTTTGCCCTCCTGCTCCTGGTGGACTTCCCGGGCTTCACCCGTACCCGACTCGTCTCCTACCTGGCCTTCGTGCTCGTCGGGAGTTGCCTGATCTCCTTGGGCACCGTCGTCTCGGACGACAAGGTGGCCGCCGTCGTGCTGATGGCGGTGGTGGGGTTCTGCGTCCTCTTCGTCGGGATCGTGTCGCCCCAGATCGCCAGCGCATCGACCGCAGCCCTCCTGATGTTCGTGTTACCGGTGGCGGTGGCCCAGCCGCCCAGCGCCGTGGGCCCCCGACTGCTGGGGTGGGCCTTCGCGGCAGTGTTCTGTGTCACCGCCTGCATGGTGATCTGGCCGACGCCCTTCCACGACGACCTGCGGCGCCGGCTGTCGGCCACCGTGTCCGCCCTCGCCGGACTGGCCGACGCACCGCTGGGCCGGGTCCCGGTCGCCGAGGCCCAGGCGACCGTGGCGTCCGAGATCGGGCTCCTACGGGCCCAATTCGGGGGCAACCCGTACCCGCCCGCCAGTGCCGCCGCAGGCGCGGTGGCGCTGACCAAGCTGGTGGGTTGGGTCGAGTGGATTGCCGGCAACCTGGCGTTGTCCCACGTCGGGCCGTCGTCTGCGGAGATCCCCCCTGTCCGGGCGATTATCGAAACGGTGGGCGAGACGCTGCGCCGTTGTGCCGCCCTCATCTGCGACGGGGCGGCGCACCCCGTCAACGATCCCGACCGTGTCCGCCAGTTGCAGGAATCCCTGGGGAAGCTGGCCCAGCTGATGGACTCCGAGGTCGACTTCGAGGTGTCGAGCCTCATCGACCTGCAGAGCGCGGCCGCCGAGGCGATCGCCGCCGCTGCGAGGAGCGGGGATCAGCCCGGAGGTATCGCGTCGACGCTCGACCCCAGCTTCCAGGCCCGGGCCTTGGGCGCCGTCACCGCAATGGTGGCCGAGACGACCCTCGAGGCGGCCGGTGTCGCACCCCGTGGCGAGCAGGGGGATCAGAGAAATCAGGGCGATCAGGGAATCGGGTGGACCGCCGAGGCGCCCGCCGCCGCCGTCTGGCGCCGGCTCGTCTCGCATCTCTCCTTCCAGTCGGTCTGGTTCCGCAACGCGGTACGCGGCGCGGCGGGGCTGGCGCTGGCCGTGACCGTCGTCGAGGTCACCGCGGTCGAGCACGGGTTCTGGGTGGTCCTGGGCACCCTGTCGGTGCTGCGATCGAACGCGTTGGGCACCGGCGCCACCGCGCTGCGCGCCGTCGGCGGGACCGCCGTCGGGTTCGTCGTGGGCGCGGCGATCATGGTGGGGGTGGGAGGGCACGCGGCCGCCTTGTGGGCGCTGCTGCCCGTCGCCGTGCTGATTTCGGGGGTGGCCCCGTCCATGATCTCCTTCGCCGCCGGGCAGGCTGGGTTCACCCTGGTGGTGATCATCCTGTTCAACATCATCGAGCCCACCGGCTGGAGGGTGGGCCTCACCAGGATCGAGGACGTGGCGATCGGATGCGGGGTGAGCATCGTCGTCGGCTTGTTGTTCTGGCCCCGGGGTGCCATGGCGGCATTGGGGCGCGCCCTGGCCGATGCGTTCGTGGCGAGCTCGGGTTATCTGGCCGACGCCGTGGACCGCCTGACGAGCACCTCCTGGCAGGTGGACACCACGCCGGGCCAGCGGGCCTCGCACACCGCCTACCTGCGGCTCGACGACGCCTTCCGGCAGTTCCTCGTCGAACGGGGGGCCAAGGTGATCCGCGTGGAGGACATCGCCAACCTCTTCACCGGGACCAACCGCATCCGGCTGGCGGCCATCGTGCTCGACGCGCTGCCCTTGCAGCCCGTCGAGCCAGGGCAGACTGAGCTCGAATCGGTTTCGGTGGCGGGAGCGGTCCTGCGTGATTCGTATTCGTCGAGCCACCGTTGGTACGAAGAGTTCGCCGAGATGCTCGCCGGCCGGCGCAGTTCGCTCGACCCGAGCCCACCCCGTGACGGGACGCTGCAGAGCACGTTGCGCAAGGCCTTCGACGACGCACGAGAGGGACGCCGGGCCGACCGCTTGCGCTGTGTCCTGCAGATGCTGTGGGCCGACGAGCTCCTGGAGGCCCACCGACAGCTGCAGACAGACCTGGCTGACTCGGCCGAGCTCTTCGTGCGACGACGGGCCAAGGAACTGGGCCTCTGAGCGTTTGGCGTGGGTCAGTCCCGCCCGTGACCGTCCAACAACTGTCCGTCCAACAAGGCGCGGAGGACGACCCCGAGGGTGTTCTCGTCCGCGGCAGCCCCCTCGTCGCGGTCGGGCCTGGCGTAGATCTCCGCCGCCGCCCGGTGGAAGCCGTCCGGCAGGGCGGCGGCGCGGAAGGTGGCCGCGATCTGCTCCATCTCGCCCACCCAGCGCCAGCCCTTGGTCGCCGCCTGCTGGGCCGACAGCAGGCTCCGCCCCGCCAGGTCGGGAAGCGAGTGCTCCCATTCGGCCAGGAGCGGACCCTCCACCCCCTCGGCGACGGCGAGCGCGCGCACGTCGAGGAGCAGCGCGGTGGTCCCTTTCGTCCAGGCGGCGAAGCACATCTTCAACGCCGAGGCGGCGGTCGGGTCCTCCGAGATCACCAGGGCCTCCACCGCGGCGTCGGCGAACACGTCACGCACCGAGGAAGCCGACGGGCCCGACAGGTACAGGCGCGGTGAGTATGCAGGGCTTGGCGGGCCGCCGATGATGCCGCCGTCGACATAGCTGCCACCGCCCTGCTCGACGACGGTGGCAACCTCGCCTGCCGTGCTCGGCGCGATCGCATTGGCATCGAGATAGGTACCGTCGAATCCTGCGACCTGCCTCGCCACATCCAGCGCAGCGCTCGGAGGACAAACCGAGATGATGAGGTCACAGGATTCGGCCATCGCCTCGACCGAGTGCACGTCGACCAGCCTGGCCGCAGCGGCACGCCTCGCCGACGACGGCCCGCGACCCGACGAAGCCCATGACACCGGGTGTCCGGTGCGCACCAGCGTCGCCCCGATCCCGGCACCCATTTCACCGGGATGCAGGAGCCCGATGGAGGAAAACGTCACAGCGAATCCTATAGTGGGCCCCACGGGAGCCCCGGAGTTCCGATGACAAAAGGGGAGGCATCATGCCCGATTCGACCCGCCATGACCGACTGGCACGGGCCCAGCAATTCCTGAGCCACATCGGTCGGGAAGACTTCTTTTTGGCCATCGACCTCCTCTCGGAGAGCGTCATGTACCGCGCCGAGGGGAACAACGCACTGGCGGGCCTCTTCATCGGACGCGACGCGGTGATCCGGCATCTGTCGCAGCTCGTCGAGCGGACGAAGGGGACGTTCGAGGCGTTCAAATGGGACGATTGGCTGATGGGCGAGCACCACGTGGTAGGGATGGCGTCCATTCACGCCCGGTCGCACGGAATGTTCTACAAGGGCCGCAGCCTCACGGTCTTGGGCTTCAACGTCGCCGGGGAGATCGA
>Ga0302325_10027892_pt1 | contig 11696 bp, 8 predicted proteins | sample Palsa_T0_2_FD_201948 | JGI IMG/M metagenome (GOLD analysis project Ga0302325, IMG submission 201948) | Peat permafrost microbial communities from Stordalen Mire near Abisko, Sweden - Palsa_T0_2 | ecosystem: Environmental > Terrestrial > Soil > Palsa > Peat permafrost | place: Sweden: Abisko... | reverse complement strand
TGGCGGGGACGTGGCGACGCTCGACCCAACTGCGCTACGGCGAGAACCCGCATCAGCAGGCCGCACTTTACGTCGACGACGGCGCGTGGCCCGGTCTGGCGCAGGCCGAACAGTTGCACGGAAAAGAGATGTCCTACAACAACTTCACCGACGCCGACGCGGCCTGGCGTGCCGCCTTCGACCACGAGCAGACCTGCGTGGCGATCATCAAGCACGCCAACCCGTGCGGCATCGCGATCTCGTCGGTCTCGGTCGCCGACGCGCATCGCAAGGCGCACGAGTGCGATCCGCTGAGCGCATTCGGGGGAGTGATCGCGTCCAACACCGAAGTCAGCGTGGAGATGGCCGAGTACGTGAGCACGATCTTCACCGAGGTGGTCGTGGCGCCCGCCTACGCGCCGGGCGCCGTCGAGGTGCTGGCCCGCAAGAAGAACGTGAGAGTACTGGTGGCATCTGAACCGTTGGGGGACGACACGGAGCGCCGCCAGATCAGCGGTGGGCTGTTGATGCAGCAACGCGACCGGATCGACGCCCACGGCGACAACCCGGACAACTGGACGCTGGCGGCCGGCGCCGCCGCCGACCCGGACACGTTGGCGGATCTGGCCTTCGCGTGGCGAACCTCCCGAGCGGTCAAATCCAACGCCATCGTCATCGCCGGCGGCGGCGCCACCATCGGCATCGGCATGGGTCAGGTCAACCGCGTCGACGCGGCCCGGCTGGCGGTCGAGCGCGGCGGCGATCGGGTCCGCGGCGCGGTTGGGGCCTCCGATGCGTTCTTCCCGTTCCCGGACGGCCTGGAAACACTGACCGCCGCAGGCGTGAAGGCGATCGTCCATCCCGGCGGCTCGGTGCGCGACGACGAGGTGACCGCGGCGGCGGCGAACGCCGGCGTCACGCTCTACCTGACCGGGGCCCGGCACTTCGCCCACTGACACCCGGGCGGATCAGGCGCTGATTTCGTCCTGCACGGTGGTGGCGTAGCGGATGAACGCGGCGACCTCGCCGACCGCGCGGCGCGCATCGGGGTTGACGTCGAAGCTCAGCTGAAACATGTGCATGGCCTTATGCCACTGCTGAACCCAGACTTCGACGTTGTGCTCGCGCAGCCGATCGGCCAGCGCGAAGGTGTCATTGAGCAGCATCTCGTGGGTGCCCACCTGCAGCAGGAACGGGCCCAGGCCGTGCAGGTCTGCCTCCGGCGGCATCACCGGCGGCGGCCGGGTGCCGTTGACGGTGGCGAACACGTCGTAGATGAACTTCACCGTCATGAACGGGAACATCACGTCGCGGTGGTCTTTAAGAGCCCGGTATTTCAGGCTCATATCCGCGGACGTCAGCGGTGACATCAGCGCCTGCCCGGCCGGCACCGGCAGACCCGCGTCCCGCGCCGCGATGGCAACATCGGCGGCCAGCAGTCCGCCTGCCGAGTCACCGGCCAGCACGATGCGCTCGGGGGCGAAGCCCTGCGAGAGCACATGGCGATAGGCGTCCAAGCCATCGGCAACGGCTTCTTCGATGCTGGCCTGCGGTGCCAGCCGATAGCCGACATTGAAGACCTTCGCGCCGGTCGCGGCGGACAGTCTGCTGACGAAGCGTCGATGCGAGTTGAGCCCGAGGGTCACCAGCGCCGAACCATGGAAGTAGACGATGAGTGAGTCCGACGCGCGAGCATGCGGGGCGATGACCCATTCGGCCGGGCAGTGCGGCAGCGCGACGCGGGTGACATCGGTGTCGGGCAGTGGCGGAATCAGCCGCAACGGTGCGTCGATCCCGTCGAGTCGCGCCCGCTGGAGCACATTGGGGCTCAATCGGTTGATAACCATGCCGATGACGGTCAGGGCGCCCAGCACCGGCCGGACGAAGATCGCGGTCAGCACGGCGAGCAGGCTGGATTGCCACGACGCCGGGCCGAAGTGGGCCGTCTCGGGGCGGTCACGCCAGTCGGGTGAATTCACGGCACTGAGGGTATCGGGTAGTGGGGCTTTCCTTACCCGGAGCCGACTGTGAGCTTGGCATCCGAATGCGGCGATAGTTGCCTGGCCCACTCCAGTTGCGTGCGGCTGAACGTCAGTCGACCGATGAGCAAAGGAATGCCAATTGCCTTGGTAGGTAGGCACGATTCCGCGTCGCACAAGATCGGATCGGCATAGCATCGCTAATTAGGCGCGCCGACGGTGGCGCCGCCTGTGCTATTCGAAATGCATTCGAAAGGAAGAAATGCGCGCGATATCCAAAAGAACAGCGTCGTTCTCAATCGGAATTGCGGTGTTCGCGCTGATCGGCGTCGGCTGCCATCACAAAGACGCCAACTCCAGCCAAACCTCAAGTTCCGCAGCGTCGTCCTCGGCGTCCGCGATGACGTCCTCGGCTGCCGCGGAGCCGTCGACGAGCGCGGCGGCGCCGACCTCGACGCAGATTGCCGGGAAAAACGGCACTGAGTACACGGTTGAGGGACCCATTCTGGCGAAGTGGGAGACCCTGACCGACGAGCAGAAGAAAGACCTGGGCGCACCGTACGGCAACCAGAAGCCTACGGGCGACAACAGCGGCGTCTACCAACAGTATGACGGCGGCGTCCTGATTTACCGGAACGGTGGCTCGGTCTACTTCGTATGGGGCAAGATCCGCGACGCGTGGGTCGACAACCAGGGTTCGCAGGGCAAGCTCGGATACCCGACCGCCGACGAGGTGACGGAGCCCGACGGCACCTACAAGTCGACATTTGAGCACGGCACCGTCACCTGGAAGCAGGGCGACGAGAAGGCGACCGTCACCACCAGCTAGTCGATCCTTCGTTCATCTGGCAAGGCCGGGCAATCCACGCGGTTGCCCGGCCTTGTTTTTCGGAAGGCGACCCGACTCCATGCCGTATTCGCTGAGCCGTCGTAGCGTGGTGTGGTGACCGCTGCGAATAACCTGCCCCGGACCGTCGGCGAACTGCGTGCCGCCGGGCACCGCGAACGGGGAGTCAAACAAGAAATCCGGGAAAACCTGCTGGCCCGCCTCACCGAGGGTGCAGAGGGTGGTGCGATCTGGCCGGGCATCCTGGGTTTCGAGGACACCGTGTTACCGCAGCTGGAGCGGGCCCTGATCGCGGGCCACGACTTCGTGCTGCTGGGTGAGCGTGGTCAGGGCAAGACGCGGTTACTGCGGGCCCTGATCGGTCTGCTTGACGAGTGGACTCCGGTGATCGGCGGCGCCGAACTCGGCGAGCATCCCTACTCGCCGATCACGCCCGAGTCGATCCGGAAGGCGGCCACACTCGGCGATGACCTGCCGGTGGAGTGGAGACACCGCAGCGAGCGGTACACCGAAAAGCTGGCCACCCCGGACACAAGTGTTGCCGACCTGGTCGGTGACATCGACCCGATCAAGGTCGCCGAAGGCCGCAGCCTGGGCGACCCCGAGACCATCGCCTACGGCCTGATCCCGCGGGCGCACCGCGGCATCGTCGCGGTCAACGAGCTACCCGACCTGGCCGAGCGCATCCAGGTCTCGATGCTCAACGTGATGGAGGAACGCGACATCCAGGTCCGCGGCTACACCTTGCGGCTGCCGCTGGACGTGCTCGTCGTCGCCAGCGCCAACCCCGAGGACTACACCAACCGCGGCCGCATCATCACTCCGCTGAAGGACCGGTTCGGCGCCGAGATCCGCACGCACTACCCGTTGGAGCTGGAAGCCGAGGTGGGTGTCATCGTGCAAGAGGCGCACCTGAGTGCTCAGGTGCCCGACTATCTGGTGCAGGTGATCGCGCGCTTCGCCCGCTACCTGCGCGAGTCGAACTCCGTTGATCAGCGGTCGGGTGTGTCGGCGCGGTTTGCCATCGCGGCAGCCGAAACCGTCGCCGCCTCTGCCCGGCGCCGCGGCGCGGTGCTGGGCGAGACCGATCCGGTGGCCCGGGTCGTCGACTTGGGAACCGTCATCAATGTGCTGCGCGGTAAGTTGGAATTCGAGTCCGGCGAGGAGGGCCGCGAGCAGGCCGTTCTGGAGCACCTGCTGCGTCGCGCCACCGCTGACACCGCGTCCCGCGCGCTCGGTGGTCTCGATGTCGGTTCGCTGGTGGCTGCGGTCGAGGGCGGTTCGGCGGTGACGACCGGTGAGCGTGTGTCGGCCAAGGACGTGCTGGCGGCGCTGCCGGATCTGCCGGTCGTCGAGGCGATCGCCAAGCGACTCGGCGCCGAATCCGAGGGTGAGCGCGCTGCGGCGCTGGAATTGGCGCTGGAGGCACTGTATTTGGCCAAGCGCGTCGACAAGGTATCTGGAGAAGGCGAAACCGTCTATGGCTGAAGGTCACTCGTCAGGTCATTCGGCGAAGTATTCGGCGTACACCGGCGGGCCTGACCCACTGGCTCCGCCGGTGGATCTGCGCGAGGCCCTCGAGCAGATCGGGCAGGACGTGATGGCGGGCACGTCGCCGCGCCGTGCGCTGTCCGAGCTGTTGCGCCGCGGCACCAAGAACATGAACGGGGCCGACCGGCTTGCCGCCGAGGCCAACCGCCGCCGACGAGAACTCCTGCGCAACAACAACTTGGACGGCACGTTGCAGGAGATCAAGAAGCTGCTCGATGAGGCCGTGCTGGCCGAGCGCAAAGAGCTGGCCCGCGCGCTGGACGACGACGCGCGCTTCGGCGAGTTGCAGTTGGACGCGCTGCCGCCGTCGCCGGCCAAAGCCGTTCAAGAGCTGTCTGAATACAACTGGCGCAGCAACGAAGCGCGGGAAAAATACGAGCAGATCAAAGACCTGCTCGGTCGGGAGGCGCTCGACCAACGCTTCGCCGGCATGAAGGAGGCGCTGGAAGGGGCCACCGACGCGGACCGGCAGCGTGTCACCGAGATGCTGGACGACCTCAACGAACTGCTGGACAAGCACGCGAAAGGACAGGATTCCGCCCAAGACTTTCAAGACTTCATGAACAAGCATGGCGAGTTCTTCCCGGAGAACCCGCAGAATGTTGACGAGCTGCTGGATTCGCTGGCCAAGCGGGCGGCGGCCGCGCAGCGGTTCCGTAACAGCCTGAGCCCCGAGCAGCGAGCCGAGCTGGACGCGTTGGCGCAGCAGGCATTCGGGTCACCGGCGCTGATGCAGGCGTTGGGTCAACTCGATGCTCACCTGCAGGCGGCCCGGCCCGGCGAGGACTGGGACGGCTCGGCGCAGTTCTCCGGCGACAACCCGCTGGGCATGGGTGAAGGCGCCCAGGCGCTGGCCGACATCGGCGAGCTGGAACAACTCGCCGAGCAGCTGTCGCAGAGCTATCCCGGTGCGACGATGGATGACGTCGACCTCGACGCCTTGGCCCGCCAGCTCGGTGACCAGGCCGCCATCGATGCCAGAACACTCGCCGAGCTCGAGCGTGCGCTGGTCAACCAGGGCTTCCTCGATCGCGGTTCGGACGGCCAGTGGCGGTTGTCACCCAAGGCGATGCGACGGCTCGGCGAGACAGCGTTACGCGATGTGGCGCAACAGCTTTCCGGCCGTCAGGGCGAGCGGGAGCAGCGGCGTGCCGGGGCTGCGGGTGAACTGACCGGTGCCACCCGGCCCTGGCAGTTCGGCGACACCGAACCGTGGAACGTCACCCGGACGCTGACCAACGCGGTGCTCCGGCAGGCCGGCACCGCGGCGGACAACCGCAGCTCCGCCATTCACATCACCGTTGACGACGTCGAGGTTTCCGAGACCGAGGCCCGCGCCCAAGCCGCGGTCGCGCTGTTAGTGGACACCTCGTTTTCGATGGTGATGGAGAACCGCTGGCTGCCGATGAAACGCACCGCGCTCGCACTCGACCACCTGGTGCGCACCCGGTTCCGTTCAGATGCGCTGCAGATCGTCGCGTTCGGCCGCTACGCGCGAACGATCACCACCGCAGAGCTGATGGGATTAGAAGGTGTGTACGAGCAGGGCACCAACCTGCATCACGCGCTTGCGCTGGCCGGCCGGCATCTGCGTCGGCACCCCAACGCGCAACCCGTTGTGCTGGTCGTCACCGACGGCGAGCCGACCGCGCACCTGGAAGACGTCGACGGAGACGGGTCGGCGGTGTTTTTTGATTACCCGCCGCATCCCCGGACCATCGCCAACACCGTGCGCGGTTTCGACGAAATGGCCCGGCTGGGTGCGCAGGTGACCATCTTCCGGTTGGGCAGCGATCCTGGGCTGGCCCGGTTCATCGATCAGGTTGCACGTCGGGTGGGGGGTCGGGTCGTCGACCCCGATCTGGACGGGCTGGGCGCTGCCGTGGTCGGTGACTATCTGCGCTCTCGCCGGCGATAGCACGGCTCCTTGTTGGTGGGCTCGTCGGTACAGCTAGCTCTGGGTTTTGCGGTTCTTCCGCCGGACGCCGACACCGCCCCATAACGAGAAACCGCGAATCCGCACGGTCGGCGCGCCGGGCGCGCCTTGGCCGGCGACCTGATGGTCGAACCCGCCCATCACGCCGTGGCCTTTGATCTCCACGTTGACTTCGGGAGGCAGCAGGATCGTCTGGCCACCCATGATCGAACACGCGTGGATGTCGACTTCGGTGGAGGTGAAGTCGGCGTAGCGCAGGTCGATCACTCCGCCACCCCAGAGCGCGAACGTCGTGAGCTTCTTCGGCACATTCCAGCGGCCGCGCCGCTCGAACGCGCTCATGATGGCCAGCAGCAGCATCGACGGCGCAGGCTTGGGGGAACTGCCACGTCGCGGACTCACCGACGATCCCAATAGGTCCGACCGCAGGAGATCCAACTCGTCGTAGGTCTTCGCCGCGTATGCCTTGGTGAGCCGGTCTTCGTAATCGCTCATCTGCAGCTGGCCCTGGGCGGCGGCGTCGGTGAGCAACTGGGCTACCTGAATGCGATCGGTATCGGCGGCACGCGTCACTGCGTCCCGCTGGCCCTGCGCGCCTCGCTGCGGCGATTTCCTCATCAGTGACGAGCCTACGACGAACAATTTTTGCTGCAAGGATCTTCGCCAAACTGTTGCCCCACCCTCAGACTTCGCTCAGCTGCCAGGTGGATCACATCGTTACGTGGTGGCTCCCGATTGACCGGTGCCCAATTGCCGCCTCCTCAACGGGCCGTTGCTCGGCCCGCATCGTCGCCGGCGGCCCAACGCGGTGGCCTTTTCTCCAGAAAAGCCAGCATGCCCTCGCGGGCTTCGTCGGAGACGAAAAGCCGCGCGGATTCGGTGCCGAGCCGTTCCGCGTCGCGGTCGAACCCGTCCAGGACAGCGGCGGTGGTCAGCGCCTTCGACGCGGCCAGCCCCTGCGGCGAGGCGCGCCCGATATCGGCGATCAGCGATGCCACCGCGGCATCGACGTCGTCGGCGGCGATCGTGATCAGGCCGATCTCGGCGGCGGTCGCGGCGTCGAACGTCTCGCCGGTCAGGTAATAACGGGCGGCGGCGCGCGCGGATATCTTCGGCAGCAACGTCAGCGAGATGATCGCCGGCGCCACTCCGATCCGCGCCTCGGTGAGCGCGAAGGTGCTACGTGGTCCCGCCACGGCGATGTCGCATGCAGCGACCAGCCCCATGCCGCCGGCCCGGACATGGCCGTCGACAGCGACGATCACCGGCAGTGGCGACTCAACGATGGCGCGCAGCAGCGCGGCCATCTCCCTAGACCGCTCGGCGGTTGCCTCGGCGGGGTCCGTGCTCGCCTGAGCGGACCTTTGGGAGAGGTCGGCGCCCGCGCAAAACGTGTTCCCGGTGTGGCCGAGCACCACCGCCCGCACCGCCGGATCATCCGCCGCGTCGCGCAGGCCCTGATGCAACTGGCCGACCAGCGCAGCGGACAGCGCATTGCGGTTGTGCGGTGAATTCAGCGTCAGCCGCGCATAGGGTTTTCCGGTGCGCGCCGGCCCGGCGTACTCGACCAGCGTGTCCATCAGTAGGACCGGGGTAGGCCAAGCGAAGTCTGCGCGACGAAGTTGAGCACCATCTCCCGGCTGACCGGTGCGATACGACCGAGTCGGGCCGAGGCCAGCATGGCGGCGACGCCATATTCCTTGGTCAACCCGTTGCCGCCCAACGACTGCACGGCCTGATCGACCGAGCGCGTCGCAGCCTCGGCCGCAGCGTATTTGGCCATGTTGGCGGCCACCGCCGCACCCACGTCGTCGCCGCTGTCGTAGAGCGTCGCCGCCTTCTGCATCATCAGCTTGGCCAGTTCCACCTCGATGTGGCACTGCGCCAAGGGATGTGACAAGCCCTGGTGCGCACCGATCGGCGTGCCCCACACCTGGCGGGTCTTGACGTAGTCGGCGGCCCGGTCCAGCGCGTAGCGTCCCATGCCGACCGAGCTGGCCGCGCCCATGATGCGCTCCGGGTTCAGGCCCGCGAAAAGCTGTGCGATCGCGGCGTCTTCGGCGCCGACGAGCGCGTCGCTGGGCAGCCGCACATCGTCGAGGAAGACCTGGAACTGCCGCTCGGGACTGATCAGCTCCATCTCGATCGGCGTGTAGGTGAAACCGGGTGCATCGGTGGGCACCACAAACAGCGCCGGTCGCAACTTGCCGGTCTTGGCTTCCTCGGACCGTGCGACCACCAGCACCGCTTGGGCCTGATCGACGCCGGAGATGTAGACCTTCTGCCCCTTGAGGATCCAGTCGCTGCCGTCGCGACGGGCCGTGGTGGTGATCTTGTGTGAATTGGATCCGGCGTCGGGCTCGGTGATGGCGAACGCCATCGTCAGCGAGCCGTCGGCGATACCAGGAATCCAGCGCTTCTTCTGCTCCTCGGTGCCGAACTTGGAAATGATCGTGCCGTTGATGGCGGGCGAGACCACCATCAGCAGCAGCGCGCTACCCGCAGCCGCCATTTCCTCCATCACCAGCGACAGCTCGTACATGCCAGCGCCCCCGCCGCCGTACTCCTCGGGAAGATTCACGCCTAAGAATCCGAGTTTGCCTGCCTCGGACCAAAGTTCGTCGGTGTGTTCGTGGGCGCGCGCCTTCTTCAGGTAGTACTCGCTGCCGTAGCTTGACGCCCATTCGGAAACGGACTTGCGCAGCGCCTTGCGGTCTTCGTTCTCGATGAAGCTGTTGTCGGTCATCGTGGGTCTCCTTCTGCTTCGGGATCATCGGGCGCGTCGACGCGTGCCAACACGGCGCCGACGTCGACTTGGTGGCCAGTATCGACGTTGAGCTCCGCGAGAACGCCGTCGGCCGGTGCCGTGATGGTGTGCTCCATCTTCATCGCCTCCAGCCAGATCAGCGGCTGACCGGCCGTGACGGTATCGCCGACAGTCGCGCCAATCCGGATGACGTTGCCGGGCATGGGCGCCACCAGCGAACCTTTCTCGACGGCCGATCCCGGCTCGGGGAAGCGGGGCAACGCGACCAGGTGCACCGGGCCGCGCGCCGAGTCGACGTAGACGGCTGAACCGTCCGCGTCGTAGCGCTTCACTGCGAAGCTGCGCGCCACGCCATTGCCGTCGGACAGCACGACCTCATCGGTCGAGGCCGAGACCAGATGTGTCGATTCGTCGGTCGGTAGTATCAAACCCGTTCTGGTGAAACGGTATTCGATGCGGTGCTCGCCGCCGCCGTCGTCGAGATAGGTTTTGACCTGATAACCGGACGCCAGGTTGCGCCAGCCGCTCGGAATTGAGCCGAACACGGTGGCGGTCGACCGGTTGTGTACCGCGTCGGCGAGCGCCGCTGCGATCGCCGACAACCGGATGTCGTCGGCGTCGACCAGCGGTGCGGCCAACTCGGCCAGGCCGTGGGTGGTGAAGAACGCGGTGTCGGTGGCGCCGTCCAGAAACGCCTGATGACGCAGCACGTTGACCAGCAGATCGCGGTTGGTGCGCACGCCGTGGACGCGGCTGCGGGTCAGCGCGTCGGCCAGCACCATTGCCGACTGACGCCGAGTCGGGGCGTACGAGATGACCTTGGCCAGCATCGGGTCGTAGTGGATCGAGACCACCGACCCGGCGACGATCCCGGAATCCAGCCGGATCCCGGTGCGTGCCCCGAGGGTGGCGAACTCGGTCCGCGCCGCGGGGACATCGACCCGGTGCACCAGGCCAGCCTGCGGCTGCCAGTCCTGGGCGGGATCCTCGGCGTAGAGCCGGGCCTCGATGGAATAGCCTTGGGCGACAGGTGGTTCAGCGTCCAGTCGGCCGCCGTCGGCGACGTAGATCTGCAGCTCGACAAGGTCGAGTCCGGTGGTCTCCTCGGTGACCGGGTGCTCCACCTGTAGTCGGGTGTTCATTTCCAGGAAGTAGAACTCACCGTCATCGTCGGCGAGGAACTCCACGGTGCCGGCACCGGTGTAGCCGATCGCCCCCGCCGCCAGCCGGGCCGCGTCGAACAGCTTGGCCCGCATGCCCGGTATGCGCTCGACCAATGGCGACGGTGCTTCTTCGATGATCTTCTGGTGGCGACGCTGGATCGAGCATTCCCGTTCGCCGACCGCCCACACGGTGCCGTGGGCGTCGGCCATGACCTGAACCTCGACGTGATGCCCGGTGGGCAGATAGCGCTCGCAGAACACCGTGGGGTCGCCGAACGCGGACTGCGCCTCGCGCTGCGCGGCGGCGACTTCGCTTGGCAGTGCTTCCAATTCGTGGACGACCCGCATTCCGCGACCACCGCCGCCGGAGGACGCCTTCACCAGCACCGGAAGCTGGCCCGTGGTGACCGATTCCGGGTCCAGTTCGTCGAGCACCGGAACCCCGGCCGCCGACATCAGCTTCTTGGATTCGATCTTGGAACCCATCGCCCGCACCGCATCGATCGGCGGGCCGATCCAGGTCAGGCCGGCGTCGCCGACAGACTTGGCGAATTCGGCGTTCTCCGAGAGGAATCCGTAGCCCGGGTGCACCGCGTCGGCCCCGGCGGCGCGGGCCGCCGCGATAAGCGCCTCGGCGTTGAGGTAGTCGTTGACCTTCGCTAGCCGCACCCGGGCATCGGCTTCGCCCACGTGTGGCGCGTCCGCATCCGGGTCGGTGTAGACCGCGACGGTGCTCAGGCCCAGTCGCCGGCAGGTGGCGAAGACGCGGCGGGCGATCTCCCCGCGATTGGCGACCAGTACTCGATTAATTCCCACGGGAGATCACATCCGGAAGACGCCGAAATTCGACGTCCCCTTGATCGGGCCATTGGCGATGGCGGACAAACACATTCCCAACACAGTGCGGGTGTCTCGCGGGTCGATCACCCCGTCGTCGTAGAGCATGCCGGACAAGACCATCGGCAGTGACTCGGCTTCGATCTGGCCTTCTACAGCGGCTCGCATGGCGGCGTCGGCCTCTTCGTCGATCTGCTGTCCGCGAGCCTGGGTGGCGGCTCGGCTGACGATCGACAGCACGCCCGCCAACTGGGCGCCGCCCATCACCGCGGACTTGGCGCTGGGCCAGGCGAACAGGAAGCGGGGATCGTACGCACGTCCACACATGCCGTAGTGGCCCGCGCCGTAGGACGCCCCGATCAACAGTGAGATGTGCGGGACCGTCGAGTTGGACACGGCGTTGATCATCATCGAGCCGTGCTTTATCATGCCGCCTTCCTCGTAGTCTTTGCCGACCATGTAGCCAGTCGTGTTGTGCAGGAACAACAGTGGCGTGTTGGATCGGTTGGCCAACTGGATGAACTGGGTGGCCTTCTGTGATTCCTCGCTGAACAACACACCTCGCGCGTTGGCGAGGATGCCCAGCGGATAGCCGTGCAGCCGAGCCCATCCGGTGACCAGCGACGAGCCGTACAGT
>Ga0302325_10027890_pt1 | contig 11697 bp, 9 predicted proteins | sample Palsa_T0_2_FD_201948 | JGI IMG/M metagenome (GOLD analysis project Ga0302325, IMG submission 201948) | Peat permafrost microbial communities from Stordalen Mire near Abisko, Sweden - Palsa_T0_2 | ecosystem: Environmental > Terrestrial > Soil > Palsa > Peat permafrost | place: Sweden: Abisko... | reverse complement strand
CTTAATGCCCACCTCCTCGGCAGCCAATTTCTCTTTCTTCATACTAACATCCTCCTTCATAAACGGGAACGCCAGTACCTCCTTGATACTATAATTATCCGTCAAAAACACCACCAACCTATCAATTCCCATTCCCCAGCCACCAGTCGGTGGCAGACCAAACTCTAGCGACTGGCAGAAGTTTTCATCGATCATTTGCGCTTCGTCGTCACCTTGATCCTTTTGTCGGGCTTGCTCTTCAAAGCGTAAATATTGGTCGAACGGATCGTTAAGTTCGGTGTAGGCGTTCACGATTTCCTTCTTGCAGACGAAGGCTTCGAATCGCTCGCAGAGACCTGGGTTGGAGTGGTGGTACTTGGCGAGTGGACTCATCATCTGTGGGTGTCTGGTAATGAAGGTTGGGTTTATGCAAGTCTCTTCGATGAACTCGCCGACGAGCTTGTCGAGCATGCGGGCGTTGGTTAGAGGGGAGAACAATCGACCTTCATCTTCTTGAGCACGCCCTTCAGGAAGTCGTTCGTTTCTTGCGTGTGCAATTGATCGCCTGGAGGGAACTTCTCGCCGGTTGCTTCTTCGAGCGCGGGGCTCATTTCCACGCGGTGCCAAGGAGCGGCCCAGTTTACTTCGTACTCTTCGCTGTGCTGGGTGTGGAACTTGGTGACGGTGCCGCCAGTTACGTGCTTGACGAGGCCGGAGACGAGCTCTTCGGCCATATCCATGATGTCGTAAACGTCTGCGTAGGCCATGTAGAATTCGCAGGTTGTAAATTCGGGGTTGTGGGTTAGGTCGATGCCTTCGTTGCGGAATTGACGACCCATTTCATAGACGCGGTTGAGACCGCCTACGACGAGCATCTTGAGGTAGAGTTCGGGGGCTACCCGCATGAACATGTCCATATTGAGGTCGTTATGGTGAGTCACGAAGGGCTTGGCTGTTGCGCTCCTGCGATGGGATTCATCATGGGCGTCTCGACCTCGACGAAGTCCTTGGTATCGAAGTAGTTGCGGATGTAGGTGACCATCTTGGATCTGGTGATGAACACGTTTCGAGTTGGGTCATTCATAATCAAGTCTAGATACCGCTTGCGGTGTCTTTGCTCCCTGTCCTTGAAGCCGTAATATTCGTCTGGTAGTTGGTGTAGGCACGGCGTCAAGAGAATGATTTCCGTCGCAAAGATAGACAGTTCTCCTTCCTCTCCCTTCTCAATCTTGTTCTTGGGTGCAGTTCGTCCCGGATATCCAACAATCCCAATGATGTCGCCTCGCCGAAGATGCTCATGCTGTTCCTCAAATGGAACGCCTCCTGCCTTGGCCTCTTGCAATTGACACATAACCTGCACCTTAACGCCCTCTGTTCGCACATCGTAGAACACCAGCTGGTTTCCAGACGTACGCTTGTTGTAAATTCTAGCACCAACTCTAATCTCAACATCCTTCTTGTGTTCTCCCGGCTTAAGCAAGCCATAGTCCTTGACAAAACTCCTCAGATCGTAGTTCACATGAAACTTGTGTGGGTATGGATTCGGGTTCTTAGTCGTTCGGAGCCTGTTGATGTTGCGGGAGCGAATCTCGAAGTATTGCTGTTTACCCCGCGATCAGTCTCAATTCCTGGCAACGCATCTTAATCTGAAGATATAGACATACGTTTGGATTCAGCTCCTTTTCATCAGCCTCTGCATTCGACTTCTTGGCCGCAGCAGGCTTCGCTGGTGCTGCAGCTTCCCTTTGCCTCTACTCTTTCTCCTTCTGTCTTTGCTTGTTGCGCTTCTTCAATTCGGACTTGGAGACCTTTTCGCCGGTGACCTCATCAAGATGAAGATTTGCCATGGCCTCCGTAGGAGCGGATGCACCTGCTGCGTCCGCCATGATTGTTGTGTCTGGTGTTGTATGTTTATTTTGGTCGCGTGTGGGATGAGTCCTTTTTCGAAGAAATCGTGCAGGTGGTGGGATTGAGTCACGTCACGTGTTCTTCATTTTTCACTACTCGTCGAGTTTCATTTTGAGAGGAAGAAAACCCAGACAGAAATGACATAATACCGGGGGAAATTTTAATATTCATGTAAGGCGGCCCAAACTTATTGTAAGTCTAGTTTTCTTCACGTACTCCACTTCATTCCCCGGATTACAACAACGATCAGACTCTGTCTCAAAGTACCCTGCTCTCTAGGACATCAATACCACCAATCCTCCGGCCACAATACTCAGTCCAAACACAACGGACATATCATTCGCCCGTCTGGACTCACTCTTCGCAGTAGGCGTAGAAGTTGTACTTGATCCTGTGTTTGTTGCTGCCCCCGAAGTGGTCGTCGCCTGACTCGCCTGCACACCAGTCTTCACCGTGCTGCTTGAAGCAGGTGTACTGGACGCACTCACCAAGGGACCTCCCGAATTACTGGTGGTCGACGCCGGGACTCCAGTGCTGGCCGATGTGCTTGATGCAGATGTGCTTTCCGCAGCCTCATTGATGCTCGTCAGAACTCCGCCGGTCATGGAAGCTGGTGCTGAAGCTTGTGACACCTGCAAGGCAGCCTTCGCGTAGTCTGAGATGGTTTGCCCAGAAGGGGGATTGACGACTCCAGCCATGCCCGACTGGCAATGGGAGGACAGGGAGCAGTAGAACCATATTGGGTCAGTCGAGGTAACGTTTACCACGAAGGTGGTATCCTGCCAACACGTCAGCTTGAATTGGGGTCTTTGGACGAGGAAACACTTACGCCCGTGGCATCTGCCTTTTGATACCCCGAGAAGAATGCGCCTGGAGCTGGTACGCAAGGGCTTTCGAATGTGGAGGACACAACGCTGTGGCCCCCGGACCCGCTGTAGAAATGGAATTCCAGCCTTGCAGGAAGACAAGCATGTCAGTCCGTATCTAATTGATTCGAAGCAGGGGTTTGGAATAACTCACGAATCTCCAACCGCAGCGGTCAACGAGTTCGGGCTGAACGCAATACTTCCACCCTTGCCAACATCGATGATTTGTGTTGCAGCATGGGCACCCGCCGCCAACGCCAACACAGAGAACAACGATCGATACATCTCGACTTGATTAATTGACTTTTAATGAGAGTAATTGAGCGGTATTGAGAACGTTCAAGTACTGTACTTTCCAAAAAAGCAGCCAAAGAGTAGATCGGAATTAAACACAAGTGTATTCCAGCACTCACTCAGGCTATAAAGCATGCATGCACCTTCCCGCCCCTAGCAACGGAACCGCAGAGCTCCTTTTCCCTTCCACTCTGCACATCGATGACGCCAGCAATGTTTTCTTTTCCATCACACGGATGATCCCGAAGAGCAAACAAGACGCGGGAACTCCTGCTCCAATCCCACACGCCCTCGTCTTCCGCCAAGCGAATCACAGGAGATCGAAAACGCCAAATGGCGATCTCGATGTACACTGCCTCCCGCAATTTTCCTAATCTCGAGCATCGAATTGGTACGCTATTCCAAATCCAAAACTGGGAGCTGCACGGGACTTGAGACATGCTTTATCTAATGGATGATAAGCTTTCGACTGAATACGAGAGTATCACGTGACGCGAGCTAACCCCGGATCCAGCTCCTGCCGAGCAAGCTCCTCCCTCTTTGTGGCGGAGGGAACTGGGGGAGGTACAGAATGGGATGAAGGGAGGCGCAACGATGCATTGGGCTATAGCTGTGGCTGGTAAGGTGGAGAAAGCGATGTGCAACAGTGGAAAGGAAAGTTCCGCTCGTGTGGTTTTTGCGGGAAGGCGAACATCCGGTGAAATGGGCCTTGTGAGGATTTGTGTTAGCTGCTTCCTGTCATCTAGTGGACCGAGTTTGTTTAAGTTTGGAATCAGCGTTTAGTTTTTGGAACAGGGTTGTTCTCAATCAATCGTCCAAGTGGCGTCTGTCCTAAGGTTTTTCTAGTAGATCACCTGATACGAGGTTCTGTGTTGAGTACCTAGGTATCTGGAGACTATTTTGGGTTTGCATGCAACTATCTTTACGTGGCTAGATACTTTACTTCCGAACTGGCCCATTATTTACACTCCGCCGTCCATATTAACGATTATATCAGTTTACTTTCAAACCCCTTTTCTAAGCGAAGCCCCCAAAGGAGTCTGTTACCTCAAGTTGGGACATTCCCTGCAAGGTCGCTAATAGAAACCTAAAACCGTCTGAATACTTTCACCAAAATAAAATGTCAAAAGAGAATGAAACCCACATCAAAAACGACATCCAGTAAATTCTTCCGCGGTAGACGAGACTCATCACGTGAATTGCAATCTCAAAGCAAGGTGGGTTTAAAAACAAGGGAAGATGTGGCTGTTTAGCCTTCACGTTATATATAGGGCTATATCAGTTGCTTCTAATGCGAAGAAAGCGATGTGCAACAATTACCTTTTTTCCGAAGAAAATAGTTCGTGTTCGTCGCGGGAAGACAAACATCCGGGGGAAATGAGAGCGATGATCGCTTTCCTCATGGCTGAACGGGTGAACTAAAATACGGGTGGATATATTGCATGATAGCTATGTACGCAACAGATGCAACAGACGCGACACGCAGATAATGCCCATGCTAACCCAGATAGAGAAAAGAAAATGCTGGGCAAAGGTGAAACTATGACAAAGGTTTGACGAGCTCGCGGCAGTGGAAAGTGGTATGGAAGTTTAGTTGGCGGACGAACCAAGCGTTGTGGACTGTCCACTCTTTAGATGGGTCTTCAAGACGGACCTAGAAGTTGTCAGTGCTCTATTCAATATTTGTCATGACGAACGAATCTAAATTTAGACGTGGGGTGGAGGCGGGGAAGGAAACGTGGGGGAAACACTAACCTCGAACCTCCTCAGCACGGTAGGTACCACCTTGTATATCTCCAGCAAACTAATATTCTTCCCAATACACGTCCTAGCTCCCATACCAAACTGTAACATCACTCCCCCCATCTCCTTGATCCTCTTCTCTTCCGCATCTTTGTCTTTCGATTCATCAGCAAGCCATCTTTCTGGTCGATAGTCCTCGACATCCTCCCCGAAGATCTCCTTGTTTCGGTGGATAACCCATGCGCTGCAACCAACGATGGTACCACCTTTGATGAAATGGCCTGCTATTTCTGCGCCTTGGGGAGGTACGACTCGTTCGAGGTGGAGGCCGGGAGCTGGGTGGAGTCGGAATGCTTCTTTGATGCAGGCATCAAGGTAGGGTAGACGTTGACTCTCTGCCCAGGTCACGAGACCACCTTCGTAGTCTGCGAAATATCCCTCCTTTGCTTTGCCATCAATCTCTCGATATAGTTCTTCCATGCATCGAGGATTTTTTAGGAGGTAGTAGAACACTGATGAGAGGGAGATGGCAGTGGTTTCTGACCCGGCGAAAGCCATCGAAACAGCCATAGTCATGACCAGAGAGTCATTCATGAACTCTGGTCTGTCATATTTCGCCTGCACGAATTTTGACAGTAAATCCGGCTTCTTGGCCTCCTTCGCTGGTTCTGTTGATGGCAGCAGAGATCCTTTCGGGTCTGTGGGATATCTCTCCGCCATTCTCGCCTGAGCGAACTTAGCCACTGGGAATGTGCCATCGACAAGTCCGTACTTTCCAAGGAGGAGCCAAATGGGATTCTTGAGGAAGACCAAGTCTAGAAGGGGAATTTGGCCGATCTAGATTGAATTGTTAGATAATTCGACTAATGATGCGGGTACGCGGAGAAGTTTACCGGTCCAGCGTAGTCAAATAAATTGGCAACGTAACCAATGATCCCATCAATATCCTTGTTCTCCTCCAAGAACCCATGTCGTTTACTATACGTCATCTCGCCGATGACATCGAAGGCGTAGAATTGTAGCCATCTGGAGAAATTGCATGCAGTCCCTGGCTCGGCGTACAGTTTCTCCGTCTGTGACAGAAAAAGTTCGGTTGTAGAGTCAACGAAGGGTTCGTATTGAATCAATGTGGTCATTGAGAAAGCGCTGTTCACACTGCGACGGAGCTGCGCATGGAATGCTTCGGAAGTTGTGCTGAACAAAGAAGGAAGGCGATGTCCAGATGCGACTGCTTGTTGCACCGGATAGAATTCAGACTAGGATTTTGTCAGTCAACCGTATATCCTCGCTAAGATCGCCGCTGCCACTCACCTTTGTGAATCCTTTATTCAGGCCATATATAGTTTTGAGTGCCTTCGGATCGGAAAACGAGAGTGAGTTTGGTCCTAATCGCACAACATCCCCATGTTTCGCATGCAGTCTGATGTGCTCAACTTCCGGCCGTCGGTTATAGACAATCCAGAACCTCCACCAGTTCGTCAAAGAAGCAAGAAACGGGCCTGGATACTTGCTCAGACCATGATTGAACCGATTACTTATGAGATACGCTGTCAACGCAATTCCAAGTACTGCAGGCCAGTTGTGCAGAAGCACTTCGACAAGTGACTGTGCCGCCATGATGCGTGCTTCAAGAACAGAAAAATAGCGGGGTAGATTGGCGGGGTAAGATTAATCTCGATGTCTTCAAATAGTAAATCGTGAAATAGGAAAAGTGAGAAGTATATTCTTTGGATTTATTTCTCGAGAAGAGGCAAGTGTGTCTTCAGTCAAGTGAACACTTGCTTTCCGTGTGAACGAATGTAGGTATCAGGAAATGCCGTGAAAGCTTGGAATCATCGAACATCCCCCCAACGACGCGCGGAGCAGAGAGATATTAATCAATAGGTCTAAGGGCGGCACAGCACGGCACAGCATTTATTCCCGTAGCACAAGAAGGAAGGCATCCCCACCGAATCACTTTCCTATCTCCGTTCTATCAGCCACTTGACTTGACAGGGACCATCGGGGAGGATTCTTGTAGCGTATGGGAGAAATGCCGACCATCCTGACTTGTCGCCGCTGATCTAGAACTACCATATGCGGTACGAAGGACATGCTTTTGTTGTGACGCCGAGGTTTCTGGCTGACGATGATTTGACGGGGGCCACCCTAAACGGTTTTCGGGAATCGAGGCCGCTGTCAATGACATCCACCATAGAGTTGCGGCAGATGCTCACGGAACCACCGCGGCATGGGGTCTCGAGGGCTGAGTAGTGAGTACTGAGAATCGGGATTCTTGCAGGGTGGGGAAGACCATCAGACAATTACTGTAATATGATGCCATTGGGAGGGATTTCTGGGAGATCGATGGGCCGATAACACGGGAATTCGCACCCCACCATTTGTGGCTGCGTCTGTGGCAGTAGGGAGAGAGCTTATCCGTTGTAACCTTATTGTACGCAGTACGGAGTACTTCGTAAGGTTAATGCGACCAGCGTTGCGTTTCCGTGATCGATCAATTATACAAGCAAGATTACCAAGTACAGCTAATTAAATTAATTGAAAAGTCTTAAACTAAGATTCCGGCAGTTTGGTTTGCTCGTTAAATCTACACGACAGGCCCGTATTCTTCGACTTGGTATTGTCCGGACTCCGCGAGTGAGTCCCAAGGCGCTCCTCGACCTAGTGGGCAGGTAAATGCTGGTTGGGTGCATGATGGATGATGCACGTTTGCAGGAGCCATCTTTGGTTGGGGAGGAATGAAGGATGGGGTTGTGGGGAGTCTGGGACCCAGTTGCTCTACTGCGTAAATCACGAGACAGTAATAATGAAGACTACCTATAGGTAGGTAGGTAGGTATGTAAGGTACCTACTTGGTACTCGTGCCGCGATCCACGAAGAGCGAGTTTGATCGCCCCCTCGGCAGTTTCTCACACCTCACTTGCCGTCCTCGTACTGTAAAAACAACGTCGGATTTATCCACCCGCATGTCGCATCCAAGGCTCGAATTTACACCGAAGGTACTTCACGGGAATCGCGGCAATCACGGCAGTTGTTCGCGCGAAGCAAAGAAACTCCCCTCGAAATCCTGACAGGGAGCACAGGCAGAATTCCTCCTACAGAAGCAGCCAGGGTAGCCGACGCAGGTCGAATTGAGTTCGTGACCTAATAAAAAGTGACAGTTCAGGGGAGATAGTCCATTGCGGTTCCGAGGGGTAGTTTAGGTTCATATCAAAAACGTTACCCTCCATGGTACCGGAAACGAGTCGTTAGAAAGAGCTGAGTCCTCACTCCGACAGCCGCACAGCAAGCTGGTCCATGTCACTTTTCTATGATCTTGCAGATTTTTCCTTTTCTCGGAATAAAGGACGGTTTAGCCTCCTTTCTTTCTCTACACCCCCCTTTTCGAACAAGGAAGTTTTGCAGGTCACGTGACTTTTGCCTCGGAGGTACCAGACAATCCAGCACCAGCAGATTCGTTAGCTTCCCGAAGCTAGAATGCGACCTCGTATATTGTTCTTATTCTTGCCATTACAAAGCTGTATAAATCTGGCTTCAAGTGCTGCTGACAATCACTTTTTAAAGATACATCTCTATAAACTCAGGGGATATGTCTCCGAGTCGTGGGCAGAACCTACATTACGAGCAAAGGATTCTGAGCTAGAATTTTCAGATATCAAGGCTAATATCCTCAAACCTTTCTGCCACATCTGTGCTTTTAGAATCCAAACAGTTCTCACTTTTCAACCGTTAATTGTTAACAGAATCCGAACGCGAACCGAAACAGCCTTCCAGGTCCGGTGCTGTCTGCCACACTTGTCAACCCCTTGCCCAAGGAGAGATTATTCATTGGGTGCCTCGTCATCCTTAAGTGCTGTTTGACCAATACCATTTGTTTCCTAATCCGAATTGCATACTCAAATGTCCGACTTGCACGGGAGAACCACGGTGATGCTGTTGAGTGGCCGCAAAGCCCCCGATTCTTACGAAGTTACTTATCCAAGTCTACGATCACTATTCTTTCGTCTATCTCACTAGCAACTGTGCCCAATCGATTGTTTACCTTTCTGGCTTCAAACAAATTGGTAGAGTAATCCCTAATCGCCATAAGCGCTAGCACGGAATCAGCTTCTACCAGGGTGATCAATAAGCCAGCTAGCTGATCAGCCGACTGATCAGCTAAATATATTAGTCAGCCAGTTAATGATTAATATTAAATAAGTCAGCTAGCTAAATAAGGAATAGCTAATTAGTCGCTAATTAGCTAATATATTTTTAATTATTCTAGAGTCTTTTAGTGATATTAATAATACTTGATTAGTATGTGACGTGTGTTTCTAGGTCTTAATTGCCTAATATTCTAGGCTTATCATGCATTAGAAAACTCTTTATTTCGCCCTACTATAAACTTAAACTTATTATCTTATCTATAATATGGCATCTACACCTTTCGCTATTATTGATTTGACGTCTCGTGCATCTAATACTTCATCTAAATTGCCTTTTACCCTTCTTAATGCTTTTGGTCAAATAATGCACCTATAACCTATTTTATAAAAGGAGGAGATCCGCGACTAATACTAAAGACTTAGCCCAATTTATAATTTTAATTATAATCTTAACTAGCCTCCCCCCGACAATTTACTTAGCGGCTATTCGCCTTATGTGTTTAAAGAGCCTTTATACGATAATCGAGAAGCTATTGTGTCAAGACTTCTGCACTAGCATATCCTTTGCTTTGCTTAAAAGAGACGGAAAACGCAATGGGTTTAGAAGCTTGGCTATGCACTTATAGACGAAAGCTAAGCTAAAAAGCTTATAATATAAGCATACAAGCTTTATAAGTTTTTTTTTGTTAAATAATAATTAAAGCTAATTCGATTTCTAAGCTATTATAATCCTAAGTTTTCTATAAATAAAGACTAGCATTATAATAGCAATTCCCTTAAAAATGCCGAAAAGCACTTGCGAGATATACACTTTTTAGATGAGGGGGGAGATATATAAAAGGTAAAGCCTAGCGAAGTAGCTTAAGCTTTAAGGCTTATACGTGGAGGCTATAAACGCGTTATCCCGTTTTGTTAATAAGAGTTTGTTAATGCCTTTGTAAAATAGGTAATTATAAATAATGTTAAGCACCGGAAAGCAACTTTTAATCGCTTGCAAAGAGCATTTAAAATTGCTAATATGCAAGCTATTAATGCTTTGCCCTAACACGGTAGCACTATTGCTTTATAGATCTACGAGATGTTTAAGTATTTTGAGCCTAAAATTTAAGAGGAGATTAAAATAGCAAAGTCTAAAATATATATTTCTTTTAACGGCTAAGGTTTTAAGCATAAGAAGCTAAGTGTTATTAGCGTTGTTATACACTTTATTAACAAGCATAGTAATATAGTAACTCGTTTAATTGGTTTGCTAAAGCTTCTAAATTATAAAAAAGCTAGTGTTAGTAAGTAGTTTATTTCTTTTGTAGTATATATATAGTTATACTTTTTTTCTTAGTAATGTTGTTTTGACGAATCGGGTAATTTATTTACTTTAGCGCGGCAAAATAGTAAATCTGGAGCTTTTTAGCTAATTAAAATGCAGTAGCTAACCTTATTTTAGATCAAGCAATAGTAATTTAACCTCTTCTTAAGCATTTTAGCATTAACAAAGACAATTTAGGCTATTTTGTGCTTAATAATGCTTTAAATAATAACACTACACTTATTAAGCTAAGTAAAACTATAGGATTTGAGCTTATATAAAAGCGGCTACGTTATATAAGTTATATCTTAAATTTGATTGCTAAATTGTATATATTCGGGCAAGATGCATCTATATTTGAGGAGGATTACAAAGAGGCATTACTTAAAGAGCGGCAAAAGCTTTAAAGATAATGTGAAGAGCTTAAGAAGCTTTATAATTTAGTTGCGCATGTTATAGCATTTAGCAAAAGAACCGACTTATTCTTAGCATTACAAGTTAATGCAAATATTAGTTATATAAAAGGAAAGAAATAGAAGCTTCTTATGGATAGTAATATACGCTAGAATGCCACATATTCGATAATTACTCGAGCATTGCACTTATAAGAGGCCCTCGACTTATATGCTAACAAATTGCGCATTTTTATAAAAGAGCTTGATTAGGAGACCTTTAAGTACGACTATTTAACTCCTTAAAAATAGAAGGCCTTAGAACTTATTAAAGATTAATTGGAACCTCTTTTCCGATTAACTAAGGACTTAGAAGGCAATTATAATCTCAAAGACGGGGCACGAATGGCCTCTTATAAAGCTTTATAGGAAGTACTTTCTATTTTTGAGTTCATTTTAACGCACTTTAAGAAGCTAGAAAGAGAAGCAAAAGTAGGGGCATTTGATGGTTATCTTAGCATTTAAAACTTTATTACTTTTGCTTAGAATATTATGCAAAAGTAGTATAAGAAGACTAACTAATTAATAGCTTAGGCGGTAGCTATAGTCTTATATCTTAGATATAAGTTTAAGTGGTTTAAAGAACACTAGACTTTAGCTAGTAAAGCACGTGCTTTATTATTAACAAGAATAAAGCTACGCCGAATATAGGAGGGCACGTATAAGAAAGATAATGTCCTAGGGAGTGCTAAGAACCCTTAATTACTTGAGAAGCAACGCTTATACCTAGAAAGTGTTTTAGATAGAATAGCCCCCTTAAACCGATTACGAGTTATAAAGCTTACGCGTGGAAAGGACGAGTTATTTTTGTATTTAGCTAAGCCTTTAACTGATCATTTGGGCTTAATAGAGTATTAGAAGTCTCGGGAAGCTTAATGGCCTCATCTTGCACAAATGGCTTACGATTTCCTTTCAATCTTAGCTATAAGCTCTAAATGCGAGCGGGTCTTTTCGTCATGTGCTAAGCAGACTACCCCTAAGAGCTCTAGATTATCCGGGGAGAT
>Ga0302325_10027889_pt1 | contig 11697 bp, 12 predicted proteins | sample Palsa_T0_2_FD_201948 | JGI IMG/M metagenome (GOLD analysis project Ga0302325, IMG submission 201948) | Peat permafrost microbial communities from Stordalen Mire near Abisko, Sweden - Palsa_T0_2 | ecosystem: Environmental > Terrestrial > Soil > Palsa > Peat permafrost | place: Sweden: Abisko... | reverse complement strand
TGCTGTCGGTGCACCTGCCGGCGGCGCAGGCCGCCCGCAAGGGGCGGCGGGCAACAACAACAATCGCCGTCGGCGTCGCCGCCGGCCCGGTGGTGGTAGCGGCAGCGGCGGTGGCCGTGGACCAGGCGGCGGTCAGGGTTGATCGCAATTCCCATTGCAGGAATGGAAAAGGCCCGGACGCAATGTCCGGGCCTTTTTCCCTGTTTGATGTAAGCAAGCACCCGAGTCGCGGCGGCTATTCCATAACCTGCAGGCCGGCGCCCGACCGTGGCTGAAGCCGCGCCAGGGCGCGCGCTGCCCGGGCTATCTCTGGGCCGCCATCGCCATAAGCATCATGCTTGGCCTCGTACATCCGCAGATCGGCCGCAATGCAGAGAGTCTCTATTTCGTGCGCGTCTTCCGGATAGATCGCGATGCCCACGCTGGCCCCGATGCGCACAGTATGCTCGCCAAGCTCCAGCGGCTCTTCCAGCAGTTGCATCAGTGACCTGCCCACGCTCATCGCATCGGCTCTGCTGGTCGGTTCCTCCAGGATGATGGAGAACTCGTCGCCACCTGTCCGGGCAACCGTATCGGAGCGCCGCACGCGCGATGAAAACAAAGCCGCAACCCGTTGCAGCACTAAATCGCCCACATGATGGCCCAACGTGTCGTTGACCTGCTTGAAGCGGTCCAGATCCACCACCAGCAGCGCCGCCTGCGCCTCGTAGCGCCGGGCACGTTCGAGCGAACTGGCCAGCCGATCCTGATAGAGCCGCCGGTTGGGCAGCCCCGTCAGGTGATCGTGCAAGGCCAGGTGCTTGTTGTGTTCAATCTGATCTTCCAGCAGCAGAAGAATCATACCCACCGCCACCAGGTACTTGGGCAGATTCCAAACGCCGTTCTCCACGTGAATTTCGGGAAGAAATGTTTGGATGGAGGGCGCGACAACAAAGACAAACGCCCATGCCAGAAATCCTGCAATGGTCACGAATGCGCCTGCCGTGGCCCGCCTGTAGGCGAACCAGAAGTGTGTCGTGCAGCCGAAATAAACGGTAAACAGGACCCCATTCAGGGCCAGGTCGCTGCCGTTCCCGGGCCGGTGCTGAAACAGGAGAAGAAAGACCGAGAGCGAGGAGTAGAGGCCGATCACTGTCCAGCGAAGCGGGTTATTGACGGTTTTGATCGTCGCAACGCCAATGGCCAGTGGCAATGCGCCAAGCAGTGCCGCACTGATGTTCATGGTCCAATCGGGAACTGTACCCACCTCGATCAGGCTCACGTAGAGAGTGTTGGTGATGAACAAGGAAATGAGGATCAATCGGCTGGAGTTCTCTTGCCGGTAGGGCACAGCAGCCCACATGAAAAGGGCTCCCGCCCAGGTGAGCGCGGCCAGCCCGATGATGGTGAAAAATGTTCCCCAGGCTCCCGGCGCTTCCATGAACAGGAAAGCTGCAAAGTGAACGGAAATCATCACCCAGCCGGTAAGCCAGATTTTCGATGCGCGCGTTTCGTTATGCCGAGCCACGGAAGCAAACGCGCCAGCCAATAGGCCGACAGCTGCCAGATCCGGAAGCTCTGTCCAATTCACCACGCTTACCTCGGAGTTGCAACAGAACCAACTGGGAGTAGGGTCAACTCTTAGAATCGGCTATTTGAGGCCGTTCGCCATAGCTCTTTTGTAGCACTTGTCGGACTTCTGCGTAAACTTGGGTAACACATGAAGGAGAATACCTAGGTAATCGACTGGGTAACCTGGCAGAGTTTTCTTTCGCATCGAAACCTTACTCCACTAAACTCAATTCGATGGCAGCCAGTTTGTACATTGTTGTTGAAGGGGATGACCCCGGTTACGATATCTTTGTCAACGGCCAGGCTCTGGCCCGCAACGAAGATGCTTTGGAGCGTTTGGCAGAGCGGCTCCACGTCACTCCGCTTCTTGAGTTCTTTTCCGCGGATGAAAACTCCATGGCATTGCTGCTGGAGCAGGGAGTTGCCAGCCCCGATTGGGCGCGCCACTTGCCCCAACCCCAGTGGTACGACGCCCCAGACGGACTTCTCACTGTCTGCGCCCTGATTGAATTTCTCTCTGCGAATCCTGCGGCCCTTGGCTCGGAGACTCAGCCGGTTCAGGTTGAGCTTCGTGAGTACGAACGTGTGTTGCGCAAGACCGCCCAGCACGGTCTGCATTGGCATATTGCCGTTAGTTGGAGATAATACCGGGCGAAGTTTGAACGGTTAAAATGCTGGCAAGCCTCAGCTTCCCACATCCAAAGATAAAACCGTAAAGGAGGTAGACATTCCTTTTCGAATCTTAGAATCCGTCCAGAAACTGGGCTAGTCCCGCTTACAACCCGGCAAGAACACTCCGTGCCCCATCCATTCGCGTTTTTTGCGAATGGGTGGGAGAGCACAAGCCTCAACCGGATCCCTTGAACCCGGTTTTTGGACAGGTTCTTGGAAGTTCTTAAGCTGCGAAGATATTCCCCAGCCGCCGGATCTGCGCACCCACCCCTCGCAGCTTTTCCTCAATGCGCTCATATCCCCGATCCATGTGATAAACGCGGTCCAGAATCGACTCTCCGTCCGCCACCAGCGCAGCCAGCACCAGCGACGCCGAAGCCCGCAGATCAGAGCACATTACCGCCGCGGCCGAGAGCTTGGCCGGCCCCAGCACCGTCGCCGAGTTGCCCTCCACTTTGATGTTGGCGCCCATCCGCACCAGCTCCTGCACGTGCATGAAGCGGTTCTCGAAGATGTTTTCCGTCACCTGGCTCACACCCTCCGACTGCGTGGCCAGCGCCATGTACTGCGCCTGCATATCGGTAGGGAAGCCGGGATACTCCTCGGTGGAAATGTCCTGCGCGCGCAGGGGCCCGTCAGCGCGCACTCGCACGGACTCAGGCCCGAGTTGATCCACGCGAACCCCGGCCTCTTTGAGCTTGTTGATGACAGCCCCCAGGTGCCCGGGGTTGCAGTTGGCCACAATCAGATCGCCACCTGTGATGGCGCCTGCAATCAAAAACGTTCCCGCCTCAATGCGGTCGGGGTTGATGCGATACCGCGCCCCATGCAGCCGCGTCACGCCCTGCACGCGAATCATGGAGGTGCCTGCGCCCTCGATCTTTGCGCCCATAGCAGTAAGCAGCGCAGCCACGTCCACAACCTCGGGCTCGCGCGCGCAGTTCTCCATCAGCGTCTCGCCTTCGGCCAGCACCGCCGCCATCAGCAGGTCTTCCGTCCCGGTGACCGTGATCTTGTCGAAGACCAGGTGCGCGCCCCGCAGCCGTTCCGCACGCGCTTCCAGATAGCCGTGCTCCTGGGTAATCGTCGCGCCCATCTTCTCCAGACCCTTGATGTGCAGATCGATCGGCCGTCCTCCGATCGCGCATCCGCCCGGCATGGCCACGCGCGCCATTCCGCAGCGCGCCACCAGCGGACCCAGCACCAGGGAACTGGCCCGCATGGTTTTCACGATCTCGTATTTTGCTTCCGGGTCGGAAAGCGTCTTGCAGCAAATCTTTGTCCGGTGCTGCGCGCGTCCATAGCCCAGTTCCACCTCCGCGCCCATCGAAACCAGCAGCTTCCGTTCCGTTTCGATGTCCCGCACCTGGGGAATGTTTTCGAGCGTCACCTCTTCGTCGGTGAGAATAGCCGCAGCCATGCAGGGCAGTGCCGAGTTCTTCGCGCCCGAAACGCGGATCGTGCCCAACAGCGGATTCCCGCCGCGAATGACAAATTTATCCATGAATGCTCCTGAATCCTCAGCATAAACTGCTGGGGCGGTTGGCATTTCGCAGTCGGGACGGGTTTGGGTTGCGTGAGCTTGCCTCCCTTGAGTTAATCCCTGAACTTCGCAATGTAGTAAATGGGGGAGATTTTGCATCTTCATGAAAAATTCTTGACTTTCGTCGAGGCTTGGGGGAAAGTTATTTTGCACTCTCGGCCCTCGAACAGCAGATTTTTCCCCTCATGCTCGCTCCAGCACGCCATCCGGTCACGTCAGGCATGGATTGCACTTGCCAATCATGGATTGGAGGACAGGAAGCGGTTAGGAGCATTGATTCGAGGCGTCCGCGGAAGGAGGAGCAATGAACATATCCCTCAAGTCAGAGCCTTACTGGGACTATTACGGCGCGCTTTCAGCCCTACTGAACAGAATTCGTGTGATGGCCGAAGGCGGGCAACTCATAACTCAAGGGACAGACATTATGTCGCCTGCGCTCCTGGCGGAAGCGAAGCAGACTGTCGCACAGTTCGAAAACTTCAGCCAGGCCATCGCGACTGTTTCGGCCACGCTCAAGCAGAACTTGAGCCTCTCAGGCGGCTGAAACCTCCCAAAGCCGGTGTACGCAGCGGCGGCCCTATCCCAGAGCTGGGCTTTTAGAGTTCCAGAACATTATCCTCAATCGCCAGCCGGACATTTCCGTCCGACTTCGCCAGCCGCCGAACCGCTTCCGGCTTGTCCACCCGAGCCTTCAGCATCACCAGCGCCACGGGCACGCTGCGTCCCGCGCTCTTGATGGTCTGCACGGCAGTCTCGCGGTCGATCTTGCAGGCACTCATCAGGATGCGAATCCCGCGCTCCACCAGCTTCGAGTTCTGCATGTGGACATTGACCATCAGGTTCTCGTACACGTAGCCCAAGCGCGTCATGGCGCCGGTCGTGATCATGTTGAGCACCATCTTCTGGGCGCTGCCGGCCTTCATGCGCGTCGAGCCGGAGACCACTTCCGCGCCCACATCCGCAACAATGGCTATATCGGCTGCCGCAGCCAGGGGAGTGTCGTGGTTGCAGGTGACTGCTGCCGTATGCGCCCCGCGAGCGCGAGCATAAGCCACGGCAGCCACCACGTAGGGGGTTCGTCCAGAAGCAGAAAGCCCGATCACCACATCTTTGCGTGTCGGGCGGCGTCGCGCAATATCCCGCTGGCCTAGTTCTTCCGAGTCCTCGTTGACCTCGACAGCCGAAGCCAGTGCCTTCGGTCCGCCGGCCATGATGTACTGCACCTGTCCAGGAGCCGTCGAGTAAGTGGGAGGGCATTCAGAGGAGTCCAACGCTGCAATGCGCCCGCTTGAACCTGCTCCTATATAGATAAGCCGTCCGCCGTCCCTCAGGCTGCGCGCTACCTGGTCGATCACTGCCGCGATCTCCGGAATCGCCCGCTTGACCGCCGCGGCAACTTTCGAGTCCTCATGGTTGATGATCCGCGCAATCTCCAGCGCGGATTTCGTGTCAAAGCCTTGAGAAGCCTCGTTCTGGCTCTCCGTGGTCAGGTGCTGAAGCATGGAGGCCTGGTCTTTTTTGGTTTCGTTTGCTTGGGTGCCGGCCGTCTCCTGCATCGTCGAGCTGGTTAGCATGCGTATGTCCCCAAGCATTGATTGTATCTGTAAACCTCGCAAATTCTAAGAGAATTCTCCGCCGCCCGAATACTCCCAAGTACCACGCAACTCCCCCATAGGATGCAGAACTATTCGAGCGAGGCAAACACAGCGTCGTGAAAAGCCGGCCGGACCTCCCGGATCAGTTCCTTCGTGGCTGCCGACCGGTCCGGCCAGGTGCGGTTGGTCAGCAGCACCACTGCAATCTCCGCCTCCCGGTCGATCCACAGAGAGCAGCCGCTGTACCCCAGGTGTCCAATCGACTTGGACGAAAAGTGTCGCCCGGACGAGGAATTCTTCGACGGCGTATCCCACCCCAACGCCCGCGAACTGCCCTCCGGCCCTTGTCTTTCTGCGAACTGCTCCACCGTTGCCGCCTCGAAGAGGCTGAGCGCATCTCCCTTGGCAAGAATTGCGCCGGCGAAGCGCAGCAGGTCCGGCACGTTGGAGAAGAGCCCGGCATGGCCGGCCGCCCCCTTCAGAAGCCAGGCATGTTCGTCCTGCACCTCGCCCTGGATCCGCCGGTGACGCAGTGTCGTATCCTCTTCCGTGGGCGGAATAAGCGGACGCGCCGCGGACGCCGGGCAGAATCCCGTCGCCGTCATCCCCAGCGGCGCAAACACCTCGCGCCGCACCCATGAAGAGAGATACTCGCGGGTCAACACTTCCAATGCCTTTCCGAGAAGAATGAACCCTGGATCGGAATACTCGGCGCGCGCCCCCGGTTCAGCCTCGAGCGGCAGTTCAAGGCATGCGCGAAACAGCGCCGATGGCGTTGTCGCGGTTCTGTAAAACTCCGCGTACCCCGGCAGTCCGGAGTTGTGCGCCAGCAGGTGCCGCAGCTTCACGTGTCGCGCGAGCTCTCCAGGAGCCCGTCCCACCACGAAACCCGGCAGCAGTTCGCCTACGGGCGTATCCAGGTCGAGCAAGCCGCGCTGCGCAAGCAGCATGGCAGCCGCCGTCGTGGCCACCACCTTGGTCAGGCTGGCCACGTCGAAGACCGTCTCTGGCATCACGCAAGGCGCATCCCCGTCATACGTAAAGCGCCCGCGTGCATCTTGCAGCACAATCTTGCCCCCAGTCAGAACCCCAAACGCGCAGCCCGGAAACGCGCGCGCGGCAATCGCCTCATCCAATACGCGATAAACTGCGGCAAACCGCTCGCCGCCAAGGGCAGGGGACTGAGCTGTCGGAATGGTCTTGCTCTGCATCGCTTTGTTGCATCGTACCTCGAATTGAGCCGGTCAACTTGGGCCGGCATCGGATTTTTCGTGCCGATGCGCGCCAATGAGGCTATCCTTGCTTGCGGGCAGTTCGTCTATCGAATCGAGTGAATCAAAGGGGGATTGGATGCGCCTGAGGCATGGAGCGCTGACAGCTGCAATTTCGCTGGGCTTGGTAACAACGCCTTCGGACGTTTCGCTTGCCCAGGTGCCGGCACAAGCGCAAGGCAATTCAGGCGCGCCGGCCCAGGCTGAAGCGACCGCTCCTCCCGGAAGCCAGGGAAATTCCGCGCCAACCGCCGCGCCTTCCCCATCGCCAAAGTCCTACACAGTTCCTGCCGGCACCAAAGTGCTGCTCCAACTGCGCAGTGGCATCAATACGAAGAGCGCCAAGCCCGGCGATGGCGTTTATCTCTCCTCCACTTTTCCCGTAGTCCTCGGCAACCGCGTCATGATTCCCGATGGTGTTTACGTGCAGGGCGTGGTGGACCGCGTCGTCCGCGCCGGGCATGTCAAGGGCAAATCCCAACTGGACATGCACTTCACCTCCATCATCTTTCCCAACGGCACGGTGGTCGAGATCCCCGGCATCGTCAACAGCCTCCCGGGCGCAAGCAAGCAGACAGTAAAGGACGACGGCGAGGGAACCGTTGAGCAAAACCCTGACAAGGGCCGCAATGCCGGCGAAACCGCCAAAATTGCCATTCCCACCGGCGGAACCGTTGGTTCCATCGCCGGCATCCCCAGCGGGCACCCCCTCGCCGGCGGCTTGGCGGGCATTGGCGCGGGTGTTGCCGCCGTCGCCCTCGTTTCCCTTTTTACCCGCGGCGCCGATGTGAACATCCAGAGCGGAACCCAGGTGGAAATGGTCCTGCAGCGCCCTCTGATTCTTGAAGAGGAAAATCTCACCGGCGCCACTCCCGGTCTGATTCCCTCGGCCAACCAACCCAGGCCCCTCAACAAGCCCGACCGCGCCAACCTTCTTTGCCCACCCGGAAGCCTCGGCTGCGGATAATCAGGCCGTAACGGCTGAATTGCATGCAAACTTCCGGTTATACTTGTCAAAGAGCTTGCCTTTCGGTGGCTCACCGGCCGTTCCCCGAAAACGCCTGGAATCTGTAGCCCAGGATTCCAAGGGTCAAGGTAGCAATGCCAACGTTTCCTGACGACATTCCCACGGTTCCCGCACCGCCTCTCGGACTCCCGGCTGGCACCCCTCCTCCAGGGTTCGTCCAGGCGCAAACTCCAATTCAAAGATCGGGCGGCATCGGCCTCTGGCTGCGCGATCTGTTCGTCTCCGCCGTTGCCTCGGTTCTGATCATCACCTTCCTCTATCAGCCGGTCCGCGTGGAAGGGACAAGCATGTTGCCGCGGCTTGAAGACCGCGACCGCCTCTTCATCAACAAATTCGTCTACCACATCTCGGCCATCGAGCGCGGAGACGTTGTGGTCTTCCATTACCCGCGCGACCCGGAGAAGAGCTATATCAAGCGCGTGATCGCCCTGCCCGGCGACCGGTTGCGCATCGATCACGGCCAAGTCTGGCTCAACGGCAAGCGGCTCCTTGAGAATTATGTCCCCGAGGAGTACCGCGACAGCCGTTCCTATGCCGAGATGGTAGTTCCCGAAGACACTTACTTCATGATGGGCGACCATCGCTCCATCTCCTCGGACAGCCGCGAGTTCGGCCCCGTGGAGCGCTCGCTCATCTACGGCAAGGCCGTCTTTGTCTACTGGCCCACGCGCGATGCAGGCGTAGTGCACTAGGAAGCCGAAGTCGCCAGACCTTCTCAACCCGAAAAGTCAACCTCGATCTGCCAGAGCTACCGCTAACTCGCTGACTTGCCAACCCGCGCAGAGGGCTGACCTGCTGCAATTGCTTATTATTGTGTAAACTTTTTTTATTCTTTACTTTACGTGAGGAAATTGAGAATTCACTTCAACGAGTTCCGTTAGATTGCACACGCAATTCGACCCGCTATTCCACAGCCCTTCGCGCATCCCCGTGAAGCCTCTCCGCAAACCTGCTAAAATCGATTGAATCTACTCTCCGGAGACGCGATGCAGGCGATCCTGGCGCTCGAAGACGGGCGCATCTTCCGTGGCTACGGCTATGGCGCACCTGGTGAATGCCAGGGTGAAGTTGTTTTCAATACCTCTCTTACCGGATACCAGGAAATCGCCACTGATCCCTCCTATGCCGGCCAAATCGTCGTTCTCACCAACCCCCAGATCGGCAACTACGGCACCAACCAGGCAGACAACGAGTCGGCAAGGCCCTACATCGAGGGCCTGATCGTCCGCGAGTTCTCGCCCATCAGCTCCAACTGGCGCTCCGAGCAGGTCACCGATGAGTATATGGAGCGCTATTCCGTTCCCGTGCTCGCCGAAATCGACACCCGCGCCCTGGTCCGCCACCTGCGCACCCACGGTGTCATGCGCGGCGTCATCTCCACCAATGTCTCCAACCCCGACGCTCTCGTCGCCAAGGCCCGAGCCATCCGCAAAATGGATGGCACCGACCTCGCAAAGGTCGTCTCAACCAAGTCCATCTACACATTTGACGACACTGATAGCCGCAACCAGTCCGGCGACCCTTTGCTCGCCCAAAACGCTCCGTGCCCCATCCATGACGAAGCTTCATCTCGTCATGGGTGGGAAACCTCAAAGCTCCACGTCGTCGCCTACGACTTCGGCATGAAGCTCAACATCCTGCGCATGCTCACCCGCGAAGGCTGCCGCGTCACCGTAGTTCCCGCCGAAACCACAGCCGAAGACGTAATGGCTTTGAAGCCCGACGGCGTATTCCTCTCCAACGGCCCCGGCGACCCGGAGCCGGTCGATTACGCCGTCAAAGCCATCCAGAACATGATGGGCCGCGTCCCCATATTCGGAATCTGCCTAGGCCACCAGCTCTGCGGCCTGGCCCTGGGCGGCAAAACCTACAAGCTCAAATTCGGCCATCACGGCGGCAACCACCCGGTCCGCAACAACGCCACCGGCAAGGTAGAGATCACCGCCCACAACCACAACTTCGCCGTCGACCCAGACTCCATCAACGCCAACGAAGTCGAGCTGACCCACGTCGACCTCAACGACCAGACGCTGGAAGGCCTGCGCCACAAGACGCTCCCTCTCTTCAGCGTCCAATACCACCCCGAAGCCGCCCCCGGCCCCCATGACTCCCACTACCTCTTCCACGACTTCCGCCAGATGATGGAGGAGTGGAAATCATGAGCGGACTTGCGGCCCGAAGAGAGGAGACTGAACAGGGTGGAATCATTTTCCCGGATTTGGATCTCTCTCCTTTCCTGCCGGAATCGCTCAAACTAGATTCGCTCGAACAGACCGAAATTCCCAGGCTTGCGCGGGATCCGTCAGCGATTCGGTTGCTTGAGGAGTCCTTGCTCCGGATTCCTACAAGCCATTATCTTGTGCACGGCGATGCTCGGAAAATGTCCTCTCTTACTTCCGAAAGTGCGCATCTCGTACTGACTTCGCCGCCTTACTGGACACTGAAAAAATATGACAGTGCGGCCGGGCAACTTGGCCATGTGAGTGAGTACGATGAGTTCCTCGCAGAATTGAGCCGCGTCTGGAAGCGCAGCTTTGATCTACTCGTTCCCGGTGGGCGGTTGATTTGTGTCGTTGGCGACGTGTGCCTATCTCGGCGCCAAAATGACGGGCGACACACGGTCGTACCCCTGCACGCCTCAATCCAGGAAATCTGCCGCAAGATCGGATTTGACAACCTTGCCCCGATCATTTGGCACAAGATTGCAAATGCAGCCTATGAAGTTTCCGGCGGCGGCGGATTCCTTGGAAAACCCTACGAGCCCAACTCCGTCATCAAGAATGACGTTGAGTATATCCTCATGTTTCGCAAGCCAGGCGGATACCGAAAGCCAACAGCCGCAAAGAGGTTGCTTTCTGTGATCAGCGCGGAGAACTACCAGAGTTGGTTTCAACAGATCTGGACAGGGTTGACGGGAGCATCGACAAAGGACCACCCTGCACCCTATCCAACGGAATTGGCCGAACGGCTCATTCGCATGTTCAGTTTTGCTGGAGATGTAGTTGTCGATCCTTTTTCTGGCTCTGGAACAAATGCAATCGCCGCCGCACGAACCGGAAGGCACAGCGTCGGATACGAGATCAGCAGCAGATATCACCACCTGTCCGCGTCGCGTTTTTACAGGGAGACAGGCGGTCTTTTCTGGCAACCGCAGGTAATGCAGCGGGAGGAGCCATGAGTCTTCAGCCTCGCTGGGAAGCTCGATTATCGGAGGCGATTCAGCATTTCTGGACGACACGGCAGAGCCAGTCAGATCGGCAAGGAATCCGTACCGGAGCGCGCGATGCCGGCAGCCGGACCGCGGTGACAGGGGGCAAGCAGTTGGACGGTTTTGTTGAGCTCCTCCGAGAATTTCTTGCGGAAGCTGGATTGGACCGAGCGTGCATCTACACCTCCCGCAAAGTCGAGCTCCCGGGTTGGTATCGAGCAGAGAAGAAGTGGGATTTGCTCATCGTGCGCGACGGAAGCTTGATTGCGGCAATGGAATTCAAATCGCAAGTGGGCTCATTTGGAAACAACTTCAATAACCGAACTGAAGAGGCATTGGGCAATGCGGCTGACATTTGGGCGGCGTTCCGTGAAGGAGCTTTTGCACCTTCATTAAGGCCATGGCTAGGTTACGTGATGGTTTTGGAGGAAGCTAAGGGTTCGCTCAGCCCGGTCGGTGTGCAAGAACCACACTTTCACGTATTCGAGGAGTTTCGCGGCGCGTCCTATGCCAAGCGTTACGAAATTCTCCTTACAAAACTTGTCCGTGAGCGGATGTACGACAGCGCCGCATTGATTCTTACTAACAGACAGACGGGGCGGGAAGGGACTTACCTTGAGCCTTCACGCGAGCTCGGTTTTGACAACTTGCTCATATCCTTAAAGGCGCGAGCAGTGGCCATCAAAGAGGTATCAGAGTAGACACATGCCACGCAGAAATGACATACAAAAAATCCTGGTGATCGGCTCCGGCCCGATTGTGATCGGCCAGTCCGCCGAGTTCGACTACTCTGGCACGCAGGCCTGCAAGGCTCTCCGCCAGGAGGGCTA
>Ga0302325_10027887_pt1 | contig 11697 bp, 7 predicted proteins | sample Palsa_T0_2_FD_201948 | JGI IMG/M metagenome (GOLD analysis project Ga0302325, IMG submission 201948) | Peat permafrost microbial communities from Stordalen Mire near Abisko, Sweden - Palsa_T0_2 | ecosystem: Environmental > Terrestrial > Soil > Palsa > Peat permafrost | place: Sweden: Abisko... | reverse complement strand
GCCGCATCCGGCCATCCCCATGGGCCCGGAGGCCGCACTGCAATCCCCGCCTCTTTCAAATAGCTGGACGCCGTCTCGCGCCGCACCCCAACGCCACAGCGCGCGCATCAACGCCGAATCGCGGAATCGTTGGTGATTGCCGGAACCCTCGCGCCCGCACGCGCGTAGCATCCGAGATTTTTTTCGCCTGTCGCACGCACACACGGACGGGCCGAGCAATTCCAAGCAGTTTTGCCTATGGATCTCCCACCTGCCTGCACCAGCCGAACCTTCAAAGCAGAACCAAGTTGACTTTGGGTGCTGCGCCTCTATTGTTACGCCCGTTGATCCTTGAACGGCGCGATCGACCTCATCGGTCCGCAACCGGAACGAGAACTTCCGAGAACAGTGGCTAATGTCGGTCGCCAGCGGCTGCGGCGTGCATTCCATGAATGTTTGACTGGCGTCTGAGAAGCGACTCGGTACCGATTTGTTTGCTCTCTGCCAGGGCACACAGACGCGAACGCAAGCTCAATGACAACGCTGGAACAAGATCTGGCCGGCAGATACGGCAAACAAATTGGGAAGTTGAAATCTCATCAAGGCTTTTTCGGAAACCGATTTCAGGGAAGACCTGAAGAAATTCGATATCTATGCCGGCGCGCCTCACGGCTTGACCGATACGCACAAAGGCCAATTGAATGCCGACCTGCTGGCCTTCTGCCAGGGGGCTCAGGCGCGGACCCAGGCTCGATAAACCCAAAGCAGCTCACCAAAAATCGTCATTGGAAAACTCGTTTTAGAAAGGAACGGAAATCCATGTCTCAAAATAACGGCCGCGCGAAGCGCAGCGAAAAAGGACTCCTTACGCCGGACAACTGTGTCGTGGCGTTCATCGATCATCAACCCCAAATGCTGTTCGGAACCTCGAATTTCGACCGGCAGTCGATCATCAACAGCACGGTGGCCCTCGCCAAGGCAACCCGCATCTTCGACGTGCCGGTTGTGTTAACCACGGTAGAAACCAAGAGCCTCAGCTCAAGGCGACCCCGGTCAGGAGCCAACTACACGCCCACGGCGGCCGGCCTGGTCCACCGGTGGCACATGATCGTGGCCACGCTCGATACGCGCACGCAGGCTCGGGCGTTATATTGGGATGGCAAGCCGGCGGCCAGGGATAATGGCGGCGGCAAGCCGAACAAGACCAGCGTCTTTTCGATCGGGGAAAGCACCGTATTTCGCGGCCGGTATCTGAATGGCAGCGTCGAGGAAGTCGCGCTCTGGAACCGCGCCATTAGCGCCACGGAAGTGGCTGCGATCTACGCTGCGGCTACAGGCTCGGGCGGGTCGGCGGCGCCTTCCGCCGGGACGGCTGGCAGTCAAGGCAGCGCACTGTTCCCGAACACCGCGAAAGTGCAGCTCGAGGGCGCGAACGGCCCCATTCCGCTCAAGCCGGAAGAGAAGATCGCTTTTCTGTTCGCCAGCGCGGTACAGGGGATCGAGTCCGATTGCCAGTTCCAATTGAAGCGCACCTGCAATATGGCGGAGGTTTTGGGCGGAGCGGCGGCGGCGAACGGGCAGAAGACCGGCCATCTCAAATACGATCCGCCAACCGATCCGAACTATACCTACACAGTCGGAGCGCTCGACATGGCGTGGGATGTCCACGCCACGCCCAAGAAGCCCGGTTTGATGGGGTTCTACATTTGGAGCCGGGGTTTGGGAGGGGCCACCATCGCTTATAATCCGAGCGGGGCCGCGAGCGCGATTGACCGGCAGTTCAACAGCACGTCGGTGGAAGGCGACTCGTTCCAGGCTCAGTAGGGGCCTTAACTCGGAGACGGCATAACGACGAGTTTAGCTTCCGCGCGAGTTGGCGCGCCGGCCCCGGCCAACACCTTCTGGTTCCGGTCGCGATCACGCACCAGTCGTATGAAGCGGCGGCTCTGCCTCCGAGTCGCGGACAATACGTTCGGCATTGAACGCACGCGGCGCCACTCGTTTGACCGCACTTGATCCGGGATGTTGCTAAGAGGGATAATCGTTATCACGTCGCAGACAGGATTACCCTTAGATTAGACGGCTAAGAGAAAATGTTTGCAGTTACTGGAATTACTGGCAATGTGGGTGGAGAAGTGGCGCGCAACCTTCTGGCCGCTGGCCAGCCCGTCCGAGGCGTGGTTCGCGAAACCCGCAAAGGCGAGACGTGGGCGAAACGGGGCTGTGACCTCGTTGAAGCGGACATCAACGACGCGGCCGCGCTCACCGCGGCGTTTAAGGGAACTGCTGGTGTCTTCGTGCTCGTCCCACCGAACTTCGATCCGTCGCCTGACTTTCGCGAGGCACGGGCTGTAGCCGCCGGGTTGCGATCGGCGCTCGACGCCGCGCGTCCCAGTAGAGTCGTATACTTGTCGACCATCGGCGCGCAGGCGACCCGATCGAACCTCCTCACGCAGCACTCCATAATCGAGCGGGTGCTTGGAGAGTTGCCGATGCCAATTTGTTTTTTGCGGCCAGGATGGTTCATGGAGAACTCGAGCTGGGATGTCGCTCCGGCTGCCGAAAACGGCGTGTTCCCGACCTTCCTGCAGCCCCTCAACAAGCCAGTACCGATGGTTGCCACGGCCGACATTGGGCGTGTGGCGGCCGAACTCATCCAGACCACGTGGAGCGGCCGCAGCGTGGTCGAGTTGGAAGGGCCGCACCGTGTGACCCCTGAGGAGATCGCAGCCACCTTCGCTAACCTGCTTGGTCGTCCTGTTCGTACAGACGCCGTGCCACGCGAGACTTGGGAGTCGCTATTCCAATCGCAGGGCATGAAGAACCCCGCACCCCGTATTCAAATGCTCGATGGTTTCAACGAAGGCTGGATCGAATTCGAGAGCGGAGAGGCTGGCTCTCGAAAAGGAAAAGTCGAGCTGCGAACGGTACTTCAACGGCTTATCGAACGCGAGAGCAGGTCTTGAGCGCTCCCGCGAGAGCTCGCCGATTGCGAAGTCGATAAAATTTCAACTCGACCTGCTTTTGCTAACCAGCCCGAAGCCGATTGGCAGCGTCTCCTCAGATTGTTTCCGGGTCACGCGCCACTCGGACAGAGCTCGGATTTGGGCGACGCGGGCCGGAGGTCGCGTTCTGGGAGACAAGCCGCGGCCCTTAACCTCAGCCCTTGACCGCAAGGATCGCATCGAGCGGCGTACCTGTCCGCCGCCCTTCCACATCCGCAAAGCCCGCCGCCCGCAGCAGCCGCTCATACTGGCTCAAGCTGCGCTCCATGCCTTCCGTCACCACCAGCATGTTGAGCGACTGCATATTGGCGGCAACCGGCCCCACGCCATCCTCGTTCAGCAGCTTCTCGGCGATCAGCAGTGCGCCTCCCGATGGAAGCTGCGTCAGAATCTTACGCAGCAGCAGCCCGATCTTATCGTCGGACCAATCGTGCAAAATGCGCCCCAGCGCGTAAAGATCCGCTTCGGGAAGCTGGTCTTCGAAGAAATCGCCGGCCACAATCTGGATGCGCTCGCGCGCCGGCGAAAGCTCCACCTGTTCGCGCGCCAGTTCGGCCACCTGCGGCAAGTCGAAGATCGCCCCGTGGAGTTGCGGATACATCTCGCAGGCCGCGATCGCCAAATGGCCGGTTGCGCCCCCCAAGTCCGCCATGCGATGAAAGCGGCCCAGCTCGAAGGCGGCGGCGACTTTCGGCGATGTCAGCATGCCGAAGCCGTGCATGCCGCGCGCAAAATCGCGCATCGCCTGCTCGGTCCGGAAGAAGCTGGAAAATATCGGGCCATCCAGGCCAAATGTCTGCATCCAGCGCGGCGCCCCTTCGCGCACCGCCCCGGCCAGGTTTCCCCACATGGGGTAAAGCGCTTCGTCGGAATACCGGATGTAGCCATAGAGCGAATGCGGGCTGGTGGTCACCAGATAGGTTGCCGCCATCGGAGCGTTCGAATAGACGCCATTCTCTTTGTGTAGCAGGCCCAGCGCGGCGCAGGCGTCCAGCAGCCGCCCGGTCGCGTCTGGTTGGGCGTTCAAGTGAAGCGCCACGGCGTCTGCGGTTGCGGGGCTCGCGTCCAGGCGGTCGAAGACGCCCATTGAGAGCGCCGCAAACATGGTCTTCGACCGGCGGAAGGCTTCAATCAGGTCGAGTACCGGCTCTGCGTCGGGTAGATTCATGGTTTTCGGAAATGATCGTAGCCAAGCGGCGGAAGCGGCGCACCTTCGGAAAACACCGCGCCTTCGGGAAACATCGCGCCTTTGAGAAACACCGCGCCCGGCCGGCCCTTACGCATCGTACCAATTCGGGTCAGCGGAAGTCCTTCGAAGCTGCCGGGGACCCGGGTTCGCGCGCCCGCCGTGAACAGCAGCTCGTAATCTTCGCCGCCGTGCAGCGCCTGTTCGAGCGACGCGCCCGGAAAGACCGGCGGCGCAACGATAGCCGCGCTCAAGCCGGATTCGAGACAAAGCCGGTGCAGGTCGAGCGACAGCCCGTCGCTGAGGTCCATGGCGGCCGTGGCGCGCACCTTCTCGCGCAGAAACCCGCCCAATGCGATGCGCGGTTCGGGCTTCAAGTGCCGGCGCCGCGCTTTGCCCGCACCCTTGGTAATACCCAGTTGGGCTGGCTCCAGCTGGCTTAAGCCCAGCGCCGAGCCACCCAGTGCGCCGCTAACGTAGATGGCATCGCCCGCATGGGCGCCGCCGCGGCGCAGAGCCCGGCCGCGCGGAACCGATCCGCACACCATAATGTCGCACATCACCTTGGCGGCGCGGCCCAAATCGCCTCCGGCCAGCACCGTCTTTTCGCGCCGCGCCAGCCGCAACAGGCCGCGATAGAAGCCATCCACCCAGGCGGAATCGGCCCAAGGCGCAAGGGCCAACGAGACCAGACAGAATCGCGGCGCCGCGCCCATGGCGGCAATATCGCTCAACCCGCGCGCCAGCGCCTTCCAGCCCGCATCTTCCGGCCGATGCGTCTCGCGCCGGAAGTGGACATCCTCGACCAGCATGTCGGTAGTGAATACCAAATCGTCAATTGCGCCGCGCTGGCGGAAGACGGCGCAATCGTCCCCGATGCTCAGCACAACGCCGGAGCCGCGCCGCGCACCCGCCATGCGGCGAATGCGGTCAATCAGCCCGAGTTCGCTCTCCCGTTCCACACCTCTCATTGGACAACACCCGCGCATCGATCCGCTTTAGCGAAGATCGCCGCGCAGCGGCCGTGGAGTTGGATCACCAGTTCGTAAGATATTTGTTTAGCCTATTTATCAGTTACTTACTCTATTCCGGCCCCTCAATCCCTTGCTCGCGCCTGCTAAGTTGGAATCGGCTACAGCTTTGGGGCCAGACCCCAATCCGGATGCCCCTACTATCTCGAACTTTCCCGAAACCAGATCCATGACGACCTCTCCGCAACCGAAACTTCCCCGCAACTCACACAATCCAAAACCGCTTCCACGTCGTCAGCTTCGTTCCACAACAATCCGCAATCCCCCTGCTACCCTCTTTTCCACGAAGTAGCATAACGTTAAAGTTTAAAGACCATCGAAGCTCCCTCGATTCGGGCCGAGCTGAAAAGCAGTGGCATCAGACCAGCCACCAGGAGCTAAAATCACCCGTGGACTATCGAAGCTTGGAAAATTTGCGGCGCACCAACCCGGCGTGGCGCCTGTTGCTGGCGGATCACGCGCCTATGGTCATTTCCTTCCTGCACAAGGCCTTCGTCCAGCCCAATGTGCGCGCCATGGCTGAGCCCGAATTGGCGTCAAAGCTCGCCGACCATCTCTACGCTTTGCGCGAAATCTCAGGTGAAGAGTCCTTCCCCAAGCGTGCCGAACAGTACCTCGACGATTGGGTCTCCGATCAAAAAAGCTGGCTGCGCAAATACTACCCGCCCAACAGCGACGAGCCGCATTACGATCTCACACCCGAAACCGAGCGCGCCATCGACTGGCTTGCCGGGTTTGAGCAGCAACAGTTTGTCGCCGCCGAATCGCGCCTCATGATGGTCTTCGATCTTCTCGTCCAGATCGTCGAAGGAACCAACAGCGACCCGGCGGCGCGGATCGCCGAGCTGGAGCGCCGCAAGGCCATCATTGAAAGCGACATCAAACGGGCGCAGGCGGGCAACCTCCCGCTGCTTGATGACACTCAGGTCAAAGACCGGTTCCTGCAGATGGCGGCTACCGCGCGCGGCCTGCTGGGCGATTTTCGACAAGTGGAACAGAATTTCCGCACGCTGGACCGCGCTGTCCGCGAGCGCGTAGCCACCTGGGAGGGCGGAAAAGGCGCGCTGCTCGAAGAGATTTTTTCCAACCGCGACGCCATCGCCAGCTCCGACCAGGGCAGAAGCTTCCGTGCGTTTTGGGATTTCCTGATGTCGGCTGAGCGGCAGGAAAAGCTCTCGTCACTGCTTGAGGCGGCCTTTGCGCTCAAACCGGTGCTGGCGCTTGCGCCGGAGCGGCGATTGCGGCGCATCCACTACGATTGGCTTGAGGCGGGTGAGGTAGCGCAGCGCACCGTGGCGCGCCTCTCCGAACAGTTGCGGCGCTATCTCGATGATCAGGCATGGCTCGAGAATCGCCGCATCATGCAGCTCATTCGAGGCGTCGAAAAGGGCGCGCTGGTGGTCCGCGAGCAGCCGCCCCCCGGCGTTTTCATGGAATTGGACGAAGCCGCGCCCGATATCGATCTTCCCTTGGAACGGCCGCTCTATTCCCCTCCGTTCAAGGCCAAGGTGTCGCAACTGGCCGTGGATGCAGGCGATGAAGCCATCGAGGCCGAGGCGCTCTTCAATCAAATTTATGTGGACAAGCTGCTGCTGCTGGCGCGCATCCGTCAGGCGCTGCAGACGCGGCCGCAAATCTCGCTGGCGGACCTGGTGGAGACCTTCCCGGTCGAAAAGGGATTGGCCGAATTGGTAGCCTATTTGAGCATTGCGGCGGAAGACGCCGGTGCGGTAATCGACGACAGCGTGAAGCAGACGCTGGAGTGGACGAACGAAACCGGAGCTCGCCTCCAGGCTACGCTGCCGCTCGTGATCTTCAGCCGATTGCAGAGGCGCGCGTGAACACTCCGGTCACTGGAACTGGAACATATGACGCCGATTTTTCCGGCGCGGTGATCGCCTTGATGGGCGGAATTGTGGACCGCGAAGACAACCCGGCGCTCTGGCAGCGTCTGATCGATCTGCGCCAGCGCGTGGCGGAATACGTAGCCGCGATGGGGCTCGATCTGATCCTGGATGAAGCCGAGGGCTACGGCTATTTGCGCCAGCGCCGCGCCGCGCCGGGCGAGCCAGAGCTGCCGCGGCTGATCGCGCGCAGGCAACTCGGATACTCGGTGAGTTTATTGCTCGTATTGCTGCGCAGGAAACTGGCGGAGTTCGATGCCGATGGCGGGGATGAAGGAAGCTCGCGGTTGATCGTGGATGGGACCGGGATCGCGGAAATGGCTAGAATGTTTCTCGCGGACACCGCCAACGAGGCCAAGCTTATGGACCGGGTGGAAACCGACGTAAAGAAGATCGTAGAGATGGGCTTCTTACGTCGCTTGCGTGGGAGTGAAGACCGCTTCGAGGTGCGCCGCATGCTGAAATCGTTTGTGGACGCGCAATGGCTGAACGAATTCGAAATGCGTCTGGCGGAATATCGAGCGCATACAACCGGCGCCGCCATCCCATCGGAGGCAGAAGGTGCCTAACCGTTTTCGTCTGTCAACCCCGGTGCTCTGCTGGGCTAACACGTGGCGCACGCACTCGTGCGTGCAGCGTTCACACTCGTGTGAACGCGTCTTCGTCACAGCTTCCAAGCGGCGAATGCCCAGGCAAAGCGCCGAATTCCGGGAGGCGGCCTCTCTTGACTCCTGAAATTCCGCCGGCCAGCAACGTGAAACCCCCACGCCCCGGCTTCCGCCTGCTCCGCGTCGAAGTCCTAAATTGGGGAACCTTCCACAGACAAGTCTGGGGCCTCGACGTAGGCGGGCACAACGCATTAGTCACCGGCGATATAGGATCGGGAAAATCCACGCTGGTCGACGCCATCACCGCCCTCCTGGTCCCGCGCGTCAGTTTCAACAAAGCCGCGGGTGCATCTCCGGGCGAGCGCAGCCTCGAAAGCTATTTCTTCGGACGCTACAAAGCCGAGCGCGGCGAGCCGGGCCTCGCGTCGAAGCCGGTCTCATTGCGCGACGCCGGCAGTTACTCAGTCCTGCTGGCGCGGTTTCATAATGAAGCCCTGGCGCAAACCGTCACGCTGGCGCAAGTTTTCTGGGCCAAAGCCCCGCACGGACCGCCCGCGCGCATGTACCTCGTTGCCGACACCGCGCTTTCCATCCGCGAGCACTTCGCCAACTTCGGCTCGAATATCGACCGTCTGAAGAAGCGTCTTCGAAGCCTGCCTGGCGCCGAGACATTCGAGACGTTTCCACCTTACGCTTCGGCCTGGCGCCACCGCTTCGGCATCGATAACGAACAGGCCATGGACCTGTTCCACCAGACCATCTCCATGAAATCCGTGGGCAATCTGACCGATTTCGTGCGTGAGCACATGCTGGAATCATTTCAAGTGCAAGATCGCATCGACGCGCTGGTGGCCCACTATCAGGATCTCGATCGCGCCCACGAGCTGGTATTGAAGGCGAAGTTTCAGTTGGGATTCTTGATGCCTCTGGTGGAGGATTGCGATCGCCGGGCGGCGTTAGCGGCGGAAGTCGACAGGCTGCGCGCCTGCCGCGATGCGCTGCGGCCGTGGTTCGCGTCCAAGAAGAAAGCGCTGCTCGAAAAGCGAGTGGCGAACATCGACGCACAGTTGGAAAAGCTGGCGCACCGCATCGCGGCGGCCGAAGATGCGCGCTCCCGGCGCCGCGGCGAGCGCGACGGCGTCAGGCAAGCTATTGCCGAACATGGCGGCGACCGCATCGAGCGCATCAAGTTGGAGATCGCCGAAGCTCTGGCGCGGAAGGATGAGCGCGCGCTACGGGCCGCACGCTACGATGCACGAGCCAGGGAACTCGAGCTTCCCGTAGCCGCCGATGCCGATACTTTTCTCGCGAACCGGCACGCTATCCAGGTGGCGGCAGCCCAGGCGGAGGCAGCCGAGGCGCAGGCTCAGAACACGCTCACCGAAGCCGTTGTGGAGCGCCGGCAATTGCAAGAGCAGTATGACGAGCTCACCGCAGAATTGGCATCGTTGCGCCACAGGCTGTCGAACATTCCGCGCCACATGTTGGAAATGCGCGCGGAGCTGTGCCGCGCCGCCGGCGTGCGCGAAGCGGATTTGCCGTTCGCCGGCGAGCTGCTCGAAGTCCGGCAGGAAGCCCGCGATTGGGAAGGCGCCATCGAGCGGCTGCTGCATGGCTTCGGCCTCTCCTTGCTGACGCCCGACAGCCGCTACGCAAGCGTCGCGGAGTGGGTGGACCGGACTCATCTGAACGGGCGCTTGGTCTATTTCCGCGTGCTGCGTCCCAGACCCGTGGACCATTCGTTGTTGCAGCCAGCGTCGCTGGCGCACAAGATCGCCATCAAGCCGGAATCCGCCTTCTACGATTGGCTGGATGCGGAGGTGGCGCTGCGCTTCAACTTCGCCTGCTGCGAGACGCTCGATCAATTTCGCCGGGAGCCGCAGGCCATCACGCGCGCCGGCCAAATCAAGGCCAAGGGAGAGCGTCACGAAAAAGACGACCGCCACGCCGTGGGCGACCGCTCGCGCTATGTACTGGGCTGGTCGAACGAGCGGAAAATCGAAGCGTTGGAAAGCGCCAGAAAGCAGGTGGAAAACCGCCGGACGCCTCTCGATGCCCGCATCGGAAAACTCGATAAGCAAAGAGCGGAGGCGCGCAATCGAAAAACCAAACTGGCGGAGCTAGGCATGTTCGAAAGTTTCCGTGAGCTCGATTGGCGTCCGCTGGCCGGCGAGATCGAGCGACTGGACCGCGAGAGGCGCGCGCTGGAAGATGGCAGCGATATTTTGAAAACGTTGCAGCGGCAGCTCGCGTCCATCGACCAGGCGCTCGCCGAGATCGAAAACAAGCTGCGCGCGGATCACGACGAGCGGGCGAAACTCGAAGACCGCCGCACCGGCGCGATCCGGTTTGCGGAGGAGTGCGAAGCCGTGTTGGCGCGCGCCAGCGAAGCGCAAACGGGCGCGTTCGCGTTGCTCGAAAGCATAGATGAGGAAGCCGCCGGCGACCGCGCTTTGACGGTGGAGAAATGCGACGGCCGCGAGCGCGACCTGCGCGATTGGCTGCAAACCAGGATCGACGCCGAAGACAAGAAGATTCGCGGTCTGGAAGAGAGGATCGTCAAGGCGATGCAGGGCTACCGCTCGCGCTTTCCTTTGGAAACGCAGGAGGTGGACGCCAGCGTGGATGCGGCGGATGAATATAGAGCCATGCTGCGGAAGCTGCAAAGCGACGATCTGCCGCGCTTCGAGCAACACTTCAAGAGCCTGCTGAACGAGAACACCATCCGCGAGGTGGCCAATTTTCAATCGCAGCTCAACCGGGAGCGCGAAACCATCCGCGAGCGCATCGAAACCATCAACCGCTCGCTACGCGGCATCGATTACAACCCTGGCCGCTATATTCTGCTCGAAGCTTCGCCCAATCCGGACCAGGAGGTTCGCGATTTTCGCGACGCATTGCGCAGTTGCACGGAAGGCTCTCTGGGCGCTGCCGGCGGCAGCGAATATGCCGAAGAGAAGTTCGAGCAGGTCAAACGGATCATCGTGCGATTCCGCGGACGCGAGGGCTCCACGGAAGCCGACCGGCGGTGGACGGAAAAGGTCACCGACGTCCGCCAGTGGTTCACGTTTTCAGCCTCCGAGCGCTACCGCGAGGGTGACGGTGAGTTCGAACATTACACCGACTCGGGTGGCAAATCGGGCGGGCAGAAGGAGAAACTGGCGTACACGGTGCTCGCGGCCAGTCTGGCCTACCAATTCGGCCTGGAAGTGGATTCCGCGCGGACGCGGTCGTTCCGGTTTGTGGTAATCGACGAGGCTTTTGGCAGGGGTTCCGACGAATCCGCGCGCTATGGATTGAAACTCTTCGGCAGTCTCGATCTGCAGCTTTTAATCGTCACGCCGCTGCAGAAAATCCACATCATCGAGCCCTTCATTTCGAGCGTAGGTTTCGTCCACAACGAAGATGGGCGCCTTTCGATGCTGCGCAACCTGACCATAGAGGAATATCGCGCGGAACGGGCCCGGCGAACAGAGCCACGACCGTAAGGGAGCGATGCCGCGACCCAGCGCCGAAATGATCATGGATTGGACCCTTCCCGCCGACCTCCGCCGCCACATGCAACGCATGTGGGACAGCGGCCGGCTTCTCACCGCTCCGCTTCTCGCCGAACCGCTATTCCCCTTCCGCCTGAATCTTCGGGGCCCCAATGCGCGTTCGCTCTCGGAACAGTTCGACGACGTCAGAGCCTGGATTCGGGCATGGGAGAGCGGCGCCGGCTACCAATTGGAGTGGAGTGAGGTCAACCACCGCGTTCTGGGGCGCAATCGCATTCCATCAGTCGTCTGCGTGGCCAGCGAAGAGGACGCGTTGCGGATGATCGCCAAAACGAATGAGGCGGCGCGGTTCCGCGAGATTGTGGCCGAGACGCGCGAACGCCTGCCGAGTCTCACGGAGTGGCTCGCCCGCAAACCCTTCGCCGCGCTCGATTGCGCGCCGGATTGGCCGCGCGTTCTCGACGTATTGACTTGGTTCCTCGCTCAT
>Ga0302325_10027885_pt1 | contig 11698 bp, 8 predicted proteins | sample Palsa_T0_2_FD_201948 | JGI IMG/M metagenome (GOLD analysis project Ga0302325, IMG submission 201948) | Peat permafrost microbial communities from Stordalen Mire near Abisko, Sweden - Palsa_T0_2 | ecosystem: Environmental > Terrestrial > Soil > Palsa > Peat permafrost | place: Sweden: Abisko... | reverse complement strand
GGGAAAGGGTAAGGGAAAAGGAAAGAAGAACGCTTGCTTAAGCTTAATTTCAAATGTTATATTAAAAGTAAAACGACAAGTAAAAACAAGCTTCTTTCCTTTTATATAAAGCTTTATTAATATATATAAAAGAAATTAAGAGAGAGATTAAGAGGGAGATTAAAAACGAGATTAAAGAGGAGGTTAAAGAGGAAGAAGAAGAAGAGTTTAAGATATTAATAGGAGGTTATATGCTTCGGCTTTTATAAAAGGAATAAGAGAATAAGGGAAGTTAATTATATTTGTATAAGCTTAAATTTTATTTTATATATAAAGTTGCTTCTTAGTTTTATTATATAATTACTTGTCTTAAGTATTATATAAAAGTAAAGTAATTGCTTAAATATTACTTAGTAATTGTTATATAAAGCCCTTCGACTTAGCTAAGAAAGTATATATATATATGCTTGCAAATAAAAGGAAAGCTTTATATATACTAATTTATAATGCAATTAAGTTCTTAGCCGAATTAGGGGGTCTTTAAGGAAGCTACTGCAACTGCTATCTATTACCGATCCGAGCAAGATCTTTGTATAGCAAGCTATTCGAATTATTATCGTTATTAGCCTTATCCCTTATATAACAACGTGCATTGCACCTCGCTGCATAGTCACGCCACTTACAATTACTACAAGCATCCCCGAAGTGCTTATATATAACTTTGCACTCGGGGAATAGCGTTAAGCTGCGCTATTAGCACTTTAAGCACATTTTAAGGATAAAAGCGCCGGCTCGTTAAATAAGTATAGTGTTAATATAAGACAGCTTATAAGTAGCTAACTGCTAGGGTAAGATAGCCCCTCGTATAAAAGGCATATCTCGTCCTAGCATAGCTAAGACTGTTTATTATAGCTAGTTGTGGCATAAGGGTGCTAGCTACTAGCTAGCGACCTTAAGGACCGGGTCCTAGTGGGCGAGAGTAGCGGCGAGGGCAGCATTATAAAGAATAAGAGCCCTATTAATGTGAATGTTATTAAAAGCTTTATACAAATAATTGCAAGACTTATATTATAGTAATATTAGTAGTATTAGTAGTAGTAATACTAGTAGTAATGTTAATAGTGTTGCTTGTTTGTATAATATATTAGCAATAACTAATTACTTGTAAATTGCTATATTATATATAAGTTTAATATATAACTTAAGGGAATATATACTATTATTGTTGTTATTATTATTATTATTATTGTTATAAGGAGGAAAGAGAAGGAGAGGGAGGGGAAGATTAAAATTTAAGGTTTAAGGGCCAAGCTTTATATAACGCTAAAAACTAAGCTAAAGCAGTTATAGCTTAAGGCATTTATATACAAATTCACTTATAAATTTACCTTATAAAATCTATTATATAACCTTTTTACTAATTTAGCTTAATTTAAAAATCTAATTTGTACATTTTTTATATTTATATAATATTATTAATTCTACTTATATAAAAGCTATATTAAGGCGTTATGTGGCCTTGTTGTATTCTGATTTTTGATTTTCCGCGATTTTTGATTTTCCAAAAAATCGAACTTTCCCTAAGGTAGTTCTCGTCGCCCGTAGCTAGGCTGCTTCCGACGTTAGCTCGAAGGCCCTGTCGGTAAACATGAAACTTGAACGATGGGTGACGGGGTAGTCAGAGCACACGAACAATCATCTCTCCATCTTTGTTTGTGAAATAATACACGAAGAAAAAACAATACCCTCTACACCTCGCAACTTTCCATCATCTGTTTCTGATGTTTTTATTTGGATAATAGTGCAAAGAGGTAGCTCTTATCAACGTAAACACTCCATCAATCGGCTCACTCAATTCAAGCATCATGGAGGAACGTGTAGTCACCGCCTACGAACTAGCAAAGGCAAAACGATTCGGCAAATTCTGTCCAGTTTTCAAAATCGATGCAACTACCATCGTAAAGACTGGAGATTCCGTTCGCCTGACAGAAGCCGAAACGATGAGATTTGTCCGCGAACACACTACTGTTCCGGTTCCCAAAGTCTACAACGCCTATAAAGACGAAGAGACTGGACATGTTCGCATCGTCATGGAATTCATTGAGGGCGACCGTTTGGAGGATATGTGGGACAAGTTCGACATATCCGAAAAGAAAGCGATCACCGAGCAGCTCCACGATTACTTCTTTCAGTTGCGAAAAATTAAAGGGCCTTTCGTCGGTTGCATCGACGGGACTGCATGTGAAGACCAGCTTTTCACTGACGAATTGGGGGGTTATGGGCCATACGGAAACGAGTGGGAATTCAACCAGGGGATTGTCACCGCCCTCAAGCGCTCACAACAAGGTCCATGGGTTGACATGGTCTGCGGGATGATTTTGAGTTCGTTGAAGAATCATGAGATTGTTTTAACACATGGCGATTTCGCTCCTAGAAATATCCTCGTGCAAGGTGCGAAAGTTGTTGCAATCCTAGACTGGGAATTATCTGGCTATTACCCTGAGTATTGGGAATATGTCAAAGCTCTCTGGAGGCCACCTTGGCAAACTGGTTGGATCAAAGACGAGGCAGTAAATCAGGTCTTGGATAATTATTTGATGGAACTGGCAGTTGTTTGGCATATAAGAGATATAATTTGGTGAGGTAACCAAAGGCTTCAAACCTTTTATGATACGATTTGTATTTTAGTATCCCATGCTCACACCCATCCTGCTTTTACTCGAAGAAATTCCAGAATGTCATCGATCTCATCCGGAATTTTGTACCAATGAGCCAGCCCGGGGTAACCTTTCCAGGTAATTTGCAGGCCAAGTGAAGAAAGGGTGTGAGCGGCTTTTTCTCCTAGCTCGCATTTGATCTTTTGGTCATCTTCGCCATGACAAAGCAACACTGGCGTTGCCAAGCACGTTTGCTCATTTTTCGATATCGACGGACTCAGCTCATCCATTGACAGTATATCCCTCGCAAAATTGATCGCTATTATAGACGGATCAAGGATAGACGGATCAAGGTCTCCACCCCCATCTACATCTTCAAACGAGAAAATATCATTGCCTCCGTTGCTGATTTCCGTTGAAACGGGATTGATAATATGATCGAAGTCATTGCAAAACGGGAGCCATCCACTCATGCCCACAAAGCCACCTAGTGGAAACTCTAGGCTTAGTAGAACACTAAGAGCCATTGCACAACCCTGGCTCAAACCCCCTAGAACAATGTTCTTGCTTGGTATCATTTCCAATTCTCGGTCCAGAATAGAACGTATGTACTGCGATGACTCAGCCAGACCTTGAAATTGCACGTCTTGTCGTTTAGATGGGTCGTCTAGAGAAGCAATGTCGAACCACTGGTTTATTGTTGCTCGACGATAGGCGCTCGATCGGCGCTTTTGGGAAGTCGGAAAGATGAATTTTGCACCAGGAAGGATCTCCGTAATTTTAGCCCCAGTATGTGATATGCCGGACTCTAGGAGCTCCACCCCAAACTTCTCGCCATTGCTTCCGAGACCGTGCAATAATATAAATGTATGTGTATGAGCGGATGTGGGTTGGACAACAAATGGCTCCTGTGTGGCTGCAGAAGCCCCTGGGTATTTCTCCATCGTGAGCTTCAGCGCAGTGATAATCATCGAATCCGGTACGAGGTAGGGGCAAGTGCGCTAGGGGGTTTCGCTTTCAACCTCTCTGAATTCTTAGAGGCTGGCGCATGTGTGTCGTGGAGACGCTCGAGGTGGTGAGGCTAATGATCATTAGCTGATATTTCTTGCTAGCCCGAATCTAGGGAGAGTGCAAGAGCCATACAGCAAAGAAGGACTACTAAGTTTTGCCTCTCGATTATTTCGTCCCGTTTGTTAAAACAAAAAAAAGCACTCTACCTAGGCGTTGCGATATCTGTGGGGATGTGTCAAAACACGAAAACGCGAACTTCTTTTCGGCTTCATAGGGCACGAGTGCCTGGTTTTATATGCACGTGCCGCAAACGCAGAAATTGTGGGTCAACTTTAAGCGAAGGACCCCCACGTCCGTTATTCGTCTCTCCTCCTCTTTACCTTCATATATTTGTACTCTTATTAGTCCTCTTCTTATATATCAAATTAAGGATCAAATTAATCAAATTGGCACACTGGCAAATTAACACTCAATTCCTAGAACAATAAATATAGAAGAAAAATAAGCAAGGCATGTATGTCTAAGAACGCTAATGTATACCAAGCCCTTCCTAGCGTGGCGCCATACTAATTTTGTATGCGGCTATGACATAAGCATTCGGCATGCGAACTGAAGTTCGTATGATGACGTAAGTGAACCCGTTATATCGACTAAGAAGCCAATAAGGGGTGGTATAAGCTTAAAATTTGGATTAAAAATAGCGTTTTTCTCTAACAAATATTTTTAATAGAGTTTCATTCATCGTCAAAATATGCAAATATGCAGATCGGTATATAGTACTAATGCCGGTGATGGTGGAAACAATTCTTAAGTCAACAGTGAGAGTAGCAAATGGTGATGCTAAACAAGAACCTAAGAATGCGGTTTCCAAATTGACTATTAATATACGCGGGCCCAAAGCGGTGCCAAAATTCTTATTGAAATAGGGTCGCATAATTACAGAAGTCTGATACCAATTATTCAAACTTGAAGTTTGAAACTTCCGTTATATTAGGACTTTCATCAAACGACTCTTGGGTCTTGAAGACCTACAATGTACATTGTACAGTAAAGTACCCAAAAGAAAACCCCCACCTCGAAAAAAATCGAAACCTCGGAAGACTCCGAAATTAACCATGTTCAAGTACACCCGAGAACCTAGTCGGCATAAATAAAATCTTGCCCTGAAAAATTTGTCCAAGAATCCTGACAAAAGCCGATCACGACATACACACTAGGCTCGGACCGTGTGGGTCCATTACACAACAAAATCGTCATTTGTCCAAATAACAGCTGATTTAAGCCGAAATCAAAAGGCATGCCATTTCTATTACCTCTAGCATAATCTTCGTGGTGTTGATGTTCCGGCTTGGGAATTGCGTCTTTCTAGGCGAAGATTTGCAATACGGTAAGTGTTGGATCAAAAATGTGATTTTGAAGAAGACTGAAGTTTCATTTACTATGGAAAATATCCTATACTTATACTAATGAAAAACCCTATTGTGAAGCCTGTAGGGCTGAAAATGTAGCCTAGAGGGCTGATTTCGGGGTTGCCGAAGTGAAGCCTGTACAGCTGAACCAACATAGCCTGTATAGCTGACCTGATCCAACAGTAAGACCGTTGACAGCCGTTAAAACCTCGCCACGATCGCTGAATTAAAAAGAAAGATTTCTTCTTCAAACAAATTGTGATGTTCGTCAGATTTAATTTGTTTTTTTTTTCACTGAGACCAAGGGTTCAAACATTTCGGTAAAATGTCGAAGTCTTTTGAAGGGTCCGGTGCCACCAAGAACGATGCGTTGGATCGCTCTGCAGACGTTCCACCCCTCACCCCTGCCGCAGCCGGAAATGGAGATGAAGAACCCAAGGCTCCGATAGTTCAAAGTGTTGGTGATATTCTGGGCGATTCAGGTGAAAAAAGTCCATGATACTCCTCCTATCTTCACTAAACCGAAATAGAAACAGAACGATACACAACCAGCGATGACCGTCGCGAAGTCAGCTTTATATCTGCTGTCTTCCTCATTTTCAATCGCATGGTCGGAACCGGTATCTTCGCCACACCAGCCGAGATCGTAAACCTCTCCGGATCCGTTGGCTTGTCTCTTTTCATCTGGGTCATCGGCATGCTCATTGCTGGAGCTGGCATGATGACATACCTCGAATTCGGCACGGGAATCCCTAGAAATGGAGGAGAGAAGAACTATCTCGAGTACGTATACAGGAAGCCAAAGTTTCTGGTAACTGCTATGTACGCCGGCTACGTCGTTCTTCTCGGCTGGGCAGGATCCAACTCTGTGATTTTCGGAGAATATATCCTCAACGCCGCCAATGTCGAAGTCAATCGATGGAACCAGAGAGGTGTAGGGCTTGCTTGTGTTACCAACGCCTTTCTGATTCATGGGCTGGCTTTGAATTGGGGCTTGAGGTTGCAGAATTTGTTGGGCACGATCAAGCTTTTCATCTTGCTGCTGATTATCGTGTCTGGATTTGCGGCGCTCGGTGGCCATCTCAAGATTGCCAAGCCAGACAACTTTACTAATGCTTTTGCTGGAACAACGGGTAGCGCGTGAGTTAATCAACCACTACGTTTCAAAAAAAAAAGAAAGAGAAAAAAACGCAAGGCTAATTTTGGACAGATATGGAATTGTGACAGCTCTTTACAACGTCATCTGGAGCTATATTGGATACAGCAACGCCAACTATGCCCTTTCAGAAACAAAGAATCCGGTCAAAACTCTGAAGAGAGCTGCACCAGCTGCGTTGATTCTGGTGTCCATACTTTACATGTTGACCAACGTAAGCCATCAGTTTCTCTTTCAAAATCCATTTGCTAACTTCTTCAGATCGCATACTTTGCCGCAGTACCCAAAGCGGATATCGTCAGCTCCGGTCGTATCGTTGCTGCTACTTTCTTCCGCAACATGTTCGGTGCTCGCGCTGAGCGTGTACTATCCGTATTCGTCGCACTCTCAGCATTCGGAAATGTCCTGAGTGTAATTTTCTCCCAAGGTCGACGTAAGTTTCCTGACCATCGGACAGCACAATCATAGACTGATCAGCTTTTTAGTGGTTCAAGAAATCGGTCGTGAAGGCATCCTCCCCTTTTCTAAACTTTGGGCAAGCAACAAGCCACACAACGCCCCTTTCATGGGACTCTTCGAGCATTGGCTAGTTTCAGTCATCATCATGCTCGCGCCGCCTCCAGGAGATGCTTACAATTTCATCCTCAAGTAAGCCACTCTCGAAATTTTGTCCTGATCCTATGCTAATTACTGTTTAGTGTAATATCATATCCTCTCGCCGTAGTCAACATTTTCGTAGCAGCAGGCCTCGTCCACCTCTACCTGCACCCCTTCTCCGTGCACCGCAACCCACAACAATGGAATCCACCTGTCCGTGCCACACTACCCGTCCCCATCTTCTTCCTGATCTCAAACATCTATCTCGTGGTAGCGCCTTTCGTTCCTCCTTCTGCTGGCCAAAATGTGTATCAGCATTTGCCTTATTTTCTACATTGTGTAGTTGGTATCGGTATTTTGTTAGCAGGCGCGGTGTATTGGTTGTTTTGGGCGGTGCTGTTGCCGAAGATTGGAGGCTATGTTTTGGTTAGGGAGAATACGGTGGGGAGTGATGGGTGGTCGAGTAATATTTTCTCGAGGAGGGCTATTGTTAAAGTGTGAGGTCTTTTAATGGTTGATAATTTTCGTATGGAAATTTTGATGAGATTGACTTGACTATTAATGTATTTAAGAAAACGAGCCATCGAATAGTTTATTCATGAATGGACTTTATTATATTAAGCTCGGCAAAGGGTAAACCCTCATAAGACACAATACGGAAATTGCGGCATAAAGTGATGCTACTTCAGAACATGTGCCCTGTATCTACAGGCTTTAGCGACGCCTACTAGCTGGCGGGGCAACCACAGGGTATAAACACTAAACTGTACATTTATCCCTTCGACCGGTGAGACATTGCCCACGCTAGCAAGGGGGGGGGGCCGCGCGGACCACATAGCATAAAATTTATATACCTCTGCATATAAAATTATTAGAAAGATATATTATTTAAATGATATCGGGTCTAATACTCCCCCTTCTTACAAAGATTAATTTTACAAAAAACACAACTACTATATAGCCTCTTTACTTAAACCTTTACTCCCTTTTTTCTTAGCACTTTTTGACACCTTAATTTATAAGAACACTATGCACAAGTAGCCCTAAGAAGCTCCCCCCAATAATGCAAGTAAAGTAAATTAGAACCAAATACCCTCTTGCCTCCTAAACCTCTTTGCAAGCTAGCTAGCTTAGCCTTTTTAGAGTATCCTAAGAGCTTATAATAAAGCTCTATCTTAAATTAATAGTGTGTAAGAGGACGCCCACTTATATTTAATAGATATAGCCTATAAGCATTTACACAAGCTATATCAATTAACTAATAAAACAAGGGCTACTAGTTCTTAAATGTGGCTTTATAAGTCTTATATGCTACTTTAAACTAATTTGCAAGATTAACACCTCTTATATAATAGTTATAGTTGTTAATAAATAAAGGAATTTCCAATTTCTTTATATGCTCGCTACTAAAAGCTTTTCGTGTAATTTGTGCATTTATTAAAGTCTTTGCAAGGCGCTTTCTTGACTTCTCTATAAAGTCTTTTACTATATTTACTATATAGATATTACTTATAGCAAGGATAATATTATTATCCTGCTAAGCTAAGCAAAGGATATTGTCAACTAGCCTTGCAAGAAGGGTATTCTAATTAAGCTTTATTAAAAATCGATTCTTAATTTCCACTAGCCCTTAAGGAAACTCCTTATATTATCCTATAGTCTTAATAGCACCGAAATTGCAAGCTTATAACTTTATAAATAAAGGCACAAATGTAAAGAAGTTATTTATATATATTGCAAGGTAAGAGCGTAAAAGTAAGAGTATAAGGGTTTATATAAGATAGCTAATATTTGTCAGTTTTGGCAAGAGGACAATCTTTGCTAGTCCCTTCTCTCTTAAGCTCCAAATCCAATTAAATATATACTTATAATTTGCAATTCTATAGATCTTATACCCTTATAAAATCGGTTTATTCGGCATTTTATATATATGCAAAGATCTAAAGTAATTAGCGGGGTAATAGGGCAAGAGAAGAAGACAAACTTGCTATAAAACTATACTATAAGCTTATTAATACTCACTTTAAAAGAAGGAGAGTAATATTGTTAAGAAGAAGCTCGAATTAAAGAAGCTAAAGGCTCGAGCTTATACCACTAGACCTCATTTTCAAGTAAATAATACCTTGCTCTTTTATCACTCTTTAGGCATAAAATATAGCAAAGCCTCTTAATTTGCTTAAAGCGGTAAAGTAATATATAAGCTAAAATTGTATATATAAGGCCCCTTGAAAAGTCTATATTCTAATACATCTCAATTGCAAGCTTTCTATAAATTCCCATATATATAATTGCACCGAGAAACACATATAACTCCTTTATAAGCAAATTTGACCATTCTTGCGCCCTCTCTTGTTATATATATAAACCTTGCAAGTTCGCATATCGATTAGTATTCGTAATAATTGTATAAAGGATATTGTAAGTAAAAAACAAGCTAAAGTAGTCGAATGGGTGTGCATTTCGTGGGAACAATGGAGGTAAAAGGGCTCTTGCTATCTGTTTAGGCTCGCATTTGAAAGGCTTATAATAAACGCTTGTAATTGGTCCAAATTTATCAATTATATTTTAAAGAGACTGTGTTTTTTGCGTATTAGGTTGCTTAGTTTTGGGTAGTAGAGCTTTTTTTATAGCAGGCGCGTATTATATAAGTAACGCGTGGGCGCGTTGGCATTTAAATAAAGTATATTACTAATAAATTTGTATGCAAAGGTACATAATTTTATGCTATGTGGCCCGCGCGACCCCCCCTTGCTAGCGTGGGCAATGTCTCACCGGTCGAAGGGATAGGCTACCTAAGCGATGAGAGCCCTGTAATTACAGTGAACATACCCTAGAAGTGGCTTGCAATCACTGAGAAGGCTTATAAGGAACCTAGCCTGAATTTATAGGACCTTTCGGCGTGGTCACTCACTAAAATTCTTGCGTACAGTGGACTTACAGTGGACCTACCGCGCTCATGCCCTGATGTCGCATCACTTTATGCCGTAATTTTCGAATGAATAGAATAATAGAATAGGACTTAACAGAAACGTCGAAGTAAGACGTGTGAATTTTCCCTGGGAGAGATTGTACTCAGGTAATTGTAACTGCCCTTTCTTGCCATTGATCAGATGAAATGGCCGAGTTATTCAGTCCCATGCCATACCGCTCGTACATGTTTGGGTCTTTGGAACTGATAACCAAAAGGGGGAAATAGTTCTTTGTTTGAGGGGACGTTTCTTCGCCAAGGGGAAGACAGTCAACTTTATCAGGTGGTGGTTCTTGTGAATAATCTGGATAAATGCGATCAAGAAACGTAGTTTGATCTGTCTTCGATGGTGATACATATTCAACAAGTGGTTCCGTAACACGAATCCATCCGTGAGAAACTTGACCGAAAGGGTCACCGATATGCTCTACCACTGCATCTTGAATCTCAACTCTCTTCTTGATGCCTTGATCCGGCAACTGCATGAGCTAGTCTACTTCGGCGTCAATCGATGCCCAAGACCAAGATGGCGCAATGAAGTTCTTTGGCCTTTCCGTCCTCTTCCGATCATATCTGTGCCAGCTTAATGTGTACCAAAGACCCTCGAGCTAAAGACTTGCTAGGTAGGGAGAGAATAAGTCGTTCGCGAAGACTTTGGCTAGGGCTAATACAACAAGGAGTCAGTCGGTAAGGAAGGCGATTTTGGCACTAGTATAATGTCTTATAATCCAGCAGCACCAAACATATAAACGTCTTTCCATGTCGGCCAAAGCCGGAATTCTGAGAAGATAAGCTGGTCTTAGAACTTCAGGACTACGGGTCACCATGTATTCGCCGGCAAATCCTCCCCTGCATTCCCAAAAGAGCTAGTTTTGTGTGAAATGGAGGTTGGGTCGAGATAGCAACCTCTCTTAGCAGACCCAAGCCCGGCTAGCCAGGTGAGTATAGTCGAGGTCTTGATGGGCAAGGGAATGATATTTGTGAAAGTAGAGACAGCTTCGTTTACTATTAGAGAGTACACTCGAGATATAAGATAGCTTATCCATATTTATTCCTTGTGGGACAGTGTTGGCTTTATAGCAGCCACTATCGGGATTAGAGCTCCAGTCAGCTGAAATGGATAAATAAGAGTTGCTATAAACGTACGCCATATTGGCGGCTTCGCGTGCCCAATCATCCTTTGAATCCTATATAATGCACAAACTATTAATCCAAAGATATCGAATCCGGAGTGGACGGCACACTAACAGTGTAGGAAAAAATTAATCTAGATTTATTCTAATTAAATTAGATTAGAATTAGATTAATACTTTTAGAACTTGATTAGATTAATAGAATAAATTAATCTAGATTTATTTTAGATTAATTAGATTAATATATATAAATATAAAAAGTAAAGAATATAATTATAAATGACTAAGAAATCTATATATTAATTATAAAATAAAGAGCTAATAAGTAAAATAGACTTATATATATATATATATATGTTTATTATTCCTTATTTTCTATAATAATAAATTGATTATCCTCTTTGTCTTGATTTCCCCCCTTTTTATCCTCTTTTTTAGCTTCTTCTAATTCGTGTTTAAATACCCCCCAAGGATTTTAAGCAAGATATCTTTTCGAAAGTACTTTTATTAAGTCGATTACGTAATTTCGTAATAATAAGAGCACCTTGGCTAAAGAATCTCTTGCTAGAGGCCGAAAAAGCCGGAATTCCAAGATATTTCGAGCTAAATTAGCTAATATAAGAAATCTAATAGTATTAGACTTCCAATATTCTAAAGGTCTGGTCTATTTGTAATTTTTATTATTAATAAGGATTAGTAAAGTAAGGTAATTATTAAGTCGAAAGTTCGAGAATTTGCTTAGTGAGGGGGTAACCCCTTATATATTTGATGGGCTAAAAAAATCTGTA
>Ga0302325_10027884_pt1 | contig 11699 bp, 8 predicted proteins | sample Palsa_T0_2_FD_201948 | JGI IMG/M metagenome (GOLD analysis project Ga0302325, IMG submission 201948) | Peat permafrost microbial communities from Stordalen Mire near Abisko, Sweden - Palsa_T0_2 | ecosystem: Environmental > Terrestrial > Soil > Palsa > Peat permafrost | place: Sweden: Abisko... | reverse complement strand
AACCCACCCAGTTCCGATAGTAGCGATAAGCACTCCTGCGACGGCGGGACCGATCATTCTGGCGATGTTGAACGAAGTGGAGTTGAGTGCAACCGCATTGGAAAGGTCGGATTCTCCTACCAGATCCGCAACGAATGTTTGCCGGGGCGGGGTGTCGAACGCCGTCGCGCAGCCGAGAAGAAACGCAAAGCCGTAAACGTGCCAGAGCTGAACAACCCCCGTCACGGTTAGAAGGCCAAGGCCAAGGGCCAAGATGCCCATCGTCGCCTGGGTAGCCATCAGCAGCTTTCGCCGGTTGAAATGGTCGGCCGCAAATCCGGTAAGTGGGAGCAAGAGGAGCTGGGGCCCGAACTGGAGGGCCATGACGATCCCCATCGCGGTCGCATTCCGGTGGGTCAACTGCGTCAGTACGAGCCAATCCTGGGCGGTGCGCTGCATCCAGGTCCCGATGTTGGACACAATGGCCCCGGCCGCCCACACCCGGTAGTTGTAGTTCCTCAGCGATCGAAAGGTTCCGGGATGGTGGAGCTTCACGATCGCGCGGCCGTCTCCACCGGCACGTCCGGAACTGTCCAGGATTCAACGTCGCGAAGTGCAACCGGTGGAATGTTTGATTCGGTGTTGGCAATCCGTTCGAGATAACTGACCGCAATCGCGAGGCCGTCCTGCTCCGAGGGCGAGAGATGAATATGGATCGCCCTCAGCAGCCAATCTTCTCGAATGGCGCGGCTCGCCTGGATGCGCTCGCGGGCCTTGTCGGTGAGTGAGAGGATCGTCTGCCGTCCGTCCGTCGGGTCCGGCTCGCCGATCACAAGTCCACCCGCTTCGAGAGCGGAAACGATGGCGCCCATCGACTGTTGGCGCATCCCCTCGGCCCGAGCCAGAGTCGAGACGGTCGCGGGGCCGTCGCGATAGAGACGACCTATGACCGACACTTGGGATGAACTCAGATCTCCCGAGTGCGCCTGCTCCCGCAGGCGGCGGCTAAGCTTGCCAACGACCGCTCGAAGGTCCCCTGCCAATCCCGCCGCTTCGGCACGCGGTCGTTCTTCCAACTCGCCGGACACAAACCCATGCTACCATATAGGAAGCTAAACTGTGCAGTTATTCTTCCTATATCTGCGCCCGGCGCCGCAGGCGGTGGGAGCAGTCCTCGGAACCTGGCCTCCCAAGCGCACTGCAGTCAGTCTTTCCAGTCGGCGACGAAAATGTTCGTGTCGTGCGGATTTGCAGCATAACGGGTCGAGACGAACGCCAGCTTCTTGCCGTCCGCGGTGAACATCGGGAAGCCGTCGAAGTCGGCCTTCTGGGTCACCCGCTCCAGGTGGGTGCCGTCGGTGTTGATCATGAACAGCCCGAACTGAGCGCCCCGCGGGTCCCCGTAGTTGGAGCAGAAGATGATCCGCTTGCCGTCCGGATGCATAAACGGCGCAAATGAGGCGCAGTCCAGGTGGGTGATCTGGCGCTTGTTCGAGCCGTCCGCGTCCATGATCCAGATTTCCATCTTGAGCGGGCGAACCAGGTTCTGCTTGAGCAACTCATGGAAGTCGTCAATGTCCTTCTGGGAGGCGAAATCAGAGCGTCGATAGACGATCTTCTTGCTGTCCCATGAGATGAACGGTCCGCCGTTGTAGCCTTCCTGAGTGACGAGCGGCTCCAAGTCGCCCCCATCCAGATTCGACCTGTAGATGTCGATGTTCCCGTCCCAATTCGTGGTAAATGCCATGTACTTGCCACTCGGGGCGATCGTGGTCTCCGCGATGTATCCAGGCTTGTTTAGTACCGTCTGGAGCTCGCCGCCTTTCGTCGGCCGCCGATACATCGAATACTGCGGGTTGATCATCCAGACGTAGCCCTTGGACATGTCCAGCTTCGGCTGGGCGCCCGTGTTGACCGCGTGGGTGCTGCTGAAGTAGATCCACTTGTTGTCCGGGGTGAAGTAGCTGCACGTGCAGCGCCCCAGCCCAGTGCTGACCAACTCCTTGTGAGTCCCATCTACCCGCATTCGCACGATCTGTTCATCCGGCCAGTCTGGTTGGTGGGTCTGGTAAGTCAGCTCGGTCCCGCGCTTGTTCCAATACGCCTCCGCGTTCTGACCGCTGAAGGTGAGCTGATGCAGGTTGGAGAGGTGGGTCTCGCCAGGATAAACATCTCGATCCTGATTCTGGGGGCCCGTCTGGGCACTGAAACTGGTCGATTGCGAGACTAAGATGGCAGCGAGGCAGGGAATAAGCATCGTTGTGATTACGGTGGTGTACCCGCTAAGGCTCTTCGCAGCTTGTTCGCGACTTGACGAAATGTTGCACTTGACGACGATGGACCAGCGGAGCGGCCATCCGGCACCGTGCTCTCGGGCGGTTGGGCCGAGTCGGTGAGGCCGCAGCTCCAATCTGTACTTGTGATTGAACGGGCAGATCGCAACGCGGTTCGTAGGTGGCTCTCGCGCCTCCCACAATGTATTTCTGGGCTCTCCTGCCTGGGTGTGTTTCAGGACAGGGCGATAACTCGTTATCAGTGCAAGTCAATCAGGAATAACGCGCATAATCAGTCCATGCTGCACTCAGTGCGGGTTGGCGTGTTTTTATGCGCGGCCTTGCTTCCCCTATTTGCGACGGCAAGCATTCGAGAGCGCCGGCGCTTCGACGACAACTGGCAGTTTTGCCTCGTCGGCGCCCAAACCGGAGCGGAACCGGCGGATGACGCAGCTTGGCGTCAGGTGCAGCTTCCTCACGACTATGTGGTGGAGGGCGGCTTCGACCCACACGGCGACAGTAATCACGGTTTCCGCCCGAAGCCGGTCGGATGGTATCGACGCACGTTCGCGTTATCAGCGCAGCCGGACCGCCGATATTGGCTGGAATTCGACGGAGTCTATCGCGACAGCACGGTGTGGCTCAACGGCCACAAGCTTGGCAGCCACCAGAGCGGTTACACGAGTTTCTACTTTGATGTCACGCCTTATTTGAACCAGGGCAAAGAGAACCTCGTCGCGGTGCGCGTCGATCCATCCCATAACGAAGGATGGTGGTACGAGGGCGGAGGCATCTATCGGCACGTCTGGCTCACCACGGTTCCGGCCGTTCATGTCGCACATTGGGGCACGTACGTCACGACGCCGACCATCGGAACCGTGAATGCGGATATCCGGCTGGACAACGAAACCGCCCAGACGGCCGACCTTACTTTGGAGAGTGCGGTCATGAGGGGAAGTCGGGTCTTGGCGACCGTCAAGAGCCGGGTGCCCCTGCCTGCAGGCGGCCAAGTCGTTCACCAGCAGATAGCGGCGCCGCATCCGCTTTTGTGGTCGCCCGAAGCGCCGAACCTGTATCACCTGGAAACGAGGGTAAAGCGCGGAGGCGCCGAACTGGACCGCGTCGATACCCCGTTTGGGTTTCGCACGATTGCGTTCGACCCGAACCAGGGCTTCTTGCTTAATGGAAAACCCTACAAGCTCCACGGCGCCGCCATCCACCAAGATTTCGCGGGAGTGGGAACCGCGATCACGGACAACCTTCAGGCTCTGCGGGTAGAAAAGCTGAAAAGCATGGGCTGCAATGCCATCCGGTGCGCCCACAACCCGCCGGCGCCGGAGTTGCTCGACGCCTGCGACCGGCTGGGATTGCTCGTGATCGACGAAAACCGGCATCCGGGCGATACGTTCGAGTGGAAGACGCCCGCCAAGACGACGACGGACGATATGTCGGAGGTCGATTCCATGGTCCTGAGAGACCGGAACCACCCTTCGATCTTCGCGTGGTCCCTTTGCAACGAAGAGTGGAACCTGCAAGGGACGGCCGATGGAGTTCGCATTGTGAACGCGGTCAACCGGCGAGTGAAGGAGCTCGATCCGACCCGGCCTACCACCTTGGCGATGGGCGGCGGCGCCCCGACCGGGAACGGTCCTAACATTCGCGACGCGGCGGATGTCACGGGCGCGAACTATAATCCTCAAACCTACGACCCGTTCCACCGCGAATTTCCGGACAAACCGCTTATGGCGACGGAATTTTGCGCCCAATGCAAGACTCGCGGAATCTACGCCTACGACCCGGAGCACGGCTACTTCACTTCCATGCCCGATCAGTTGACCGGAGACTTCGCCTGGATGAAGCCGGAGGACATCGCATGGCCGCCGATCGGCTCGCGGCCCTTCGTGGCGGGTGGCTTCATATGGTCCGGCTTCGATTACCGAGGCGAACCCACCCCTTACCGATGGCCCTACGAGTGGCCAGATGTGATCTGCCCAATGGGCGAGATGGATCTCTGCGGTTTCCCCAAAGACGGCTACTTCTATTTCCAGTCTGTCTGGGGGCCTCGATACCGTCCGGTCGTGCACATCCTTCCTCACTGGAACTGGCCGGACTTCGCGGGACAGAGGAAAACGGTCTGCGTGTATTCGAATGCGGACGAGGTTCAGTTGAGCCTCAATGGGCGCCCCCTCGGCGCTCGTAAGCCGGTTCCCCGGGAGGGACACGCCGAGTGGTCCGTTCCCTATGCCCTCGGCACGTTGGTCGCACAGGGATACCGGAATGGCCTGCCGTTCGGAACCGACGAAGTGGCCACTACCGGCCCCGCATCCTCGTTTGCTTTGAAGAGCGCTACGAACGAGGTGTCGCACGATCCCGAGGACCTCGTCTGGGTGACGGTCGAGCTTCGCGACGCGGCCGGGCGGCGGGTGCCCACGGCCTGCAACCAACTGCAGTTTTCGGTGAGCGGACCGGCCTCGATCGTGGGCGCCGGCAACGGCGACCCGAGCGATCACGATCCCGAGGCGACCGGCAGCACAACCGCTTCGTCTTTCTCCTACAAGGCGTTCAACGGACTGGCGCTGGTGTTTCTGCGTCCGTCCGGGAAGCCTGGGCCCATCGTGATCACGGTGGAGGGTAACGGTCTGGCGGCCAGGAGCAAGACGATCACCGCGCGCTAGCCGGGCATCGGCTCGATCCATCCGCTCAAGTACAAGGCCTCCAGGACTTCGAAGATGATCGTCTTGAGCGCTTCGTCGGGTAGTGTCGACCTCTTCCGAAAGTAGAGGCGAGCAAGGACAGATACGCCCGCTTGTAAAACCCCTCGAGGAAGAAGCGGGCGGCGCCTCGGCGATAACTCTCCTGGGGGACCACCCGGCCTTGGTAGTAGGTGGCGCAGGTCTCCCGCTCTGCTCCCGCAAGGTTGAGGCGGAGCCCTTTATGGCGAAAGAACCTCCAGCCGGATGAACCTCCTCCAAGCGTCTCGACCATGGACTTCACGGTCGAAAGGCGAAAGGTGGCGGCGGTGGGAGATTCGAACCCTCCGGCGTCGCCCGCGAAGCCCCCCGTGCCCAGCCATTGAAAGGCTTGATCCGCGTTGAGGATCAAGCCGGAGTCACGTGCGATTTCCGCGCAGTACTCCTTCAGATCGGTGAACTTTGCGTTCACCGAGTACCAGTAGTCGGCAAAGCGAATGTGGTCGCGGATGCTCGCCCGATGGGAGCGGTCGTACTCCTGCTTGAGCCAGGCCGGATCGTGCTCGCCACGCCTTAGCTCGGACATCGTATAGGCCACCTTCCGTGCCCCGCTCATGGCGAGGGTTATCCCCGCCGACAGGATCGGATCGGCAAATCCCCCGCTGTCTCCGGCCAGGAACCAGTTTTCTCCGGAGAGCCGGTCCGCCACGAAGCTCCAGTCTCGGTCCGCTCTCAGGGCGCCTTCCAGGGTGGCGTCGGAGAGAAGGTGGGAGATGGACGGCTCCTCTGCGATCGCCCGAGCATAGAGTTCTTCAGGTGTCGTCTTGCTCTGCTTGTAGTGCGCAGCAGATGTGACCAAACCCACCGACGTCCGATCGTTCCCGATGACGATGAACCACAGCCACCCCCAATCCAGGCTCATCACGTAGATATGGGTGCCATCCTGGCCGGCTCGGTCGCCCCAATTTGCATTTCGCCAGTACCCGTAGATCGCAATGTTCCTTAGCGACGTGGGCACGGAAACCGGAACATCGAGGGCCCTTCGAAGGATCGCACGCGTACCGGACGCATCGATGTAGTGATCTGCGACCACCTCGCTTTCGCTTCGATCGCCCACGGACTGAACGCGGAGCGACTCGACCCGGTCCCCCGATTTTGCTACCGACACGACCGGGCAGGATGAATGCACTTGGCAACCAAGTTCGGCGGCGTGGTCTAGAAGGATCTTATCGAACGAACCGCGGTCCACCTGGAATGCGGTCAGAGTGCGCTGGCCCTCGTATTTGGCGGGCCGAGGTGCGTCCTCATACGAGGCGCCACGCAAGAACTTTAGTGAATAGACGTCGTTGGTGCTGCCCCAGCGGTAAAGGCCACCCAGCTTCACCGGGAATCCCGCCCCCTCCACCTTCTCCCAAGCTCCGGTTTCGTGAAGCACGGAGCAGGCTGTAGGGAGCAGGCTTTCCCCGACATGGTCCCGAGGGAAGCTCTTAGATTCGAAGATCCTAACGTCCAACTCTGGATTTTGGAGCTTGAGGAGGCTTCCCACCGTGCTGCCGGTAGGCCCGCCACCGACGATCGCAACATCGCATGAGATTGTTTCGTTCACGGCTGCCTTAGAGAAGGGGCCAGTTGCCCGGCCGGAAGCTCCGCGTCCCGATTCTCGGTCACGAAAGGGTTATCCAAGTCGTACTGAATCGTGAAGACCGGGGCGGATCCAATCTGCCTTGGGACTAGCCAGCCATCGCGCACCATGCCGTCCATCGCATTGTTGATCCTGTTCCAAATTGGCGATGTCGGCTCGGCTTCGCCAGGCGGAAGTATCGACTTGATGAACGTGAGTGCCTGGTCGATCCGGGGATTCCGGGAAAACGCGAGCGCCAGCCAACCGCACGGACCCTTGAGCTTCAGCCTCTTCCGCCCGCGCACGAACGTATCAACCGGGGTAACCCGACCCCTCTCAAAGGAGCCGGATTGGGTTTTTGTGGCTCCTTCAACGTTCAGAGCGAAGCCGCTCGCTCCAGATTGGGGCATCTCTGCAGTCGGTTTAGTTTCGGAGAGCCGCGCTAAAATGTCGTTGACCGCACCCAGCGCGAAGCCCCCAATGCCGGGCTCTTCGTCCTCTGTGTCAGCGAACCCGCCCGTGCCGAGCCATTGCCATGCCTTATCTGCGTCGTAATCAAACCCGGCGTCCTTGGCTATTTCTCGGGTGAATTCCTTGAGTTCGCCGAAGTGGGCGTTCGCGGAATACCAATAGTCGGCGAAGCGAATATGTTGGTGGACCCGATGCCGGTTAAGGTTCTCGTACTCTTTGAGAAGCCACTTTGGATCCAGCCGCTTGCCTTTCCCTGGCGCCAAGATTTCGATGAGGGTGAACGCGGCCTCCCTCGCCCCTACATGGGTGAGGGTCAAGCCGGCGGCTAGGATTGGGTCAGCAAAGCCGGCGGCCTCTCCCGCAAGCAGCCAGTTCTCTCCGGACAATCGATCCGCGACGAACGACCAATCTTTGGTAGTAGAGAAACCGTTCTCGGCAGAAGCGTTGGAAAGCAGCGCGCGGATGCGAGGCTCTTCTGAAAGAGCTTTCTGATATAGCTGCTCCGGTCGAAGCCCGGAACTCTTGTAGTAGCCGGCCGGGCAAACGAACCCCACCGAAGTTCGATCCGGCCCGAGGGGGATGAACCAGATCCAACCGTACCCGAGCGACATGACTTGGACGCGGGTTCCCCCCACGCCGATCTTCACCGCCCATTCTGCGTTTCGCCAGTAGTTCCAGAAGGCGACGTTTTGAAGCGCGCCCGGCTCGCTGACTCCGACTTCGAGGCACCGTCGCAAGACTCCCACATGGCCGGAGGCGTCGACGTAGAACCTCGCTTCGATCTCCTGACCGTCGTCCAGAATGAGCGACTGAATCCGATCATCGTCAGTGCTGGCGCGTCTGACCTGGGTCCCCTCCCGAACTTCGCATCCAAGCTCCTTGGAACGGTCGAGGAGGATCTTGTCGTAGATCGCGCGGTCCACCTGAAACGCAGTTAAGCGGCGCTGACCTTCAAATCGGGAAGGCCTGGGCTCTTCCTCCAACTCGCCGCGCGGGATGAAGTGAAAATCCCAAAGGTTGTCGTCCTTGCCCCATCGGTAGGTGGCGCCGACCTTGATGGGGAAGTTCGCCTGCTCCACTCGATCCCACACCCCAAGTTCTTCAAGGATGTTGCTGATACCCGGGAGCTGGCTTTCTCCCACGTGATCTCGCGGGAACACCTCCTTTTCCAGGATCAAGACGCTTAGCTCGGGCGCATACTTCTTGAGAAAGGATCCGCAAGTTGACCCGGCCGGCCCTCCACCCACGATGATAACGTCGTACCGATCCACGCTATCTAAACCTCACGAAGCCTTCCGATTCAGCTCGTCCAGCCGACTCGCCACGTCCTTCTCAGCCTGCGCCACCGCTTGGTCCTGGTTGTTTCCTGGTGTGAGCGGGACGGGATACGTTTCGTTGAATTCCGGTCCCTGTATCACGAGATTGGCCACCTTCGGTTTGGGATTGAGACGACCGGTCGCAGTCAAGAGCTTCTTTATGGAGTGATCGAGCCCTGCCATCGCGAGTTGCTTGTCAACTGGGACGAGGCACAACCGGTCGCCAACCTGGTGAGGGTCCACCGCGTCGACGCCTTTTTGCGCGGCCAGCATCTCCTGAGTGACCAGGACGAAACCGGGAGGCGGCATGAGCGATTTCATTTCCGACTTTTCAAGCTGCACATGTGCCGCCACTACCTGCTCTGCATCGGCCATGAGCTGCGGTTGGACCTTTGCTACGGCAGCATCCGCCGATTCACCGCTTTGTACGGGGCATCGGACCTGGAAGGTGAGGGTTTTCATCCCATTCTGAACTATGATTTCGTAGGTCCCTGGTGCCGGATGGGGGGCGAGTTTCCACTCCCGAGTGGTTGGATAGGGCGACCGGGGAGCCGGAGTGGAGGCCTCAAGCGTAATCAGCGACTGGATTGCTTTCGCAAATACGGTTGCAAGCCGGTGCGAGCTTTTGCCGACGGCGGTAACCTGTTCGAGCGGATTCGGCTGTGTCGTGGCGTGACAGTAGAAGCTGAACACGTCGACCGGTATTCCGACCGGCCCGTTATCCGCACCGAAATCGTCAAACGCCATTACCGGATAATGTGGATGCTCGCTCCGGTGGGCACTTACCTCAGCTAAGCCGGCTTCGATATTCCTGTCCTCGTTGGAGCCGCAACCCCCAAGGAGGAGCAGCGACCCAAGAATGCCAACGGTCTGTAGACGTTTCATGGAAGCTTGAATGTGTCGCGTCGACTTATCCGTGGAAGCCGGGGGGTTGCATGTCTCCCGGGTTGCTGGCGGTGGGCAACGGCTGGCCATTGGGAAGAACCCTTGTTTGGTTGATCTTCTGCATGATCCGCTGATTCGCGACTTGTTGCTTAACAGCCTGCTTGGCTTGATCCGTGGCGGCGGCCGCACTCGTGTCGACGGCTTGGCCGTTCGTCGTGCGGGGGTCGGGATTGCATCCCGCCGTCCACAAAGCGCACAAGAGCGCGAGTGACAACGTAGAGAGTCTAGTCATTGTAATCCTACTAAAAGGAGTGCGGGGAGTCCGCACTCCTTGTCTTTTTGCCTTTAGTAAGGCCCCGTGCAGCCGCTGGCCGAGCCGGTGTTTATGTAACAGAGGGCGGGAAGCATTACCGGATCATAGATGTTCTTGATATATTTCAGACCATAGATCTGGAGGCTCTTGGCATGACCGTCGGAGAACGCAAAGTTGGCCGTGCCCGAGTTCGTGCTCCGAGTGTGACGGAAGCGTGGAGTGATCGGGCAATTGTTCCACAGGTCCGAGTTTGGCGCGTCGCAATCGCCCTGCACTTCGATGGCGTCGTCGTTGTCGTTCTGGCCGTTATTGGTGCCGTTGGTGTAAAAGGACTCGTCTATCTCGATGTTCTCATCCGATCGATCATACGTGCCGTTGGCTCCTTTTTCGCTGATGAGAACCGTGTCCGCCGGAGTCCCGAGAGAGGTGAACGATACGGCGTTTCCGTAGTATGTAGCGTTGCTGGCGCCCCAGTTATGGAATGCACCCCCCGGGTACTGCGATGGACCTAAGCCAGCATTTATTCCGTAGTTGCCGTTTTGGAGGGTGATCGGGTAGTCCGGGCAGTGCCAAATGCCGTTGACCATCCGACCCATGTTTGTAGCGCTGTCCCCTGGCGTGTAGTCTAGCTCAGGGTTTCCGCTCTTTACATATGGGTTGATGACGTAGTCCCACATCACTCCTGCGTCCCAATAGTCGTACGTGTAGCCAGGCGCCGCATAGGCAAAGCCCCCAGCCACAATTTCGTCGTCGTAGTCGTTGCCGTACATGACCACGCCAAGGCCGATCTGCTTCAGGTTGCTGAGGCAGCTCGTCTTCTTGGCAGCTTCCTTTGCTTGCGCAAAGACGGGGAAGAGAATGGCGGCTAAGATTGCGATGATCGCAATTACCACTAATAGTTCAATAAGGGTGAAGGCTTTATGTTTCATAAGATCGATTCATTGACCTTGGATTCGGGCCTCTAACATAGGGGCCGCATCCGAACGTATTCGAGAGGACGGGGGATATGAGCGGTGATTGACGCAATGAGCCTGTTCACGACTCGGTATCCACGACGACAGAAGTTTCAAGACTGTGGTGAGCTTCGGCTGATGCGTATCGCTGGCGTTAAATGAGTCGAGCGTGCTCCCAAAAGCTGTCCGTCCCGAGTTCATTCGCGAATCCGGACGCGAGCTGTTCCGGCTTGGGGATAGGAATTCGCTCACCCCTGCCTGGGCGTGGGAACCGTGCCGGACATGGGGAACCATGGTGCGATCCGCCCCTGCGCATCTCTGGACATCGACTTGCCGAACTCTCATCGTTGAAGCTGGGTGTCATGATATCACGTGTTATTGAAAAATAACGCGTATAATCATCCTCATCGTGACCGAGCGCTCGAAATTGCCGGCGGCCGACGCTTTTTCCTGCAGACGTTTGCCGGCCGCTCAACTGTTGAATGGAGAATCGGGCTGCCCAATGGCAGGCTTTCTCTTCTCGGCTGTAGCCATGATTGACCGCGGTCGGTTTGGAGGAGGGTCTCCCGAGCACGCGGATTGCACCGCCGCGGGGTCACACCCTTTACTCAGGGACCCATCGACGAAGTCGCTCCTTGTCGAGAGGTCCGCCCCAGCAATGCCTGATGCACCCGCGGAAACGGTAACCCGAGTCCGGGACAGGGCAAACGCCTGTGGTGGGCCCTCCTGGCAAACTTTCATCTAGAATCCCATGGTGTTTCTTGCGCTTCTCCTGCTCCAGAGCACGACGAATCTGAGTCTTGACCTTTCGAAACCGGGACTGGCCGTGAGCCCGACCCTCTATGGGCTCATGACGGAGGAAATCAATTACTCGTACGACGGCGGCCTGTACGGAGAACTCGTCCGTAACCGAGCGTTCCTCGACGATTCGCATCGGCCAGTGTCCTGGGTTGCCGTAGGGGAAGGAGCGTCGGCGGAATTGGAGCGCTCCGGTCCGAGCGCCGCCCGCCCGGTGGCCCTTCGCGTCCACGGAGGCGTCGCGAATTCTGGATACTGGGGCATTCCGGTTCGTCCGGCAACGACCTATCGTCTCTCGCTCTGGGCAAAGTCGGAGGGAGAGACCCCGATTGACGCAAGTGTCGAATCGACCGATGGGTCGACCATTTTCGCCCGGACCAGCGTGCATGGGGTGACCGGG
>Ga0302325_10027881_pt1 | contig 11699 bp, 10 predicted proteins | sample Palsa_T0_2_FD_201948 | JGI IMG/M metagenome (GOLD analysis project Ga0302325, IMG submission 201948) | Peat permafrost microbial communities from Stordalen Mire near Abisko, Sweden - Palsa_T0_2 | ecosystem: Environmental > Terrestrial > Soil > Palsa > Peat permafrost | place: Sweden: Abisko... | reverse complement strand
GATCGACTGGAGCTGGAACCTCCTCGAGCCGGCCGGGCAGGCGGCCATGCGCGCCCTGTCGGTGTTCCCCGGCGGGTTCACCGGCGATGCCGCCCGGCACCTGCTCGGTGCCGACGTCCTGCCGGTCTTGGAGCAGCTCGCCGATCAGTCGCTGGTCAAGGTCGTCGACACCGCGTCGGGTACCCGGTACCGGATGCTGGAGACCGTCCGGGAGTTCGCCGCGGCGCGCCGGGAGGACGCCGCCGAGACCGACCGCGTGACCGGCCGGTTCCTCGCCTGGGCCCGTGACTTCGGCGTGGCCTACCACGACTCGGTCCTCAGCGGCGATGACCTCCCGGCTCTCGAGCTGGTCCGGGCCGAGCAGGACAACCTGGTCCAGGCGCTGGGGCAGGGGCTGGGCCGTAAGGACGGGGCCACGGTCGCGGCCGTGTCGGCCGTGCTGGGCGGGCTGTGGACGGTCGAGTCGAGTTTTGCCCGGCTGGCCGCCCTGGCCGGAGACACGGCCCGGATCCTGCCGCCGTTCCGGCCGGAACCCGCCCTCGTCGAGGCCACCAGGACCAGCCTGGTGCTCGGCGCGTTGAGCGGGTTCCTGCTGCGGGGGCCGAGCCCGGCGCGGTTCCTGGTGGGCCTGCGCCGGCTCCCGTCGGCTCCGCCGGACACCTTTGCCCGGGCCGCGCAGGCCGTGCTGGCCGCGCTGGACGGGTCACCCGAGGCGGACTTGGCGACCCTGCACGCGCTGGGCCAGCGCGACCAGCCGCTGGTCGCGGGCATGGCCGAGTACATGGCAAGCTACGTCTGGGAGGGGGCGGGCGACCTGGACGGCGCGCTGGCGGCGGCGCGGCGGTCACTGGCCGCGTTCGAGCGCCGTGGCAGCGCCTGGCTCCGGGCCGCCGCGCACGCCCGGATCGGCGAGCTGTGCCTCGAGGTGGATGAGGCCGGTTCGGGCGACGAGGCGTTGCGTCACCTGAGCGCGGCGCTGTCGGTGATCGAGGCGTTCGGGGCGTGGTCCACCGCGAACCGGGTGCGCGAGGCAATCGTGGGGGCCAACCTGCAGCGGGGCGCCTACGACGAGGCGGAACGCGAGCTGAAGCTGACCACGCCGCACGGCGCGGACGAGCCCTGGGATATGTCGATGTTCGACACCGCGATGCGCGCGGAGATCGCGCTCGGCCGCGGCGACGTCGATACCGGCCTGCAGCTGTGGCGTACAGCCGCGGCGGCGCTGCGGGATACGCAGCGCCCCGGACCCGGCGGCGACGTGTCCCGCCTGGATCCCTGGGCCCTGCAGGTTCAGGCCGTCACCGTGGTGGCCCACGCGCACCACGGCCGGCTCGGCCTGGTGGCGGAGATCACCGGGGCGCTGCCGGCCGCGCTGTCGGCGCTGACCGCGGACCCGGGGCCGCCGCCGGGGACGCTCGACGCCTCCTACGGTCTCGCCACCTGCGGCTCGCTCCTGCTGGCCCTGGCCATGGCCGACATCGACCGGGGCCAGCGCGCGGCGGACGCCGGCCTGGCGAGGTCGGGAGCGAGGATGATCGCGCTGGCCGAGCGCTTCGGCCTCAAGAACGGACTCCAGCGGACCATGTCCGCCGTGCGCGCCCGGCGGGCCGCGCAGGACGCCGACGGGCCGGCCTACGCCGAGGCCGTGTCCGCCTGGTCGGGCCTGGACCCGGAGGGCCTGCGCGCCGCCGCCCGCGCCGCCCTGCGGGAACGGGCCCGGGTCAGCGGTTGAGGCCCCGCCGGATCGCCTGAGGGGACACATCGTCAGGCGATCCTGCGGCGGTAGGAGGCCATGGCGAGGGCGTACCCGACTATGAGGATGCCGAGGCACCAGGCGAGGGCGGTCCAGATGCTGGTGCTGACCGGCTGTCGTGCGAGCAGGTCGCGGATCGTGTTGATGATGGACGTCATGGGCTGGTTGTCGGCGAAGGCGCGTACCGGGCCGGGCATGGTGCGGGTGGGCACGAAGGCCGAGCTGATGAACGGCAGGAAGATCAGCGGATAGGAGAAGGCGCCCGCGCCGTCCGTGGTCTTCGCGGATAGGCCGGCGATGACGGCGAGCCAGGTCAGTGCCAGGGTGAGCAGGACGATGATTCCGGCGACGGCCAGCCAGGCCGGCGCTCCCGCGCCCGAGCGGAATCCCATCGGGAGGGCGATGAGCACGACGATCACGAGTGAGATCAGGGTGGAGACCAGTGAGGTCAGCACGTGCGCCCACAGCACGCTGGAGCGCGCGATCGGCAGGGACTGGAATCGCTCGAAGATTCCGGTTTGCATGTCGGTGAAGAGCCGGAGCGCGGTGTAGGAGATGCTCGTCGCGATCGTGATCAGCAGGATTCCGGGCAGCAGGTAGTTCACGTAATGCCCGGACCCCGGCCCGGTGCTGATCGCGCCGCCGAGCACGTACCTGAACAGCAGCATGAGGGCGATCGGCATGATCGAGACCGTGATGATGGTGTCCGGGCTGCGCGTGATGTGGCTCATGGTCCGCCTGAGCAAGACGGCGGTGTCGCCGAAGAAGTGCGTGGTCATCGTGGTTCCTTAGGTGTCCGGGCCGTCGGCGCTGGGCGCGCTGTCGGCGCGGTCGTTGCCGGTGATGGCGAGGAAGATGTCTTCGAGGGTCGGCTGCTTCTCGACGTAGGTGACCTTGGCGGGCGGGAAGAGCTGTTTCAGTTCGGCCAGGGTGCCGTTGGCGATGATCCGCCCCTGGTGCAGGATCGCGATCCGGTCGGCGAGGTGTTCGGCCTCGTCCAGATTCTGCGTGGTGAGCAGCACCGTGCTGCCCTGCCCGGCGAGCTGTCTGACGCTGTTCCACACTTCGACGCGAGATTGCGGGTCGAGCCCGGTGGTCGGCTCGTCCAAGAAGATCACCGGCGCATTCCCGATGAGGCTCATGGCGATGTCCAGGCGGCGGCGCATGCCGCCGGAATACGTCGACACCCGTCGGTCCGCCGCGTCGGTGAGCTGGAAGCGGGCCAGCAGGTCAGCCGCGATCTGGCCGGCGTCCTTCAGGTGCCGCAACCGGGCCATCAGCACCAGGTTCTCCCGCCCGGTGAGGATTTGGTCCACGGCCGCGAACTGCCCGGTGAGGCTGATGGACTCCCGCACGCATCCTGGCTGCGCGGCGACGTCGAAGCCATCGACGGTGGCCGTTCCCGCGTCGGGTTTGAGCAGCGTGGACAGGATTTTCACGACCGTGGTCTTGCCGGCCCCGTTGGAGCCGAGCAGGGCGAAGATGCTGCCCCGCGCCACGTCGAAGTCCACGCCGCGCAGCGCGCGCAGCTTCTTGTATGACTTCTCCAGACCCCGCACGTGGATCGCCTGGACCGGTTGTGCTGTCACCGGTTGTGCCGTCACATGCTGCTCCTTTCGCCACCGCAGCCTGGACGGCCACGATCACGTCGAAGGTGCACGCTGCGGGATTCATCGCGGTTTCACCGCGGTTTCATTTGGCTGGCTCGGCTGCCCGGCGATCCGTACCGCACAAATGTTGGGCCCGCGCTAGGGCACGACCCGGTAGGCGACTCCTGATGCCGATCCGCCCCGGCGATGAGCTCCGCCCGGCCCTCGGCCACCACGATGTCCTGTCCGCCGCCCGCCGAGTCCAGCCAGGCTGACCGCCGGCGACAGCCGCACATCCCGGACCTTCTCGGTTTTGGGCATGCTGAAGATCAGCACCATCGGGTCGTGCCACGCGAACCAGACAGGAACGTTGTGCGGGCGCCCGCCGGGGCGGACCGTGCCGAGCCAGATGACCGGCTCGTTGAGACTATGTCACTGGTCGTTGGCGGGTCCGCGGCCATCACCGCGGTGGCCGCGGCGCGGCTGGGGCTCAGGGTCGCCCTGGTCGCGGCGGTCGGTGCTGATCCGGCGGGTGAGTTCATGCTGGATCAGCTCCGGGCGTAAGGGCGTCGATGTGGCCGCCGTTATCGTTCGCCCGGCTGAGCCAACGGGCATGACGGTGGCTCTGTCGGCCGGGCCGGACCGCGCGATCTTGACCGCGGTCGGCGCCATCGCCTCGCTGACCACGGCGGATGTCCCGGCGGCGCTGCTCACTCGCGCCCGTCATGTCCATGTCAGCTCCTATTTCCTGCTCGAGCGATCCCTCGGCCCCGGCCTGGCCGCCGTGCTGTCGCGGGCCCGGGCCGCCGGGGCGGTCACCTCGCTGGACACGAACTGGGATCCAGCGCAAAGGTGGGGCGACAGCCGGCTCCGCGCCGCTTTCGGAGAAGCTGACCTGCTGCTGCCCAATGAGGCCGAGGCCCTGCACCTAAGTGGCGAACCGACCCTGGCGGACGCTATTCAGGCACTGAACGGCAGTGGCTCACGCCTCGCGGTCAAGCTCGACCCGCGCGGCGCACTGTCGGTCGACGGCCCCCGCCGCCACCGCGTCCAGTTGCCGGAGGTCAAAGCCGTCCCGACCTTGCGTCCGCGCGCGCACTGGCCGGCCAGGCGACCATCTGCCCGGCCCGGCCGGGCGTTCCGGCGGAGGGGAGGTCTCCATGACACTGGGCGCGGTGATGTCGGCCGAGATGGCTGAGCAGCCTGATCGGCTCGCCGTCTTTCTGTCTGGCGCTGATGAGGTCATCGGCCGCGTGCGCGAGGTGCTGCCCGATCCCCTGGCGGGCACCGTTCTGGTCGCGCGCGGGTCTTCGGACCACGCGGCCACGACGGGCCGCTATCTCCTGGAGCTGGCGACCCGCCGGGTCGCGTCAGCGTCCCCGAGCCTGTACACGATGTATGGCGCTCAGACAGATTTCACCGGATACCTGGTCGTCGCCGTCAGCCAGTCCGGCCGCACCCCCGGAGATCGTGCGATCGCTGCAGGTGGCCCGCGCCGCTGGCGGGAGCACCGTCGCGGTCACCAACGACGGGGAGAGCGCGCTGGCCTGGGCGGCGGAGCTGTCCCTTTACCTGGATGCGGGGACGGAGCGGGCGGTGCCGGCGACCAAAACGGTCACCGCTGAACTAGTTGCGTTCGCGCTGATCGCCCAGGCCGTTCGGGACATCGGGTTCGGCGCGCAGGTGAGGGATCAGCTACCTGGGCAGGTGGCCGCCGTGCTGGACGATCCCGGTCCCGCCGACGAGATGGCGGCCTGGCTGGCGAACCAGACCCGGCTGGCCACCGTCGCCCGGGGACTCCTCTATGGGGCGGCGGGGAGGCGGCCCTGAAGATCCAGGAAACAACATCGCTGTTCGCCACCGCCTTCTCAGCCGCTGACCTGAGGCACGGCCCGATCGCCATGGCGGCCACGGGCTTGCCGGTGCTCGCGTTCGCGCACCCGGGTCCGGCCGCCGCCGACGTGGCCGACCTGACCCGCGATCTGCGTGACCGTGGCGCGGATGTCCGGCTGACCGGGCCGGTAGACGGCTCGACGTTGCCATGGCCGGCGGAGGCGCCGGAGGTGGTGGCCCCGGTGCTCGCAGTGGTGCGGGCGCAACAGGTTGCGCTGGCGCTCGCCCGCCGGCTCGGCCGGGACCCAGACGAGCCGGCCGGCCTGCGCAAAGTGACGGTGACATGACGTTCGCTCACTCGCGGCCGCGTTCTTCCAGCGCGCGCAGGGCTTCGGCGAACGGCCGCTCCAGCCAGGCGAGGTGGTCGGCCTCGCCGTGATGGTGCGTGGTGAGCTGGTCGGACCTGCGGACCGCGGTGTGCCGTACGTATTCGCGGGCACCCTCGACGAGGGTCCGCAGGTAGCGGATGCCTTCGGGGTCGGTCATCGTCCAGTCGCCGCCGCAGGCGACGTAGACCGGCGAGGTGTGCGCGAAAACCCGGCGACCCCATTCATCGAGGTGGTAATCGGCGCCGAACGCTCGGCAGGCTATCCACGAGTTCCCGTCGATCCACAGTTCCCCGCTGATTTCGGCCTGCCGTCCGCCGTTGGCTTCCGCCCTCATAACGACCTCGCCGTTACGCACGACTTCGAGGCTGCGGAGCGGGAAAATGCTGCGCACCCCGGCACGGACGCTGACAGTTCCCGGCCCGGAAAGCTCGACGGTACCGCCCGGCTCGCGCCCGTCGGCCGAGAGGGTCACGAGCGGCCCGCCGGACAGGAACGTACGGCCCGACCGTACCGCCCGGCACCAGGCCTCATAACTGAACTCCTCGTCCAGCCGCGCGTAGGTGCGGTACAGACCGACCGGCACGGCGCTTGACATCTTGTCCGTGCCGCCGACGAGCGGGAGCCGGTAGCCGCTGTTCAGGTACCGGTAATACTCGAGCATCGCGTCGTCGGATTGGGCCAGCATCTCGACGGCGTCGGCCCGGCCGGTCGCGACGAGAACGGCCGGCTCGCCGTTCGGATTCGGGAAATGCGCGGCGACGACGGTGCCGCCCTGGGCGTGCGTCCGGTCGGCCCAGTCGCTGAGCGTCGCGTCCAGCGCGCCGCCGAGCTCGGCCTCGTCGGGACCGTCGCTGCACCACGGCATGACCGGTTCTTTCAGGCCCCACAGGACCGTGTGCCCGAGCATGTGCTGCCGGTTTTCCTGGCCGACATACGTTACGTAGCCGCCGCCATCGAGGACGCTGGGCCGCCCGGAAAAATCCTCGGTGTTGGTGAACAGCGCGCCCCACTGCGTCTGCAGCAAGTTGACCACACGCAGGTCCTCACCCCGTTGCTCGAGCTGAGCGCCCGGGGTGGACAGGAAGTGCACGTGCGAGTCGCCCGACCACCATCCTTCCGCGGCCATGTCAGCGACGCGCCTGATCCGCAGCGTCAGTTCTCGCTGACCCGGCTCGATCCGCACGGCCTGCCGGAGCGGCTCGTATTCGAACCCGCGCGCGACGTCCACGACGACGCCGCCTCGTGGCAGCCATCCCTGGCAGGTGCCGTCGATATACGCGTAGCTGCGCTGGCCGAGACGGACGTCACCGCCAACGTCGTAATGCCAGCTGCCGAGATTTTGGGTGACGTGATTGTGGTGGCCGTGCGGCTGGTAGGGAATCCCCTCGGCCGAACGGAAATGGACCCGGCACGGCACCGGCCGCCCAGTCGCATCGTCGACCACGCTGACATGCACCCAGTTGCGGCCGCTTTCGGCCAGCTCAAGCGAGACCCGGCCGGCATCGGCCCGCCCGTCACGTTCGATGTCGCCCCAGCGCACCCGGCCGAGCTCGTCGCCGCCCCGCCGGACCGCGACGGTGGCCGACGGCAGCGCGGCGATCGACGCGTACGCGGACGTTCCTTCGGCCGCTCCCCAGCCGGCCCGGTCGTCCTCGCCGGGCAGCGGCTGCGGATAGGTCGCCACACCCCGGTCCACGTCGATATCCAGGACGCCGTTCCGCCCGTCCTTCGCCACCAGCCGCACTGGGCGCGCCGGCCCGCGGACGAACGGGTCCTCATCAATGTCGCTGGTCGTGATACCGGCGACGATGAACCGGATGCCGCGCGGGATGACCTCGAGCTGTTCGACCGGTCGTTCCGGATAAGGGTTTTCCCAGCACCACAGGTAGTAACCGGCGGGCCAGCCCATATCATGCTCGGCCAGGCGAGCCCCGGCCTCGCCCCAGCTGCCCGCCAACCGCGGCAGGTTGCGGTCGCTGGTGTCGGTGACGGCGAGGAACGGCAGCTGGCCCCATCCCGGCGGTACCACCTGGATTTCGAACCGCTCCCGGATGGGCTCGACCACGACCTCGCCGCCGGCCAGGTGAAAAACATACTCCGCGACGGTCTGCCCGACAGCGTGACCAGCTGGCGCGCCCGGCTCGAGCAGCCGGTGCGCCACGATCACCCGCCGCGCCGCCCGGCCGATCCCGACCGGCACCGGGACGCCGGGCAGCAGGAAGCACCGCTCCGCCGACGCCGGCTCCGGCCCGATCAGGAACGGCAGGCCGCGCAGGTCCACCCGCCCGAGCGGAACATCGCCCGGCTCATCGCCAAGAACGCTCACACCCGCGTTGCACGCCGCGGACAGGTCTACTGGCTCATAGCCCGGCATGCGTCCGATCGTAGAGCCCGCACCCGGCCTGTCCCCAGTCAATTTTCGCCCGGACCCCGGGTACATGGCCGCGGCCATGCGCCCGGTCGATGTATCAGACGCGCGCGCGGTCCCTCTCTGCCGATAAGTAAGAACTCTCGTCCAGACGAAACCGGGACCAGAAGTGATCAGGCACTAATCAACCATGGGGGAATTGAAATGCGAAATCACCGACTTGTCACCCTGTTGTCCGCTGTGGCGATAACAACCGCCTCCGGTCTGGCGGTCGCGTCGCCGGCCCACGCCGAAGACGCCATCGTCAAGCTCGTGAGCGCCGAGAGCGGCAAGTGCCTCCAGCCCGTCAACGGGTCTCTCATCCAGGGGCAGGCAATCGTTCAGGAGACCTGCAACGGCAGCGTCGCTCAGCAATGGACGGTCGCAGATGTCTCCTCCACCAAGGTCCACCTGATCAACAGGTCCAGCGGTCTGTGCCTGGACGCCCGCGGCGGCGCCGTCAACGGAACCCCCATCCAGCAGTGGACGTGCGACTGGATCAGCAATGAAAACTGGAGCTTCGGCATCACCAACAACCTGCTGTCCTCGGGAGTCTCCAACACGTTCAGCCACTGCGTCGCGACACCGGGACTGCAGAACGGCCTGGCGACGCAGCTGCGGTTCTGCGACGGAGACTCGTCGCAGCTCTGGAACCGCCCCAACGGATGAGATTTGCTGGCGTGACGGCCTCGGTCCTCAGTGCAGGATCCCTAGGGGGACAGCCGTTCGGTCGTCCAGTTATGGCCTGACCGCCGGTAGCGGATCCGGTCGTGCAGGCCGTCCGGGGATTCCTGCCAGAACTCGACGCGGTCGGGAATCACCCGGAAGCCGCCCCAGCGCTGCGGACGGGGGAGATCAGTGTCAGCGGGGTGGCCGAGCTGGATGTCCTGCACCCGCGTCCGGAGGGCGGCCTGGCTGGCGATGACGCTGCTTTGGTACGAGGCGGCGGCGTTGCGGCGGGTAGCCGCAGGGCGGGTCCGCCAGTACTCGTCGGCTTCCTCCTCACTTACCGGCTCGACCGGTCCCGCCACCCGTACCTGGCGGTGGACCGGGCGGAGCCAGTGCAGAACGGCAGCGGCCTGCGGATTGGCGGCCAGCTCGGCACCCTTGTCGCTGGTGAGGTCGGTGAAGAAGGCCAGCCCCCGGTGGAGGCCGCGAAGTACCACCATCCGTGCCGCGGGGACGCCGTCAGCGGTCGCGGTCGCGATGGTCATGGCCTCAGGCATCGGCTCGCCCGCACGGCGAGCGGCATCCAGCCATGCCGCCAGTTGCCGCAGCGGATCGGCGTCCAGGTCAATGATGTCCACCCCGTCAGTATTGCCTCACCCGCATCTCTACCGAGGCTTAAATCCGGCTTGGTGAGGGGTGCAGCTGGGAACCGGCGGCAGGCTCCCCGGCTCGTGTGAGATCACCGCGTACTATGTCGCGGCCGAGGCCTTCACCAATGCCGCCAAGCACGCGGGCGCTTCGGCGGTGGATATCGTCATCGAAGAGGCCGCCGGCACGCTCAGGGTGCAGGTCCGCGACGTCGGCGCCGGCGGCGCCGACGCCACCCGCGGTTCGGGCCTGACCGGCCCGCGGGACCGGGTGGAGGCCGTGGGCGGAAGCATGACCGTGGACAGCCCGACCGGGGCCGGCACCGTCCTGACCGTGCTGCTCCCGGTCACCGAAGACGATCATTAATCCGAACGGGCCCTGGTACACCCCCTCGCCAAGCCGGCAGGCTGCCGGGCGGGCGTGGCCGTCCGGGCTCTCCGGGCCGGTCCCGGCCGGGCGGCGCGACCCCGGACCGGAACCGCCGGGGCCGTCTTGCGGTCCGGCGTTACCGTCTTGCGGCCCGGCGTTCCCGTCGGGTCCGTCCGGGCCGTCCGCGGGCCCCTGATCCTGGTGCTGGTCCTGGTGCTGGCCGGGTACGGGCCCGGCGGTCAGGCGGCTGTCGCGTTCCTGGAGCAGGTCCAGATAGGCGCGGATGCGCAGTTCGCGCAGCGTGCCGGGGACCCCGGCGGCGCGCAGCTCGCGGGCCCGCTGCTCGACATGCTGCCAGGACGCCAGGACCTCATCCGGCGGCAGTTCCCGGGCGGTCATCCCGGCGTTCCCGGATTCCTCCCGGAACGGGCGGACGTGCGCGTCCGTCTTGCGGCGGGCCGCCTTGCGCCGCTCGGCGGATTCGGGGTCGGGCTTGAGGACCAGCTTGGCCGCGGCGGCGCGGAGCTCGGCGTAGGTCTTGTGCTGCGCCGCCGCGGCCAGGAGAGGGTCGGCCTTCGCCGCGTCGGCCGCGGACAGGTACCCGGTCTGCTCGGAGCTGATCTTGGCGTGGACCGGGTCGATCAGCCCCGCGCCCAGCGCCGCGAACGTCACCGGCAGCCGCCCGGCCAGATCGCACGCATAAGAGATCCGGTCCGCCGCCCCGTGCCACGACATCCGCAACTCACAGGAGACCTCATCGGCCACGAAATCATCGAACTGCACCCGGCCGTCCCCGGCCGCAGATGGCCCGGCAGCGGGACCGTTCCCGGTCGCGGGAGCGGCCGGGGCCGCGGGACGGGGCGTGCGGGGGCGGCGCGGGACGACCGGGTGGCGCAGGGCGAGCTCGCGCATCGCGGAGAACTCCAGCCAGGTCCCCCACGACGACATCCGGCGGCCGCCGGAGATCATCGCGAACAGCATGTCCTCCGGTACCTGGGCCAGCCCGGCGCCGTCACCGCCGGCGACCGCGGCGGCCACCATGGCCAGCAGCGGGCCCGGCGCCATCGCAGGCGTGTGGTCATCGCCGCCGAACCGGGACAGCTCCATGTTCTCCGCCGGCAGGCACACGAACAGGCCCTGCTCCGGCCCCTCCAGCTCATCCGCAGGAGGCTGCTCATCCCAGCCGCCGCCCGGCCCGGCCGGGGGCGGCCCGGCGGGACCGCCGCGGCCGGTGCCCGGAGCAGCCCCGGGGCCGTGATCCCGCGGCCCGTTCCCGCCGGGGGGCAGCGGCGCGGGGCCCTGCGGCTCCTGCGCGCCGGGCCCGGATGGGGGGAACGGTTCCTCGGGCATGAACCACCCTTCGTTCAGAAAAATTGGGCTATAAGGTTATTATATCGAATCCATTGTCGAATAGCTACTCGGGCGGCCCATCTTGTCGGGGAATCTGTTCGTACATTGTCCAACCCCGGGACACGGTCGCCGATACCTCAGGAGTCCGGATCGCTGGAGCGGGAGGCATCAAACAGGTCGAGATAGCCTTCGACGGCATCCCACAGTTCGTTCTCCGGGTAGCGGCCGGAGCCACGGTGCTCGCGCCGCCAGTCATGATCCCAGTACTTGTCGCGGACCTCGCGCAGATGAGCCAGCGCCGCGTCCAGGTCTTCGCGGAGCTGCAGCCGCTCATCGGCCGGCTCAGGGATCAGCCGCTTCAGCGACCCGAGGTCTCTCGCCTCTAGCCCCGCGAGCGCCTGCTCGTCGGGGCCGCCACCGACGGACCAGATGCGTACCGGGCCGCGGATGTAGTGATTCCAGATCGGATCCAGGTGCGACCGCCAGAAGTACATGAAGCCGCCCTTGCTGAGCCGCAACTCATTTGCCAGCCAGTCGGTGCCTTCGGGATTGGACTCCCACGGGACTTCCTCCGGAGGCAGGTTGATCGCCACCACAACCTGAACCGCGTCCAGCGGGTCGGCTCCGTCCACCACCTCGCCGAAGGCATAAACGGCCTTCAGGAACGGCTCCGTGTCGAACCAGAAAATCTT
>Ga0302325_10027878_pt1 | contig 11700 bp, 7 predicted proteins | sample Palsa_T0_2_FD_201948 | JGI IMG/M metagenome (GOLD analysis project Ga0302325, IMG submission 201948) | Peat permafrost microbial communities from Stordalen Mire near Abisko, Sweden - Palsa_T0_2 | ecosystem: Environmental > Terrestrial > Soil > Palsa > Peat permafrost | place: Sweden: Abisko... | reverse complement strand
GGGCTTCTCCGGCGCCGACCTCGCCAACATGGTCAACGAGGCCGCCCTCACGGCCGCGCGCTACAATCGCAAGTCGGTCCATATGTTTGATTTCGAGGTCGCCAAGGACAAAGTCCTCATGGGCGCTGAGCGCAAATCCATGCTGCTCTCTGACGACGACAAAAAGGACACCGCCTACCACGAGGCCGGCCACGTCCTGGTCGCCGCCAAGCGCAACCACTCGGACCCCCTGCACAAGGTAACCATCATCCCGCGCGGCATGGCGCTGGGGGTTACCATGCACCTGCCTGAGGAAGATAAGCACACCGTCACCAAGGACTATCTCGACACCCAGCTTGCCATCCTCATGGGGGGCCGCTGCGCAGAAGAGATATTTATGAACCGCAAGACTACCGGCGCCGGCAACGACATCGTCCGCGCCACCGAACTCGCCCGCAAGATGGTCTGCGAGTACGGCATGAGCGACCTCGGCCCCCTCACCTACGGCAAGAAGGAGCAGGAGGTCTTCCTGGGCCGCGATATTGCCCAGTCACGCGACTACTCCGACGACACCGCCAAGCAGATCGACGTCGCAGTCCGCGCGTTCGTCGACGAGGGCTATAAATCGGCTTACTCGATCCTCGAAGCGAACGCCGACATCATGCACCGCATGGCGACCGCGCTGCTCGAACGCGAGACCCTCGACAAGGTGGAAATCGACCTCATCATCGCAGGCAAGGAGTTGCCGCCCTTCAAGTCTCCCCTGGCCTACGCGGACCCCGGCTCAGGCGAACCCCAGAAGATCGTCAAGCCGGAATCCGGACAGCCGGGCCGCAAGCCAGGGTTTGGCGAAGGTCAGCCCTCGCACGCATAAATCACGCAATCCGGAAGCAGGATGAGGCGGCCTTCGGGTCGCCTCATCTATTTAATTCGCACGCCCTAGGAACTCCTATGCTCACCCGCCCCGCACGTCTGCTCCAGGTTGAAGAAGCCGGCCTGCTCCTCGCCGCCGCTCTGCTCTACGCCCATCTCCACTTCAGTTGGCTGCTCTTCGCCCTGCTCTTTCTCGCTCCGGATCTCTTCATGCTCGGCTACCTGCTCAATCCGCGTATCGGCTCAGCCCTCTACAATCTGGGACACGTCCTAGCCGTCCCGCTGACGCTCTTCGCCATGGCCTGCGTCACGCACCGGCCGCTTCTCATGGCAGTTGCAATCATCTGGTTCAGTCACATCTCCTTCGACCGCCTGCTCGGCTATGGGTTGAAGTATCCGGCACACTTCAAAGACACCCATCTTCAACATCTCGGCTGAGTGCGACAATAGGGAAGACGCATGCGCCTCCCGACGCCCAACTCTGCTCTCCGCCGCGCCCTGCACCGCATCCTCAACTCTCGCTGTCTCAAGTTGTCGCTCGCCGCTCTCTGCGGCCTCGTGTCCGTCACCGGCTGCGGCTATCACCAGGCAGGCTCAGCCACTCACATCCCAGCCAATGTCCGCACCATCGCAGTGCCCGTCTTTGCCACCCATGCCCAGGCCTTCCACTCCGAGATGGCGCTCACCCAGGCGGTCGTTCGCGAGCTGGATACCCGCACTCGATACCGCGTCCTCGCGAGCGACTCCGCCGATGCGGACGCCGTCCTCAGCGGCACCATCCTCACCCAGACCTCTGTTCCCCTCACCTACGACTCCACCAGCGGCGAGACCTCCAGCTACCTCGTCACCATCACGGTCAAGGTCGTGCTGACTGCGCGCGATGGCCGCGTCCTTTACCAGAACGACGCCCTCTCCTACCGCGAGCAGTACCAGTCCACCCAGGACCTGACCGGCTTCATCCGTGAGGACACGCCTGCGGTCAGCCGCCTGGCCCGCGACTTCGCGCAGGCCGTGGTCGGCGATATGCTGGAGTCCTTCTGACACCCGCGCCCGTCCCGCTCAACCTCCGCTACGCCGGGCGCCCCACCCTTCGCCACCGCCTGGGTGACCGAGTGAAGGATGGAGTCGAGAGTCTCCGGGAGGTCCACTGATGCAGCCACCTCGCGCCACCGCCTCTCCGCTCAAGAGCTTCGCCTCGTCCGACCGCTTCCTCAGCGAAATCGCCTCGCCCTCCACCCTCCGCCCAGGCTACGTCCTACTCGGCGACGAGGGATTCCTTTACCTGCGCTGCCGGCAGGGTGTGCTCGCCGCGCTCGCCCCCGAAGCCACCCGCGAATTTTCCCTCCACGATCTTGATCTCGCCGACATCACCATCTTCGACATTCTCGACCGCGCCCAGACCCCGTCCCTCATGGCGCCCTTCCAGGTCTTCTTCGTACGCGATCTCAAGCTGCTCTATGGCCGAGGGTCCCGCAAGGCGGAGTTCGCCGCCATCGACGCCTACTTCCGCTCGCCCAATCCGCAGGCCCTCATCCTCTTCGTCGCCGACCACCTCCGCATCCCCAACGACCTCCGTCGCATGGACTACCAGGATAAAGAGCGCTACGATCGAATCCGCGAGACCCTCGGCGACTGGTGCGGCTTCGTCGAACTCGCCCGTGTCGCCGAGGCCGACGCCATCAAGTGGGTCATCGCCGCCGCCGAGGCGCGCACCGTCCGCTTCGACCCAGACGCCGCCCGCGAGCTGGTCGACGCGCTCGGCGCCGACATGATGCTCGTCTCCAGTGAGTTCGAGAAACTCTGTCTGTACGTCGAGGGCAAAGGCCGCGTCACCCTCGGCGACGTAGAAACCATGGTCCTCGCCGCCAAGCAGCGCTCGTTATACGAACTGACGGACGCAATCTCCCAGCACGACCGCACCCGCGCCCTGCTTCTCCTCCATGGCCTGCTCAACGCGTCGGACGGTGGCGAAGACGCGGCCATCGGCCACCTCTACATGCTCGCCCGCACCTTCCGCCAGATGCTCATCATCCTCGAAAAGAACGTGCGCGATTCGCGGGCCATCTGGGCTGTCCTCTGGCAGGGCTTCCGCATGCCGCCCTTCGCCGCCGAAGACCTCATCCGCCAGGCCCGCCGCTACAAATCCCGCCGCGAACTCACCCGCGCCCTCCGCCTTGTCGCCCGCGCCGACCTCGAACTCCGCAGCTCCCCCGCCAACAAACTCCTCGTCCTCGAACGCCTCATCCTCGCTCTCGCCACCGAACCCACCCACCCCACCTACACCCCCACGCACCAATTCGCCATGGAATTGTAGGTCCTGGGGACGTTGGTTTCATTAGACTAGTGGAAACCTAGCTTGGAGAAAACAAGATCGACGTAGACCTTGTGGTCCTTGTCGACCGGAGTTTCCACTGCCTTCATCTGATAACGGCGCAGTTCTGAGAACGAAACTCTTTCGGTATCAAGAAAATGAGAACTGTAGCAATTCTTGTAAAGATCGGCGGGCTTGAGAGTCCAGTCCTTTCGCAGTTTCTGCATCTCGGCCTGGCCGAGCCCCTGAATCGAGAGATCCCCCATTTTCCATGAAGCAGACTCGAATCGGTCGACCCCCCAGCAAGAGTTATCTGCAAAGGTTTCCCACCTCCAACCGAACGGTTTATGGATGATCGTCTGAACTCCGTCCCGCTTGATGGTTAAGGAATATGGGTACCCCGTACTCGAAGCCGGTGAATTCTTGATCGTGTTCACACCGAAGAGGGTGAATGTCTGGTCATCTGAATCTACAATCTCGACCGAAGGAGTCAGACCATTGTCAAAAACATATAGGCCGGCCACCCTTGCGACCTTGCTTGCTTCCTGCGTGAGAATGAACCTCACGGTTTGAGGATGCCCTCCGCCTAGCCACTGCGGAATTGCGGGGTACACAACGTCCTGATAGATCCAGGTATATCCGCAAAAGCAAGCGGTCAGGGCGATCAACGGCGCGACGCTCCATCCTCGTAAAGATGACACCGACAGGTGACTCAATTGAACCGGCAACGCGATGACCAGTGCTAGCCAAAACACTTCACGTAGGTTCTGTAGAGGGGCGAAATAAACCCACGTCAGGTACAAATAGGCCACTTGGAAGGCGAGTAAAAGAAATCCCCAAGTCAGTACGACATTCAATAATGCTGGCACAATCCACGAAACCAAGGGCGCCTTCGAGGTCGGAAGGTAGCGTTTACTGAGCCATCCGAAGCCTGCGCTAAGTAAGGTGACTATGATGTTGGCGGCAAAGGCTAAAGCGCCAATAATGATGGCGGCCTCCCTAATAATCGGAGTCAGGTTCTCGAGCCCAAACGGATATAGAGCGAGGTTTTTTACCACAATACCAGTCACGTACAGTGCCGAGGCAAAGAGAACAAACCTCTTGGTGACCTCGTCGATTGACGCAGAGCGTAAGAGCCATCGCACCATGCCCAGCGGCGATGCAATCTCAATCTCGTTCATAGTCCCCTACACCTCTAGAATGTTGATGAGAATGGGTAAGACGGGAGCCTAACCCAAACGTCGGCCATTGAGCAATCTAGCACGGACTGTGACGCATATCGGCTAAGTGCCGGGTGCCCCATATCTCGATTTTGAGATGTTGACATCGTCCGAGGGGCTGCTGCACTATTCCATCCCATCAAGCGCTTGTCCAAGTCTTACGATGTCAGGCGGAGAAGAAGCGAAACGGAACGGACCTCCAGGCTCACCTGCCGCCAAATCGACCGCATCATCCGCGCCACGCAGGCGGCTAGAAAAAGAAGTAGCCGCCGCGATTCTGAGATGTGGGCATCGCTCACGTCACCTTCTCCAACCCCCTGCATACTGCGCACCTTGATCTTCACCTCAACCCGCGCCCCCCGCCCACGTCTACCTCCCGCAACTCAGTTCTTAGGCTGCCACCCGATCGGAGTGTCCCACATCTCGATTCTGAGATGTGGGCATCGTCCGCAAGGACGACCGGATTCCTCAGACCAGCACAACATTTCAGCCCCGGAATCATCCTCAAGTGCCGCACATTCTGCAAGAAGGAGGAGCGCGCAAGTGTATAGCGTCCTCGATCAACTCGAAGCGGCAACGAAGACCGTCACCGTCAAGCAGATTGCGACCATCCTTCGGAGCCGGCGCCAAGAATATCTAATCTCATACAACTTCCGGTCCATCTCCGATTTCGACGGAGTCATTGCATCCGGGACGCGCGCATGCCAAGCTCGAACCTTAAGTCTATTGCCGAGAGCGGCAAGGCTTCAGAGGACTCCCCGTTGGACGTCCCCACTCTGTTCTTCGTCGAAGCAAGCCTATTGTTTCTCTTCAGCCTGACCATGGTCGTCAACTCCATCGGTCAGTCCGGGCAGGGATGCAACTACTGGTTTGCCGGCTCGAACCTCTGCGGGGGCATCAGCCTGGTCGTGCTGTCCTCCTTCCCGCCCTCGGACTGGTTCTACCGCGTCGTGGTCGCTAATCTCCTTCTCTTCATCGAATTGTGCCTCCTCAATAAAGCCATCGCCGAGTTTGTCGAACGCGGCCGCCATCTCTGGCTCGGGCTCATCGGCCTGTCTGTTGTCGTAACCGTGATCACCTTCTACCTCGTGCGCCACCACGCCAGTCCCGAACGAGTGACGGATCTCATCACCGTCATCGCCGTCGCCACCGCAACCTGTAGCGCCGTACTTCTCTTTCGTTACCCAACGCCCGGCCCCAAGATCCCCACGTTCGTCATGGGTACGCTCTTCTCTCTCTACATAGGCAACAACCTCCTGCGCAGCTTCACAGGTTATGCACCGCTCCGCTTCTATCACATCTGGCTCGATCGAACCATCATCGCCGGCCTCAGCTTCGGCTTCCTCTGGATGACAGCCGCCCGCCTGCGCAACAGCCTCGAGCAGCTCGCCGGCACCGACGCTCTCACCGGCGCCCTAAACCGCCGCGCCATCGAACGCGAGACCGAGCGCGTCTTCCACCACAGCCGGGAGCGCAATCACAGCATCTCCGCCCTCATGCTCGACATCGACTGCTTCAAGCAGATCAACGACAGCTACGGCCACTACGCCGGCGACCTCGCCCTTTGCGCCGTCGCCGACTGCCTCCGCCAAACCATGCGCACCGGAGACCTCATAGCTCGTCTCGGCGGAGACGAGTTCCTGGTCATCATGCCCAATACCGATGCCCCTCTGGCCGAGCTCGCTGCCGCCCGCATCCGAGCCCACCTCGCCAAGCTCCACATCACCTGCGACACCTGCGACTTCGGCGTTCAGGCCAGCATCGGTATCACCTCCATCGACGGTGGCAGTCTCAGCCTGGAGGACCTGGTAAAACTGGGCGATCGCGCGCTCTACGCCGCCAAGGCCACCAGCCGCCGCCACCAGATGGTCGCTCTTCCGCAGCTTGTTCGCTGAACCGCCGCCCTACGCCTTCACTCCCGGAGCCCACGTCCACCCATCCACACTGTATCCCTTAAATGGGGAACCCGTAATCTGACCAGAGAGATATTCACTGAAAGCCGGCAGGAATGCAATCCGAGGCGTCCCTCCCACCCTCCTAAGAACAATGAATTAAGCGAGCTGTTCCTTCCATCGCCTAAGAAAGTATCCTGGCGGTCAGAATCATGGCCCATCCGGTTACTGAGCAATTTATGCGAGCAGGGATCGGAAATAGTCGTTCAGCAGACGATTATTCGGATCGTACTGCTGACGTGCCTGGGCGAAAGTCGTAAGTCGATTACCCAATGCTTTTTGCAGCATGGGAGCTGTCAAGCCGGGCGTCTGATTGAGCAAAGGAATGCCGCCGTGATCGATGCAGAACTGGTTATAGGCGGTAAGAAAGTCTTCCCAGCCTGGATTGCCTGTAGAGACAGGGTCGAGAGTCATGACCGGTCCGTCGAAGGAATATGACAGCAGAGCTTTCTGGTCCTGCGCGATCCAATAGCCGACATCCAGGAGATTGGTGCGGTAGTGATTCTGTGCGTAGTAATTCTTCGAGAATGCGAAGAAGTCGGTGAGAGCCGCAGGGTACACCGCCTCCGGGAAGGCAAAAAGGCTGAAGGTATATCGGCTGTCGTTGGAGACGGGCGGATAGTCGATGATCTGGTCGGGAGGCAGTGTATTGTCGCTGACGATAAAGTTCTCAAGCTGCAATCGCCAGGCTCCATTGAAGGTATCGATGATGCTATAGCGGATGTCCGGAATGGAAATCGACGCCTCGATGTCGTGACCGAACTTCGGGCCCGACGTCCCCCAGATGTGGTTTCTGAGCGGCCATATGCAAGGGTTGGGATCGCCCGTGGCGGCGGGGTTATAGTTCCGGAACTCGACCGTGATCCTGTCGTCGAACGGAAACATGTAGAACATCATCGAGTAGTTCAGCGCCTTAAGTTCGGGAAGCTGGCTGATGAAATCTTCGAGGCTGAAGGTCTTGTGGTGCACGGCCATCCGAATGAGGGTGCGAATCTGGAAGGTGACTTCGTAGACAATTCCGAACAATCCGTAACTGGAACGAATCTGCTGCATCAGATCGGGCTGTGTGGCTTCATCCACCTGGAGCAGATCGCCACTGGGAAGAACCATCTTCACACCGGTCACATAAGAGCCGACCTGACCGTACTCCCCGGGGAAGGATGAGTCCTTGGTGCCGGCGATGGCGGCGCTGCCTGCGGAGAGACTTCCAATCTCGGTGTTGACGTAGAACTGAAGTCCCTGCGTCTGGAGCTGCCTGGCCATGTCGAGATGGATTGCGCCCGCCTCGACCACGAGCGTGTCGAAGCTCACGCTCAGGATATTGTTCATCTTCATCCGGATCAATGTCCCGCCGTCGGCGACGCCACAAGGCGCGGTCGAGTGGTTGGAGCCAACCGCGCGGACCGGCGAAGGATAAGTCGCAGGGTCCTTCATGACGGCAACGATATCGTCGACGGAGTTGGCGTCGACGATGACCTGGGGATGGGAGACGATGTCGCCGAACCAGTTGGTTACGGTGTTGAGCGCCACAGTTAGCCTCGCTGAAAGATATTGGCCCCGGAGGCGCTTAGAACGTAAGCCGTGGAAGCGCCGGGTATGGAGAGGTGCAGCCGGGATGCCGGAACCAGTAGAAGTTATCCTCGGAATAAAAAAAAGTCAAGGCAGCTTTCGATTCGCATGATACGATTCCGCCACCCGGAGCTGGACGATTTCAGTCGGTGCCAGGCGGGCAATTGGAAAGAAGCAGCGGGCGCGCTCGAAATCGAGTAGTTGGATATTTGCAGGCAGGCACAATCAAGCTAGGGAGGACTGGATCATGCGTTGTAGATGGCCTATATGTGTGGCGACGCTACTTGCCGTTGCGACCACTGTCTATCATGCCCCGGTTAGCGCAGATACAACCTACAGCGACACCTGTCCCAGCGGAAAAGCGAGTTGTTACCAGACAGGGTATGCCGGACTGACCGCCTTACAGCAGACTGGTCGCGATACCTGGTACTTCTGGACCGGCGGCGATCTCGATAGCGACGGTATGGTAGTGGGCGATCAGGCTTTGTGGAGGCTGCTCGCGGTTCAGTCGCACGGAGCCTTCGACCTGCTCCAGGCGCTCGATTCTCGCTACCGAGGAGAGAGGTTCAAGAGGTTTGGGGTGATCAACGATCCGGACTGCAAGAAGGCGACGGGGCCGGACAAATACGGGCTATGGCTGGACGACTGTTCGAGTCCGGACGTGCCCAAGATCGCCGATACGGGCGCTCCTGCCGGAGTGATGGGGCTCAGGCGCTTCCTCAATCCCAAGTTCAACCCGGCCGCATGGGACGTGAACAAGTACGTGGCCGATCCGGCGAAGGTTGAGCCTCCATACTTGATCGGAGTGGCTTGCGGCTTCTGTCACGTCGGCTTCAATCCTCAACATCCGCCCGCCGATCCGGAGAACCCGGAGTGGCACAATTTTTATCCCGGGATCGGAAACCAATACCTGCGCGAGCAGATCTTCAACACGGCCAAGTATCCGGCGTCGCGTGGGCTGAAGCCGAACGACTTCAGGTGGCAAGTGGCAAACGTCCAGCCGCCAGGCACCTCGGAGACCTCGCAAGTAGCGACGGACCATATCAACAATCCAAACGTCATCAACAATATTGCCAATATCAACGATCGCCCGAAGCACAGCGAGGTGACTGCGGATGGCGTGACCCGGGATATCTTCCATATTCTCAAGGATGGCGCCGACTCGATCGGAGCGGCGTGCCTCGATGATCCCACCGAGAAGCCGGGAGTGAACGATACCGCGTGCGCCGCCCTGCGAGTATACGTCAACATTGGCGTATGCGCGGCCATCTGGACCACCCTGCAGGACCCCGTCTACGGATTGAAGCGGGCGCAGTCTCCCTTCGATCCCAAACAGGCTCGGCAGGCGAACAAACAATGCGATGAGGGGTGGACCGGAACGGAAGGTCGCATGGAAGGACTTGAATCTTTCCTGCGTACGTTGACCCCGCTTACTCTGGCGAGCGCGGATTCAGGCAGTCAGTATGTGCCTAAGGACCAGCAGGTGCTTACCCGGGGCAAGACCGTATTCGCGGAGAACTGCGCAGAGTGTCATTCAAGCAAACGGCCACCGGCGGGATATGGCGGGTCGGACGTGGATTGGTTTCGTACCGCGGTGCTTCAGGATGATTTTCTGGATGGGAACTTTCTTTCCGATGATATGAGGCATCCTGCATCGGAGATCGGCACGAACATAGAGAGAGCGATGGGAAGCAACGCCATTAAAGGCAATATATGGGAGGAATTTTCGTCGCAGACCTATAAAGAGCAGCCGACGGTTCACATTACCGGACTAGTCGACCCGCTGCATACATCCCTGCGCCTGTTGCCGGTCGATGGAACCGAGGGTCGAGGCTACTATCGCACTCCGACGCTTGCAAATGTCTGGGCGACGGCGCCTTTCCTGCATAACAACTCGGTAGGTCTATTCAACAAGGATCCCTCTGTTGCCGGGAGGTTAGCTGCATATGAGGATGGGATGGAGAAGCTGCTCTGGCCAGAAAAGCGTGCCGGGCTTAAAACGATCCGCAGGACGACACAGGCGAGTACGTTCACCTATGAGGAAGGCGGAAAGGTATGCATTGCGCGGAACACGCCGATCGACCTTATCGCAAATGTCGACCTGGTCACTCCCGAGCACTTCAGGAAAGATAACTTCATTACTCGACTTTTTTGTCACGTCACCGGAACGGGCGCGCTTAATGGACTATTCCTGCTGGTAGACAACGCCCCGGACTTTGTTCAGGACCATGGGCATACTTATGGATCGACGCTGTCGGACCAGGACAAGCGCGCTCTTATCGAATATCTCAAGACCTTTTGATTGCAGCCTGTCTCACGAGAGATGGAGTATACCCCGGTAAGGAGTCGGGTCGGATTGTCACACTGCCACTTGGGCGGCGTGTGTGATTCGTTTGCGCATTCTCGGCGCGCCTTTCTGGTCTGGCTACTTGCTTGTGCGTGTGGCAAGGATATGCCGAGTCGCTCGTCGGCCGGGAACGCTGCGTGCCGCGTGGCTGCTTCACCACTCGGCACGCCCAGCGCTCGCTCATGCTATGAGCTTGTCGCGCGTGTCCGACCGCACAGCGTCGTCGTTCCGGACTCAAGAGTTTCCCGAGGTGACTTCTTCAACACCAAGGTCTCCAGGCCCAGCTCCAACACCAGCCGCTTCAGCTTCGCGTTCTCCTGCTACAACTCCTTCAGCCGCCGCACCTGGTCCACCTTTTATCTACAACTAGTATTCCTAGAAGGGATAAGTTAGGTCGGCGCCTGCACCCCAAAGAGCAGTTTGGCCACTCGTAGTGCCTGCACCCCAAAGAGCTGTTTGGCCACTCGTAGTGCCCGCTCCCCAGAGTGCGGTAGCTGCGTCCAGCGTTCCAGCGCCCCAGAGTGCGGTAGCGCCCCATAGTGCCGTGAAGCCGTTGGGATCGCCTGCTCCCCACAAAGCGGTAGCTCCCCAGAGCGCCGTGGCGCCGCTGGGCGTGGTAGCTCCCCAAAGCGCTGTGGTGCCGTTGGGATTGCTGGCGCCCCAGAGGGCAGTCGAGCTGGTATTGAAGGCATTCGCCCCGTAGACATTCGACGCGCCCCACAGAGCCGTCGCACCCCAAAGAGCGGTCTGGTCGATGGTCAGGGTGGTCGCACCCGTGGATGCGTTGTAGGAGGCGACCGGCGACATTGCCGTTCCGGCGGGGACGACCGTACCGCTCTGAACGTCGATCAATGTGGCGTTGATGTCGAGGTAGCCGGCGCCAATCGTGAAGACGTCGTAGTTGGCGTTATAGACGGTGCCGGTGGTTGGATCGGTCACGCTGCTGGCCTGCGGGAAGGAACCGCGGTCGGCATCCCGCATCAGGAAGGCTTTGACCTGATCGGGGGCGAGGTGCGGCTCGGCCTGCAGGAGCAAAGCGACTGCTCCACTGGCTACGCCCGTAGCCATGCTTGTGCCGCTCAGCGGAAAGTAATTGGTCGACGCCTGCTTAAGCAGACCACTGTTAAGCAGACCACTGGTCATGTAGAAGCCGTTGAGGGTCACGAAGGTGGGGTTTTCGACAGCCAGCGGGTCCTGGTTGAACTCAAGGCTGGTTACCAGGTTTCCTGGGGCAACGATATCTGGCTTCGTGATCTCGTCGATGAAGGACGGCCCCTTGGAACTGTAGCTGGCGATGATATCGTCGCCGATGCCAGGCGTCTGCATGCTGTTCATCGCGCCGACGGTGATCACATGCGGATCATTGCCCGGGGCTTCGATGGTTCCATATCCCTCTGCGTTGAGATTGAGATCACGGCCCTCGTTGCCGGCGGCGACCACAACGACGAT
>Ga0302325_10027877_pt1 | contig 11700 bp, 9 predicted proteins | sample Palsa_T0_2_FD_201948 | JGI IMG/M metagenome (GOLD analysis project Ga0302325, IMG submission 201948) | Peat permafrost microbial communities from Stordalen Mire near Abisko, Sweden - Palsa_T0_2 | ecosystem: Environmental > Terrestrial > Soil > Palsa > Peat permafrost | place: Sweden: Abisko... | reverse complement strand
CGGCACCGCGGGCGTGGGCACCCTGGTGCTGGGCGTCAAGAACCGCGCCGAACTCAGCCAATGCCTCGCCGCCGAGGCCGCCGGCCCGCTGGAGCCCGACCGGGTGGCGGCGATCGACGGGCTCGGGCTGCGGGGCTGACGGGACCGCTGGCGAGGTAGCCCCTCACCCTCCCAACCGCCTCGCGGTCGGGCCCCTCCACCCTCGGGGAGAGGTGTACATCGTTGAAGCCGCTCGCATTTTACCTCTCCCAGAGGGAGAGGGAGGGGCCCGCGATGCGAAGCATCGTGGGAAGGTGAGGGGTTACCCCGCCATCCCTGCCAGATCGTGCAGCAAGGCCTCTGGCTGGTCGCCGAAGCGCTTCAGCCAGGCCCACATCGTGAGGCGGTGGTAGAGGGTGTAGAGGCAGAGTGCGTCCTCGGCGTTGGGTTGGTCGAGGGGACCGTAACCCTCCAACAGCGGCGCGACGCTGGCCGGGTCCTCGTGGCCGCAGCACGTCACCGCCTTGGCGAGGTCCATCAGCGGGTCGCCGGCGAAGGCGTTGGCGAAGTCCAGCAGACCGGTGAGCTGCGGGGCGCCGTCCGGGCCGGGCGCGGCCAGCACGTTCCCAGGCTGGAAGTCGTCGTGGCAGAGCACGGGCGATACGCACGCCCGCACCGCATCGAACCTGGCGACGGCGAGGCGCTGCAGCTTGCCCGCGAGGTCGCGGTCGCCGCCGGCGTCGCGGAAGTCGCGAAACGCCCGCTCGAAGGCGCCGCCCATGTAGCCGGCGTTCTCGGCCTGCGGATTGGCGATCCCGCCCGCGAGCACATAGCCGAACGCGGGCATCGGGATGGCGTGCAGGCGGCGCAGCAGCGCGCCCATCTGGCGGTAGGCGCCCGGCGCTCCCGGCGAGCCGATCAGGCTGCGCACCGCCTCGCCGCGCAGCCAGGTGGTGACGGCGTAGGCCATCGGCAGCCGCGCGCGGGTCTCGTCGAGGGCCAGCCAGCGCGGGATCGGAACGCCGGCCGCCTCGCCGATCCAGCCGGCGACCAGCGCCTCCTTGGCCGGCGCCCAGGCCGGCTCGTCCGGGTAGAGCTTCAGCACCAGCGGCGGCGCGCCGGCGGCGAGGTCCAGCCGGTAGACCTCGGTGCTGCCGCCGTGCAGGCGCTCCACGGCCACCGGTTCGAGCGCCGGGTCGATGTCGCGGACCACGGCCCGCGCCGTGGCGAGGTCGACGTCGAAGGTCAGCCGGCGGACCACGGGTGCTAGCGCCGTCCGAACAGGCGCTCGATGTCGGCGAGCTTCAGCTCCACATAGGTGGGGCGGCCGTGGTTGCACTGGCCGGAGTGGGGCGTGGCCTCCATCTGGCGCAGGAGGGCGTTCATCTCCGGCGCGGTGAGCCGGCGGCCGGCGCGCACCGAGCCGTGGCAGGCCATGGTGGCGGCGACATGCTCCAGCCGCTCCTTCAGCGCCAGCGCCGCGCCGTGCTCGGCCAGGTCGTCGGCGATGTCGCGCACCAGGCCGGCCGCGTCGGCCTCCCCCAGCGCCGCCGGGGTCTCGCGCACCAGCACCGCGCCCGGGCCGAACGCCTCCAGCACCAGGCCGAGGCCCGCGAGCTCCTCCGCGCGGCCCGCGACGCGCTCGGCCTCGGCCGGATCCAGCTCCACCACCTGCGGCATCAGCAGCGCCTGGCGCGGCACGCCGCCTGCGGCCAATCCGTCCTTCATCCGCTCGTAGACCAGCCGCTCGTGGGCCGCGTGCTGGTCGACGATGACCACGCCGTCACGGGTCTGGGCGACGATGTAGGTCTCGTGCAGCTGGGCGCGCGCGGCGCCGAGGGGAAAGTCGATCGGGTCGAACGCCGGCGCCGGTCCCGGCTCGGCCAGGCCGGGCGGGGTCTCGTAGCGGGCGGAGATCTCGGCGACGCCGGGTAGGCTGCCGCTCTGCGGCGCGCGCTCCCAGCCGCCGAGGCTCCAGGCGGAGAAGCCGGCCGCCGACGGGCCCGGCCGGAACCCCGCCAGCGCCTCCGTCGCGATGGTGGTCGAGGCGCGGTGGCCGGCGCCGGCCAGCGCATGCCGCAGCGCCCCGACGATCAGCCCGCGCACCAGCGCCGGATCGCGGAACCGCACCTCGGCTTTGGCCGGATGCACATTGACGTCCACGAAGCTGGGGTCGAGCTCGAGGTAGAGGGCGGCGACCGGGTGGCGGTCGCGGGCCAGGAAGTCGGCGTAGGCGGCGCGCAGGGCCCCCTGCAGCAGCCGGTCGCGCACCGGCCGGCCGTTGACGAACAGATACTGGTGCTGGCCGTTGCCGCGGTTGAAGGTCGGCACCCCGGCGTGGCCGGCCAGCCGCACCCCGTCGCGGATCTGGTCGATGGCCAGCGCATTGCCGGCGAATTCCGCCCCCAGAACGGCGGCCAGGCGCGCCAGCCGCCCCGCTTCGCCCGGCGTCTCGGCCGGCAGGCGCAGCACCCGGCGCCCGTCGATGTCGAGGCTGAAGGCGACCTCGGCGTGCGCCATGGCCTGGCGCTTGACCTCCTCGACGATGGCCAGCGCCTCGGCCCGCTCCGACTTCATGAACTTCAGCCGCGCCGGCGTGGCGTAGAAGAGATCGCGCACCTCGACCCGCGCTCCGTGGGCGCCGGCGAAGGCGGCGGGCGCCACGGCACCGACAGCGCCGCCCTCCACCAGGATCGCGTGGGCCGAATCGCCGGCCCGGCGCGCGGCGATCGAGAGCCTGGCCACCGAGCCGATCGACGGCAGCGCCTCGCCGCGGAAGCCCATCGTGGAGATGCGCAAGAGGTCGAACGCCCCGTCCGCGCCGGCGGACAGCTTGGAGGTGGCGTGGCGCTCCACGGCCAGCGGCAGCTCGCCAGGGCCCAGGCCAAGGCCGTCGTCGGCCACCAGGATGCGGGCCAGCCCGCCGCCGTCGGCCTGAATCTCGATCCGCGCCGCGCCGGCGTCGACGGCGTTCTCCACCAACTCCTTCACCGCGCTCGCCGGCCGCTCCACCACCTCCCCGGCGGCGATGCGGCTGACAAGCTCGGGCGGGAGTCGGCGGATCGTCATGGCGAAGGAGCGACTATAGCCGATTCCGACGTGCCGGCAGCGCTTACCGGAGACGGGCGCTTGCTCAGGCGTCCCGTCTCAACGCAGAGGACGCTGAGGTGGACGAGAATGAGATAGGAAAGCGGGTGCTCGGCTGCGCCGTCGCAGTGCACAGGACCCTTGGCCCAGGTCTTCTAGAGAGCGTCTATGAAACCTGCCTGGCGCACGAGTTGGGCAAGGCGGGTTTGACCTTCGAACGGCAGCGCATGCTGCCGGTCACCTATGACGGCCTGACTATGGAGTCCGGCTACCGCATTGACGTGCTCGTTCTTGAGCGCGTGGTCATCGAAGTGAAGGCGATCGAGAAGGTTCTGGACGTCCACCGGGCGCAGCTTCTGAGCTATTTGAGGCTGGGGGGTTACAGGCTCGGCTATCTGCTCAACTGCAACGTGGTGCTGATGCGCGACGGCATCATCGGCATCGGCAATGGCGTCTGACCTCTGCGTCCTCCGCGCTTCTCTGCGTCCTCTGCGTTGGAGTCTTGAGAGCCTACAGCCCCGGGAGCTTGATCGAGCTGGGGCCGCGGCGGGCGATGACGACGGTCTTGCCGCCGGTGAGCTCGGCCAGGCGCTTGTCCTCGATCGCCGGGTCGATCGGGGTGACGGCGTTGGGATCGCCGAGGCCGGAGGTGGGAGCCGTCGGCTGGCCCTTCTTCCAGAACATCACCCAGTCGGCGAAGCTCTTGTCCTTGTGGGCGATGTTGCCGAACTCGTCATCGACCACGTAGCGGATCAGCGGGTCGGCCCGGTCGGCGCCGGCCTTGGCCACGAACAGGCGCTCGCCGTCGGAGCGGACGTCGCCCTGGCGCTGGCCCTCGAGGGCCTCGCGCGCGGCGCTCTCAGGCTGCAGCTCCTGGGGCCGGGGCTCGCCGGGGGCCGGCGGGCGCAGGGAGTAGTCGGGCGGCAGGGTCAGCGGAGCCTTGGTCACGACGCGGAACTCGTCCGGAGTCACCTTGGCGAGGCCGAAGGCGCGCGACGCCGAGTCGCAACCGGCAAGCCCCGTCGCGCCGAGAAGCAGGGCGGCGGCGGCGACGCGGGTGAACTTCATCGAACTTAACATCCCTCGCGAGGCCCCCCGGCCCCATCCGTCCGCCTCGATACCCTATCGCCGCGCGCCGGCCAACTAGCGTCAGCCGGGCGCGCGCTTTCGCGGCGCCCAACGCGCGTCAGCCTGCCGCGCGCTTTCGCGGCGCCAGGAACAGGTCCCAGATCAACAGCACGCTGCCGATGGTGATGGCGCTGTCGGCGATGTTGAAGATCCAGGGAAAGGCGAGTTGGCTGAAATCCAGGAAGTCGGCGACCCAGCCGAACCGCAGGCGGTCGATGGCGTTGCCTACCGCGCCGCCCATGATCAGGCCGATGGCGATGGCCAGCAGCGGCTTTTCCAGCCGCCGCGCCCACACCGCCAGGCCCGCCGCAACCGCCAGTGCGAAGGCCGTCAGCACCCAGCGCGTCCATTCGGCGTCGATGTTGAGGATGCCGAAGCTGACACCTCGATTCTCGACCCCGGTGAGCCGGAAAGGTCCGATCACTTCGATCGTCGAGCCTTCCTGCAGCCGAAAAACGTTCAGGATCCAGTACTTCAGCGCCTGGTCCAGGGCGATGACCGTGGCGGCCAGGGCGTAGGCGAGCACCGCGAGGCGGGGGATGCGGATCACGGCGTTCCCGTGGGGCTGCGACGTCATACCGCCCTCGTATCCCAGATCTCGACCGCCTCCTCGCAGCGTTCGCAAAGCAGGCCGGGCGGCTTCACCTCGGGCAGCACGCGCCAGCAGCGGGCGCATTTGACGCCGTCCGCCGCCAGCGGCTCGACCGCGACGCCAGGGATGTCGCCGGCGCGGAAGGCGCCGTCGGGGCCCGGGCCGACCTGCAGCCGCGCGGCGCTGGTGCGGAACACCTCGGCCGGGTCGAGGCCGTGGAAGGCCGCGGCGAGGCCGCCGCCCTCGATGTGAACCACCGGCGCGGCTTCCAGCGCGGCGCCCAGGCGTTTCTCGCGCCGCTCGATCTCCAGCGCGCCGGTGACCGCGCGGGTGACCTGCTCGACCTTGCGCCAGCGCTCCGCCTCGGCGGCGTTCGCCCAGGCGGCCGGCGTCTCGGGGATCACCCGCAACGCGTTGGGCCCGGCCTCGGGGAAGCGCATTGCCCAGGCCTCCTCGCAGGTGAAGGCGAGGATGGGCGCCAGCCAGATGGTCAGCCGCTCGAAGGCGGCGTCCATCACCGTGCGGGCGGCCCGGCGGCGCAGGCGCTGCGGCGGGTCGCAGTAGAGGACGTCGCGGCGGATGTCGAAGAAGAGGGACGAGAGGTCGTTGGAGCAGAAATCCCCCAGCGCCTTGACCACCGGCTCGAACTCGTAAGCGCCGTAGGCCGCGCGGACCTGCCCATCGAGCTCCCAGAGCCGGTGCAGGATGAACCGCTCCAGCGGCGGCATGTCCTCCAGCTCGACCCGCTCGTCGTCCCCGAACCCAGCCAGCGCCCCCAGCAGGTAGCGCAGCGTGTTCCTGAGCTTGCGATAGGCGTCGATGGTGGTCTGCAGGACGGCGGGGCCCATGCGCTGGTCCTCGGAATAGTCCACCAGCGCCGACCACAGCCGCAGGATCTCGGCCCCGTTGTCGCGGATGACGTCCTGCGGCTCGATGCTGTTGCCGAGCGACTTCGACATCTTCTCCCCGCCCTTCTCGTCGAGGGTGAAGCCGTGGGTCATCACCGCGTCGAAGGGGGCGCGGCCGCGGGTGGCCGAGGCCTCCAGCAGCGACGACTGGAACCAGCCGCGGTGCTGGTCGGCGCCCTCCAGATAGAGGTCGGCGGGCCAGCGGGTGTGGGGCTTGTTCTCCAGCGTGAAGGCGTGGGTCGAGCCGCTATCGAACCAGACGTCGAGGATGTCCTCGACCTTTTCGTAGCGCTCGGGGTCGTGGTTGCCGAGGAAGTCGTGCGGCGGGCGGGTGAACCAGGCGTCGGCGCCCTCGGCGGCGATCATGTTCACGATCCGCGCGTCGACCTGCTCGTCGTGCAGCGGCTGGCCGGTCTGCCTGTCGACGAACATCGCCAGCGGCGAGCCCCAGGCGCGCTGGCGGCTGATCAGCCAGTCGGGCCGGCTCTCCACCATGCCGCGCAGCCGGTTGCGGGCCCGGGCCGGGTAGAAGGCCGTGGCGTCGATCGCCGCCAGCGCGGTCTCGCGCAGCGTCTTGCCGCCGTGGACCTCGCCCTCGAGCGGCGTGTCCAGGCGGATGAACCACTGCGGCGTCGCGCGATAGATCACCGGCGCCTTGGAGCGCCAGGAGTGCGGATAGCTGTGCTCCAGCCGCCCGCGCGCCAGCAGCGTCCCGGCCTCGATCAGCTTGGCGATCACCGCATCGTTGGCCGGGCCGAACTTGCCGGCCTTCTTGCCCTCGGTCTCCAGCACCTTGAGCCCGGCGAACAGCGGCACATCGGGCTCGTAGGCGCCGTCCTCGTCGACCGTCTCGGGCACCTCGTGATGGCCGTGAGCGATCCAGACCTGGTAGTCCTCGGCGCCGTGGCTGGGGGCGGTGTGGACGAAGCCCGTGCCGACATCGTCGGTGACGAAGTCGCTGGAGAGCAGCGGCACGGAGAAGCCGTAGCCGGCGTCGAGGGCGGCCAGCGGATGGACGCAGATCATGCCTTCGGGTTCGACCGCTTCCAGCCGCAGCCACTTGGCCACCTTGGCCGCGGCGAAGACCTCGGCCGCCAGCTTGTCGGCCAGCACCAGCACCTCGCCCGGCCTCGCCCACGGCGCGAACGCCAGGCCCTCCTCCAGCGCCTCGACCCGGTAGGCGGCATAGGCGATGTCAGGGCCGTACTGGATGGCGCGGTTGCCGGGGATGGTCCAGGGCGTGGTGGTCCAGATCACCACCGACCCGCCGGCCGCAGCGTCCGGGCCCTCCACCACCGGGAACCTCACCCAGATCGTCGGGCTGACGTGGTCGTGGTACTCGACCTCTGCGTCGGCCAGGGCGGTGCGCTCCACCGGGCTCCACATCACCGGCTTCATGCCGCGGTAGAGCTGGTGGGTGGCGATGAACTTATGGAACTCGGCGACGATCGCCGCCTCGCTGGAAAAATCCATCGTCGAATAGCGGTGGTCCCAGTCGCCCAGCACCCCCAGGCGCTTGAACTCGCGCCCCTGCTCGAGGATCCAGTGGGCGGCGTAGGCGCGGCAGCGCTGGCGGAACTCGGCCTTGGAGACCTCCTCCTTGCGCCGGCCCTCCTTGCGGAACTCTTCCTCGATCTTCCACTCGATCGGCAGGCCGTGGCAGTCCCAGCCGGGCGTGTAGTCGACGTCGTAGCCGAGGGCGAAGCGCGAGCGGACCACGAAGTCCTTGAGGATCTTGTTCAGCGCGTGGCCGATGTGGATCGCGCCGTTGGCGTAGGGCGGGCCGTCGTGCAGCACATAGAGCGGCGCGCCGGCGGCCTGGCGGGCGGCGCGCAGCTGCGGATAGAGATCGCCCAGCCGCTCCAGCTGCTTCGGCTCGGCCTGCGGCAGGCCGGCGCGCATGGGGACGGGCGTTTCGGGCAGGAACACCGTCTCGCGGTAATCCCGCAACGGCTTGTCGGCGTCGTCGGACATGACGGCTCCAGTTGGGTTCTGACGGTTGGAGGCGGGTTCAGTCCCGGCGCGCGCTGGATCGTTCGTCCGGCGGCGTCACGCCGGGCGGTTAATTCGCAAAGCCGTCCGAACCAGGGTCATGGCAGGGCGTGTAGCAGAGGCGGGCGCCAGCGCCCAGCCCCCGCATCGAGACGCCGGGGTTTGCAGGCGTCCGCGTCGGCAGGCATTGTCGCGCCGCCCACAATCCGCCGCGAGACCGCCGCCATGACCCGTGACCTCTCCCCCTCAACGCCCGAGTCCGTCGGCCTGTCCGCCGCCGGGCTGGAGCGCATCGACGCCTTGATCCAGACGCTGATCGACAAGGGCGAGTTGGCCGGGGCGGTGACGCTGACGGCGCGGCATGGGAAGACCGTGCACGTGAAGGCCATGGGGGCGAAGGACGTCGCCTCGGGCGCGCCGATGACGGCGGACAGCATCTTCCGCATCTTCTCGATGACCAAGCCGGTGACGGGCGTGGCCATGGCGATCCTCTGGGACGAGGGGCTGTGGCGGCCGGAGGATCCGATCGAGCAGCACCTGCCGGAGTTCGCCGGGGTGAGGGTGTTCGATGGGCTGGACGCCGACGGCGCGCCGAAGCTGCTGCCCGCGAACCATCCGCCCACGATGGGCGAGCTGATGACCCACACCGCGGGCCTCACCTACGGCTCCCTTCCCGGAGACCCGCTCGACAAGCTCTACCGGGCCGCCAAGGTCTGGCAGTCGGCCAACCTGGCCGAGTTCGCCCGCAAGGTCGGCGGCCTGCCGCTGGCCTACCAGCCGGGCTCGAAGTGGGTCTACAGCCTCTCGATGGACGTGCAGGGCGCGATCATCGAGAAGCTCACCGGCCAGACCCTGCCCGACTTCTACCGCACCCGCATCTTCGAGCCGCTGGGCATGGTCGACACCGCCTTCCACATCCCGCCCGAAAAGAAGCCGCGGCTCTCGTCGCTCTACCGCTGGACCAAGGACGACGGGCTGAAGGCGACCCCGAACGTCCTGCTCTCCGGCGACCGCGAAAGCCCGCCGGGGCTGCCGATCGCCGGCGGCGGCCTGGTCTCCACCGCGGCCGACTACGCCCGCTTCGCCCAGATGCTGCTGAACGGCGGCGAGCTGATGGGAACGCGGATCGTGAGCCAAGCAGCGCTGAGGCAGCAGATGTCCAACCACCTGTCGGACGCCCTGATCGGCGGCGGCTTCGGCGTGGGCTTGCAGCAGATCCGCCCCGGCTACGGTTACGGCTGGGACGGGTCGGTGTTCTACGACCCGGCGGCGGCGGGGGTGCCGGTGGGCGAGGGGACCTACCAGTGGGACGGCGCGGCCGGCACCTGGTTCTGGGTCGACCCGGTGAACGACCTGCTGTTCGTCGGCATGATCCAGCTGTTCAACGAAGCAGCCACGCCGCTGCAGAAAATCACCCAGACCATGATGGCCAGCGCCTACATCCCCAGCCAGCACCCGCCGGGGATGAAGCTGCACCTGTCGCGTCACTGGGTCGAGGCGATGGCTGCGGCTGGCGTGGAGGCGGTGGCGTAGCCTTGGGAGCGTAGGCGCGCCGCAGGCGCCCGCTAGGTTCAACGCGGAGGTCGCGGAGGAGACGCAGAGTTCGCAGAGGAACTGGTACTCTCTGCGGCCTCCGCGAAATCTCTGCGACCTCCGCGTTGAACCTAGCGGCGCCTGCGGCGCCTACAATCTCGCAAGTTGGCCGCCAGCGGCCTGCCTGGGTCCCGGCGTTCGCCGGGATGAGCGGGACAGCGGGGGTTTACCGCCCCAAGATTTCGCGGGCCCGCCGCGCGTCGTCGGCGATGACGGCGAGCATTTCTTCGATGCTCGCGAACTTCTCCTCGGTGCGCAGGAAGGCGATCAGGTCGGTCTCGATGGTCTCGCCATAGATGTCCTCGTCGAAGTCGAAGATCCACACCTCCAAGCGGGCCTCGACCAGGCCGGTGGTGGGGTTGACGCCGAGGTTGGCGACGCCGCCGAGCTCGCGGCCGTCCTTCAGCCGGGTGCGGGTGGCGTAGACCCCGAACCGCGGGACGACGTATTCGCCCAGCGGCACGTTGGCGGTGGGGATGCCGAGCTTGCGGCCCAGCTGCTGGCCCTTCTGCACCACGCCCTCGATCGCGAACGGCCGGCCGAGCAGGTCGGCGGCCCGCTCCGGCGCTCCGGCGTGCAGGGCCTCGCGGATGGCGCTGGACGAAATCTTGGCCCCGTCGGCGGCGACCATCTCGGCCACGCTCACCGAGAAGCCGAACTCCTGGCCATAACGGCGCATGGCCTCCGGATTGCCGGTCCGCCCGTTGCCGAAGGTGACGTCGAAGCCCACCGCCACGTGGCGCACGCCCAGCCCGCCCACCAGGATGTCCTTGACGAAGTCGCGGTCGGAGAGACTGGCCATCTGCTGGCCGAACGGCAGCAGGTAGAGCCGCGCCGCGCCCGTCCGCTCCACCGCGCGGGCGAGCTGGTGCGGGTTGGTGAGGCGGAACGGCGGGCCGCCGGGGTTGAACAGGGTGTTAGGGTGCGGCTCCAGGCTGACCACGCCCAACGGCGCACCCAGGCGCGCGGCGGCGTCGGCGGCCTCGGCGACCACCTCCTGATGGCCGAGGTGCAGGCCGTCGAAGCTGCCGAAGGCGACGGCCGCGCCTTTCGCCTCGGGGGCGAGATCCCGGTAGTGGTGGTAGACGGCGAGCGACATCAGGCGGGCCGGCGCGGCACGGCCACGACGGCCTCGCCCTCCACCACGGTCTTGCCGCCGACCGTGCAGGCGGTCTCGAAGGTGACGCGGGCGCGGGCGGCGTCGATGGCCGTGACCTTCACCTGGGCGGTGACCTCGTCGCCGATGCGCACCGGGCGGCGGAAGCTCAAGGCCTGGGAGACGTAGATGGCGCCGGGGCCGGGCAGCTGCGTCCCCAGCACGGCCGAGATGTAACCGGCGCTGAGCATGCCGTGGGCGATGCGGCCCTTGAACGGGCTGGCGGCGGCGTAGGCCTCGTCGAGGTGGACCGGATTGGCGTCCCCGGTGACCTCGGCGAACGCCCGCAGGTCGGCCTCGGCGACCGTCCGTTTCAGCTCGGCCGTCTGGCCGATCTCCAGATCCTCCAGGTACGCGCCAGTCATGCGTGTTGGATCCGCCCCCGCTTGTGCCGGCCGCCTTGTAACGCGTTCGCGTCGGTTGGCGAGGGGTCTCACCAGGCCAGGGCGCGCATGGCGTAGGCGGCGTGGGCGCCGCTGCGCTCGAGCAGCGCCTGGGCCGCGGCGGGATCGAGGGCGCCGGCCGCGTCGGTGATCTCCGCCGCGTGAATGCCGCCGGCGACGAACAGCAGGTCCAGGCCCTGCGCGTTGGCGCCCCTGGCGTCGGTGGCGACGCCGTCGCCGATCGCGAGCACGCGGCCGAGGGGCGTCGCCGCGCCAGCCAGCGCCGCGGCCTCGGCCAGGCAGGCCTCGTAAATCGGCGCATGCGGCTTGCCCGCCATGATCGTCTGGCCGCCGAGGGCGTCGTAGAGCTCGGCCAGCGCCCCGCCGCAGTAGACCAGCCGATCGCCGCGCTGCACCACCTTGTCCGGGTTGGCGCAGATCATCGGCAGGCGGCGCGTGGCCGCCTGCATGAGCAGGGCCCGGTAATCCTCCGGGGTCTCGACATCGTCGTCGACCGGCCCGGTGCAGCAGATGAAGGCGGCCTCGTCGAGGCTGGCGAACTGAAGGCCGAGGCCCGCGTAGAGCGGACCGTCGCGCTCTGGGCCGATGGCGTAGACCGGGCCGGGCGCGCGGGCGGCCAGCAGGGTGCGGGTGACATCGCCCGAGGTGACCAGCGCCGACCAGGCGTCGCGCGGCACGCCGAGGCCGTCCAGCTGGTCGATCACCTGCGGCGAGGGTCGCGGCGAGTTGGAGATCAGCACCACCGGCCCCCGGTCGGCCCGCCACCGGGCCAGCGCCGCGCAGGGGCCGGGGAAGCTGTCGCGGCCGTTGTGGATCACGCCCCAGACGTCGCAGAGCAACGCATCGTAGTGGCCGGCAAGC
>Ga0302325_10027876_pt1 | contig 11700 bp, 11 predicted proteins | sample Palsa_T0_2_FD_201948 | JGI IMG/M metagenome (GOLD analysis project Ga0302325, IMG submission 201948) | Peat permafrost microbial communities from Stordalen Mire near Abisko, Sweden - Palsa_T0_2 | ecosystem: Environmental > Terrestrial > Soil > Palsa > Peat permafrost | place: Sweden: Abisko... | reverse complement strand
CGACGAACGGGACGAGCGCCCGAGCGCTCGCGGCCTACGTCGAGGGCATGGCCGCCGTGTTCGGGAAGGCGCGAGCGCAGCTCCGGCGGGGGGCGCTCGTGGTGGTCGTGATCGATGACGCCCGAAACCTCTACGACGAGATTCTCGCCGCCGCGGGCCTGGAGGTCGAGGAGCGGCTCAAGCGCCACGTCAACCGCCGCACCGGCCGCCGAAGCGGGGAGTTCTTCGAGGAGATCATTCTTGCCCGCGCCCGCTGAGGCCGCGCCCGAGGATCCCGCGGCACCGTTCGGTTCCGCCGGGCCGGCAGGGGGCCGTACACTGTTCGCCGGCGAGCAGTGGCGAGGACGCGGAGAGAACACGACGTGCGGCCCGGGCCTCGAGCGCCGTCGCGGCCTCGTTCGGCACTCGCCCGTCGCGGCGGGCAGGCAGCGGGGATTGACGGGTGAACGACCCGAGCCGTGACCCCGAGCTCGAGCGCAGCGACCCGGAGGTCGCGCGTATGGTCGAGCTCGAGTTCGAACGCCAGTCGAACACCCTCTGCCTGATCCCCTCCGAGAACCACGTCTCGGCGGCCGTGCTCGAGGCGATGGGCAGCGTGTTTGTGAACAAGTACTCGGAGGGATACCCGGGTCGGCGCTACTACGAGGGCCAGCAGGTGATCGACGAGCTCGAGCCGCTGGCGATCGAGCGTGCCAAGACGCTCTTCGGGGTCGAGCACGCAAACGTCCAGCCCTACTCGGGCTCACCCGCGAACCTGGCCGTGTACTTGGCCTTCCTCGAGCCGGGCGACACGGTGATGGGCATGGCGCTGCCGATGGGCGGTCATCTCACCCACGGCTGGCCGGTCTCGGCGACGGGCAAGTGGTTTCGGGCCGTCCAGTACGGGGTCGGCCGCGAGAGTGGCCGCGTGGACCTCGACGCGGTGCGGGCGCTGGCGCTGGCAGAGCGGCCGAAGCTCATCTTCTGCGGCGGGACGGCGATCCCGCGCACGATCGACTTCGCGGGGTTCGCCGCGATCGCCGCCGAGGTCGACGCGGTGCTCGTCGCCGACATCGCCCACATCGCCGGCCTCGTCGCCGGCGGTGCTCATCCATCGCCGGTCGGCCATGCCGCCGTGATCTCGACGACGACGCACAAGACGCTGCGCGGGCCACGCGGCGCGATGCTTCTGTGCGGCGCCGAGCAGGCGTCCGCGATCGACCGGGCGGTCTTTCCGGGGCTTCAGGGCGGACCGCACAACCAGACGACCGCGGCCATCGCGGTGGCGCTCCACGAGGCCGCCCAGCCGGGGTTCGTCTCCTACGCCCATTCGATTGTCGACAACGCCCGGGCGCTCGCCGCCGGCCTGCTCGAGCGGGGGTTCGATCTCGTCTCCGGTGGGACCGATAACCACCTGATCCTCGTCGACCTGACCTCGAAGGACATCTCGGGCAAGCTCGCCGCCCAGGCGCTCGACCGCGCGGCGATCACGCTGAACTACAACACGGTCCCCTTCGACCCCCGCAAGCCGTTCGACCCCTCGGGCGTCCGGCTCGGAACGCCCGCCGTGACGACGCGCGGCATGGGCGAGGCGGAGATGCTCGAGATCGCTCGCTGGATCGACGAGGGCGTCGAGGCTGCCAAGCGGGCGGACGAGAGCGAACTCGCGCGCATCGCCGCAGAGGTGCGAGAGCTCTGCGCGGCGTTCCCGATCCCGGGATTCGCGCTGCCCCGGCGTCAGGTCTGAGCCGACGCGACCAGGTCCGCTCGGGCCTCGACCCCTCAAGGCGTCCCGACGTCGCGATCGGATCGAGCTCCGAGCGCCGCCCCCGGGGCGGGGGCGGGCCGCCGGAAGCGGCGCATCCAGAAGCCCATGGTCAGCGGGCGACGAGCGCCTGTCGGGTTCACGATGACCTCGCCTCGGCCCGCCCGCGCCTCGACAGGCACTACGGTGATCGTCGGGGCTCCGGGAGCGGAGCGGCGCTCAGCCGTCGTTGTCTCGATGCAGGTGGACGGCGAGCCAGTTCGTCCCCGGCTCGGTCTCGAGCACGCTGTGGGGGCAGCCTGCGGGGAGGAGCAGCCACTCCCCCGCACCCAGCTCGAGTTCGCTCTCCTCGACACGGAGCCGGGCGCGACCCTCGAGGACGAGCACCCATTCGTCGTGGTCCTGCTGGAAGGAGAGCGCCCGTAGCAGGACGCCGCTCAGGATCTGCTCGATGACGAGGCCGGGAAGCTCGACGAGCGGCACGGCCCGTTCGCCCTCCTCGGGCGCGTGCGCGCCATTCTCGAGCCAGCCGCGGAGGAGCCGTCGTTCCATTTCGGGAACCTATCGGCAGCGTGCCCCTCGCGCGGATCGGTGCGAGAGGTGCGCTGTCGCGGCCGGCGCGGAGCGGTCCCGGGCGGGAAGCGAGGAAGTCGCGCTCACCCTCACCGAGTGCTCTGCGGGTACGAGCCGCGACGGCCCATCGATCGGTCGCGCGACCGACCTGACGCCGTGTGGTCGAGTCGTATCGGCCCGAGGACGACGCCCCGAGGTTCATCCGCGTGCCGCGCAGGAGGGTGGTGTCCGCCGACGGCGACGAGGGTACGGTTCTCGCGACCGTGTACACGCAATTCGATGAGGGTGATGTGTCCGCCGACTACCTCCAGCTCCTGCGGCGCGGCTCGGTGATGCGGAGGCTCGCGCTCGGTCAGCACGCGCTCTGGGAGCAGGCGATCAGCGCCAGGGCACGCTCCGACAAGCTGCGCGTTCGCACCTGGTCGCGCGACGAGGCTCCGGCGAGCGTGTGGGCTGTCCTGCAGGACTGGTCGCTGACCCGCGAGGAGTACGAGCGCCTGCAGCTGCGGCTCGCCTGGCTCCGCGAGGAGTAGGCTCGCCCGCACTCCTACGTCGCCGCGCGGGGAGGCGGACGGGAAAAATCGCGAGCGGGGAGGTCGTCCGCGGGGCTAGCCGGCGGGCACGCTCCTCGAGTCCGACGGCATCGAGGCCACCCGCTCGTCGCCAGTCGCCCCTCGCCAGTCGAGCTCGGTTATCGCGCCGCCGCTGATGCGGACATCGCGTGCTCTCGCGGTGCCGCCGAGCCAGAGGGTATATGTGCCCTCGAGGAGCGCGTCGAACACGAGGACGTGCTCGGAGTGGCCGCCCATGCTGCGCTCGAGGACCTCCTTGTGGCTGCGCCGGCCGTCGTCTGCGGACGGACTGATTTCGACCTCGGTTCCCAGGAGCTCGGCGTCGGTATGGACGATCAGGGCGCCGATGTCCTCGCCGATCTCGAGCACAACGTGCTGGGCGTGAGGGTGGTCGCTGTAGCTCGGGTGGGGATGTGGGTGATCGTGTATGTGCATCTCTCTCTCCGATCGCGGTCGGGCGCCGGCCCCGGCGGCCTCGCAGACCCGCCGGGGCCGGCACGCGTGGGGCTCAGCGCGGCGTGTCGAACCCGTCGTGGGGCGTGCCGAGGTAGGGGAAGCTCGACTGGTAGCGGTTCTCGCCCGGACCGACACCCTGGTCGATCTTGGAGGCGGCCGCGTCGGGCGTGAACGTCTTGTCGATCAGCGGGTAGGTGATCCCCGCGATCGCCCGCAACTCGACGGTGACGACGTCGTCGAAGACGCGTCGGCCGTTCGGGAAGCCGGCGAGGTCGCCACCGACCACTCCCAGCGGATTGGGGTTCGAGGCCGGCGGCACCGCAACGTTCAGCCGCAGCATGTCGGCCTGCGTCGTCCCCGTGTAGTTCTGGAAGCCGCCGACGACGCCGGCGGGCAGACCGGTGAGGAGGATCGCCACCAGGTCTGCCCGGGCTGCGGTGAGCGCGGCCAGGTTCGGGAAGACCTTGGGGTAGAGGACCGGCAGGAGGCCGGCGAGCTCGGGATGCTCGACGTTGTCGACGTAGGCCGAGTCACCGGAGGGCTGGCGTCCGTTCCAGGCGTCCTTTTCCCCGAGCGGGACGATCACTTCGTTGAAGAGCGGGTTCCCGAGCCGGGAGACCTGGACCCATGGCCCGGACTCGGCCTTCTCGTCGTTGGCCGCGTCGGCCATCCGCACCTTGCGGCGGCTGGCGGCGCTCCAGACGCCGAGGACCGCCGTGGCGCTCGTGACGTCGGTTGGCGCCGAACCGTCCTTGGTCAGGCTTGTGATCGGCACCTGAAGTGCGATCGTGTGGATGTTGAGCGTCCGCGTGTCGTCGACGCCCGGGGCCGCCGGGCTCGGGATCAGGTGCAGGTTCTGGAATGGCCGCAGGTCGGCCAGGTCGAAGATCGCACCGAGATCGACGAAGAAGCCATCGTTGCGCTGGCCGCAGAACACGGTCTCTCCGCTCGAGAGCGAGTGGACGGCCTGGGAGGCGAGCGCGGCGTACTTCGGGGTCGAACGCGGCCCGATGTTGCAGGGCGGTGAGGGCAGGTTGGAGCCCAGCACCTTCGAGGTCGGGGTCCCACCGCTCATGTCGACGCGCGTGACGCTGTAGAACTGACGCTTGTTCCAGTTCGGGCTGTCGAGGGAGGTGATCGGCCCGGTGTTGTACAGAAACGTCTTCGGGTTGCGCAGAGCGGTCTGGAACTGGAACTGGTAGGCGATGTCGGGCTCGGCGTCGCCGTTGTTGTCGATGTAGATCGAGTACAGCACATCGTCGCCGAACTCGAAGAAGTTCGGGCCGCCCGGAGGTGCTTGGAGCGGGACGAAGTTGGTGATGAGGGTGACCGTGTCGGGCTTGTCGGGGCTGACGAACGCGTAGACGTCGGCGTTGTCGGCGACGGGGTCCTTGCTGATCTCGGGGGCCTCGCGATGCGACGACATCTACGCCACCCCCTCCCGCTCGGCGGCGGTGACGTTCTTGCCCGCCGCCTTCAGGATGCGGCTCGCAAGCTGGCGGTCCTTGTAGGTCTTCTCGGTGGTTCCGGCGAGGACGGTTACCTCGCCGAGGCCCGCGTCCCTGACGATCGCGATCACGGGCTCGCTGGGCACAGGCGTGCTTGGCGTCGTCTCGACAGCGTCCGGCTCGGTCGCGGCGGAAACCGCGGGTGCAGCGGAGATCGCCGCCGCGCCCGCCGCAACACCGGCCGTCTTCAGAAACGAACGCCGGCTGACACTCTTCATTCGAAGCTCCTCTCATCGCACAGAAGGGGTGGTTGGGCTGCGAGTTGTTCGCTCGACCGCCCCGGACGGTTCGGCCTGTTCGAGGAGCGGCGAGCAGGCGGGAGGAAGCGCCGATCGTGCCGCTCTTTACGCGCAAGGCTCGCCGGCCGCCCCGGAGGGGCGACCCTTCATGCCTCCCGGCGACGACGGGCTGGGCGCCGGATCGCCATCAGCGCTCCTCTGCGCCTCGAGCGAGCGCTCAGTTCGAGGAGGTGAGCTCGGCCGCGCTCGCTTTGCTCAAGCCGGCAGCGAGGAAGAACGCGGCCATCCGCGGCGCGAGCTCGCTCAGCTCCGCGCTCGATTTCTGCGAAGCGGTCGAGAAGAGCATCGCGATCAGGGTCGGTTTGATTCCGAGTACCCGCTCGATATCCGCCGCGCTTGGGTGCTTCGCGAGCAGCACGCCGACGGCGTCGCAGAGGTCGATCGCTCGGCCGTGATTGTCGAACTGGAGGATCAGGGCCAGCTCGTCGCGTTCGTCTGCCAGCCACTGCGCGAAGACGGGCGCGTCGGGACGCATCGCCCCCAGCGTCGCGCCCAGGCTCGTGAGCTCGGGTCTGAACTCGTCCACGGTCTCGATCAGGAGCACGGGGACTATCGCAACGACCGCCGCGAGCGCCTGGCTCGGGTTCTTCTTGAGGTAGGGGCAGCCCTCGAGCCGGCTGCTCGAGGGGCCGCGCGCCGCGGAGGCGATCTCCCGGAACTCCGCCACCCTGGAGCTGAGGGTCGCAGCGAGAGCACGGTCGTGGGCATCCGGGGACGCCGCGGCCCGTTCGGCCCCCGATCCGAGCACGACGGCGGTCGCGCCCGCGAGCAGGAGGAGACGCCACGGCGACCCGCTCGGCGCTCGACGAAGGGGGCGGGCGCCTCCCCCGCTCATCTCAGGCCTTCGGTATGGCGGCGCCGCTCGCCGGCTGGGTCGCGCCCGCGCTGCCGCGACTGCCCGTGCCGGGCAAGCCCGCGGCAAGTGACCGACAGACGGACTCCGCCGCTCGCAGCGCGTTCCCCGGTCCGCGTCCGAACCTGCCGCCTCCGCGGCCCCGGTTGGGAAGGCCGCCAATTGCGTTGCGTACGCAGGTCTCGAACTGCGCCTGCGCGGAGTTCGGCGCGCTCGCCGGGGAGATCGCCCCGACCGCTGTCCCCGGCGGCAGCAACCCCTCGCAGGCCCGCTGCGCCCGGCGCACGGCGTCGGTCTCCCCTGTCGCGGCGGGGCCGGCGCCGTGCGAGGCCAGGCAACTGTCATAGGCGGCGAGCGAACGGACCGCCGCCGGGTGGTGGCCGTGCTGGGTCAGGATGAGCGTTGTAACCACCGCGATCAGCCCGACAGGAACGAGGCTGCCGAGGATGATCGTGGGTAGCGAGATGTGAACCGGCGGCTTGGGAGGGGGCTTGGGCCACCACGCCGGGTCGGAGAATTCGGCCACAGCGACGATTGTGTCAAGTTTCGCCGGCTGTTGAAAGTCCCGCTCGGGCAACCTCGGGGAGACGCATCCGGCGCTCCTTCGCGGCACCCGTCACTGTCCCCCGCGTCACTGTCCCCCGCGTCACTGTTCCCCGCGTCACTGTCCCCGCGCTGTCGCCCGCCTGCGATGAGCATCGCCCGCCACTGCGCTCACGCGACCCGACGCCGTCACTCTTCCGCTCGCCGCTGCGCGACGGGACCGGGTCGATCGATCTCGGACTCAGTGGCCGGCGACGAGGGCACGCAGCGCCTGACCGACCGAGCGGGTCGCCTCGAGCACTGCGGTGGGCTCGTAGCCGCAATGGGCCATGCAGTTGTCGCAGCGGGGGTCGTTTCCGCGCCCGTACCTCGACCAGTCGGTCGTCTCGATCAGTTCGCGGTAGGTGGACGTGTATCCGTCCGCCATCAGGTAGCAGGGCCTCTGCCAGCCGAAGAGCGAGTAGCTGGGGATGCCCCAGGGGGTGCACTGGAAGTCGGCCTTCCCCTCGAGGAAGTCGAGGAAGAGGGGGGTGTGGTTGAGCCGCCAGCGGCGCCGGCGCCCGTCGGCGAAGGCCGCGGCGAAGAGCTGGCGGGCCTGGCTGACCCCGGGGAAGTGTTCCTGGTCCGGGGCCTTCTGGTAGGCGTAGGCGGGCGAGATCATCATCTGATCGATCTCGAGCTCGTCGTTCAGGAAGTCCAGCACGTCGCGGACCGTCTTGGGTGTGTCGGTGGTGAGGAAGGTCGTGTTGGTGTTGACCCGGAAGCCGCGCTTCTTGGCCTCCCTGATCGCCTCGACGGCCTTGTCGAATGTCCCCTCGCGCTCGACGAACTGGTCGTGGCGCTCGCGCATCCCGTCCAGGTGCACGACCCAGGCGAAGTAGGGGGAGGGGGTGAACAGATCGAGCTTCTTGCGCATCAGGATTCCGTTGGTGCAGAGGTAGACGAACTTCTTGCGCGCGATCAGCTCCGCCGCCATCACGTGCACCTCGGGATGGACGAGCGGCTCGCCACCCGCGATCGAGACCATCGGGGCGCCCGACTCCTCGATCGCGGCGAGCGCCTGGTCCACCGGCATCCGCTTCTTGAGGATGTGCTCTGGGTACTGGATCTTGCCGCAGAACGAACAGGCGAGGTTGCACTGGAAGAGCGGCTCGAGCTCGACGAGCAGCGGGAACTTCTCCGCTCCGGCGCGGCGTTGCGCGAAGAGGTAGCGCGCGACGGCAAGGCTCTGACGAAGCGGGACGCTCATGCGCGGGTCAGCTCGCGCGGGAGCCGGAATCGAAGCGACTCGACGGCCGTGGTGCGCTCCTGGATCTCGACTGCGCCGAGCGTGCCGAGCGCCGCGACCAGGCGGGTCACGATCCATTCGGGGGCGGAGGCCCCGGCCGTGATCACGATCCTCGAGGCACCGCGAAGCCAGGCGAGATCCAGCTCGGTCTCGTCCTCGACGAGATGGGCGCGGGCGCCCTGGTGGCGGGCAACCTCGACCAGCCGCCTCGAGTTCGACGAGTTGCGCGACCCGGCGACGAGCACGAGGTCGGCATCCCGGGCGCTCTCGCGCACGGCCGCCTGACGGTTCGCCGTCGCGTAGCAGATGTCCTGCGACTCCGGCCCGCGCAGGGCCGGGTAGCGGGAGCGGAGCACCTCGACGATCGCTTCGGTCTCCTCGACCGCGAGCGTCGTCTGGGTCAGGTAGGCGACGCGCTCGGGGTCGCGAGCCTCGACCCGTGCGGCCGCGTCGATGTCCTCGACCACGCGGATGGCCTCCGGCGCCTCGCCGAGCGTGCCCTCGATCTCCTCGTGAGAGCGGTGACCGATCAGGAAGATCGTCCGCCCGTCGGCGGCGAAGCGTCGCGCCTCGCCGTGCACCTTTGCCACCAGCGGACAGGTCGCGTCGATCACCACGAGCCCGCGCCTGCTCGCTTCGCGGCGAACCGTCGGGGAGACACCGTGGGCAGAGAAGACGACGGTCGCACCCTCCGGCACCTCGTCGAGCTCCTCGACGAACACCGTGCCGCGACGCTCGAGCTCGGCGACCACGTGCTCGTTGTGGACGATCTGTCTGCGGACATAGACGGGCGTACCGTAGCGCGCGAGGGCGAGCTCCACGACCTCGATCGCACGTTCGACCCCCGCGCAGAAGGAGCGCGGCTCGGGGAGCACGAGCCGGCGCGGCCCGACGGCCGCCGCCCATTCGACGAGTGCGGCGCTCGCGCGGCGGAGGCTGCCGAGCGAGCGGAGCCCGGCGAGCGCGATCCGCGGATCCAACAGCCGTCGGTCGGCCTCATCGACGACGACGCGCAGGACGACGAGCGGCCGTCCCCGTGCGCCGCCGGCGAGCCAGGCCGACTCCATGTCGAGGCCAAGGGCACCGCCGCCGCGCGCCCGGCGCTCCTGGGGGCCCTCGATCCGCGCTGCGCAGTCGAGCGCGCCAACGTGGACGCGCAGGCCCCTGCGGCTCAATGCGGCGGCAAGCAACGCGCTTCCGGGAACCGCGATCGGCTCGCCGTCGTCCGGGCGCAGCTCGGTCGCGCAGATCACGTCTCCGGCGCGCAGCTCGGGTGAGATCCCCGCGCACAGCCCGGCGATCGCAATCGCCGGGGCAGCCGAGGCGCGCGCGGCCGCCGCGGCGAGCCGAGCGTGCTCGGGTCCCATGCCCGTGCGCAGCACCCGCACCCCCTGATGGCTCCCGACGGCAAGCTGCTCGATGCGAAGCGGGGCGAGGAGGAGGAGCGACTCGCTCACCGGTAGCCCCCGACGATCCGTCCAAGCGCCATCACCGGGAAGACGTCCCGGTAGAGGTGGTAGTTCAGGTAGAAGTCGCCCGGGAAGCCGGTGCCCGTGTAGAAGGGCTCGTCCCAGCCCCCGTCGTCGCGCTGGGTCTCCATCAGGAAGCTCGTCGCGGCCGCCGCCGCCTCCTGCTCGCCCGCGCCGCTTGCGTGCAGGCCGAGAAGCGCCCAGGCCGTCTGGGAGGCCGTGGACACCCCGCGACCGCTCCAGCTGCGGTCGCGGTAGGAGCGAAGATCCTCGCCGAACCCACCACCGGGATTCTGCATTCTCTCGAGGTAGCGTCGTCCGGCTGCGAGGCTCGGATGATCGCGAAGGCCGCAGGCGGCGAGCGCCGGCAGTACCGCGCCGGCCCCGTAGATGTAGTTCGCGCCCCAGCGCCCGAACCAGGAGCCGTCGCGCTCCTGGCGGGCGAGCAGCCACTCGAGCCCTCGCAACGCCGCCCGCTCGTGCGTTCGCCCCTCGCCCGCGAGCGTCTCGAGGACGTGAGCGGTCACATCCGCGCTCGGCGGGTCGGTGACGGCCCCGAAGTCGCAGAAGGCGATCTGGGCGCAGAGACGGCTCGTGTTGTCGACGTCGAATGCGCCCCAGCCGCCCGAGCGGCTCTGCATTCCGAGCATCCAGTCGAGGCCGCGAGCGGCCGCCCCCCCGTCGTCGATGCCGGCCCTCCGCAGCGCGAGCACGACGAGCGCGGTGTCGTCGACGTCGGGGTAGTTGTCGTTTGCGAACTCGAACGGGAAGCCGCCGGGGGCGAGATCGGGACGGCGCACGGCCCAGTCGCCGCGAGTGTGGATCTCCTGGTCGGCGAGCCACTCGGCGCCGCGGCGAATCGCGGGGTCGTCGGCGGGGAGACCGGAGTCGAGGAGTGCGACGACCGCCAGGGCCGTGTCCCACACCGGTGACTGGCAGGCCTCGATCCGGCGGCCCTTGTCGTCGTCGATCGTGAAGGTCTCGAGACCCGCCAGGGCGTGGGCGACCACGGGGTGGTCGAGCTCGTAGCCGAGCGCCCGCAGCGCGACGATCGACCAGACCCAGGGCGGCTGGATCCCTCCCCATGACCCGTCGCGCTCCTGGCGCTCGACGATCCAGCGCTCGGCCTTGCGCAGGGCCGCCCGGCGGAGTGGGGCGGGGGCGTGTCGCCCGTAGAGGTGGGCGGCGCGGTCGATGACGACGAAGATGCGCCCCCAGAAGTCGTTGGGGGGCCGGCGCGGCGCAGCGCCCGTCCGCAGCTCGTCGATCGAGAACCCGACCGCCCGCGCGGGAGCGAGCGCGGTGACGACGGAGAGTGCGACGATCGTCTGGCGCGCCCAGCAGCCGAAGGAGTAGACCGAGAGGGGGGCGCGGGGGGGGAGCAGGATCTGCTCGGGCGGGAGCGTGGGCACCTCGGCCCACGACCAAAGCCCGAGCAGCGAGAGCCACATGCGGGTGAACACCCGCGTCGACTCGACCCCTCCGGCCTCGCGAATGAACGCGGCCGCGGCCAGCATGTGCGCGGCGTCGGCCGGGTCGCCGGCGAGACGGAGTCCCACGTAGGCCTCGGCGCTCGTCGAGAGATCGCCGGGGCCGCCGTGGAAGGTCGCCCATGATCCATCCGGGCGCTGGTGGTTGCGGATCCAGTGCGCGCTCCGGCGTGTCTCCTCGGGACGGTCGAGTCCGAGGAAGTGGGCGAGGAAGAGGTCCTCCGCGTCGATCGTCACGTTCGTCTCGAGCTCGCCCTTCCAGTAGCCGTGCGGGTGCTGGAGCGAGAGGAGGTGGGCGCGCGCGCGCCCGAGGCTCGCCTGCGCCGCGTCGATCGTCCGGTCGGTCATGAGGCTCACGACGGCGGCCCCTCGAGCGGAACCCGAAGCGAGCGCCGCGGCCGGCGCTCGCCGATGCCCGCGAGCGCCGCCTGCGCGGCGCGCACGCCGCTTCTCACCGCCCCCTCCATCGTCGCCGGCCAGCCCGTGTCGGTCCACGACCCGGCGAGGTAGAGCCCCGGGAGCCCGGTCGCGGCCTGGGGGCGCAGCCGGCGCGTGCCCGGGCCGATGCGGAAGGTCGCTCGCGGCGAGTGGGTGACCGCGAAGTCGAGCACCGCGGCCCCGCGGGCCTCGGGAAGCAGGCGTTCGAGGGCAGGCAGGTAGATCTGCGCGAGCGCGGAGACCGAGGCGCCGATCTCCTCGACCGCGTGGGAGAGGGAGACCGCGATCACCTGCCCCTCGCGGGCGCCCGAGGCGGCGGTACGGTCGAAGATCCACTGGAGCGGCGAACCGAGTGCTGCGGCGAGCGGCTCGGCAAGCACCGGCCGATCGTAGTGCACATGGAGGTTGACGATCGGGCTCGAACCGAGTCGGGCGAGCGCCGCCGTGTCGAGCACGCCCGGCGGGGC
>Ga0302325_10027874_pt1 | contig 11700 bp, 12 predicted proteins | sample Palsa_T0_2_FD_201948 | JGI IMG/M metagenome (GOLD analysis project Ga0302325, IMG submission 201948) | Peat permafrost microbial communities from Stordalen Mire near Abisko, Sweden - Palsa_T0_2 | ecosystem: Environmental > Terrestrial > Soil > Palsa > Peat permafrost | place: Sweden: Abisko... | reverse complement strand
CGCAGGCTGCGCCACCATTGGGCCGCCGCGCCGGGCTCGAGCAGCTCACCACCGAGCCGTGCGCGCGCGGCGTGCAACGCGGCTGGCGCGCCGGACAGGCGCACCCGGGCCTCGCCCTGCCACCAGACGGTCGCCGAGATCGGCAGCGGCTGGCCCGCCCAGCGGTTGAAGAGCTCCAGGGCTTGCGCTGCCGGCAGTTCGAAGCGCAGCGTCTGCTCCGCGCGCGGCAGCGGCAGGACCTTCAGCGACACCTCGGTGATGACGCCGAGAATGCCCAGCGAGCCGCACAGCAGGCGGGCGAGATCGAAGCCGGCGACGTTCTTTATGACTTTGCCGCCGAAATGCAGCAGCTCGCCCTGGGCGCACAGCAGCACCGCGCCCAGCACGAAATCGCGCACCGCGCCGGCCTGGAAGCGCCGCGGTCCCGACAGCCCGCTCGCGATGATGCCGCCGATCGTGGGGTCGCCGCCGAACGCGGGCGGCTCGAAGGCCAGAAACTGCCGGTCGCGGGCCAGCAGCTCCTCGACCTGGGACAACGGCGTGCCGCAGCGCGCCGTGATCACGAGCTCCGACGGCTCGTAATCAACTACACCGCGGTAGCCGCGCACATCGAGCACCGAGCCGTCGCAGCGCTCGCCATAGAAGTCCTTGGTGCCGGCACCGCGCAGCCGCAGCGGCGTCTTCGCTCCATGGGCGTCGGTCACGCGCAGGCGCAGATCCTGGAGCGCGGTGTCCATCTAGAATCGCGGCAGATCGGGATGGGGTAGCTGACCGTGACGCACGTGCATGCGGCCATACTCGGCGCAGCGTGCCAGGGTCGGAATGGCTTTGCCGGGATTGAGCAGACCTGGCGGATCGAACGCACGCTTGACGGCGAAGAACGCAGCGCGCTCGGCCGGGGAGAACTGTACGCACATCGAGTTGAGCTTCTCCACCCCGACGCCGTGTTCACCGGTAATGGTGCCCCCGAGTTGCACGCACAGCTCCAGGATGTCCGCGCCGAAGCGATCGGCGCGCTCCCATTCCCCGGCCCGATTGCAGTCGAACAGGATCAGCGGGTGCAGGTTGCCGTCGCCGGCGTGGAACACGTTCATGCACTGCAGGCCATACTGCTGTTCCATCTGCTCGATGGCCTTGAGCATGTGTCCCAGGTTCTTGCGCGGAATGGTGCCATCCATGCAGTAATAATCGGGCGAGATGCGGCCGGCGGCGGGGAAGGCGTTCTTGCGCCCCGACCAGAAGCGCAGGCGCTCGGCTTCCGAACGCGAGACCGCGATGGCGGTGGCGCCGGCCGCCTGCAGCACGCGCTCCATGGCGCCGACTTCCTCCTCCACTTCCTCCGGCGTGCCGTCCGACTCGGCCAGCAGGATCGCCGCGGCGGCCAGATCGTAGCCGGCTTGGACGAACGGCTCGACCGCCATGGCCGCCTTGCGGTCCATCATTTCCAGCCCCGAGGGAATGATCCCGGCGGCGATGATCGCGGCCACGGCTTCCCCCGCCTTGCCGACATCGTCGAATGAGGCCATGACCACGCGCGCCAACTCCGGCTTCGGCACTAATTTGAGAATGACCTCGGTCACGATCAGCAGCAGGCCCTCCGAGCCGATGCTCAGCGCCAGCAGGTCCAGGCCGGGCGCATCCAGTGCGCGGCCGCCCAGCTCGATCGGCTCGCCGTCAATGGTGCAGCCGCGCAGGCCGAGCACGTTATGCAGGGTCAGACCGTACTTGAGGCAGTGCACGCCGCCGGAGTTTTCGGCGACGTTGCCGCCGATGGTGCAGGCGATCTGCGAGGAAGGGTCGGGCGCGTAGAACAGGCCGTACGGGGCAGCGGCCTCCGACACCGCCAGGTTGCGCACGCCGGGCTGCACGCGTGCGATACGCGCCGGCGCGTTGATCTCGAGAATGCGGTCGAAGCGCGCCAGTGACAGCACGACGCCGCAGGCGTGGGGCATGGCGCCGCCCGACAGGCCGGTGCCGGCACCACGCGCGACCACCGGCACCTCGAGCCGGCGGCATTCGCGCAGCACCCCACGCAATTCCCCCTCGGTGCGCGGCAGCACGACCAGCATCGGCTGCTGGCGAAACACTGCCAGTCCATCGCATTCATAGGGCCGTAATTCTTCGTCGCCGCTGAGCACGCAATCCGCCGGTAACACTGCGCGCAGCGCCCGGGCCACCGCGGCCCGGCGATCGTGCGCCGGCGCCTCGGCGGAGTCGCTCCAGCGCGGCTCCTCGGCATCGAATTCAGGTACGCGCATAGCGCATCATGACCGCCGCGCGCGCGCCGATCAAACCGCCGGGGTGCGCCACACGCTCGCCAGCCACGGTTGCTGATCGAACGGCAGCCCCGTGGGCCGGTAGTAGTGCTCCAGCTCGATGAAGCCGGCGCCGGTCAGGTAACGGCGCCAGGTGTGCAGGTCATGGTAGGCGCCGTAGCGGCCGCCATTCCAGCCCTCCTCATTCTCGCCGCGCGGGTTGGAACTGAACAGTACGCCGCCGGGCTTGAGCGTCGCGCGCAGTTCGGCCAGCACGCGCGGCAGTTCGCGACTCGGGACGTGGAACAACGATGCGTTGGCGTAGACGCCGTCGAAATGCGCTGCCGGCAGAGTGAGCTGGAGAAAATCCTGCTGCCACACCTCGCAGCCGCTCTCGGCGCGCGCCATGGCCACGAACTCCGCGGCGCCCTCCAAGCCGACGGCACTGTGACCGAGCCGGGAAAATGCCCGTAAATCGCGGCCCGGACCGCAGCCGAAATCCAGAATTCGAAGCGGCGGCTCGGCCTGGATATGCCGCAGCAGCGCACCGATGTTCTGGCTGACGTCGTGATCGCGCGTGCCCTCGAGGAAATCCCGGGCACGCTGGTTGTAGTGCTTCAGGGTGAGTTCGACAATCTGAGCAGAATCGGGCGGCTGGCGACTCATCGGTGATTGCCTCGGAACGCGGCCGCGTGCATTCTAGCGGCTTCAGCGGACAGGCGGCAGTTTGACAGGCATGGCGTGAATACCGGATCGGACCAGCTCGCGCGCCGCGCTCTATTTGGGTTCATTCTCACGTTCATCGCTTCGCGCACCGTGGTGTTGCTGATCATGTCGCAACGGCTGCCGAACATGTACTTCTTCCTGAGCGGCACTCATGTCCATCACCTGAACTACGGCATCTTTCTGCTCGCCGCCGTCGGGGCGTATCTGCTGTTCTGGATGCCTACCGGCGAGGCTGCGCGCGTTGCGGCGCTGATCTATGGCATCGCCATGGCCCTGACCTTCGACGAATTCGGCATGTGGTTGCATCTGGGGGGCAGCTACTGGCAACGCGCCAGTATCGACGCCATCATAGTCGTTGCCGCCGTGCTGGCGCTGATGGCATTTGCGCGCTCGATACGAACGTTCGAGTCGCGTCACGTGCTGGCATCGATCGCGATCCTGATCGCGCTCACGGTGTTTGGCGTTGTGCTCTACGATACCTCGGTGCACATCGGCCGGCTGGAGGGGCCGCGGCTGCGCGAGCTCGAGCTGCAATCGTCCCCGTAGGCGCGCTATTGCCGGTATTATCATTAACGCACTGCCGGTCGAGGGGCGACATGGATTACAAGGCGATCAATATCGCGCAGAAGTTCGGGATGTTCGAGCAGCAATGGCAGCCACGGGTCATCGCCGAAATGAACGACTACCAGTTCAAGGTCGTGAAACTGCAGGGGGACTTCGTCTGGCACCATCACCAGGACACCGATGAGACTTTCATGGTGATCGACGGCGTGCTGCGGATCGATTTTCGCGACGGTGCGGTGCGCGTGTCCGCCGGGGAGATGTTCATCGTGCCAAAGGGCGTCGAGCACAAGCCCTATGCCGAAGGGGAGGTCAGGCTGCTGCTGATCGAGCCGCGCGGTGTGCTCAATACCGGCCACGAGGGCGGCGAGCGCACGGCCGAGAACGACCTGTGGATTTAAGGCGGGCGGCCACTTGGGTCTCGTAGGCTTTGGCCAGCCCGACGACGGCATCATCCAGATGGCCTATGTCGTCGAAGACATTCATGCCGCGATGCGCGAGTGGGTCGGTAAGCTCAAGATTGGCCCATGGTTCCTGCTCGATCACTTCACAGGCGAAGAACCGCTGTATCGCGGCCAGCCATCCGGCGCCGACGTTGCGCTCGGCATGGCCTTCGCCGGTCATATGAACATCGAACTGATCCAGCCCAATAATTCGGCGCCGTCGGTGTACCGCGAGATTATCGAGCGGCGTGGCTACGGCTTTCATCACTGGGGACGCGCGACCTGGCACTTCGAGCGTGATGTCGATGCCTACCGGAAAGCCGGCCACGAGACGGCGTTCATCTGTCGCGTTCCCAGCGGCGGCAGGGTTGCTTACATGGACACGACGGCCCAGCTGCCGGGCTTCGTCGAGCTCATCGAGCTGGGCGGTGCTTTCGAGAGCGTCTTCAGCCGCTTCTACCGCGCGAGCATCGGTTGGGATGGCGCCGAGCCCGTGCGCTCATTCATCTGAAGCGCCGCCGCGCAGCCACATGCTGGCTCGCACCTGCACGCTGGCGCGTCGGCGCGCGGCGTCGCGACCGCGGGCGGCGTCACCGGTCCACCCGCGACCATTCGAATGAGACCGGCGCGTGATCCTGTACGCCCTGGCCGCCGCACCCTTGCTCATCTGGCTGTATCTGCTGCTTGCGCATGGTGGCTTCTGGCTCGTCGCCCGGCATTTCGCGCGCCTGCCGGTTAACCCCGCTATCGCCAGAAAGGTCGTGGCGATCATTCCGGCGCGCAACGAGGCCGGGGTCATCGCGGATGCGGTCAGATCGCTCCTGCAGCAGGATTTCGCCGGTCAAATTCACCTCATCGTGGTTGACGATGCCAGCACCGACGCTACCGATGGCGCGGCCACGCAGGCCGCGGCCGGCATCGGAGCGGCCGCGCGCCTGAGCGTGATCGGTGGCGCGCCGCTGCCGCCCGGATGGACCGGCAAGCTGTGGGCGATGTCCCAGGGCGTCATCGCCGCGGCCGCGCTGGCCCCCGACTATCTGCTGTTCACCGACGCCGATATCCACCACGAGCCGGATAATGTCGCCGCGCTCGTCACGCTTGCCGAGGCGCAAAAGCGCGACCTGGTCTCATACATGGTCAAGTTGCCGGTGACCAGCCGCGCCGAAAGATTGTTGATTCCGGCGTTTGTCTTCTTCTTTCTCAAGCTCTACCCGCCGGCGTGGACGGCGTCGGCCGACGCCGCGACCGCGGGCGCGGCCGGTGGCTGCATTCTCATTCGCCCTGATGTTCTCGAGCGCGCCGGCGGCTTGCGCAGTATTCGCTCGCAGATCATCGACGACTGCGCACTGGCGCGCGCAGTGAAGGGCGCCGGAGGCTCCATCTGGCTGGGCCTCACTCGAAGCGCCCGCAGCACGCGCCCGTATGCTTCGCCGGCCGAGATCGCTCGCATGATCTCGCGCACGGCGTTCAATCAGCTGCGGCATTCCTATGCGCTGCTGTGGGCAACGATCATCGGTCTGTTTTTCACGTATTTGCTGCCACCGCTGCTGCTGCTGTCGGGGCAACCGCTGTCGATCGCGCTCGGCGCCGCGGCCTGGGTTCTCATGGGCGTGGCCTACGCGCCGCTACTGCGCTTCTACGGGCTCTCGCCGCTGTGGGGGCTGTGCCTGCCCGCAATTGCCTTGTTCTATGCCGCTGCTACCGTCCACTCGGCCGTGCGATATCGCCTCGGCCGGGGCGGCTACTGGAAGGGCCGCATGCAGGACACCAGGCCCCGGCGCTGAGCGCCGATCACGGGCTGCGCCGCTCCGGTAGAATCGACAACGTATGAGCACCGCGATTCTGGCGGAATACCTGGCCGACCCGGCTGCGCGCACCCGGCCGACTGTGGCGCTGTGGAACGCGCGCTCGCAACGCCCGGAGCGGCCGGCGTGATCTACCAGCTCTATTACTGGCCGGGGATTCAGGGTCGCGGCGAATATATTCGGCTGGCGTTGGAGGAAGCCGGCGCCAGATACGTCGATGTGGCTTACTTGCCAGAGACGCAGGGCGGCGGTGAGCCGGCAATCCTGCGGCTGCTGGAAGCTGCGGGACTCGAGCGGCCGCCGTTTGCGGTGCCGTGCCTCAAGGCCGGCAAGCAGCTGATCGCCCAGACCGCGAACATTCTGCTGTTTCTGGGCAGCCACCTGGGCCTGGCGCCCCGCGATAGCGCCGGAAAAATCTGGACCCATCAGTTGCAGCTGACCATCGGCGATTTCATCGTCGAGATCCACGATACGCATCACCCGATCGGCGGTGGCCTCTATTACGAGCAGCAGAAGTCCGCGGCCCGCCGACGGGCTCGGCTATTTCTGGCCGAACGGCTGCCGAAGTTCCTGGACTACTTCGAGGATGTACTGATGCGCAACACGCAGCGCGGTCCGTGGATGGTCGGCTCGCGCCTGTCGTATGTGGATCTGTCGATGGCGCAGGTGATCGCGGGGCTGCGCTACGCCTTTCCCAAGGCGAGCCGCCGGGCGCTGCGCTCGCGGCCGCGGCTGCGCGCGCTGCAGCGCGCCGCCTTCGATCGCCCGCGAATCCGGCGCTACCTTGCGTCCAGCCGCCGCGTCGCGTTCAACAACGACGATCTGTACCGCCGCTACCCGGAGCTGGATATCTAACCCGCCGGCGGCGGCTGCCGATCGGCCTGCGGCAGCGCCTGGTCGATACACGCCCAGGTGGGCGCCTGCGACACCCAGATGCTGGCGACGGGTTTCCCGATCTCCGGATCGTCCAGGGTACCGGCGCGTACGAAGATGAGGTGCGGGCGCGCTTCGGCTTCGCTGAACAGATGCACGCCGCAGACGCGACAGAAGCGTCGATGCATCACGTTGCCGCTGTCCGCCACGCTGACATAGTCCTGCGGCTCCCCTTGAATGCGCGTCGCCGCACGCGGGAAACATACATTCACCGTCCCGCTGCCCGCACCGATGCGCTGGCAGAGCCGGCACCAGCAGACCCGGCTGGTGATCGGCTCGGCGCCGATCTCATACCGAACCGCCCCACACAGACATCCACCGGTCACGGCCACGCTTTGCTCCTTTGCGGTAGCCCGCCTGATCACTATATCGTGCAACATCGAGCCGCAAAATCAATGCTGCGTGCTCTTTACCTGCGTTGACGCCGCTCGCTAGCCGATCCCCTGCAGATAGAGCAGGGCCGCGACGAGTCCCGCCAGTCCGAGGCCGAACAACACCAGCGCGGGGCGCAGACAGGCGCGAACGCCGCCGAATAGCAGCGCGTAGCAGGCGTTGAGCATGTTGTTGGACGCGACCGCAATCAGGATGGCGGTCGCCAGAGCGCGCAGCGACATGTCGGCCACGCCCCCCTGTGCCAGGCTCAGCACAAAGGGATTGATGTCGGTGACGCCGGTGATCGCTGCCAGCACATACACGCCGCGCTGACCAAAACTGCTGCCCACCCAGGCCGACGCCGACGCGACCACGATGAACAGCAGGGCGAACGTCAGCGCGGTGCCGAGCTGCAGTGGATTAGGCGGCGTGACATTGGCCACGGCCGCAGGGGCCGAGCGCGCTCGCCGCCTCCATTGCCAGTACGCCATGACGGCACCGAGGACGAACAGCACCGCCAAAGCCGGTAACAGCACGCGGCCCAGGCCAGGATTGAATGCTGCCACGACCACATCGATGCGCAGATACATGATGGCCGTGGCGACGATGATGCCCGCGGCAATATCCGCGCCAGCAGCGCCGGCTTCCTTCTGCCGGCGCGCCAGCGCCACCGTGGTCGCGGTCGAGGAATAAATCCCACCCAGAATCGCCGGCAACAGGGCGCCGGATTGCGTCGGCAGGTAGCGTTGCAGCAGATAGCTCGCATAGGACAGCGTCGAAATCGCCACCAGCGCGAGCCATACCTGGAACGGCGATATCGGCGTCCAGGCGACGATCGGGTGATTGGGCACCAGCGGCAGCACGATGCCGACCAGGATCAGAAATTTGCCGAGGGTGAAAACCTCGTCGGACGGCACCTGCCGCACCAGGCGATGCAGGCGCTCGCGACCCTCGAGCAGCAGCACCGCCGTGACCGCTGCGGCAACCACGATCCACGGCGGCTGCGTCAGCGCCGCCGGTCCAAAGGAATAGGCCAGCAGATTGGCCGTCGGGATCACGAGGCTCGGCTCGCCCTCGGCACTGCCTGCCATGTGGATGTGCGCGTACAGCCAGATAGCCACGGCGGCGAGACCGGCGATGAAGGGCAGCAGCGATTTGGGATCGAGCAGGAACAGTATGGCGCCCAGCGCCGCCAGCAGCGGAAAGGTGCGGATGCCCCCGGGGCTGGTGTGCTGTTCGCGCTTGTACACCCCCTCGAAGGCCAAACCCATGAACACAGCCATCACGATTGCCAGGCCCAGCCGGCCCGCTTCATTCACAGGTGCCAGATTGTCCAGCATGTCGTCTTTCTCCCCGCTGCGGGATTATCGCGGAGTTCCTGCCCGGCGTATCGCCGGCGCCCGAATTGGCGTGGCGGCGGCTTCCGACTGGCCGCATCGCGAACCAGCCGCGCCCAGGCCATTCTGGATATTCAGGCGTTGCAATATAAGAAGTAGTGCGACACTAACGCGTGGTCAGCAAACGTGTGCGTATGAATCCCCATGATAATGACAATTGTGGGTACAAGTCCCCATTGCTACAAAACGAATCGCGATGCAGTCTCCAACGCGCATCGAGAATAGAGAGTCATTCAAGAACCAAGACTTAATGCGGGCGAAGGGGACACCAAGATGACCGACGCGAGCTCAGGTCCGGGTTGGCGGCTGTGAGGCTTTCAAGACTCGGCGCCTTGGCCACGTTTCTCTTCGGCGTATCAGCGCTGATGCTGGTTTCTATGCCGGCACTGGCTGTGCCGCCTTTCGCCCGACAGACCGGGTTGGCCTGCGAGGCCTGCCATACCGTACCCCCGGAGCTGACGCCATTCGGCCGGCGCTTCAAGCTCAATGGTTACACCCTGACCACAAGGCCGCCATTGGTCTCGGACACCGACGAGCACAAGAAGAACACGCTGTGGCTCTCGGACCTACCGGGGTTAGGAATTCTATTCCAGTCCACCTACAACCATTACGACCGGGCGCCACCCGATAGCGCGGTGCCCGGCGCCAAAGCGCAAAGCGAAAACCTCGAATTTCCACAGCAGTTCAGCTTCATTGCCGGCGGGGCAATCACAGACCAGATCGGTGGCTTTTTGCAGATGACCTACGATCAGCCCTCGGGGACGTTCGGCGTCGATAACACCGAAATCAGATATGTTAACCATACTCAAACCAATGATTGGGTCTGGGGTGTCATGTTCAACAACAATCCGGGCAACCAGGATGTCTGGAACTCGGTTGCCGCCTATCCGACCCTCGACTTCTCGAACCAGTCCCTCTGGAGTGCCGGGGGAGCCGGTGGCGCCGGCCTGAGTTCGCCGTTTTTTGAGGGCCTTGGTGGCCTGACAGCCGGGCCCACCGCCTACGTTTGGTACAAGGATTCACTGTACCTCGGAGCATCGATCTATCACGCGGCGGTGTCCGGCAGTGTGACCAGCACGATCGATAGCACCAACCTCGGCGTGGGAGGCGGCGTCGTCGAGGGCTGGGCCCCGTATTGGCGAGCCGCGTACGAGCGCGACTGGGGCTACAACTCGGCTTCGATTGGCCTCTCCGGCATGTACTCGAAGTTCACGCCGAGCCTCGTTGCGGGGCAAACAGTCGACCCTGGCTATGTCAACCGCTATCTGGACATCGCTTATGACTGGCAGTACCAATACATTGGTCAAAACAATATTTTTAGCTTCCTGGGCCGCTACACGCACGAAAATGCAGACTACGCTCCCGGGCTGGTGCCGACCTTTTACAGTAACTCGACAAATCATCTCGACGAATGGAACCTGACGGCAACCTACTTCCGCAATCGTCACTATGGCGCGCTGGTCAACTTCGTGCGCACTACCGGTACCGCCGATGCCCTCGTCTATGGAGGTAACGGCTCACCGGGCAACCAATACGAGGTTTTGGAGCTCGACTACCTGCCCTGGTTAAACTTCAGGTTCATTGTCCAGTACAACATCTACAACGTCGTCAAGAACAACCAGAACCCATTCATTCTTCTCAACGCGACCAATCCCAAGGCATCGAACAATAATACGTTTGATATCGGGCTATGGATGGACTTCTAATGCGAAGCCCGGCAGTAACCTCGCTCATTGTCGCCGCAATCGTGCTCGCGAGCACAGCAGTTCATGATGCACAGGCGGCCGCCGTCGTGCCGCCGGATCCGTCGGCTTTGAACACCAAGCAGCTGGTCAGTAACGCGTGCTCCAAGTGCCATGGTTTTAATGGAATCAGCATCTCGCCGCTCTTTCCGAACCTGGCTGGGCAGATACCCGGATACATCGAGACCGAACTGAAGCTGTTCCGGCAGCGTGGTCGCAGCGATCCCCACGCGCGCGCCTTTATGTGGGGGATAGCCCGGGCGCTAACGGATGAGCAAATCAAAGGTCTCGCACAGTACTTCTCGAGCCAACCGGCTGCGAAAGGCAGCGGCTCCAGCAATCCGGCGCTGGCTGACAGAGGCAAGGTGCTCTACGAAAACGGGACGCCGGAGCGTGACATTGAGGCTTGCACGGTCTGTCACGGTCACAGTGGCGAGGGCGTCAACACGCAGCCACGGATCGCCGGCCAGCATCGAGACTATTTTGTGCTGGAGATGCAGCAGTTCCGCAGTGGGCTGCGGGAAAACAAAGTCATGCAGCACGTCAGCGAAAAATTGACCGATGATGAGATCGCCGCTTTAGTTGAATATATCTCCACCAAGTAGGGCTGCCGCGAGCCCAACGATCTTGGCCGCCAATCGCATAGCGACAGTCCTCCCTGCTCTGGTCACGCTGTTGCTGGTGGCAGGTAACGCTCGCGCACAGGACGTGGGAGACGCGACTCGGGGTAAGATCGTCTACGAGCAGTATTGCGTCCTCTGCCATGGTGAAAAGGGCGACGGCAACGGTCACTATAGCCAAGACACAACACCGGTGCCGCGCGATTTCCGGCAGGGCACCTTCAAGTGGCGCACCACGCCGTCGGGGTCGTTGCCGACGGACGCCGACCTTGAAAGAGTCCTGATCACGGGTCTGTATGGCACCTCCATGTCAAGCCTTCGCACCACGTTGAACCACCAGCAGAGGCTCGATGTCGTCGCCTACGTCAAGACCTTCTCGCCGCGCTTTGCGACCGATAAGCCTGAACCGGCGATTACCATTCCGCCCGAGCCGCCGTACACTGACGCATCCGTACAACGCGGCGCGGACGTATACGAGAAGTTCAACTGCGCGCAATGCCATGGTGATGGCGCTGAAGGCGATGGTCCGTCGGCCGATGATCTGACGGATGACTGGGGCAACCCGATCGTGCCGTATGACCTTACCGAAGGCCACATCAAGTGTGGCGACACCGGACCGGCGATATACCGGGTGTTCATTGGAGGCCTGAATGGCACGCCGATGCCTTCGTTCGCCGACTCGATCAGCCCCGACGAGGCTTGGGATCTGGTGCATTTCATACAGAGCCTGAGTCCGACCTACCCGAAGAACACGACCGGGGCGCCGAACAAGCCCATCGATGACGTCGGGCAATGAAACAACATTCAGGCACACCGGCCGCGGCAGGCAGCAGCTGGGTAGTTCCA
>Ga0302325_10027872_pt1 | contig 11700 bp, 8 predicted proteins | sample Palsa_T0_2_FD_201948 | JGI IMG/M metagenome (GOLD analysis project Ga0302325, IMG submission 201948) | Peat permafrost microbial communities from Stordalen Mire near Abisko, Sweden - Palsa_T0_2 | ecosystem: Environmental > Terrestrial > Soil > Palsa > Peat permafrost | place: Sweden: Abisko... | reverse complement strand
GGTGATAGTAGCTCTTGTAGATCAGCGCGTCTTTCTCCGGCGTCAGCGAGCTGTTGAACTTGGGGAATTCCCGCAGTGCCGAGACGCTGGCCTTCATCAGGAAGGCCAGCAGCGTCACCCGGTAACCCTCCGTCTTGGCGGCGGCGTCGAGTTCGGTGCGGTACGCGTCCAGGCCGGTGATGTCGGCCTCGTCGTCGTGGGTGACGTGCGGGACGTTGAGCCACGACCGGTGCAGCGCGGGCCCGGACAGCCGCTGGATGCGGGTCAGCGGCCTGACCTCGACCGGCCCGAACTTCGAGAAGTCCTGCGCCGGGACCTCCGGAATGCCGCCGCCGGCCGCAACCCCCGCACCGGCACCGGCCGGGGGCGCCGCCGGCCCGCGCACGCCCGCGATCACGTCCTCCTTGGTGATCCGCCCCTTCGGCCCCGTCCCGGACAGCGCGCTCAGGTCCAGGCCCAGCTCGCGGGCCAGCCGGCGCACGCCAGGCCCGGCGTGCGCCCCCTCGAACCCGTCCGGCGACCCGGCCTCCACCGCGGTCACCGGCGGGCCATCGGCCGGAGCCGGCACCGCCGCAGCAGAGGCCGAACGGGCCGCGGGCTCGCGCGCCGCCGCGACCGGGTCCGCCGCGTCCTGGCTCGGCGGCTCCTGCTGGTCCGTCAGCGGCGGCGGCTCGACGTCGGCGCCGCCCGTGTCAAGCAGCAGGATCGCTGACCCGCGGCTGACCAGGTCACCGACCTTGACCCGCAGCTCACGGACGGTGCCCGCGGCCGGCGAGGGGATGTCCATGCTGGCCTTGTCCGATTCCAGGGTGACCAGCGGGTCCTCGGCGCTGACCACGTCACCGGCCGCCACGTGGATCTCGATGACCGGCACCTCGGCGAAGTCGCCGAGGTCGGGAACGCTGACTTCAGTCGCAGCGGCCATGGCTGCTCCCCTCAGTGATACGAGCGCTCATACGAGCGACGGGTCGGGCTTGCCGGGATCGATGCCGTACCGCGCGATCGCGTCGGCGACCGTGTCCGCCGGGACCGTTCCGTCCTGCGCCAGCGACGCCAGCGCGGCCACGGCGACGTAGTGCCGGTCGACCTCGAAGAAGCGGCGCAGGTTCTTTCGATAATCGGAACGGCCATAGCCGTCTGTGCCCAGCACCCGGTAAGGCCCCGGCACGAAGGCGCGGATCTGGTCGGCGAAGCTCTTGACGTAGTCGGTCGCGGCGATGACGGGGCCGCGCCGCCCGGCCAGGCAGTCCCCGACGTAGCTGCGCCGGGGTTCTGCCCCCGGGTGCAGCATGTTCCACCGCTCGGCGGCCAGCCCGTCGCGCCGCAGCTCGGTGAAGCTGGTGGCGCTCCACACGTCGGCCGCTACCCCGTAGTCGGCGGCCAGCAGGTCCGCCCCGGCCAGCACCTCCCGCAAGATGGTGCCGCTGCCCAGCAGCTGCACCGCAGGACCATCGCCGCGGCCAGAGCCGGCCCGCAGCAGGTACATCCCGCGCAGGATCCCGGCCTCGGCGCCCTCGGGCAGCGCGGGGTGCTCGTAGTTCTCGTTCATCAAGGTGAGGTAGAAGAACACGTCCTCCTGCTCGGCGATCATCCGCCGCAGCCCGTCGGCGACGATGACCGCGACCTCGTAGGAGTACGTCGGGTCGTAGGACACGCAGTTGGGGACCACCGAGGCGAGCAGGTGGCTGTGGCCGTCCTCGTGCTGCAGCCCCTCGCCGTTCAGCGTGGTCCGGCCGGCCGTCCCGCCGAGCAGGAACCCTCGCGCCCGCGAGTCCCCAGCCGCCCAGATCAGATCCATGACCCGCTGGAAGCCGAACATCGAGTAGAAGATGTAGAACGGGATCATCGGGATGTCGCTGGTGCTGTAGGCGGTCGCGGCGGCGATCCAGGACGCCATCGCGCCGGCCTCGTTGATGCCCTCCTGCAGCATCTGGCCGTCCGGCGCCTCGCGGTAGTACATCAGCTGGCTGGCGTCCTCAGGCGCATACAGCTGGCCGGCCTGGCTGAAGATGCCGAACTGGCGGAACATGCCCTCCATCCCGAACGTCCGGGACTCATCTGGCACGATCGGCACCACATGCTTGCCGATGGCCTTGTCCCGCAGCAAGGTGTTCAGGATCCGGACGAACGCCATCGTGGTGGAGATCTCCCGGCCCGGGGTCCCGCCGAGCTGGCCGCCGAACGCGGACAGCCCGGGCACCGTCAGCGTCTGTGTCGACCGCCTCCGCCGGGCAGGCAGGTACCCGCCGAGGGCGGCCCGCCGCTCCCGCAGGTAGGTCATCTCCTCGCTGTCTTCTTCGAAGCGAAGGAACGGCAGTTCGGCCAGCTGCTCGTCGGTCAGCGGCAGCCTGAACCGGTCGCGGAACCTGGCCAGGGCGGCGTCGGCCATGTGCTTTTGCTGGTGGGTGATGTTCTGGCCCTCGCCCGATTCCCCCATCCCGTAGCCCTTGATGGTCTTGGCCAGGATGACGGTGGGCTGCCCGGTCGTCCGCACCGCGGCCGCGTACGCGGCGTACACCTTCTGCGGGTCGTGGCCGCCCCGGTTCAGCGCCCAGATCTCCTCATCGGTCATCCCCGCGACCATCTCGGCCAGCTCCGGGTATTTGCCGAAGAACTTTTCCCGCACGTACGCGCCGTCCTTGGACTTGAAGTCCTGGTACTCCCCGTCGACGCATTCCTCCATCCGCTTCAGCAGCAGCCCGGTGGTATCCCGGGCGATGAGCGGGTCCCAGGCGCTGCCCCAGATCACCTTGATCACGTTCCAGCCCGCGCCGCGGAAGATGCCCTCCAGCTCCTGGATGATCTTGCCGTTGCCGCGGACCGGGCCGTCCAGCCGCTGCAGGTTGCAGTTCACCACGAAGATGAGGTTGTCGAGCTTCTCCCGGCTGGCCATCGCGATCGCGCCCAGCGACTCAGGCTCGTCGGTCTCTCCGTCACCCAGGAACGCCCACACCTTGCGGTCCGCGGTGCCGGCCAGCCCGCGGCAGGCCAGGTACTTCAGGAAGCGCGCCTGGTAGATGGCCATGATCGGGCCCAGGCCCATCGACACCGTGGGCATCTGCCAGTACTCCGGCATCAGCCACGGGTGCGGGTAGGACGACAGGCCGCCGCCGCCGGTCTCCTGGCGGAACTTGCCCAGCTGCTCCTCGGTGAGCCGGCCCTCCACGAACGAGCGGGCGTAGATGCCAGGCGACGAATGCCCCTGGATGAACAGCAGGTCGCCGCCGCGGTCGTCCGAGGCGGCCCGGAAGAAATGCTGGAACCCCACGTCATACAGCGTCGCCGCGGACTGGAAACTGGCAATATGACCGCCGAGCTCCGAGGACTCCGCGTTCGCCCGCAGCACGATGGCCAGCGCGTTCCACCGGACCAGCGACCGGATCCGGTGATCCATCGCCAGCTGGTGCGGGCTCAGCCGGTCCTGGGAGTCGGCCGGGATCGTGTTCAGGTACGGCGTGGTCGCGCTGTACGGGACCGCCGCGCCCTTCCGCCGCGCCTCGCCGACCACCTCATCCAGCAGGAAGAACGCGCGATCGGCGCCCTCGTACGCCAGCACGGAGTCCAGCGCCTCCAGCCACTCGCGGGTCTCGGCCGGGTCAAGATCTTCCAACATCAGGATCCCTTCCGCGCCTCCCGGGGGAGGGGTGACAGGTGGTCCTTCAGATTATGCGCCTGCTTCGCTCGGGCCGCGACGGCACCAGCGCCTCAGCGATCCGGCCACAGGCTGGTGAGGTTGACCACGATGCCTTCCTGGCTGCTGCGCGCTATGACCACGACCGCTTCCTCGTCGCCGGGATTCTCCTCCCGGTGCGGCACGTAGGGCGGCACGAAGATGTAATCGCCGGGCTCGGTCTCAAGCCGGATCTCTTGGTCGCCCTCGGCGAACACGAACGCCGGGCGCCCGGCCAGGACGTAGATCGCTGTCTCCGCCTCGCCGTGGTGATGGTCACCCGAGTTGACGCCGGGCGCGACATGCGTCTGGCCCATCCACAGCTTCTCCGAACCTGTGTTCTTGCCGGAGATGGCCTCGCGACGATTCATCCCGCTGGTCTGGCCCGTGTCACCGAGCAGGTCCTGGCCGCGTACCTGCACCAGTGGCCGGTGCCAGTGGTCGACGGCGTCTTCGCTGGCCATCATGCCTCCGTGTGAGCGGCCATCAGGTTCCGGTGGCCATCAGGACGTTCCGGACGGGTGACCACACTAGCCGGGAAGGCGTCAGCAGGCGGCGCAACGAGTCGGCCACCTGCTCGGTGAGGTCGCGGGGGAGTCCGCGCCTGGGCCATACCGACAAGGTGATCGGTTCCGGGGTCGGCAGGTCGTGGCGGGCGACCAAGCCGTCCGGGGTCTGCCCGAGAGTGGCCATCAGGCCGATGCCGAGACCGGCCCGGACGGCCGCCTGGACTCCGGCCAGGTGGGCAGCCTCGCAGTTCACTTCCACCGCGATGCCATGTGCCGAGAGGGTTTCCAGCGCCCGGGAGCGCAGCGCGCACGGATCGTCGAAGGCGACCAGGGGAACGGGCTCGTCAGCGCCCGGCGGTGTCCAGCCTGGCGCTGAGTACCAGGTCAGTTCGAGCCTGCCCACCGTTTTGGCGTGTAGATCGTCCGAGGACCCTAGCAGCAGCGCCACGTCGATCCGGCCGTCAGCCAGCGCCTCACGCAGTTGCGCGCCGCGGTCGACGCGGAACCGCTGACGGCAATCGGGGAGCGCCTCCGTGAGCGAGCTGGCCAGGCCGGGGAGCAGTTGAGCAGCGGCATGCTCCGTCGAGCCGATCACGAGGGTCTGCTCAGACTCGACACCGAAGTCACGCAGCGTCTCGTCGTGCAGAGCCAAGATTCGCCGGGCCTGGCGCAGCAACGTATCACCGTCCGGAGTGAACCGTGATCCGCGGCCCTGCCGTTCGACCAGGGGACGGCCGACCGCCGCCTCTAGCCGACGAACATGCTGGCTCACCGCGCCCTGGCTGAGATGCAGGGAGTTCGCGGCGCGCTGAAAGCCGCCGCAGTCCGCGACGGCCACGAAGCTCCGCAGGGGCGCGACATCCAGTATCCGGAGCATGCACCCTAGCTTACGAGACAATGTTGAGTATGTCGATCGGATTACTAGCCTAATCAACGTATTGCGGTTCTTGATGGGTGCCCATCATGAACCGTCGTTGGACATTGGCCCACGTCAGAACCCAAGCTCGAAGGCATGAGACGTTCTCCCCTGGCTGCACAACCGCAGGCCCCGCGCTTCCGGCTCGGCTTTCTCACCCACGTACAGGGCCGAGGCGGCTCCTCCGCCACCTATCGTCACGCTCAGGAGCTGTTCGTCGTGGCCGACGAGCTTGGCTTCGACGTCGGCTGGGTGGCCCAGCACCACGTGCCGCTCGGCGGCGGCGGGCTGCCCTCGCCGTGGACGTTCCTGGCCCACGCGGCCGCGCGTACCAAGCGGATCCGGCTGGCCACCGCGATCACGATCCTGCCGCTGGAGCACCCGCTGCGGCTCGCCGAGGACATCTCGGTCGTCGACACCCTCAGCGAGGGGCGAGTCGAGCTCGGCGTCGGCAGCGGGTACGGGCCGGTGGAGTACGCGGCGTTCGGCGCCGACTTCGATGACAAGCGCCAGCTGACCACTCACCGGCTGGACATTGTCCGCAAGGCGCTGGCCAACCAGGAGGTTGGCACGGAGGGCTTCACGATCCAGCCGCCGGCGGGCGACTTCAGCAGGCGTATCTGGCAGGGCGTCTTCAGCGGCGCAGGGGCGGCCTACGCGGCGGCCGCCGGGTCGAACCTGCTGCTGAACCGCGCCACCTACGGGTACGCCGCACCGACCGACGTCGTGCAACGGCCGTGGGCGGAGGAATTCCTGGCGAAATGGAGCCAGCCGCACCGGCCGCGGATCGGCCTGTCGCGCTTCATCTTCCCGGCCAGGGACAAGCGGGCTGCGCTGGCCCAAATCGAGGAAGGCGTGCTCCGGGGGGCCGAGGGCTTCGTTCAGCGCGGCCAGTTCCCGGCCGGGTTGACCACCGAGGACTACCTGAAGCGGTTCCACGCCTTCTACGGTCACCCGGACGAGATCATCGAGGCGCTGCGAGCCGAGCAGGCGCTGCCGCTGGCCACCGACCTGATCGCCCAGTTCAACCCGGGCGTTCCCGACCACGACGCCGCCGTCCGTGCCCTGGAACTGATCGCCACTGAGGTGGCACCCGCCCTCGGCTGGAGCCGGGCATCGGCGGTGCCCCCTGTCCGCGCGGCCGAGCCGACCCCAGTCTGACCTGACCGGGGGTCACGGCTCCAGCCGGCGGAACTGACCGGCGTGGAACACCAGCGGGCTGATGCCATGGTCGGCGTCTAGATCGTGGACCCGCAGCACGACGATATCGTGGTCGCCCGCCCGCACCAGTTGCTCCACGCTCGTCTCCAGCCAGCCGCTGGCTCCGTCCAGTAGTACGGCACCGTCGGCGGTCGCCCGCCAGGAGAGCTCGGCGAAGCGATCGCCGCGTCGGTCCGCCAGCTGTCGCCCGGCACGTTCCTGCGCGGCGGACAGGATGCTGACGCCAAGCCGCGGCACCTCGCGCAGCACCGGCCAGGTGGTGGACGTGTGCGCGATGCACAAAGACACCAGCGCCGGGTCCAGCGACACGGAGGTGAAGGAGCTGGCCGCGATGCCGACGGGAGTGCTGTCGACGACCGCGGCGACGACCGCGACGCCGGACGGAAAGGCACCGAACACGTGCCGCAGCCAGCTCGGGTCGAAGAGGGTGGTCGTCATCCGCGGCCGCTCGCTTTCACCCGTGTCTGGTCACCACGCACTGGATTCCACCTCGACGATGGGCTCCAGCGGCGGTTCGTTGCGCAGCGCTTCGAGGAACGTGACGACCTCGGCGGCCACCGAACGGTGCTGCAGGTCGTTGAGGACGTCGTGGTGCGCGCGGCGCACCACAACCAGGCGCGCTGCCGGCAGCGCCTTCGCGGCCTGGGCCAGGGCGTCCCGGTCGGCAAGGGGGTCGGCGTCGCCGACCAGCAGCAACTGCGGCACGTCGGCGGTGCTGCCGTACGCGGCGTCGAGCAGCGCGCCGGGGACAGCGGCCGAGAGCGTCCCTCGCGGCACGGAGTCATCGTCGCTGAGTACCGCGCGGTGCACGCTGCACTGCGTGCGCACGTCCAGTTCATCGTCCCAGCTGCCGGGCTGGTGCGCCGCGTATCCGGGCAGCGCGGCGAGTACGAGCGCCTGCGGCCACCAGGGCACGTCCGGTGTTCCGGGCTGGGGCACCGATCGTGCCACCAGCGCGGCCACGGCGGCGGCGCCGGTGTCTGATCCGGCCAGCACCAGCGGGCGCACCGGCCCGTCCGCGCCGGTCCCCGCCACGGCATCGGCCAGTTGCGCGGCGAACCGATCCAGCGAGCCGGCCAGGTCAGCCTCGGCGATCACCGGGGCGGACAGCACCCGCACCCGGTAGGAGTCCGCGGCCAGCCGCCTGCCGAAGCGCCGGTAGGTCGCCTCGCTCTCACCACGGCCGGGCACGACCAGCACGGTGCCCCGGGTGCGCAGCCCCTCTGGGCCGGTGTAGTCGGTGACGAAGGTGGTCTCGCTCATCTCACGCTCCTGCCAGTTCGGCCGCGCCCGTCAGCGCGGCAGCGGATTCGGCTGGCTCAGCGCCCTCGGCCGGTGCGGGCTTCCAGCCGAGCGCGGGCGCGACCTCGGTCGCGATGAGTTCCAGCGCGCGGATCGCCGCGCCGTGATCGGGAACAGCCGGGTTGAACTGCGTGATCAGGTCGGTCGCCAGCGGCAGCACCTTCTCGTGCCGCAGTTCGGCCACGATCTCCTCCGGGTGGCCGTAGAAGGAGTGGAACCGGTCCAGGTACCCCTCGGTGCTGAGCCCGGCGGGAAACGCGCCGCGTTCGACCAGCCGCTGGGAGGCGCTGACGACATCCGCCCCGATCTGCTCCAGCGCGGACCGCTTGTCCTTGGCCGGGAAGACGAACCGGGACAGGCCGATCCGCGGCGCCCGTGGCCGCGTCCAGTGCGCGAGGAACTCCTCAGCCCAGGGCCGCTGCACCTCGTCGGTCGGCTCGCTGTAGCCGTAGGCCGCCCGGTTGAGCAGCAGGTTGGAGCCGCCAGCCGCGGCGTAAGCCGCGCCGGGCCCGCTGAACACGCCCTGCCAGATCCGCTCGGTGAAATCGGCGGCCCGGGGCTGGATGGTAAAGCCGGTCGTACCGACCTCGCCGTTGGCGAGTGCCGCGCGCAGGATGGCCAGACCCTCGCTGGTCAGCTCCCGTTTCTTCGCGACGTCTCGGCCGAAGGCGGCGTATTCCAGCGCGCTGCCGCCGCTGCCGACGCCGATCTCGACGCGCCCGCCGCTGAGAGTGTCGACGACCGAGACGTCCTCGGCGAGTCGCAGCGGGTGCTCCAGCGGCAGGATCGTGATCGCGGTGGCCAGCCGGATCCGCTTGGTGCGCGCGGCCGCGTGGGCCAGGAACGTCCACGGCGAGGGCAGGCCGCCGCCGCCGAGCGGAGCGTGGTGCTGCGCCACCCATCCCACGTCGAAGCCGAGCTCGTCGGCGACGACGAACAGCTCCTGGGCATTGCGGTAGGTCGTGGTCAGGTCCCCCCGGCCCTGGACATGGGTGAGGAACCCGAGCCGGAAGCGTGGCGTGCTGGGCTGGTCGGTCATCTGCTGGTGCCTTTCGAAAGCAGGCTGCGAGGCACCTAGTTCGCCGCCCCGGAGCTCGCGGCGGCCAGCTCGGACCCGGCTGGCCGGCCTGCACCGTCCCGGGCCCGGCCGAGGACCAGGTCAAGGACGGCGGCGGCGCCGCCGTCGGGAACCCGCGCGCCGCGCCAGGCGACGTGCTGGTCGGGCCGGATGAGGACGTTGTCGGCCCCGTACAGCTCACGGGCCGCCGGGTCGGGCAGGTGGATGACCGACAGCGGCAGCGACCGGGCGGCCGCCTCGACCGCGAACGCCTGTCCCGTAGTTCCGTCCTCGGTGAGCACTAGCAGCGCGAAGTCGTTGCCGATCCGGTCGTAGAGCGTGTCACCCCAGGGGTCGAGGTAACCGTCCGGTGCGCGGTGGCCGGGCCGCGGGTCGTCTTCGTAGCGATCCGACTGCCAGGGTTCCTCGGTGTCGAGCTGGCCGGGCTCGTACCAGATCGCCGCCGAGGCGTCGTACCGCTCGTCGAACTCGACACCGGCCGAGTCGAGCCCGCGGCGCCCGATCAGGGCGCCGATCTCGGCCCGCCGCCGCTGAGCGGCCGGACTGAGGTCGGAGTCGTCCGGGATGCCGTCCAGGCGGATCTGCTCGCGCAGCTCGTAGCCCCGGCGAGCCCGTTCCAGCGCGTAGTCGGCGATCCGCCAGTTGTGCCGCCGGCGTTCGGCGTCGTAACTGTCAAGCAGCGCCTCCGGGGCGCGGCCGTCCAGGACGGCGGCCAGCTTCCAGCCGAGGTTGGCGACGTCGCCGAAGCCCTCGCCCAGGTTGCCGCCGGGGGTGCGCACGTGGGCGGCGTCCCCGGCCAGCAGGACCCGGCCCTTGCGGAACCTCTGGGCGACCCGGCTGGAGTCGTAGTACGTAGTCGCCGACGCCACCTCGAGGTCGAGGTCGAATCCGAACGCGGCCTGGCCGATCTCGATCAGCTCCTCGTTCGTCGGCTCGTAGTCGAGCGGATACGGCCCCGCGTACACGCGCCACTCGCGGGTGCTGACGGCGGCCAGGAAGCTCCACGCCTTCGCGTTGAACACGAGGTTGACGCCGCTCGGAGCGGGCCCGAGACGCTCGCTTTCGTCACCTGTCCTGACGATGAGCCGCAGTCGCTTCAGCGCGGCCCGCTCACCGTCCCGGCCGATGCCGGCCAGCCGCCGGACGGTGCTGCTGCCGCCGTCGGCGCCCAGCACGTACCGGGCCCGGATCGTGCGGTGCTCGCCCGAGTCGACCCCTGCCACCTCGGCGTCGATCCAGTCGGCGTGCTCATGCAGCGCGCCGAGCTGCCAGCCGCCGGTCACCGGCACGCCGTGCCGCCCGAGGTGGTTCAGGAACACCTGCTGGAGCGCCGTCTGCGGCCGCCTGATCCGGTCGGCCAGCGAGTGCCGGTCCGCCCGGTCGCCGGTGCCCCGGTCGGTGAAGGAAGGGCGCCGGTTCGGCACCAGTTCATGGCCGGTCAGCGACGTGATGAGCTTGATCCCGTGGACCCACTCCGGCGGGAACGTCCACTCGGTGCGGATCTCCTGCAGCACCCCCCAGCGGCGGAAGTGCTCCACGGTACGCGCGGTGTGGCCCATCGCCCCCGCGCGGATCAGCGTCGCGGTTCGGGCCCGGTCGACGACCGCGACCCTGACGCCCCGGCCGGCTAGCTCGATCGCCGACGACAGCCCGACCGGACCGGCGCCGACGATCAGGACGTCCAGCTCCCATGGCGGCACGCCGTCCGGGAAGCGGACGGTGTGCACATCGCGCCCGCCGGTAACGGAGGGCTGATACTCAGACATAACTGCCCTTCACGCGCTCACGCGAGCGAGCTCGCGTTCCGCGGTGTAGCGGTTGACGGGGATCGGCAGCCCGAGGTTGCCGCGGAATGTGTCCGACTCGTACTCGGTGCGGAAGGCACCGCGCTTCTGCAGAATCGGGACGACAGTGGCGACGAAGTTCTCCAGCTCCTCGATCGTGCGGAAGCTCAGGTTGAAGCCGTCGGTCGCCTTCGTCTCGAACCAGTGCTGGAGCGTGTCCGCGACCGTCTCCGGAGCGCCCACGAACTGACCCGGCTTGTACTCCGACGCGGCCTCGGCGACCTGGCGCAAGGTCAGTCCCTGCTCCCTGGCCCGGCGGACCAGGTCGGCACCGCCACGACGGCCCCGCTCGGTCAGGTGCGTCAGGTCGGGGAACGGCTCGTCCAGGTCGTGCTGCGTGAAGTCGTAGGCGCCGAAGGAGCGGCCAAGGAACCCCAGCTTCCGGTCGAAGTCGTTGTCCTCGTCGTAGATCTCGCGGTCGCGGTCGCGAGCGCGCTCGTCGGTGCCGCCCACCACGGGCCTGGCTCCCACGAAGATGACGACGTGGTCGGGATCGCGGCCGAGCGCGGCGGCGCGCTGCTTGATATCGGCGTGGTAGGCCTGTGCCTCGGTGCGGGAACCGCCGGGGGCGTAGATGCCTTCCGCGACGTGAGCAGCCAGGTTACGGCCGTCCTCGGAGACACCGGCCTGGAAGATCACCGGCTGTCCCTGCTTGGAGCGGGACAAGTTGAGCGGGCCGGCCACCCTGAAGTGCTCGCCCACGTGGTTGAGAGCATGCAGCTTGGCCGGATCGAGGAAGACACCGCGCTCCACGTCGGCCGGGAAGGCGTCGTCCTCGTAGGAGTCCCAGAGCCCTCGGGCGACCTCGACGAACTCCAGAGCGCGCCCGTACCGGGTGGCGTAGTCGAGGTGCTCATCCAGCCCGAAGTTCTTGGAAACCTCCGAGTCGAAGCTGGTGACGACGTTCCACCCGGCCCGGCCGTGGCTGATCTGGTCGAGCGAGGCGAGCCGGCGAGCCAGGTTGAACGGGGAGTTGTAGGTCGAACTCGCGGTGGCGACCAGACCGAGGTTGGTCGTGTGCGTCGCCACGGCCGAGAGCAAGGTCAGCGGCTCCAGCCGGTTCAGGTAGTGCGACGGGTAGGTGGGGTTGATGAACTGGCTGTCCACGACGATCAACGCGTCGAAGAGCGCGCTCTCGGCGATCGTCGCCTGCTTGATGT
>Ga0302325_10027868_pt1 | contig 11701 bp, 6 predicted proteins | sample Palsa_T0_2_FD_201948 | JGI IMG/M metagenome (GOLD analysis project Ga0302325, IMG submission 201948) | Peat permafrost microbial communities from Stordalen Mire near Abisko, Sweden - Palsa_T0_2 | ecosystem: Environmental > Terrestrial > Soil > Palsa > Peat permafrost | place: Sweden: Abisko... | reverse complement strand
CAACCTCGTCGGAGTGCCCGCCAGCGTGACAATTCCGGCGGGCTCGGCGGACGTAATCTTTGCCATCAGCACCAAGGCGTCCATCGGCCCCTATACTTGCTGGATCAAGTCGACCGATCCGGTTGGATCGCAGACTGCAACATTGTCTGTGCAGTAAATAGGTTGCACCTGACTGTAACCCCTTAGCAGTATCACTTACCCGACAACAACTTGCCTAGAGCTAAGAAACTAAACCCCGAAAACGTGGCCGAATTAAATTGGAATCTGTGACGAATTTGTCCGGATAGCGAAACCAAGCGGCTATGATATAGTGGGTCAACCAATGGTGATATCCGGGGCTTCGATTCGTCTCTTCATTGCCTTGTTAGTTATGAGCTTGTCTTTGACGCTGGCCTATTCACAGGCCGGCCAATACCAAGTGCTCTACAACTTCGGAGCCACCCCCTATGACCAGCCAGGCCCATCCTCAGGGACCACCATCGACTCCGCCGGCAACCTGTACGGCGAGTGTGGCGACTCTTGGGGTGGTTTTTGGGGCATGCTCTGGGAGCTGGACAAGTCCGGCAACTTTTATGACCTCCACGACTTTGGCGCGGGAACGGACGGAGTCTGGCCAAGCAATGACGTCGCCATCGACTCCGCCGGCAACCTGTATGGCACGTGTTTTTATGGTGGTGTGAATGGACATGGCATGCTATGGGAACTCGATACGGCCGGCAACTATCACGACATCCATGACTTTGGTGTGGGAACGGACGGATGGGGGCCTGACGGCGTCAATATCGATTCCGTCGGCAACCTGTACGGAGTGTGTAATGGGCAAATTGATTACCATGCCGGTGGTGCCGCCGGGTATGGCATGGTCTGGGAACTCGACAAGTCCGGCATCTATCATGACCTCCACGACTTTGGTGCCCCAACGGACGGATCCGACCGTGGCTATCCGGCACCCGGCGTCGCCATCGACTCCGCCGGCGACGTGTACGGCACCGCCTCGGGCGACTTTGACAATGTAGTTTGGGAGATCGACAAGTCCGGCAACTACCAGTACCTCCACACATTTGGTTCCGGAACGGACGGAACCTATCCCAATGGGGACATCACCATCGACTCCGCCGGCAACCTGTACGGCACATGCCCTTCTGGCGGGGCGAACACGACGTTTGGGATGGTCTGGGAGATCGACACGTCTGGTAACTACCATGACATCTTCGACTTTGGTCCACGAACGTCGGGATTCGACCCCGGGTGGGGCGTCACCATCGACTCCGCCGGCAACCTGTACGGCACCTGCGACAAAGGTGGCGGACATTCTGCAGGCGTCGTCTGGGAGCTCGATAAGTCCGGCAACTACTATGATCTCCACAACTTTGGCGCCGGAACAGACGGAAGCCCCCCCAACTATGGCGTCACGATCGACTCTGCCGGCAACTTGAGCGGCACGTGCAGCGTGGGTGGTTCAAACGAAGTCGGGATGGTTTGGGCAATCTTGTATCCGGAGCTTTCAAGTTTGACGTTTTCTCCGGCACCGGTCCTTCCCGGGGAGCCGTGCAGCGGTACGGTCACGCTGACCCTTCCGGCCCCGGCAGGGGGATGGCTGGTTAATCTGAGTTCGAACGATTCAAAAGTCGGCGTTCCCTCGTCCGTGACTGTGCCCCAAGGAAAAACGACCGCATCCTTCCCGGTGACCTTGCCGAAGGCGTCGTTGGGCGAGACCGCCCAAATTAGTGCAAAGGTCGCCGACGTCGCCATTAGCCAGAACCTCACCATACTGGCCCTGTACACAACCGCCGTCTCGGTTTCCCCATCCGTCATATCGGCAGGAAACACGGCGACCGGGACGGTCACCCTAAACGCGGTAACTCCTTCGGCCTTTACGGTGAACTTGGGCTCCCAGTATCCCTCCTACGTGGGCGTCCCGGCCACCGTGACGATTCCCGCGAACGCATCCTCCGCCACGTTCAAGATAACTACGAAAGCAGCAAGCGGCCAGGTGGCCTATGGGGCGTTGATTGCGGCATGGGACGCCGCTGCATCAAAGCAAACAACCATTACGGTCGTGACTGCACACGTGACCCTGCTTTCCCTGACCCCGCCGACCGTTGTCGGCGGAACCGGCGTGACGGGACACCTGTACCTCAACGTCCCAGCTCCGAGCGGTGGTTTGCTCGTGAACCTTTCATCGCAGTATCCCAACCTCGTCGGAGTGCCCGCCAGCGTGACAATTCCGGCGGGCTCATCGGACGTAACCTTTGCCATCAGCACCAAGGCGTCCAGCGGCCCCTATACTTGCTGGATCAAGTCGACCGATCCGGTTGGATCGCAAACCGTGACTTTGTCCGTGCAGTGAGCGGGCTGCGGGAGCTCCGATCCCGGTCGCCGTCGGGCGGCCGGGACGTCGTCCCTGGTCTTGATGCCGATTCGTGTTCGCTACCAGATTCTTCGGCCGCTCCTAATGACCATCGGGTGTTCCAGGTTCAACCGGGCGCCAGCCGTGGTTGCGAGGGCCTAGCTGTGAACTTACACAGACTCGCGGTTGGGGCCAGATCCTTCCTCGTACCTCGTCAGGATGACAATTCCTAGTAAAAAATGAAATTGGGGGTTGGGCCGTAATTGGAAGGTGAGCGTCCATTCACCTTCAACCGCCGCCCCGGCGTTACGGACTCTGGATGACGAGCCCGCGGCGGGTCGCCGGCTGGAATTCTTAAGGCTCTTCCTGATTTTTGGCTCACACCTGTCAGAATAATGCCGTCGCTCCAAAGTCGATGCGCCCGGTCGACGGGCCAATACGACGAGTTCCCTTGAGCGCAACTCCACCGTATGAATCCGTCGAAAGATTTGCAACAAAGCGTGATGGATTCCGAGCCAGATGGGGCAAACCAGGTCCCTGCCGAAAAGACCTCTTCGGGTCTTGACCCGAAGAACTCGTCGAGTGTGCACGAAGCAATTAAGCCGCCGTCACTTTCAAAGAGAGCCAGTTCCAATCTGGATCTTATTCGAGGCCTCGCGGCAGTGGTTGTACTTCTAGGTCATTGGCGGTACCTGTTCTTTCGCGACTTCGAATCTCTCCATCAGCGAGGGATCTTCCTCAAGGCATTCTACTTTTTAACCGGTCTAGGGCATCAGGCGGTTGTTGTTTTCTTTGTATTGAGCGGTTTTTTTGTCGGCGGGAGCGTAAACCGTTCATTCCGGTTGGGAAGGTGGTCTTGGCGTAAGTATCTACTAGACCGCCTGACTCGCTTGTATCTTGTGCTTGGTCCAGCACTTGTTTTAGGGTGTTTACTCGATCTACTGGGCAGCCGGCTTGGCGGGTCGAACTCTATTTATGGCGGAATTAGCGAGTTCTCAGCGTTGATTCCGACCAGCGTTTCGCCAGATCTGACGCCAACTGTCTTTGCCGGGAACCTGGCGTTCCTGCAAACAATTACAGTGCCCACCCTGGGAACCAATGGAGCGCTTTGGAGCCTGGCAAACGAATTTTGGTATTACATACTTTTCCCCCTACTTTGCTTAGTTCTGTACAAGCGAAGTAGCGCTTTGTTGCGCTGCGTGTCGGCAGCATTAATGGGGCTCGTCGTGTTCTTCATCGGCATGCGGATTGCAGCCTTCTTTCCGGTTTGGCTGATTGGCGCGCTGATTGCGGTTAAGCCTATTTCGAGCCGGTTGATTGGAGCACGCGGGCTCTCGTTCGTACTTCCGATAGCGTTTTTGGCGGCCTGCCTCTTCCTGCCAAAACCTACCGGACTGTGGACCTTGGCAGCTCACGACCTGTTATTAGGCGCCATCACGGGCCTCTTTGTCGCGAACCTTGCGTCGGCAGAAGAACAGGAAGTTCGACCGTTAATCCGGAAGCTCTCCCACGCCCTTTCTTCAACGAGCTATACGCTCTATCTCGTTCATCTGCCGTTCGCCGTTCTGCTTGCCTCGCTCGTCATCGGCACCGGTAAGCGGTGGGTTCCTTCGCCTTTATCGTTCGTCTGGGGTTTTCTAATTATCGGCCTGGTCGCAGCGTATGCCGGTGTTGTCTGGTGGCTATTTGAGAGAAATCTCAACAAGTTTCGGTCGGTTGTATACCCCTTGGCCGGCCAGTCCAAGTGAATCGTCTCGGGGCTACGGGGTGCCGAACTGGCTTCTGCCGGGACCGGTACCGGAATCCCCACCGAACTCAGGTGCTCCGAAAAACGGCTCACGAGCTAGCCGACCGAAAGGGCCGAGTTCAAGAGCGTCACGCTTTGTCGGTTGCAGGTGACGCTCAGGGAGCTACGGGGACACGACCGTCAATGTTGCGGTCTGCGATCCTACCGGATCTGTTGATTTGATCACGCATGCGTAAGTGCCGCTGGTCGGCATGGTGCTGATGGCAAAGGTTGCGCTCGTCAAGCCGGCCGGAATTGTCACACTCGCGGGCACTCCCACGAGGTTGGGATACTGCGACGCAAGGTTCACGAGTAAACCACCGCTTGGAGCCGGAACATTGAGAGTGAGATGTCCGGTCACTCCGGATCCGCCAGCAACGGTCGTCGGGTTCAAGGATAGTTGGATCACATGGGCGGATTGGACCGTGATGGTTGCTTGCTTTGATGCTGCGACGTCGGACGCGTTGATCCACGCCGCATAGGTCCCACCGTTAGCGGCAGCCTTTGTTGTGATCTGGAAGGTGGCGGAAGACGCGTTCGCGGGGATCGTCAGGGTGGACGGGATTCCCACAAGCGCGGGATACTGCGAGGCCAACTTCACCGTAAAACCTGAAGGAGTTGCCGTGTTAAGCGTTACCGTCCCGGTCGAGGTGCTTCCCGCGTATACGAGGGATGGCGATAGGGAGATTCCGCTCGTATAGAGCGCCATTACGTTGAGGTTCTGGGTGAGGGTGACGTCGGCGTCCGATGCGCTGATCTGAGCGGTTTCGCCCAAAGACGCGCTCGGCACAGTCACCGGGAACGAAGCGGAAGAATTACCTGCCGGCACCGTCACCGAAGGTGGAACGCCGACTTTTGAATCGTTCGAGCTCAAGTGAACCACCCATCCTCCCGCCGGGGCCGGAAGGTTCAACGAGAGCGTGCCGTCGCAGGGCTCTCCGGGAAACACCGACGCTGGAGAAAGCGCTAGACTGTCGAGTCCAGGATACAGGACGATGGTGGACGTCTGGGTCACGCCGGCCTTACTGGCCGTTACGTGAACCGTAGTCATGCTGGTAACAGGACCGCACTTCAAAGCGAACGATGCTTCGGTCGCGCCGACCGGGACCATGACCGAGGTTGGCGAGATCGCGGAGTTGTCCGACGTGATTTGGACGGTTCGAAAATTCGGTAGCGTGCCGGCGGTGGCAAGTGACACGGAGCCAGACACGGTTGAGCCACCCAATGCGCTCTGAGGAATGGATAAACCGGAGAGGGTCGGACCTGTGACGGCTATGTCCCATACCGCCCCCCCGCCGTTTGTCCCGCCATTGTAGCAAGTTCCAAACACGTCGCCGGCCGCGTCAAGGGTGACGCCAACCTGTGGGTAGTATCCGTCCTTTCCCGCTCCAAAGTCGTGCAGGTCGTGGTAGATGGCGGACTTGTCGATTTCCCAGACCATCCCGCCGTCCTCGGCGCCGCCATCGTAGCATGTGCCGTACAGATCGCCGGCGGAGGCGATGGTGACGTTTCCCTCGGGGTACATCCCGTCTGTTCCCGTGCCAAAGTCGTGCAGGTCGTGGTAGTTGCTGGACTGGTCGATCTGCCAGAGCATCCCATGTTTCGCCGAGCCCCCTGAGGCACACGTGCCATACATGTTGCCTGACGAGTCGATCGTGACGCCGCCCAGTGGGCCAGTCCCGTCCGTTCCTACGCCAAAGTCGTGGACGTCCCGGTAGTTGCCGGACTGCTCGATCACCCAAACCATTCCGGCGTTGTTAGAACCGCCGCCGAGGCATGTGCCGTACAGGTCGCCGGTAGAGTCGATGGTGACCCCGGCAGCCGGATAAGATCCGTCGGTCCCCGTGCCGAAGTTGTGGAGATTGTGGTAGATGCCAGAACTGTCGATCTCCCAAACCATGCCGTCGCCGTGTGTCCCGCCATAGAAGGTCGTACCGTAAAGGCTGCCGGCAGAGTCGATCGAGACGCCGGTCGGGGAGGATCCGTCCGTACCAGCTCCAAAGTCGTGGAGGTCGTCGTAGTTGTCGGACTTGTTGATCTCCCAAACCATGCCACGTTGGTCTGCCCCGCCCTCCGAGCACGTGCCGTAGAGGTTGCCGGCGGCGTCGATCGTGACGCTGTCTTGGGGCGCCCTTCCGTCCATGCCGTGGCCAAAGTCGTGGAGGTCGTGGTAGTTGCCGGACTTGTCGATCTCCCAGACCATGCCACCACCGCCAGCGCCAGTTGCCGAGCACGTGCCGTATATGTTGCCGCCGGAGTCGATGGTGACCCCTCCAAGTGGATCGGTACCATCACTTCGTGTGGCGCCGAAGTTCCCAAGCACTTGATACTCGACCGTTTGCGAGCGAGCCAGAGACATTGAAAAGCCCACGATGATAAAGGCAGTGACGAGACGAATCGAAGCTGAGAGTAGACGCATTCTTCCTCGAATGAACAGCACCCAGGATTGTACAGCCTGAAAACGCTCAAGTAGTAACAAAGTGCGCGGGTCTGACTCACTTCTTACGGCAAGCGAGGACCCCATCCCGCGACCGGCATCATGCGGGGGGGTCTTAGAACCGGGGCCACTAGCAACTCAGTGATTTAGGCTGCGTCCCAGAAGTTACGAACTTGCTAAAACAGAGGAACCAAGATAGTGGGAGTGATCCGAGGGGCGGTTTGGGGCTAGTACGGCCGAATCGGGGCGGTTAATAGCCTACCTTCCCATACCGATGGCGGTCCGTTGCGCTGAACGACCTCCCCGCGCTCAGAACCGTGACGCCTCAAGATCCCGTTAGACGGTACCGGTCGAGCTTGCCTTGAGGACATCGTGTTCAGCGATCCGGCTCCCCAACTTGATCATCGGCAGCTCAAGCGCGTGGTAGCCCAAAACGGACAGGCCGGCCGTGATGAGCAACGCAAGAAGAATGCCGATCGGCAGCGGCAAGTGCGGCGTGACCGCCAAAGTTGCCCGTATACACGGATCATGAAACAGGTAAATCCCATAGGAATACTTGGCCACCGTTTTTGCAAAGTTGCGCAGACCGGCATAGCTTGCCGGGATGTCCTGGGTTCTGGGAATCAAGAGCCCTAGGGCCAAGCAAACGGGAGCGCCCAGGATGCCCTGCCCCCCGAACCTTGAGTGGGCGGCCATGTAAACGACTAACAAAGCGAATGTGGCCGCGAACAGCGTCCACCAAGGTAAGCGGCGATCCACTTGGCGAACCAGGTACCCGTAGCAAATCACTCCAGGAATAAAGCAGGGGGGGAACTGAAGGGCAGACGACAAATGGAGCCGGGTAGAAGAAACCGCTAGAAGGAAGAGACCAAGCCAAATGGCAAAAAGAGGACCCTGCTTTCCTCTCTTCGCCAGCACAAAGAGGAATGGTAGAAAGAGATACATCTGTACCTCAAGAGGCAAGCTCCACAGGGTGTCGATGACCTGCGGGGTTCCGGTGATGTCCTGTACCAGGGCAAGACTTGAGAATAGCCGCCAATGAGAAATATGGGTCAGCGCACCGGTAAGGCCGAGCGGGACAAGCACGAAGGCGACCGTCAAGACCGCGACGATACTGAGGGGATAGATTCGAAAGACTCGCCTAATCTGAAACGATACGTAGCGCTGAAGAAAACTTGCTTTCACCGTGGCCTCGTGCCGGTCGATTGACATCATGAGGACTAAGCAAGTGTGAACAAAAAAGATAAGAACGCCGAATATCCCGAGAGATTGCAGGTCGAAGAGTGCGTTTCCGCCAGACCAGAAGAACCCAATGACGTGGCGCATCACGACGAGCAACACGGCTACCGTGCGCAACAAGTCGAGATTCCCCAATTGGCGGTCTTGTTTGCTGACGTTAAGCATCTAAAATCTCTCCCCCTAGGGCCCTGCAGTTATGCATTGATTGGGCGGTGGCGTAGCGATTCCCCCATAAAGTTACTTCATCGCCGGTTAGATTGACACTTGGAAACTGGCAACTGCGCCAATGCCTCGGCCCTTCTAGGGTGGCTCTTACATTTACCACCGAGGTGCGGTCCCGCCCTTAGCACGTTCAATAATAAAGCAAGGCGCCTGTCCACCGAACCATAAACAACTGTGCTCTTGCATCTGAGAAACTGCCCGCCGCTCCGCGTTAGACCGGACCTCGAACCTGGCTATCACCTGCTCGCACCTCCGCGGAGCGGATATCCTGGCGCCGACCGAGAAGCCACGTCGAGAGCAGCCGTTGGAATGGCCGCTCAAGGAAATTCACCACGAGGTGAGCCAGCAAAATTGTGAACAGGCAGCAAAGCGACATCGCCAAATACTTAGAATGAAGAAGCGATGAAAGTCTCTTGATCACTGGATTGAAGAGAGGATGGAACAGGTACATCGGATAACTTGCGGCTCCCAATGCGAGCTCAAGACGGAGCACCCGCGGAGTCGGCGGTCGTGAGAACTTGCGTGAGTAAACCAACCACGCAAAGAACAACCAAAACAGAACTACGATCGAGGCCGGAACGATAGCCACGGGTGGGAGTGGGATCCACGGAGCTCTCCAATCCAGCATGTAGCCCGGCAAATCGCAGGAGTTTCTTACGCTAGTGGTAAAGCAGAGAATGAGCATGAAGACACCCGAAATACCGAAAGCTGCCCGGTCGTAGAGGACCGACAACAAGTAGCCTCCTGCAAAGTACGGGGCAACTTCATACATCGTGGTGCATCGAAGCGCGTGTTCGAAGCTCGTTACTGTCCCAGGACGGAAAGATTCAAAGAAGGAGAATATGATCCAAGAGAACATAAACCATCTCTGTCCGTTAGGTATCTGAGACACAATTCCCAGGAGCAGGTAGAAGTAAATTTCGTAGGGAAGGGTCCAAATCGGCTGTATAACGTAGTTGTCGCAGTGAAGGAATCGAGCGAGCGGCGTGAGGCTTATTCCTGTTAAATTTCCGACGATATCCAGAGGGGTAACGGACCGCTCGCCGTACCCGTGAAGCACAAGTTTGACGGCTCCCAAGAGCAGCACCGCAAAGAACAAAGACGGATAGAGTCTTATGAAGCGCTTTTTTAAGAAGGTTGAAAGCGATGGGCCTTTGACTGATCGACTGATGACGAACCCACTGATCAAGAAGAAAAACTGAACTCCAAGGTATCCATAGTTAAGGAAGCCGCGCCGAGGCTCCGGATCCTGGAGGTTGTAGTGATACATGGCGACGAGGGCTGCTGCGGCAAACCGGCCATAATCCAAGTAAGGGACCCGTGCTATGGGCTTACTCGGTGCTTCGACGGGAGGAGCCTCGGTCATGATCCCAGGATGTTACCTTCTGGTGTGGCTGACGAGGGCTGAAAACTTCGTTGGCAGTCATATCCCTCCTCCTTGACCACATGAATCCTCGCGTTCGCGCCGCGCATACAAGTTTGAAAGAGGACCCCCACCGGCTTGAATGGGTCCCCGCTCCGAAACCGGGAGCGATTAGCCGGCTCGAACTTTACGGTTCCGGTTCACTTGAGCTATCGCTTCTACCGGCAGGTCCGATGAAGTGGCTCTTTTTCTCCACATCGCCCGTGGCATCTAGTAGGCGGTACAGACTGTACTCCGCTCTAACTCGGTTAACCAAGCCTACTACGCCGACGTGTCCACATTCTTGAACAAGTGCACGTCGCCATTTGAAGAACCTTTGTCGGTTACCTCAGAAAAACCGATAGACTTGATCGTCTCGACCAATTGCAGCGCATCCGGATGTTTGTGGATCTCGATAATGAAGAACTTGGCTCGTTTAAGCTGTTTACACGTTTCGGATGGAAGGACTTCATATTCAGCTCCCTCGATATCCATCTTGCAAACATCGATGGGTTCCGTCGCATCATTTCCGAAATAAGTCGTGATGATGTCGTCGACCGTGATAAGCGGTACGACTACGCTTTTTTCCTCTGGACTCAACACCTGAGAATAGATTGATTCGCCAGTGCCACCCGCGTTATCGGCGAGAGTGACGCTTCCATTTTTCGCTGCCACCGCCGCATTCACGGCCAAGCAACTGCCCCGGCCATTATAACTAAGGTTGAATTGAAGGCGCGTGTGGGTGTTGGGATTCATCTCCACGGAAACACTCTTTGCGATTCGAAAGCCACCAGCCATCAAGGCAAGTGGAAAACCACCACCGTTAGCTCCCAGATCCAGGACTGTCAGCGGATGATCTGTGGGCAATAATGAAAAGTATCTTGAATACATGTCCGTGGCCAGGCACATCCTGGCGCCGGCGGCGTCTCCCCCCGCGAAATCCACGAGAAAGGTTACGCCGTCTTTGCGGTAGACCACCAACTGCTCCTTTCGGAAAAGCAACCGCTGCAAGAGAGCGCTGGGCCAGTTATCGAATACCAGATTGTTTCCCAAGGCCGAGAACTTGTTCAAAATGCTCATAGATATTCCGTGGAAGCTCTCCGGTGTGCGTTCCGCCCGGGAGAGCCGGGCTCGATGAAGCCGGCCTCGATGCCGTTTCGATTGGATGCGTGCGGTGGAGCAGGGTTCCTGTCCGTTGTCGAGGCGGAAATTCTTGGGTATGCCATGGACAAAGAACAGCCAGACCAGCTTCCGAACACGGTCGCAGTCCCTCATCGAGAGCCTGACTATCCAGAAACGGGCACTACAGGGTTGCGTCGCGAAGCATACCCACTGCGTGGGTTTGTCCGCGTTCTTCTTGCTACTTGCTTGCGATTTCGCGCGAGCGGTTCGGCCAAAGGCGGCAGCTTCAGTCGTATTCGCTTCCACTTATGGGCTCGCTGGCAGATTCCCCGTTGCTCGCCGTCGTCGGCAGCCCGCAATGCTCTCGCGATTCATGGACGCGGCTGCTATGAGCGATTCTTCTAAACAGTTAACGCGTAAGGCAGCTCGTTAGCCCTTGGGACCGGCGGAGCATTTGTTTTTGAGCCAGGGCGAGGCACGGTAGACTGTCGCCCCATGGGCGCTCCCTCATCTTCGTCGGCAGAGAACCGCTCTCCCACGCCGCAGAAGCCGGGTTCTATCCGATCGTTAACCGGCTTGAGGTTCTTTGCAGCGCTGTGGGTCGTTGCTTTTCACACGTTGGCTTTCAACAACGGGTACTTGCAAGACATTCGAGGCGCCGGTTTTCTGGGGGTTCCGGTCTTTTTCGTTCTCTCAGGTTTTGTGCTCACCTATAGCTATGTCGAATCGATCGATCGCTTGAAAGTGTCGACCTTCCTTCAAGCAAGGTGGGCCCGGATCTATCCTGCCTTGGTAGTCGCGGTCGTATACACGTTTGTTCTGGAGCGAACCGAAACCAGGATGAGCCCGATTGCGTCGGTTGGCAACGCAGGGGCCAACCTGTTGCTCCTTAGCGCCTGGTTTCCTGTTGTGGGACTGGATTCTCCGCTCTGGTCCGTTTCAGATGAAGCATTCTTCTATGGCCTATTCAAGCACGTTGCGATCAAGATACGAACGGTAGTGGTGAACAAGGATAGGGAGACGGCTCTCCTGTTACTCGCTCTGTCCATACTGGTGCCGCTTCTCCCCTTGCTTCTACTTGGGACTCACTACGCAAGCGCATTTGGCCATGTCGCGACAACTCTTCCCATTCTGAGGCTTCCC
>Ga0302325_10027864_pt1 | contig 11702 bp, 9 predicted proteins | sample Palsa_T0_2_FD_201948 | JGI IMG/M metagenome (GOLD analysis project Ga0302325, IMG submission 201948) | Peat permafrost microbial communities from Stordalen Mire near Abisko, Sweden - Palsa_T0_2 | ecosystem: Environmental > Terrestrial > Soil > Palsa > Peat permafrost | place: Sweden: Abisko... | reverse complement strand
AAGATGCTCAAATCACAGCCTCTCGAGGCGTGGCGAGAAGTTCGCCATCCAAGTCCCTTGGCAATTTCAAGCCGACAAAACCTCTTCGCGAACGAAGAGAAGCCTAATCAATGCGGGAAGATCTTGCGAACCAAAGTGAACTCGAACCGCGTCCTGCACCACGGCCCGAAGATCCTGCCAGTCGTCACCCTGAGTGTGAATCCGGTGACCGAGCGCGGAAGCTTCGTACCCGCCATCGGGCGACTCCACAACCTCGAAAACAATCTGGGACAAGTTTCCTAACTGGAGCGGGCGACGAGATTCGAACCCGCGACCCTTACCTTGGCAAGGTAATGCTCTACCACTGAGCTACGCCCGCTTTCCGAAGGTCAGTATATCCGGCAGGGCGATGGCCGCGCAACGGCCCAGCGGCGGCCTGGGCCCGGGTCCGCCATAATCTTGACGATGGAGAAGCCCTCTTCGCAGGCAGCCGCGCTCGGCGATATCGTCCAACAAGCTGGCAAAGTCGCCATTGCAAGCCGGGCTCATATGGTGAGGGAGCTGAAGAAGGACGGGAGCATCGTCACCAACGCGGACCGCGATGCCGAGCTGTTCATACGATCGGAACTCCAGCGCTTCATTCCAGGTTCGACTGTCTGGGGCGAAGAGTTTGGCCATGACGGAGACTCCCCGGACGGGCTGTGGCTCGTCGACCCAATCGACGGCACCTCCAATTTCAGCTTCGGCAGTCCCCTGTGGGGGGTCAGCGTCGCGCTCCTCAAGGACGGAGTCATCCAGCTTGGCGCAATCTGCCTGCCGGACTTAGGAGAGCTCTACGTTGCTGAAAATGAGAAGGGAGCCTTCAGGAACGGGTCCGCTATGTCGCCGATTCCCTCGGGAGCTGTACGAAACGAGGAACTCGTCTCGTACGGCGACTCGGTCCTCAAGCATCATCCAGATATCGGGATCCCAGGACGGCAGCGTTTATCCGGCGCGTTTGTGATCGACGGAACCTTCACTGCAATGCAGCGAACTCGCGGTCTGGTCGGCTTTCGCGAAAGGCTTTACGACGTTGCGGTATGCATTCTGCTCGGCGCAGAGCTGGGGGCAGACGTTCGCTATGCAGACGGTGCGACGTTTGACGTGCAGGCCCTAAGTCAGCCCGTACAGATCGACAAGCCCTGGCTCATTTTCCCTAGGGACTCCGGGTATTTCTATCCGAAGCCCAAAGACTAATCGCAGTCGGCGAACAACTCTAGCAAGGCCTCTCTTCTCGTGTTGTCCTTGAGCTTCGAGAGCGACTTTTGCTCGATTTGCCGAATCCGCTCGCGAGTCACTTGGAACGCCTTGGCTACCTCTTCGAGCGTATGCGGTTGGCCGTCGGTAAAGCCGTAGCGCAGCGAAATGACGTCCCTTTCGCGGTCGTCGAGGGTTGCCAGAACCTCCTCCACCTTTTTCCGGATAACGGCTCGAACCGCCGCATCGGCCGGGTTCTCGCGCGTCCGATCCACGACGAACTCGCACAGGGCGGCGTCCTCGTTCTCGCCCACCGGCGTATCCAGGGAAAGCGGCTCGAAGACGGCGCGTTGGAAATCCTGGACGCGATCAATCGCGATGTTCAGCTTTGAGCTGATCTCCTGGCCGGTCGGCTCCCGGCCCAGGGCCTGTTGGAGCAAGTTGATGTTTTTTAGCATCCGGTTCACGCCCTCGAGGGTATGGACCGGGACTCGAATGGTTCGGCCGTTGTCGCTGATGGAACGTGAAATGGCCTGGCGAATCCACCAAGTGGCGTAGGTGCTGAACCGGAAGCCCTTTTCCGGGTCGAACTTCTCCACCGCTCGAATGAGCCCCAAATTGCCGTCCTGCACAAGGTCCTGCATGGAGAGACCGCGGCCGACGAACCGCTTGGCAATACTCACCACCAGACGGAGGTTTGCCTCGATCAGCATCTGCTTGCAGGGAGTGCAGCCCTTTCGATAATGCCGGGCAAGCCGAAGCTCCTGGTCGGCGGTGAGGAGCGGGATCCTCCCGATCTGTTGGAGCCACATTCGCATCGAGTCATCGAGCGAGTTCTCGAGAGTTGGTTCTCCGTCGATGATCTCAAGATCGGACGTTGCCCACCTCGGCTTGGGAAGCCTCGGATGATCTGGGCGCGAATTGGAAAGGGCAAGGGCAGGGCAGCACGGGACGGGGATCAGGTCCACACCGACCGTCTGCGCCAAGCCGCGATCTGTTGGACGCGTTTCGGCAATCATAAGCTTCCTCGCCGGTATTTTCGTGCTCAGCGTATCCAGTGACACGCTCAGAGACGACCTCTTTCGATATCTCTACCACGTCGTAAGAGTTGAACCAGCCGAGGTTTAAGATTATCCGTTGAATCATCGAATTCCTTCCCAGGTTTTTGTTTTTATGCGAACGGGTCCGCATCTTCGTCTTCATCGGGCTCTGCCGGCATTTTGAGCCTACGAATCCTATTTAAAATCTCTTGTCGCTGCTCCGGAGTGCTGGTTCCTTCCTTGAGCCGCACGAGTTCGCGTTTCTCTGCCGCAACCTTCAGGCTCTGTATCACGTCGACGACCCTCTCCTCTTTCACATTCGAGGCCCTGAAGTCTCGAAGCAAATCCAGCATGAGTTGCCGCATCGGTTCCGGCTCAAGTCGATGTATCCAATCCCCCACCGGACCCTGGGGCGGGGTGGTGGGGAAAGATTGTGCGATCGCCGAGGCCAAGCGCTCTCCGGTGCCGGTTTCGAAGATGTATGGATACTGAACAACCGTCACCCAGGCAATCCTTTGGAACGGGGCATGCTCCATCGCCGCAAAGGTGACGATTTCCGCCGAGCTTAAGGGCTCTTGCAGCGGCATGTACTCCGGCTGCGCCTTCACGGGCCGCGCAGGTTCCTTGGAGTCAGGCGCTCGCCGCGCCCCGGCACGGGCGACCATTGTCCTCAGGCGTGCCTGAGCTGCCCCGACGTCCTTCAGCCCGGGATACATTCCGGCGAGCTTTAACAGGTGAACCTCAAGTTCCATGTCCTGCTTGGCCCTGGCCAAGATTCCAACTGCCAAAGTCCAGAACTCCTCGTCCGTCGTGGATCGCTCCTTGAGCAACGCGTTTAGCCGAAACTCGACCGGCGAGCTGGTCGAACTGATGCTCTCAAGTACCGCTTCCGGCCCCGATTCGCGCAAGAGCACATCCGGGTCCTTTCCGTGCGGGATTAGCGCCACACCCACCCTGAGGCCCTCCGCCTCAAGGATGTCGATCGCTCGGTCGGCCGCCTTCTGTCCGGCCGAATCGGCGTCAAACAGGATCGTGACCTGCTTTGTCCACCGCTTCAGCAGTTTCGCGTGATCTTCGCCAAGCGCGGTGCCTAGAGCGGCAACCGCCTGAGTCGCTCCGCTTCGGTGACAGGCGATGACATCCATATAGCCTTCCACCAAGACCGCCGGACGGCCCGACGAAAGGGTTTCCCGCGCCCGGTTGAGCCCATAAAGGACGCGGCTCTTGTGATAGAGCGGAGTATCGGAGCTGTTGATGTACTTGGGCTGTCCGGAACCGATAATCCGGCCCCCAAACGCGACCAGGTCGCCGCGCTCGTCCCGAATGGGAAACATGAGACGCCCGCGGAAGCGGTCGTAATATCCGCCTCCCGCGTCCTGATCGACCAGAAAGAGGCTCTTGGCGTCGGCGAGCGGGACCCCTTCCTTCTTCAGAAAGCTGCTCATTGCGCCGTTCACCTCTGGCGCGTATCCGATTTCCCAGGTCGAAAGGACCGACTCGTCCAGACTTCGTTCATCGCAATACTGCTTCGCCGAAGGGCTTGAAGTTAGCTGCTGCCGAAAAAAGCGGAGCGCCGCGTTCATGATGAGCCGGTGCTGCTCTTTAACCGACTTGGGAACCTGGCCCTTTCGAGCCTTGAGTTCGACCCCCGCTCGGCTGGCCAAATCTTGAAGAGCCTCGGCAAAGTCCACGTTCTCGGTCTTCATGACCCACGTGAAAATGTCGCCGGCCTCATTGCAGGACCAGCACCGATAGCGACCGGTTGCAGGATCGACCGAAAAGGAGGGGTTCTTATCTTGATGAAACGGGCAAAGGCCAGAAAAGCCTTTGCCCGTTTTTTTCAGCGCGACACGCTGACTCACCAAATCGACAATATTGATCCGAGCCCGAATTTCATCACGCTCGTCGCCCAATACCGTCGACTGACCTAGCCCTTGCCGGCCGAGACAACGATTCCGGTCACCGTATGCGGCTGCTTCTCGCCCAACCGAGTGAGCTTAAAGGCCACCTTGTCCTTGATCAAGTACTTGACCATGATGTTGTCGCCCGCAATCTCGTAGCCGTCCGGATTCGAGTAATCCTTGACGATCTGAGCGAACGTGCTGCCGAACCCGACTCCGCGCTTGGTGCGAACCTTTCCGCTGGAAAGCCCGATCGCTTCGATCTGAAGAACTCGCCCGTTCTTGTCGACGACGAACGCGTACTGATTGTTGTTTCGCTTGTAGATCCAGCGGGTGTAGGTCACCGCTTCCGCCGCGCCTCCGCCGACGCCGGGAGTGCGACCAGCGCCGGGACCTCCACCCGGCATGCCGGGAATCCCGCCCATCGGGCTCCGACCACCGCCGCCGTAGCCTGGACCGCCCATCGGCCCCCCGGGCCCGCCCGGTCCGCCAGGCCCCATTCCGGGAGCCATTCCAGGCCGCCCAAGTTTTCCGTTACCCATTCCCATAGGGGCTTGATTGAAGGCCTCATCTCCGAAATCGAAGGGGCTAGAGCCGATCGGGAAGCTTTCGTCGCCAGACGCCGTCGACGGACCCAGTGGGCCAGGTGCGCCACCAGGGCCACCCGCGCCGGGGAAGCCGCCGGGGCCGCCGGGGCCCATGCCACCGCGTCGACCGGGGCCGCCAAAGCCCGCTCCGCCGTTGAAGCCGGAGTTACCTTGCTGTCCGCCTCCAAACGTGAGCGGCTGAATCTCGTCAGGGTTCCCGTAGAGGGTAATCACTTTCAGAGACGAATCATAGAGCCGGACGCCCACCAATTCACTCTCGGCGCCGCTCCAGGAAGTGTGCGCCGCAGCATGGGCTGTCTTCACGTGGCGAGCCGCATGGTGGTGATGTCTCGGACTTGCCTGAGCAGGCGCGACGATTCCGACCGCGGCTGCGATCAATCCAATGCCAATCCATCTGGTTCTCAAAACTTTCTTGCTCCTCCAAACGTTCCTACTGGAACGCGGTATGTCTTTTTGACGTTGCCAGTCTCTTCAAAGTCACACGGTGCGGACAAGGTTCCGGGGGCTACCGTAAAATCTATTCAGGTATACACAACCGACTCGTTAGAGGAGAACAATCAGCAGCATGGCAGCAGAATTGGCCGTTACCGGCAGTGAATTTGATGAACAGGTTTTGAAGTCCGAGGTGCCGGTGCTCGTAGATTTCTGGGCGCCTTGGTGCGGCCCGTGCAAGGCAATCGGTCCCTCGATCGAGGAGTTGGCCACAGACTACGCCGGCAAGGCGAAGGTCTTCAAGGTCGACGTGGACGTAGACAACGAACTTGCCGTTCAGTACGGAGTGATGAGCATCCCGGCGCTGCTTGTGTTCAAGGGAGGCAAGGTCGTCGATAAGATGGTCGGCGCCGCTCCCAAGCCGGTGATCGCCGCCCTTATCGACCGGGCGCTCTAGTCTGGCCGGTCCCGGGCATTGTTGCTACTCAAGGCGTGCGGCAAGGTTTAATTCCCTTTAGTGTCCGCACGCCCCGCGAGCCCTGCACCCGCCCCCGAGTCGGCTCGCTCAAGCCAGGTTGGGAAATTTGGCACGATCATGGTCGCGTGCCTGTTCCTGAGTCGAGTGCTCGGAATGGTTCGCGACACGGTCGTGGCATCGAAATTTGGCATCTCGCTCGATAACGACTCGTACCGGCTAGCAACCCAGATACCAGACCTGATCTTCATGTTGATCGCGGGCGGCGGGCTCAGTTCCGCGTTCATTCCCGTCTTCAGCGATCTTTGGGTGACGAACCGCCGAAACGACGCGTGGAAGGTGTTCAGTGTCGTTGTCACCCTGTGCTCGATCATCGCAGTTGTTCTGATAACGGGCGCGTGGATTTTCGCGACTCCCATCGTCACCTACTTCGCAGAGGGTAAGGACCCGCGTGTCATAGCACCGGCGGTAGAGATGAGCCGCATTTTGCTTCCGGCGCAGTTCGCGTTCCTCATCGGCTCCCTGCTCCTGGCCACCCTCTACGCTCGGAAGAGCTTCTTGGCGCCGGGGCTTGCCCCCAACATCTATAACGTCGGCTTGATCCTGGGCGCCCTCTTCCTGCCGGCGGTGCTCCATAACGGAATCATCAGCGTTGCGTGGGGGGCACTCGCGGGCGCCGTGATTGGAAATATGGTCTTGCCTATAGGCAGTATGGCGGCCCTCGGTAGCCGGTTCAAGCCCAGCCTCGACTTTCGCCAACCAGGTGTCGACAAGTTCTTCAAGCTCGTCCTCCCGGTGATCTTTGGCTTCTCCCTGCCGAGCATGGTGAACCTGATCACGCAGAAGTTCACCTCACTTTACGGACATCCGGGCCTGAACGCGGTTCTTGCGACCTCGAACAATCTGATGCAAGCCCCCCTGGGAATCTTTGGCCAGGCGCTGGCACTTGCAGCATTCCCGGTCTTGGCGGAATTTGTAGCCACCAAGCGGATGGACTTGTACCGCTCTCAGATTAGCAAGACGCTTCGCACGGTCCTGTATCTAGGCATACCGTCGGGCGCGCTCATGCTGGCCTTCGCCCCCCAAATCATCGACGTCCTGTATGGATACGGTAAAGCGAGGAACAATCCAGAAAACCTGAACGCGATGACCGACTGCCTGCGCATCTATTCGGTGGCAATTTTCGTTTGGTGCATGCAGCCGGTCCTGATGCGCGGCTTTTTCTCACTCCACAAAACCCTCAAGCCGCTCGCCATCAGCACAGGTATGACCGGGGTATTCATCGCGCTGTGCTACTTCGCACACCGGAGCTCGCCGGACTTCCGGATGCTGCCAGTGGCGACCGACGTGGCCGCGACTCTGCTGGCCATAACGTTGTACTTTGCCCTGGAGGCCGACGTTGGCAAGCTAGACCGGGGCGGCATCATCGCGACGATCCTGTTGGCCGGCGGCGCTGGCGCCGTGGTCGCTGCCCTTGGCTACGGCATGACGCTGATCCCGCACGGACAAAGCAAGATCCTCATGATCTTGAGCCTGCTGTTCGAGGTATGCGTTTGTAGTTGGGTCTATTACTATCTCACGAAGCTGATGCGGCTTCCGGAGACCGAGTATGTGGGCCGGTCGATGGAAAAGTTTTCCCGTAAGATCCGGCGCTAAATCGCCTCGAGCAGAACTGCCGTCGCCTCGCCACCACCGATGCATGGGGAGGCAACGGCGTACCGCCCGCCTCGCCGCTTTAACTCGTGAAGTGCGGTCAGCATAAGCCGAGCTCCGGTCATGCCGATCGGGTGGCCGAGAGCAACCGCTCCGCCGTTCACGTTCAACTTGGCCTCGTCGATGCCGACCTGCCGGGCAACCGTGATCGCCACCACCGCGAAAGCCTCGTTCACCTCGAAGAGATCGATCTCAGGGGTAGTCAGACCAGACTTTCGGAGCAGTTCTTGGATAGCGAAGCCAGGCGCGGTGGTAAACCAGGATGGATCCTGAGCGTAGGTTGAGTAGGCAACGAGCCGCCCGATAGGCTTGAGCCCCATTTCGGATGCATGCTCGTGGGTCGTCATGACCAACCCGCAAGCGCCGTCATCGATTGAGCTGGCGTTCCCGGCCGTCGTAACACCGTCCTTGCCAAATGCCGGCTTGAGGCTAGAGAGCTTCGCCGGGTTGCCTTTGCCCGGTTCCTCATCCTCGAAGACCACAACCGGCTCTCCTCGACGCTGAGGTACAGGCACTGCGACGATCTCCTCGGTGAGCCGCCCGGCCCTCTGGGCGTCAAGTGCGCGCTCGTAGCTGCGGGCAGAAAACGCGTCCAGCTCTTCGCGAGAAATCCCCTTCGCGGCTGCGGTGGTATCCCCACAAGAACCCATATGGCAGTCGCCGTACGGGTCCCAGAGCCCGTCCTTGATCATGAGATCGACGAGTTTTCCGTCGCCCATCCGGTACCCCGTCCGTGCCTTATCGAGCGCATAGGGCGCGTTGCTCATACTCTCCATGCCGCCCGCCACCACCACTTTTGAATCGCCAAGCCTGAGGCTCTGGGATGCGAGCATGGCCGCCTTCATGGCGGAGCCGCAGACCTTGTTGACCGTCATACAGGGGACCGAATTTGGGATTCCCGCCCCAAGAGAAGCCTGCCTTGCCGGGGCTTGCCCCACCCCGCCGGTCAGAACACAGCCCATGATCACCTCATCGACCTGGGCCGGGTCGATCCCGCTTCGTTCAAGGGCGGCTTTGATCGCGATACTGCCGAGTTGGGGCGCGGAGAGAGCGGAGAGACCGCCGAGATAGGCGCCGATCGGCGTACGCGCACCTCCGAGAATTACAACGTCGGAACTCCCCATGGATGCTGATGAGCGTACCTATCCGCGGCCGGTTCGGAAAACAAATCTCGAACTCGGAGAGTCTTAAACCTACGGGAACGCCGCAGGGCATGGAGGGAGGCCCATTTGCCTAGGCACATTGCTCCCCTTAGGTGGGGTTGGGTCCGATGAGATGTGACTTGCCAGGACCAGTTAGCGCTGCTTGAACGACTAACACTGTGTTGGGGTTGAAATTCTGCTTCAATAACCGCGAAAAAGCAACAGCAGGGTGCAAGAAACCTTAAATCTCAAGAACAATGGTTCGGTTTTTGGTCCCGGTTACTGATAATTTCCGGGGGTGCTTCCGTCGAAGACCTGCACGTATGAAAGTTGCTTTTGTTGCCGTTGAAATGAGTCCCATCGCCAAGGTCGGGGGTCTGGCCGATGTGGTTGGATCTCTCCCCCAGGCGCTGATGGCGCTCGGACACGACGTGCGCGTCTTTTTGCCCCACTACCGGATGATCGACGATCTGGCTAGCGAGAAGCCGGTCCCGGTCGGCGACACCTTCACCACCGAGATCAACCCGTCTTGGAAGAAGACGACGGAACTTTGGCAGACGACCGTTAATGGGGTGCCGGTTATCCTCGTCGGAACCGACCAGTGGTTCGACAAGTCGGTCTCCAGCGAGACCCTCTACCAGCCCGGCGGAGACCATCACCTCTTTTTCTCTTCGGCCGTCCTCCAGAGTTTTGAGAATCTGGATTGGGAGCCGGACGTGATTCATTGCCATGATTGGCACACCGGCTTTGTTCCGGTTCTCATGCGGGAGAAGTGGGCGAACCGGTTCAGCGATGTGGGATGCGTCTTTACCATCCACAATTTTGCCTACCAAGGCGACTTCGGGATCGAAGTGCTCGATCAGCTTGGGCTGTCCCGCAGCCTCTTCAACCCCCGGCAGGTCGAGGCGTTCGGAAGGGTCAATTTTATCAAGGCCGGATGCGTCTTCTCAGACCGAGTCAATACCGTGAGCGAGACTTACGCTCGCGAAATTCAGACCGCCGAATACGGACACTCGTTGGAGGGTCTCATGGAGCATCTTGCTCAAGAGGGCAGGCTCTCCGGCATCGTGAATGGGATTGACCGAGACTTCTTTAACCCAGAGACCGACCCGAACATCCCAGCTCACTTCAGTGCAAAGGACTCTTCCAACAAGGCGATTTGCAAGTCGGAGCTGCTTCAGGAGCTCGGCTTCGAGTCGTCAGGCGATCCCCTCTTCGGAGTGGTGAGCCGGCTTAGCTCCCAGAAGGGCCTCGATCTCCTCATGGAGGTCACCGAGTCGCTCGTCGACCTTCCCGCCCAACTGGTCGTGCAGGGCCTGGGAGATCCCGCCATCGCGGCTGGTTTCCGGTCCCTTCAGGCGAGATTCCCCGGGCGTGTCCGCTTGGTAGAGGAATTTAACGCGGGGCTGGCCCAGCGGATCTACGCCGGCTGCGACGGGTTCTTGATGCCATCGAAGTTCGAGCCGTGTGGGCTCGGGCAGATGATCGCGATGCGGTACGGCACGATTCCGATCGTCCGCGCCACCGGCGGACTCAAGGATACGGTTGTGGAGAGTGAAAACGGATTTGTTTTCATGCATGCTTCCCCGTTCGAGTTCCTGGCCGCGCTCCAAAGGGCAACCGGGACGTACCGCGAGCCCATGCAGTGGCGCAAGCTCGTTAACAGGGCGATGCTGGAAAATTTCAATTGGACCAACAGCGGAAAACGCTATGCGGCTCTCTACGAGATGGCGCTGAGCGACCGGATGGCACGCACCGCCTGAGCGTGCTCTCGAACCACGGTGGCAAGCCGTCAGTAGAATAGGGCATCGATACCAGGAGGCGACGATGCCCAGATACCACCGCCTAGGAAACCTTCCCCACAAGCATCACACCCAGTTCCGCAAGCCGGACGGGGGACTCTATACCGAACAGCTCTTCTCCACCCGCGGCTTCAGCGGCCCAATGAGCACCCTCTACCATATCCACCAGCCCACCGAAGTGGGCGGATGGGAGGACCGAGGCGCGATCAACCTCAGTTACCTGGGAGACGAGCCGCTCCGGCATCGGCACCTCAAGACGGCCAGATTGAAACCGTGCGGCGACGCAGTGAGCGGCCGAGTGCTGCTCATGGGAAATCAGGACGTGACGTGGTCCCAAGCTCACATCGCGGAGCAGATGGAGACTTACTACAAGAACGCGGAAGGTGACGAGTGCCTCTTCATCCACAACGGCTCCGGGAAGCTGGAGTCGCTCTTTGGAACGATCAGTTTCCATCCCGGCGATTATCTGGTGATCCCGCGTGGGACGATTTACAAGCTCGTTTTCGAAGTGCTTCCGGTCAAGATGATCGCCCTCGTGAGCTTTGGCCCGATCGAGATCCCCAAGCGATATCGAAATGAATATGGTCAGCTCCTTGAGCATGCGCCCTATACGGAACGAGACATTCGAGGGCCCGAATCCCTAGAAACCCACGAGGCCCGCGAAGCGACCTCGGTTCTCATCCGGGCCCGGAATCGGCTGACCCTCTACCACTATCCATACCATCCGCTGGACGTCGTGGGGTGGGATGGCTACGTCTTTCCCTTCGCTTTCTCAATCCACGACTTTTCCCCGATCACCGGCAAGCTGCACATGCCGCCCCCAATCCACCAAACCTTTCAGGGGAACGGGTTCGTGGTCTGCAGTTTTTGCCCCCGCATGCTGGACTATCACCCCGACGCGATTGCGATCCCCTACAACCACTCGAACGTAGATAGCGATGAAGTGTTGTACTACGTCAACGACAAGTACGGGGCAAGAAAAGGGATCGAGGAAGGTTCGATCACCCTTCACCCGCTCGGGATTCCGCACGGTCCGCAGCCAGGCGCGGTGGAAGCGTCGCTCGGCGCGACCCGCACAGAGGAACTGGCGGTCATGGTCGACACCTTCCATCCGTTCAAGCTGGCCGCAGGCTCGACGGAGATCGAAGACCCGGAATATTGGAAGAGTTGGCTGACCAGTTGATGCTAACCTCTTAGGCATGCTGGTTGTGGCTGCTCTTTCTCTCGGTTTTCCGGTGCTTCAGGACCTGTCGGTCACCCCAAAACTGGCCAAGGGTCAGAAATACGTCTGGTCTCTCAAGTGTGACGCCACCGTTGGGGGGCAACAGCACGACACCACCATGGACCTAACCGAGGAGGTCACTGGCGACTCCG
>Ga0302325_10027863_pt1 | contig 11702 bp, 9 predicted proteins | sample Palsa_T0_2_FD_201948 | JGI IMG/M metagenome (GOLD analysis project Ga0302325, IMG submission 201948) | Peat permafrost microbial communities from Stordalen Mire near Abisko, Sweden - Palsa_T0_2 | ecosystem: Environmental > Terrestrial > Soil > Palsa > Peat permafrost | place: Sweden: Abisko... | reverse complement strand
TGCGCCGGCCTCCCCGGAGGCAACCGATCGGAAAAGATATAAAAAGACATGAAACAGCTTGAAACTCCGCTAGCGCGCACGTACCCTCGGAACCCACCGCCCGACCGGCATTCAGCGCCGGCGGGCACGACTTCGGAGAGGGAACGTCATGGTGCTGTGGGCGGTGCGCGAGGCGGTGTCGACCGTGACCCTCAACCCCGATGCCGGCAATCTCCCCGGTGGTGCGTTGCTGCAGCAGCTCACCGACGGGCTGGGCGGGTGGGCGCTGATCATGGCCCTGGTGGGTCTCGTGATCGGTGCCGCGGCGTGGGCGCTGGGCGCTCACTCGCAGAATTACCACCAGGCCTTCAACGGAAGGAAGACCGTCCTCGTCTCCGCGTTGGCCGCCCTGTTGATCGGGGCCGCTCCCGCCATCGTCAACTTCTTCTTCCACGCCGGGCAGGGGGTGCACTGACCGTGCTCGAGGCGTTCGCACTGTGCCCGGGGGACGTCCCTCTGGTCGGCACCCTCTGCTCCGGCGCGTCGGGCGCGGCGGGCAACGTGGCCGGCGCCGGGGTGAGTGCGCTGTTCTCCGAGGCGGCGCGGTGGGTGGCGTCGGGCGCGGTGTGGATGATCGCCCAGGTGGGCCGAGCTATGTCGGGGACGACGTCGATCGACCTGCAAGCGGGATGGTTCACAGCACACGAAACCGTGATGGCGAGCCTCGCCGGCGCGGTCGTCGTGCCCATGGCGTGCTGCGCCGCCATCCAGGCCATTTACCGTCAAAGTGCCTCGACGCTGCTGCGCACGTTCCTCGTGCACCTGCCGCTGTGCCTGTTGTTCACGGGTGTGGCCGTGGCGCTCGTGCGCATGGCGTTGGCCGTGACCGATGCCATGTCCGCCACGGTGCTCGCCGGCGCGGGGGTCGACACGACAGATCTCTTGACCGGTCTCTTCAAGTTCCTCATCCCCGCTGCTGTGGTGGCGAACCCTGTCCCGGGCTTCGTGTTGTTCTTGGGGAGTCTCTTCGTTGCGTTGGCCGCACTGGTGTTGTGGCTCGAGCTGGTGGTGCGCGCCGCGGCCGTGTCGGTGGCTGTGCTCTTTCTCCCGTTGGCGCTGGCCGCACTCGTGTGGCCCTCGGTCGCGCATTGGTGCCGACGACTCGCCGACACGCTCGTGGCTCTGATCCTCTCGAAGCTCGTAGTCGCGACCGTGTTGTCGATGGCGGCCTCGATGGTCGCCGGTGGCCTGGGGGTGTCGGCGAGCGGGAACGGTGGGGGCTTCGCGTCGGTGGTGACCGGGATGGCCATGCTCTTCATTGCCATCCTGGCGCCGTTCACCTTGCTCCGGTTGGTGCCGGCGGTGGAAGCGGGCGCGGTCGCCCATCTCGAATCGACGCGCCATCGACTCAAGAGCGGAGCCGCGTCGCTGCGCGACAGCGGGAACCTGGCCTTGGACACCGCCAAGAAGCTTGCGACCCAACCCGACGAGCTGGCCGAGGGATCGGTGGGCACCGTCGGAGCCGAGCGCGCCGGCGCGACCGCGGGAGGTGCGACCGCTGGAGGTGCGGTGGCGGGAGCTGCGGTGGCGGGAGGAACCTCGACCATCACGATGGTCGCGGGCACCAAAGGGGCGTTCGAGACCGACGTCTCCTCGGCATCCGGAGCTCACGGCGTAGTCGGACGTGACGGCGAGAGACCGGCCGACGGTGCGGGCGAGACGCAGCCCGGTTCCGCCGGAGCGACACCCGACGCGCCCGGTCCCCGAACGATGACGGGCGATGGCCGTGTCAGTACTGAGGAGGCGGGCGATGGCGGCCGGTGACGCCTCACCGACGCGCTACCGGTTCGGCCCCCTGGCGCGACGCGGCTTGGTGGCGGGGTGGCGGGGTGGGCAGATCGGCGCCGTGGCGGCTGCGTTGGTCGTCGGCGTCGTCGTGTTGCGAGCGTGGACCTCACCCGCGGGCGTGGTCGTGGCATTCGGAGTCTTGGCGGTCGGTGTGGCCGGAGCGACATGGCCGATCGCGGGGCGAACGGCGGAGGAGTGGACGCCCGACGCGCTGCGCCACGCCGCCTCGCGGGTTCGACGGTCCAGAGGTGGGCCCGGACCGTTCACCGGGGTGCGACTCATCCGAGTTGACCCGGGCGCCCCGAGGGCGCCGGTCTCCTCCCGAGCCGGCGCGGGCGTCGGCACCGGCGCCATCGGGGTGCTGCACGACCGTTCCCGCCGGACCTTTACGGCGGTGTTGGGAGCGTCGGACCCGGGATTCGTGCTCCTGGGCGAAGACGACAAGGTGCGCCGCGTGAGCGCGTGGTCCGGAGTCCTGGCGTCGTTGGCCCGCGACGGCTCGTCGGTGCACCGGGTGCAATGGATGGAGCGCGTCGTATCCGCTCCTGCGACTGCACCGTCGCATCGACCCGATACCGGGGGACGAGGTGCCGGACACGAGGCGGCGCGTGTCTCGTATGAAGCTCTCGTCGACACCGAGGCAGTGCAGTCACGCCATCATGAGGTGCTAGTGGCGGTGAACATCCACGCCGGTCGTGCCGCTCGCGCCGTGAAGAGCGCAGGCGGGGGAGACACCGGAGCGTGCGCCGTGTTGCTCCGGGAGCTTGCGGCGCTGCGTCGTCGCTTGACCGATGCGTCGATCAACGTCGGCGCTGTGTTGTCACCCGAGGCGCTCGGCGCGGTTGTGCGTGACGCGTATGAGCCACCTTCTCGGGCGCGCCTCTCCGCGCCTCGGTTCGGGGACGGGTCGGGGCCGTCGGCCTGGCCCATGGGGGTCACGGCGGAATGGGGCCGTTTGCGCGTCGACGGCACGTGGCACGCCACGTACTGGGTGGCGGAGTGGCCGCGCACCGACGCGGGCCCAGATTTTCTCGGGCCGTTGTTGTTGTCATCTGAGTTCCGGCGCACCGTGTCGGTCGTCATGCAGCCCCTGGGAGCGATCGAGGCGTCACGCAAGGTGGAACAGGCGCGCACCGCGGACATCGCCGATGCCGAGCTGCGTCGGCGCGGCGGCTTTCTGGCTACGGCGCGGCGCCGACGGGAGGAGGAGATCCTGGTCCGGCGGGAGGCGGAGCTCGCCGACGGCCATGCCCACTACCGCTTTTCCGGGTACGTGACGGTGAGCGAGGTGGATCCCGACGCGCTCGAGCATGCTTGTGGTCGAGTCGAACAGGCGGCAGGACAAGCCGGGCTCGAGCTCCGGCGCTGCTACGGGGACCAGGCCAACACCTTCATGTGCACCCTTCCGCTCGGCCGCGGGCTCTCATGACGTCGACCAGGCGAAATCGTGTTTCGACTACGCGTTCGCCGTGCGGAACCGACGAAGGGCGAGGGGGACACAGATGCCGATGATCAGCACGCACCAGATGATCATGGCGGGAACGGGATGGTCGAGCTGCAGGGAGCCACTGGAGCTCGTCCCCTGGCATACGTGACGAATGGCTGCGACCACGGCGGAAAGTGGATCCCACTCGGCGATGGCGCGGGGAACGAGTTTCATCCCCGAGATCGGGACGAAGGTGCCTGCCAGGAACGACAGGGGAAGCATCAGAGCGAAGCCAATTCCCTGGACGGCGTCGGAGCTGCGGATCAGCATGCCCATGAGCACACCGAACCAGGTGAAGGCGAAGATCCCCAGCAGCATCAGCGCGACGAGCTCGACGCCGCGGCCGCCTCCCAGGTGAGGGCGCCAGCCGAGGCCGATCCCCACACTGGCGGCGATGACGATGCCGAGGATCTGCTCGATCATCTGGCCGATCACCTGGGCCGAGATCACTGACATCCGGGTGACCGGTAAGGAGCGGAACCGGTCGACCACCCCGCTGGAGAAGTCGGTCGACGTCGCCACTCCGGCGCCAATGACGCCGAAGGCCAGGCTCTGACCCAGCAGGCCCGGCAAGAGGTAGTCCTGGTACCGGATGCCTGTGACGTGGATGGCCGAGCCGAAAACATAGAGAAAGAGCAAGGTGAACATGACCGGCTGGATGGTCACGTCGCTGAGGCGCTCCGGGACCCGGGGAATGGCCCGTAGGGCCCGGCCCACAAGGAGCCCCGTCTCACGGAGGTAGCGAGCGAAGCGTCCGGGGCGGGGCGGAAGAATCTCGGGTCGCACGATGTCGCCCGCGGGCGAGAAGGTGACGGTGGTCATGACGCTGCCTCCGCGAGGGTGTCGTCGGTGAGTGTGTCTGTGGTCGGCGCTTGGCCGGTGAGGGCCAAGAACGCATCATCCAAGGTGGGCCGCCGCAATGCGATCTCGTCGACCCGTGTCCCGATCGAGCGCACGACCGCTGCCACGGCCGCCAAGTCGTCTATCTCGTGCGGAGCGGGGACAGACACTGTGCGCCGCTCTCGCGACACGTTCACGTCGAAGCGGCCCGAGAGGGCGTCGACCAGGCCGTCAAGGCCACGGCTGTCGACGGCGACGACGTCCACCCGCTGATCCCCGATGCGGGCTTTCAGTTCTGTGGGAGTGCCGGCCGCCACCGCACGACCATGGTCGATCAGGACGATGTTCTCGGCCAGTGCATCGGCTTCCTCCAGGTACTGCGTGGTGAGGAGCACCGTGACTCCCTCCCCGACCAGGTCGCGCACGGTGGTCCACACGACCTGACGGCTGCGGGGGTCGAGACCGGCCGTCGGTTCGTCGAGCACCAAGAGTCGGGGCTGTACGACGAGGCTGGCGGCGAGGTCAACCCGGCGGCGCTGGCCTCCTGACACCGCCTTGATGAGCTTGTTGCGGAACTCACCGATGTCGAAGCGGTCAATGAGAGAGGCGATCACCCTGGTGGCAGCCGGTTTGCTGTAGCCGCGCAACCGGGCCATCAAGAGCAGGTTCTCCTGTGCCGTCAGGTTGTCCTCGAGGGCGGCGAACTGTCCGGTCAACGAGACCATGCTGCGCACCGTGTCGGCGTCGCGCACGACGTCGTACCCACACACCGTCGCGGTCCCGCTTGTGGGCGCGGAGAGGGTGACGAGCATGCGGACCGTGGTGGTCTTGCCTGCTCCGTTGGGACCGAGCAACGACATGACGGTGCCCGCCTCGACCTGCAGGTCGATGTCGTCCACGGCGACGAGGTCTCCGAAGTGCTTCGTGAGTCCGTCAGTGGTGACGGCGAGGTCAGACGAGGTCACGTGGGCCTCCTTCCTGTTGCAGTAAACATATAGCAACTGAAAAAATACTGCAACTAGAAATGTGGGGGCCACGGCCGGTAAGATGTGGTCGTGCCCGTGGAACCTGGCCCCGAACAGATGGCGAGCCCGGTCGGTACGTTTCGCGACCGAGCCTTCTACGGCGGTCTGGACGGGATCGCCGGTCCGGGTGAAGGGCTGCGTGAGCGCAAGAAACGCCTGATGCGCCAGCTGATCTCCGACACGGCGACGGCGATGTTCCTCGACCGGGGCTTCGAGGAAGTCCGGGTGGCTGAGGTGGCGGCCGCGTGCGACGTGTCGGAGAAGACGGTCTACAACTACTTCCCGACCAAGGAGTCCCTCATCCTCGACCGGGAAGAGCCCATGGTCGACGACATCCGACGGGTGCTGGGCCCCGGCGGCGCCGGCACATCGCCCATCGACGCCGCTGTCGGATTGATCACCGACGAGCTCGCCCGGACCTACGACCACTGGGACGACCACGACCAGTCCTTGGACCTGACCCTCGTCCGCCGTTTTGGAGAGTTGCTCGAACGCACCCCCTCTCTCCGTGCTGCGCAGCGCGACATGATGGACCGTCTGGTGGGGGTGGCCGCACAGGCCATGGCCGCTCGCGCCGGAGTCGACCCCGACGACCCCGAGCCTCAGATCGCCGCGGACGCCCTCCTCGGCCTGTGGCGGGTGCAGTACCGGGCCATGAGGCGCTACTCCGACGGCACTCGCTCGCCGGCCGAGGTGCGTGACCGGGTGCTCGACGAGGTCCACCGGGCGGCCCGGCTCATCGACACGGGGCTGTGGTCTTTTGGCATGGCGGTGCAAGGCAACAACGGGCGTGAGCAGCTCAAGGCGGCGGCCGATTCCGCCAATGAAGCGCGCAAGCAGGTGGTCACGGCCATCAGACAGGCCCGTGAGGCTTGGCGCCAGGTCGTGGCCGAAGCACACCGTCACGAAGAGGGCAAAGCCCGCCCTCCCCGGGCACCCCGCGAACGCCACGGACACGGACAGGCGAGCGGCGATCCTAGAGACCCCGGTCGGCGCCGACGTCGGACGCTGGGAGACGACCGCCGGAGCTGAGAAATCGGCGTCCCAGGACCTTCTGCTGGGAGGAACGTCGCCAGGAAGCCGGCAAGGTAACCGGCTCACGGTTCAGAGCAGTGATGGGGGAGGCGTCGGGAGCGCTTCCCATTCGGGCAGGCCATCGGGAGCCAGTGGCACCACCTCTTGATCCTCGCGGAATCGGGTAACCGACGGGAGCCTGGACGAAGCCCTCGATTCGGCTCCCTTCGACCATGACGGCGAAATCTGCAAAGTCCGATTCGTCGTGACAATTCGGGCATGGGTCTGAATACGCTGGAACCCAGGCACGTGCTTGGGCCTCTCTCCCGCGGTTCGACGTGCGACGGCTACCGGTAGCCCAGCGGACGGAGTCGCCGAGCCGATACGTGTGCAACTCGCACTCGCCGTACTTGATTTGCACGGTTCGTGCGACGAGCTGCCCGCAGCGGCGACAGGGCACGTCGAGATCCACACGGTTGTAGAGACCCACGACGCCCATTGCGCCCATACCCCGCGTCACGGTGTTATGGAGGAGATCACCGTTGCAAGGAAGCCAGCAAAGTGCCTTGCGCATATTCCGGGCATGGGCGTTCCCCCACATCAGGCGACCACCCGGCATCTCGGCGCTGCGTATCCGTTCGCGTCCGAATCGGGGCTCGGCGGGCGTGGTGTGCTGATCGGGCGTGACCTGCTCGGCGGCGCATTTGTCTACGACCCATTCGAGCTGTATCGAAGTGGGCTCCTGACGAACCCCAACATGGTCGTGATCGGACAGATCGGCCGGGGCAAGAGCGCGTTCGTGAAGACCTATCTGTGGCGACTGGCAGTCTTCGGGCGCCAGGCGTGGGTCGTGGACCCCAAGGGCGAGTACGGCGCGTTGGCGCGCGCCTGGGGTGTCGAACCGGTGGCGCTACGTCCGGGAGGGCCGGTCCGCCTCAACCCCCTGGACGCGCTTCCCTCGGCGGGCGACATCGGCACCGAGGACGAAGACGTGTTGCGGCGACGGTGCGAGCTGCTGGCTTCGTTGGCGATGGCGAGCCTCGGGCGACAGCTCCTCCCCACCGAGCGCAGCGCGCTGGATCTTGCCGTGGCCCACGCGTCCACTCCGGCCACGGGCCCCACGTTGCCGACCGTGGTCGACGCCTTGCTGCGCCCCGACCCGCGCGCGGCGCACGCAGTGGGCACCGACGCCGCGGGTCTCGCCGCTGACGGGCGCAACGTGGCACTGGAACTCCGTCGGCTGGTGGCCGGTGACCTACGGGGCATGTTCGACGGTCCCACCTCGCGGGGCATCCGACTCGACGCTCCGCTCGTCGTGCTCGACCTCTCGGCCGTGTACCACTCCGCCGCGTTGGGGATTCTCATGACCTGTGCCACGGCGTGGTTGCAGGCGGGCCTCGGGTCTGTCGGCACCGTCACCGACGGTGTGGTCGTCGTGGTGGATGAAGCGTGGGCGATCCTCGCCAACCTCGGGGTGGCTCGTTGGCTCCAGTCGTCGTGGAAGCTGTCCCGGGCCCGGGGCGTGTCGAATGTCGCGGTGCTGCACCGGTTGTCCGACCTCGAGACGACGGGTGCCGTCGGCTCAGAGCAGGTGGGACTGGCTCGGGGACTGCTGGCGGACTCCGAGACTCGCGTCGTCTACGCGCAACCCCCGGGCGAGGTGGACCGGGCGGCGCCGCTGCTCGGGTTGTCGTCGACCGAGGCGGAACTCGTCCCGCACCTCGGTCGTGGGGTGGCACTGTGGAAAGTGGGCACCCGTTCGTTCCTCGTCCAGCACCGCCTGTCGCCCCACGAGGTCGACATCGTCGACACCGACGCCCGCATGGCGGGCCAGCTGTGAACCTTCTGGTTGAGCTCGGCGTCGCGACGGCCGTCGTGGCCGGATGGCGGTGGTCACGGGCACCGGGCCCGCCCCGTCACCATGAACGTCGTCCGGTTCCGTTCTCCTCGGTGACGGCGAATGTGCGCCGACGCAGTGGTCGTGTCGCGGGGCGAGGGCCGAGCGAGCTCGAGACGGCGCGGTGGGCCACCGGGCGCGACCTGCGAGCGCTGGTCGTGGCGGCACCCAGCCCCGGTCGGTTGACCCTCGGCTCGGCCCGGCGCAGGCTGCTCGCGGCCGAGCGCGGGCATTCGGTCTTGGTGGTGGGGCCGACCCAGAGCCGCAAGACGAGCGGCTTCGCGGTCCCGGCCATCCTTGAGTGGCAGGGCCCGGTGGTGGCGGCCTCGGTGAAGTCCGATCTCGCCCGTCACACCATGGCCTGGCGACAAGGCCAAGGGCAGGTGTGGGTCTACGACCCGTCCGCGTCGACGGGACTCGGGAGCGCGTGGTGGTCGCCTCTCGACGCCGCGGTGACGTGGGAGGGGGCGCGTCGCGTCGCCGCGTCGCTGACCGAGGTGGCCCGTTCGTCGCCCGGCGCGCTCTCCGACGGCGACTTCTGGTACGCCACCGCGGCCAAGCTCCTGGCCCCATTGCTGTCGGCGGCCGCCACATCGGGTCGGACCATGGCCGACGTCGTGCGGTGGGTGGACACCCAGGAGGTCGACGAGGTCTTCGACGCGCTGAGCGCCTCGGGGGAGCGGTCCGCGCTCCAGGCCATGCGCGCCGCGTGGGGGCGCGACGACCGTCAACGCAGTGCGGTGTACACCACCGCCGAGACCGTGGTCGACGTCTTCTCCGATCCCGTCGTCGCGGCCAGTGCGTCACCGGCGCTGAGCACGCTCGGCCAGGGTCGCATCGACCCCGGACGGTTGCTCGACGGGAACGACACCTTGTATCTGTGCGCTCCGGCGCACGACCAGCGACGGCTTCGCCCCCTGTTCGCCACGCTGGTGGCTCAGGTCGTCGAGGCCGCCTACGAACGCGCCGGTCGACAGGGCGAGCCGCTTGACCCTCCGCTGCTCGTCGTGCTCGACGAGGCTGCCAACGTCGCGCCGTTGGCCGAGCTCGATGTGCTGGCCTCGACCGCCGCGGGCCACGGGGTGCAGCTCGTTACGGTCTGGCAGGACCTCGCACAGCTCCAGGCCCGATACGGGGCGCGGGCCGGGAGCGTGGTGAACAACCACCGCGTGAAGGTCTTCCTGTCGGGCATCGCCGATCCGGGCACGCTCGACCACGCCAGCTCGCTCATCGGCGAAACCGAGCTGCGAACATGGGCGACGACCGTCGACGGCCACGGCGCCACGTCGCACACCGACAGTCCCGCGCTGCGCCGGTTGGCGCCGGCCGACGCCCTGCGACGGGTCACCCCCGGTGACGCCGTGGTGGTGTCGGGCCACCTTCCTGCGATCCGGCTCCGGTTGCGTCCCTGGCAGGACGACCGGATCTTGCGGGCCCGGGCCGAGACCGGCGCCGACGGGCACCGGTCGAGATGGTGGACACGTGGGTCGGTGGGTACCGTTGGGCCATGACCAGTTCGGAGCTCTCGGGCGGAGGAGACCCGAGGATCGCCGAGTTCGTGGCCCAGCGCACCGCCGAATTCAGCGATGCGGCGCGCGCCGTGCGCGACGAGGCCGCGGCGGCGGGAACGCTGGTGTGGGACCCCTACGACCCTGCGTGGGTCGACGACCCGTACGCCGTGTACGCCGAGCTGCGGCAGAACAATCCGATCCATCGCAACGCGCTCGGGTTCTGGGTGTTCACCCGCCATGTCGACTGCCTCGCGATCCTGCGTGACCGGCGATCGAGCAGCGACGGGCGCAACGTCGAATCGGCCACGTTTCGCGAGGTGGGCGCCGCGGACTTCCCGGTGCAGGACGGGCCCGAGGCCATGCTGGCCGAGATGGCACCGTTTCTCTTTCGAGACCCTCCCGACCACACCCGTCTGCGCGGGCTCGTCCAGAAGGCGTTCACGCCCAGAGTCGTCGACGGCCTGCGGCCCAGACTCGAGGAGATCTGCGAAGGACTGCTCGACGAGGCGCTCGAGCGCGGTGAGGTCGATCTCGTGGCCGACTACGCCTACCCATTGCCGGTCCAGATCATCGTGGAGATGCTCGGGGTCCCAGCCGAGGACCACGAACAGTTCCGGGTGTGGTCCCACGCGTTGGCGAGGGGGCTCGACCCCGACTTCCTGCTTCCCCCGGAAGCCGTGCAGCAACGGCTCGGCGCCATCATGTCCTTCGTGCAGTACTTCGCCTCGCTCATCGAAGAACGTCGTCGCAAGCCCGGCGACGACCTGCTGACCCGGCTGATCCAGGCTGAGGAGCAAGGCGACATGCTCACTCAGGGCGAACTGTTGTCTACGTGCATCTTGCTGCTCGTCGCCGGTCACGAGACGACCGTGAACCTCATCTCGGGCGGGGCGCTCGCGCTGATCGAGCATCCCGACCAGCTGGCGTTGGTCCGCGACGACCCCACGGTCATTCGAAGCGCCGTCGAAGAGATGCTGCGTTTTGTGTGCCCGGTGCAGCTCACCGGACGGGTGGCGCTCGAGGACATGGAGGTGGGTGGCGTAACCGTCGCCAAGGGCGAGTTCTCGATGCTGCTCATCGGATCGGCCAACCGTGACCCCGACGTGTTCAAGGCACCCGAGACCTTCGACGTGACGCGGTCGGACAACAACCATCTGGGTTTCGGCTTCGGCATCCACCACTGCCTGGGCGCACCGCTGGCCCGGCTCGAGGCGATGGTGGCGCTGCCGGCACTGCTGCGCCGGGCGCCCGGCCTCCTGCGCGTCACCGACGAGGTGGCCTACAAAGAGAACATCGTGCTCCGGGGCCTCGAGGCCCTTCCCGTCCGCCTCTCGCCCTGAATCGGCGCCGCTCGTCGCCGCTCAACGTCGCTCTGCGCCGCTCAACGTCGCTCTGCGACGCTACGGCGCCTACGGCGAGGCCGCTCCAATGGGCAACCGCTGGTCGCAGGTCGGAGCGCTGGCGCGGCCCGCGAACCGGTCGGCCAGCCAGTTGACGACTGACGGCGCGATGGTCGAGGACAGTTGGATGTGCCCGACGCCGGTCAGCCACAACGAGGTCAGGTCGGACCCCGCGGCGCAGGCGCGCTTGATGTAGAGGGCGGTCGTGTCGGGCAGCACGACCTTGTCGGACAGGCTCTCGGCCACGAGCAGCGGCTGCGACGGCGCCAGGACCGGTGCCGTCTGCTCCTCGGCGATCGTCCTCCACGCGGGCACCTTCACCGGATTGCCGTCGAACAGTCCCTGATTGACAGCGTTGCGGATGGCGCCTTCGACTGCGGCCGAGGCGATGCACTTCTGCGCGATGCGCTTGTAATTGCTGTACCCGGCGCTGGTGAGGATCGATCGCACCGGGAGCCCCCGGTAGGCGGCAGGCCACGACGTAAGTACCTCAGGGCCGATGACCCAGGCGAGGGTCGAGTCGTAGGTCTCGTTCAAAAGGGGCACGAGCTCTGCCGCGGGGGCCGACGCCACTGTCGCCACCAGGTGCAACTCGGGGGCGTAGGAGTGGGCCCGCGCCGCGGTGAACAGCGCTGAGTTGCCCCCTTGGGAGTGGCCCCACACCGCGAACGACGTGCCCGCATGGGCCGATGGGATGTACCT
>Ga0302325_10027861_pt1 | contig 11702 bp, 9 predicted proteins | sample Palsa_T0_2_FD_201948 | JGI IMG/M metagenome (GOLD analysis project Ga0302325, IMG submission 201948) | Peat permafrost microbial communities from Stordalen Mire near Abisko, Sweden - Palsa_T0_2 | ecosystem: Environmental > Terrestrial > Soil > Palsa > Peat permafrost | place: Sweden: Abisko... | reverse complement strand
GTCACGTCACCCGCGTTGTCAGTATTGACGGCGGTAACGGCCAGCGGTGCATTGGCTCCGCCGGTGAAGTTGGTTGTGACCGATTCCGTGATGCTGCTTACCGTGCCGCCACCAACGACGCCGTAGTACTGCCGTCCGGTCAAATACGGAAACGCGGACGTGCCGTCGGCATTAATCGCGACGAAATACGCGTACGTGCCGTTGGGATAATCCGGCGTGACGCAATAGCGCCCGTTGTAACGGTCGAGGTCCCATTGGACGCCGGCGGTGTCGTTGGTCGGCAGATCATTGAGACAGTCATTGTCTTCGGCGTAGCGGCCCAAGGCGAAACTGCCGGTCATGTCGGCTGCCTTGGTAGTGCTGGGGCCGTATTGGCTGGCAGTGAGGTTGATGCGATTCTCCGCGATCTGCGCCCACAACGGCAGCGTGGTGCGGCCCGTGACATTCAGATTGCTGGTTCCGTACTGCCCGTTGCGCAGTACGTAGCCGGAAATCATCCGTCGGACGCCGGAGGCGGGATTGGTCGCGGTGGAATACCCATACGGCCCGTAGATCGGATAGCCATCGAACGCCCAGCCGACGATGGACGAATGTTGGAGGTTGTTTGTATTTTCGCTGTAAGTATCGGAGGAAGAATTATACGTGGCGTTGTCACCGAGTTGGTAGCGCAACGCAATGGGGTTGATGTGACAGTGATACTGACCGCTGCCCGGCTGGTGCGCGTTGGCAGGGTCGAACGTGACCGCCTCGCCGAACTTGGCGTCGCGCTCCCAGATGCCAGAGCCGATCATGCCCTGTCGATCGGCGCCATTGGTATAGGAATATCCGTCGAGCATGTTGAAGACCGCGACGCCATTGACGTACATGCCCATGGCTCCGCCGGTCGTTTCGGTGTGCGTGGAGGCGGGTGCCGGCGCTCGCGGGAAACGCATCGTCACCTTCTGGTTCGTCGGCAGGTTGGGAAAGAGCATCGTCTTGGCCGCATCGAGGTACCACGGCCCCATCACGTGGCTGGCCAAACCGCTGGCATACACATACACGTAATTGGTCGAATAGCTGACCGTCTCGACATCTGAATACGCCGGCGGCGATTGGCCCGACCACGTAGTCACGATGGAGCCGCCGGTCGTTTGCTGGATGCGTGCATACTGCCCTGCATCCTTGGTGAACCATGACGTCAACAACGGATCGGCGAAAAGATTGCTTACTGCCAAACTGATCACCATCAGGACGATCAACATTGTTTTTGTTGCCGGTGAGTCCATATAGGTTGTCATCTTCATGTTCGTCTCCTAATACAAAGTTGCGGATGCGCGCCGGCATCTCCCCTCGCGCCGGCGCGCGTCCATGTTCCATTTAGTTCTCGTCTGGCGGGGGCGGCGGACGGTGACCATCTTCTTCCGGGCCTTCCTGTGGGCCGCCGCGCGGGCCGTTCGGCCGTGGCCCCAGGTATTCGTCCCGCGTGAGCTTGCCGTCATGATTCTTATCGAGCGTCCAGAGTGCCGCGGACGCATTCGCGATCTCGTTGGAATCGATGACGCTGTCATGGTTGGCGTCGAGAGCCTGGATGATTAGCGGGGTTGGCCGGTGATGACCGGGCGGAGGGCCGCCTGCGGGCGCACCGTCGGGACGCGGCGGCAGGTATTCGTCCATCGTGAGCTTGCCGTCGTGGTTTTTGTCGAGCGTCAAAAGCGCCGCGGACGCATTTGCGATCTCGTTGGAATCGATGATACCGTCATGGTTGGCATCGAGTACCTCCACGATGGGCAATGGCGGCGGACGATGATGCCGATGACCTTGTCCCGGTCCCTCCTCTTGCTGTCCTGGTCCGCCTCCTTGGGGCGGCGGGCCACCTTGTTCCTGAGCGAAAATGACTCCCGCGCCAAGGCCAAGGGCCAGCGCGGTCGTCCAGATATGTTTCAATAGTTTCATGGCTACGTTTCCTTTCTTGAAATAATAGACGCTACGGCTGTTAAGGCTGTATTTGGAAAACACAGGAGAATTGTTAAGGACGTGTAAAACTTTCCGGCGGTTGCGGCATGTGACCGCCGCCGCAGAGTTGCCAACGGCGGTTCCAACTGCGATAAACTCTCCGGCATGACAACGGCCACAGGGGGAGAAGACAGCGAACGTTGGCGGCGGTGGATCGTGCCGCTGGCGTTGCTGGCGGTGGTGTTCGCCATCGATTTTGCCGCGATGCCCGGTATCTGGTGCATCGGAGATCCGTTTGCGTGGCGCGAGGAAGCCCGCAGTCTGGTGCGCGACCACGTACTGCACGTGAACGCGCAGTTCGCCCAAAGCTTCGGCGAGCCCGGACAGTATTTTGTCGTCAATCCCAAAAACGGATTGTGGTACTCCAAATACGGCATCGTGAACTCGCTCATGGCGCTGCCGCCCACGGTGCTGGAGTATATGGTTCACGGGCGAGTTCCCAGCGTCGGCGAGCCGTCTGACCTCCTGATCTTCAATCTGTACAACATTCTGCTCAGCCTCGCGGCGTGCGGCTTGTTGTTACGGATCACGGGTTGGTATACCAACCGAAGTTGGGTTCGGGTCGTCTACGTGTTGACCGTCTGTTACGCGACCTTTTACTGGTTTTATCAGCGGGCGCAGGATTCGAAGATCTACGAGATTCTATTTTACACTGGGGCGTTCTATTTCCTCATGGACTACTTGCGCGGCCTGCGCGACATGCAAGGGCGACCCGACAGAAAATGCCAAATGGCGCTGCTCGGAGCCTGGATGTTTGTGGCCGCATTGCTCCTCACACGCGTCGTGTATGGATTGCTCATCCCTGCCATCTGGCTTTTGGTGCTTTATGCTGCGCGGCCATCGGACGGCGGCCCGGGCTGGCGATTCCGGGTGCCAGAAATTGCCTGTCTACTGCTTCCGCCGTTGCTGGCCGTTGGCGCGCTCGCGTGGATCGACCAAGTCAAGTTCGGCGCGCCCTGGTTGACGGGATACCACCAGTGGCGGGCGTCCGCGCACTGGCCGACCGGACGATGGCAAGACGGAATCTGGGGCATCCTGTTCGATCCGCAAGCGAGTATGTTGTTGCACTTTCCCATTTTGATGTTCGCTCTGCTCGCCCTGCGTGAGTTCTACCGCCGCTACAAACTGGACACAGTGGTGCTCTTTGTGTTGCCGCTGGGGCTGTTCTTGTTCTTGACCAAGATGGCAGGCTGGCGCGGTGAATGGGCCTATGGACCGCGGTATATGATCTTCATGTTACCGCTGCTGGCCCTGCCATTCGTGGTGTTTTTGGAGCGGCTCGCGGAATCGCCCTGCCGTCCGGCCAATGTCGCCATGGCGACCGTGACCCTGGTCGCCTTAACGTACTCGACCTACTTGCAATATGAGGCGAACCGGTTGGACTTTTGGGCCCTGTATCACATCAGCTATGGCGTCGACGACTCGTGGAACCGCGAGATGGCCCGGTACTTCCTGGACCATCAAATGGGAGTGTTCAACGCCGATCTGATACGTCACAAGGATGATCTGGATGACCTGCCCTTCGTCGCTGAGTTGGAGAAACGCGGATTGGCCGGACCACAATTGCAAGCGTACAAGAAGAGACTGCGGGAATACGCCGTCGACGAAAACTTCTACTGGAAGCGCGTACGATCGGATTCTGACCGGGCAGCGGGAGAACAATGACGACCCCCCCCGGTGCTCGGTGGGCGAGCCGTGTGGAAAAATTGTTAAGGAAGAGTTAAAGTTGCGGCGTAACACGCTGGCTTGCGTTATTCTGGCCGTGTGACGACACATCCGGGTACCTCAGTGCAGACTCCACGTCTGACACGCGTGTTGATCATCGACGACGACCGCAAATTGTGTGCGCTCATCCGTGAGTACCTCGCCCCGCTCGGCTTCGATGTAACTGCGGCACACGACGGGCCAGACGGCGTCGAGCAGGCGACCACGGGCAGCCATGATGTTGTGATCCTGGACGTGATGTTGCCCGGTCTCGACGGTTTTGAAGTACTAAAACGCATCCGCCAGAAATCCCAGGTGCCGGTGCTCATGTTGACCGCGCGCGGCGATGAAACCGACCGCATCGTCGGCCTTGAAGTTGGGGCGGACGATTACCTGCCCAAGACATTTTCCACGCGTGAACTACTGGCGCGACTGCGCGCCGTGATGCGCCGCGCCTCCCGCCCTTCCCCAGCCGCGAGCGCCGATACTCCGCTGAGTGAGATTGTCGTGGGCGAGTTGCGCATCAATCCCGGCGCGCGCGCGGTGGCGCTCGGGGACAAGCCGCTCGAATTGACAGCCATTGAATTCGATCTCTTGGAAAGTCTGGCGCGATCTCGCGGCCGGGTCCGCACGCGCGAGCAACTCATCGAGTCGATTACCGAGCGCAACTACGATGTATTCGATCGCTCGGTGGACGTGCATATCTGCTCGCTGCGCAAAAAGCTCGGCGACGAATCGGCGCATCCGCGCTACATCCGCACCGTGCGCGCCGTCGGTTACATGTTCATCAACCCGAACGAACCATGAAGCTGCGCCTGCCGCTATTCGCCCGCATTCTGCTCTGGTTTTTCCTGAACCTTGCGCTGCTGGCGGTCGGGTTCGTCCTGCTCATCCGCGCGCAATTCGCCTTCGACCGTAATTTCCTGCTCACGGCGTCCGCGGCGGAACGTCTCGAAAACCTTGGCGAAGAGATCGCCACTACCGTCAATGACCTGCCGCGCGAACAAGCGAACGCCATCGTCAGCCGTTACGACCAGACGTACCATGTTCATTTCCATGTCTTCGATCCGATGGGTCGTCCGCTGGCGGGAGAACCATCACGCCTGCCACCGGAAGTTCACGAGCGTGCGGTACATCGTCCCCCGCCGGTGAGACGACCACAACCTCCACCCGATATGGAGGCTCCGAATCCAGATGGCGCGCCAGAGCCACCAAGAAACGGACCGCCACCCCAGCCCGATGGTGGCAATCGGAATCCGTCGCACATCCTCATTCGCGCCGGCGACCCGCCGCGGTACTGGGCGATGGTCCGCACGCCCAGCCAGTTCACGGTCGTCGTCGAATCGGAGTCATTTACTGGAGGCGGGTTATTCCTCGATCTCCGTCCGTGGATTGTAGCGGTATTCGGTGGCGCGATTTTCTCGGCGCTCTTCTGGCTGCCATTTGTGCGGGGCATCACCCGTTCCGTCGCGCAGATGACGCTCGCCACGCAACAAATCGCGGAGGGTCGCTTCGATGTGCGTGTAGATTCACGGCGCGGAGACGAACTCGGCACACTGGGCCACGCGATCAATGGCATGGCCCAACGTCTGGATGGCTTTGTCACCGGCCAGAAACGCTTTCTTGGCGACATCGCCCATGAACTCTGTTCGCCGTTGGCCCGTTTGCGCGTTGCGCTCGGCATTTTGGAAGAGCGCACCGATGCCAAGCTACAGTCCGACGTCGCTCGCGCCAACGAACAGGCCGGCGAAATCGCCGCCCTTGTGAATGAACTCCTCTCATTCTCGAAAGCCTCGCTCGGCGCGCAACAGATCAAACTTCAACCCGTGTCACTTTGCGATGTTGTCGACACCGTTACACGTCGCGAAGCCACCGACGGCGCACACGTCGAAGTAAATATCGCGCCTGAGTTGCGCGCCGAGGCGGAACCGGAGTTGCTGACCCGCGCAGTGGCGAATCTGGTGAGGAATGCCGTGCGTTACGCCGGTACCGCCGGGCCAATCACGATTTCAGCCGACCGTCGCGATGGTCAGATTGTGTTGACCGTCATGGATCAAGGCCCCGGCATCCCCGCAACCGAGTTGCCGCGCATCTTCGACCCGTTCTACCGGCTCGACGCCTCTCGCGACCGCCAAACCGGTGGCGTTGGTCTGGGTCTGGCGATCGTGAAGACCTGCGTTGAAGCCTGTCAGGGAACCGTCGTCGCCGCCAATCTTTCTCCACATGGCTTGCGGGTGACCATCACCTTGCGCGCCGTGTGAGCTGCGACCCGATCATGGTGGCGACCACAGAAATGTTCCATGTTTCTGAAAATGCCCGATCTGCTGGGCGGTCTGTTGCGCTTTGCGTTCGACGGCCTCCGTTGTGTTGAAGGCGTTGTGCGGCGTGAGGATCACATTCGGGCGGCCAAGCAACGGGAAAGCGGATTTGCCGGAGCGTAGCGCTACGGCGAGCGCGCCTTCGCTCTCGTAAACATCAAGCGCCAGCGCGCCGAGGTGTCCCTCATCGAGCGATCTTATCAGATCATTCGTCGGCGAAAGCTCGCCACGGGCGATGTTGACGAATACCACGCCGCGCCGCGCCCGCTTCAGTGTGTCGTAGCTGAAATAGCCGGCGTTGTCTTTGGCGAGGTTCATCGCGCACACGATTATCTCCGCCCAAGCCAGGCCTTCGTCGATGGAGACGTAAGACACGGATGGATGCTTTGGGCTGATATCCATGCCACGCACTTCCATACCCAGTGCCTGCCCGATTTTCACCACTTCTGAGCCGATGTTGCCGACGCCGACAACGAGCAGTTTCTTTCCCACGCACTCGCGGCCCGTCAGACCGTCACGCTGGAATGTGGGGAACTGCGCAATCTGTTGCGGTAGCTTTCGCAGCAATGCCATCACGAGCAGGATCGCTTGTTCCGCCACGGCGCGGCCGCAGTAGTGCGGAAGATGCCCCCACGGGATTTTTTGCCCGACGAGATGGTCGTAACCGGTTGTGCGGGATACGATGCCCTTCGCCTTCCCCACCCACGCGGATGGAATGACCGATTGCGTCCGAATGCTGATGAGCGGCGCTGGCGGCTCGGCATCGCCTGATTCTTGGATCGTTTTCCACGTGAAACTTGCGCACACGGTCGATGGGAGATACCGGCGCAACGCCGCAGCTTCTTCTTCAAAAGCTTCGTAGAAATGGACGTCCATTTTGGGTGCAAACTCTAGCAGAACCGCGACCTGCCCCGAAGAGTTTTTCGCGGCCAGTTGACACCATTTCCAGCGCCTTGTACTATCCGAGCGGTGGCGAGGGACGATTAGCTCAGTTGGCTAGAGCGCTTCCTTGACATGGAAGAGGTCACAGGTTCAAGTCCTGTATCGTCCACCATCCTTCAAAACACCAATAAAACAGCTAATTTTGCGATTTCCGCTGCCCGCAAGTTCATTCGCATAACCGTTTGGCATAACACATCCCTCTGTGTTCGCCTGTGTCCAGGAGGCGATTTGCGGGGCTAAGGAAGAGGGCGTGCTTATGGAGCAAGCGGTGGTTTGATCTCGCTCGCTGGCGAGGCGGGCACCAATGGTGGCAGGGATTCCTTGCGGTTGGGTCAGGAGAGGAGGGCAGTGCGCGCCAACGCAGCGGCGCTTCTGCTTTCCGCGTTCACGACGTACCCCCTTCCATTTGAGAGGTCAGGTAGTCGCGGACGGATTGCATGTGGATCAGCCGACAGCCGGTTTTCGCACCGGCTTTTCTCAAACTCACACTGCGGATTTTCCCCTCGTTTATCAGTTGGTAGGTGAAGCTACGTCTCAACCCGAATAAGCGTCGAACATCGGCGAGCCGTCCGAACTCAGGGAGTGCCGCGCCACAATCGCCGGGCGCAATCGGTGCCACGGTTGTTCCCGCGCCCGTGGTGCGCGCTGGTGTTGGCTGGTTGTTCATCATGTCCCTTTACCTCTTGTCCATTCGTTGGTGCGCCTCTGGTTACGGGGCGCTACGTGCTTCTCGTGAATCACGGGAGCAAAATTAGCACACAAGAAACCGGAATCCCGGAGCCTGCGGAAGTCGAACGTTGCACGAAGCATCCCCACGTTTATCCGTTTAGCTGTGCTTGCGCAAAATTCCTGATTTTGTGGTTGACGTGTTTTTGCGACGATCCGCAGTTCTCTACAACGGCAGTGAATTGCTCCAGCGTGAAGCCATAAAAACCCGCCCGCTGACGAAGCGAGCACGGTCACGGTGGAGCTGCGAAGCAGACGACCTTGACGGCGCGCAGCGAGTCGTACAATCGACACGGCATTCACGCACGCCGGCTGCACGATGAGGTGCTCGTGGAAATATCGCTGCACATCCGGTAAACTGGATTGTGTTTTCGCAGTAAACATGTGCACGAGGTTACGCCGGCGCTGCAAGGTTGCGTTAGCTAGTAGTGGGCGCGTTGTTTCTGGATAGGCCGAAATTGTGCCCACACGATTTGGTTGGTTCGTTCTGGGTCTTGGATTTGCGTTCGTGCTTGGTTTGCCAGGGCTTGATCGTGACAATCGGTCGCACGCGTCAGGGATTGCGGATCATCACGCAGCGTCGCGAGGATTCCCGTGACGAAATACCTCACGCCAGCGACGGGTGACACCCCGGGCAACAGGCGCACCATGCAGCCGCACTTTCAACGCATTACGCTTGGGAGACCCGCAGGCGAGGCCCATCCTATGTGGATGGGTTTAAGAGCGGACGCCTCACTCCTACGCAAATGCGTAGGATTTCTGACCATGCACCGGCCACTATCCGTCAACGATGTGGAAAGGTGTTGAATGGCGTTGAACGAATCAACGCCGCTCAATTCGATTTGCGCTACCCGCTGTCAACGCAACAGGGTGCGTGCCTCCGCCTCGATTATATGGCTCGCTCGCGCCGTCAATGTAGTGCGCCCCGTTCTCCCCGCGCCTCCACGATTGACTGCGCTCGCTCCGCCAGTTATGTGGAGCTCCACATAATTGGCGAAATGTTGAGTCTTCAAAAATGTGAAGCTGATGCGAAAGACCCTGTAGTCACAGGGCAAGCACGCGAGCGGACTCAACATTTATGCAACGCGTGGCAACTCTTCCGGCGGGATTCCACGCAACCCATTACCTCGGCCCTGGTTCTCGGGGAATGTTTGGCTTGCCGTTGCTGCGAACTGTTTTGCCGTTGTGGGAAGGGCCTTCCGGTGGATTCAAGTGCCCGTTGATCAGAGAGAGTCGCATCCTCGGTGACGCCCCTTAGTTGCCTCCAGCGGTCGAAGGCACAGCCACAGCTCCTCGTCGTAAATGTGGAATTGGTTGGCAGAAAAACCTGTAAATCGTGCCGATTTCCGCCCAACTCCACATTTTTGCATTCTCAACATTTCGCCAAGAGTCGGCGCTTAAGAGTCACGCTCGGTCTCTCATCGCCTGTTCTGAAGTGTATTTCGACGTTTCACCGCTCATGCGGTGACCGATTGACTCGGCGACTGCCGGTCGAACCTGGCTGTCGGTGGCGAGCAGCGCCGGGCCGCGCGCCCAGGCAGCGCGCAGCCACGGACAGCGACGTGTGATCGGTACGCCTTGGCAGCGCCGCAGACGCGGCGAGCGGGACGCGACAGAAGCGTCGCGTCGCGCCGGGTCTGCCGGCATCCCACCCGCGAGTGAACGGCGCAGATTCCAACGTTGCTGCGTTCAACGCGCCCGCAGTTGCAGCCCGGTCTGACCGTCAGTGCTCCGGCGGCCTTCAACTTCTCTGCCGTCGGCGGTTCGACATTTCATCCGATAGCGTTTGGCGCGCCCTCCGACTTTCTGTCGAGCAGCCGATGCGCTCGGCTCCAAGCAGCTTCGCAATCGCCCGGAGGCGGGGTAAGTGTCATGGTGCATTTTGGATTCTTCCGCCGCACACACCTCGCCTCAATTCACCCCTTTAACGAGGCGGAAGACAGGCTTTTCAACGCGACATTTGCGCTAGAGTGCAGACCAATGGACATTCCCGGTCGGCAGCATATCGGCATATCGTGTTCCACACGCGGACTGCGTTACACGCACCTTCCGTCCTTGCTCTAATCACTGTAACATTGCGCGTATTGTCTGCGAAAGGCTCTGGGTGACGGGGACTAGCGGCAGCTTTACTAGAGCCTCCGAGCTGTACAATCGGGCGCAACCTGCGCTGAGGCCGAGACTATCTTTAGCGGCCGCTGCATGGCTAAATGATCCGGGGATCGGCGATCCGTGGTCCGCCGGTGTTCACGGGTGCCACAAAAGAGGACCGTGGTTGGGACGGCGAGTTTCGGGCAGCAGGACGGCGCTGCTTCCGTCGATGGGACGGGCGCAGCGCAGCCCGGCAAAACCGCGTGACAGTCGTGCGCGAGACTGGCACATTGGCGGCACGCAGAATTTCCGTGATGGCCTGGTACGACGCGCCCCTGCGCCGAAGCTCGGCAATGCCATGCTTGAGCGTGAGAAGCTTCTGCCACTTCCATGGCACAGTCGGGGCATAGGCCCGCACGGCCTCGGCAAATCATCGGTTCTTCTAATCGGACGTAGACCGGTCATTCATTGGTACAGGTGATTGTCATCCCGGTGGTACACAACCTTCTAACGGGAGTTAGAGGTCGTGCGTCTTTTGTAAAATGCGCCTTTGGGGCGCACAACGGCGATAGAAATCCACCCCAACCGTACCGGTGCTGTCCTCGCCACAGTCCATGTCCTGTCGAAACGTTATGCCGATCTGGACCGCGCCAGACCCTTCATCGCTTCCATCATCATCACGCCGATCGGCAGAAGCCAGTCGTAGTGTGGGTTGGACAAGGCGGCTTGGCGTACGGATTCTGTTTTCTGCACTTGCTCTCTTCATTTACGAGCAGGCGCTGTATGAAAGAATGCTTGAGCAAGACCTCGACATGCTCGACGGACTTGTCTCCGCCGAAATCCAAAGCGAGACTGCGCAGCATTTCGAGGGACCGCAGGCAGACCAAAAGCAAATGCAGTTGAAAGACACGGCGGGCATCCCGACCGGCGTAGCCCCCGATATTCACAGGCAGGTGGAACTCAGGAAGGCCAAGCGCGCCGCAGCGCCGGACAATCTGGCGGCGGAAAAGCCAGAGGTTCAGGCACTGGCGCGGACGTAGACTGATAAGTCACCAAACATTCGGCCCACGGTTACATAGCCGCGCCCCAACCCTGTCGCATTACCGACTGATTGACCCGCCTGAACTTGCGGCGGCGACCTCGACAGTGACCGTGTTCGAGATCGCGCAAACCGAATTCGTGTCGCTCGACTTCGGGATGCAATATCTCGCAGTTACGAGGTATTTCCCCGGCTTGGTAAAATCAAACATCCTGTCCAAAGGATACCGCATGGTGAGAAAGTGGTGGGAGGACAGTTGCCCTGAAGAGACGCCAGTAAAAGCCATGTGCGCTTGGCGTTGCCCATAATCAGTGAGTGCCGCCGGTTTTCCGTCGGGATCGAGTACCGAGAGACCGAAAATCGCCATGGTTGAAGGCAAACCGAATGGGATCTGCCGATCCAGCGTATTTTTCAAAGACACAGATGTCGCAATTGACTCACCAACCGCGTACACTTTGTTAGAGATGTAAACGGAAGTCTGGAACCCGCGCTCCGTCATACCCCACGACCGCGCTCCGTCATTTTCTGATTGCTGGTCACAATCCAGACATACAACCTCTCCGCGCAACATCACATAATCCGCACAGCAATTGTGGTCAGTCAAAAAACTAATCGCAGCACAGCATACAAAGACAGCTAAATATGGGATTGAAGATTTCACGATGGATTACCTCTTCGATTGTTAAGGAGTCCAAACGGCATCTTGGGCTATCTGGCTCCATGAGGGGAAGTTGGTGGTATCTCCGATGCTAGGTGTCGCCGGGACTTGGCTTCCAGAGGTTAGGCTCCAAACGCTTCCGGTTCTGCTTGCGGCGGCGTTCCATCCCCATTGCGCTACCTTTAATGGCACCCAACCCGGTGACATACTGGTCGCTGACTGATTTGGATTGAAC
>Ga0302325_10027860_pt1 | contig 11702 bp, 9 predicted proteins | sample Palsa_T0_2_FD_201948 | JGI IMG/M metagenome (GOLD analysis project Ga0302325, IMG submission 201948) | Peat permafrost microbial communities from Stordalen Mire near Abisko, Sweden - Palsa_T0_2 | ecosystem: Environmental > Terrestrial > Soil > Palsa > Peat permafrost | place: Sweden: Abisko... | reverse complement strand
ATCAGGCCAAGACCGCCGAAGACCAGCTCGACCACGTAGCCGGCCACCGCCATCGCGGTGTAGAACGTGCCGAGCAGGAACAGGGCCATCCGGGCACCGTAGTACTTCCGGTAGATGTTCAGGATCGGAGCGATGATCAGGTCGGCGAAGATGAAGGCGACCACGCCGCCGAAGCTGATGCCGCCCTTCCACAGCACGACCGCCAGCGGCACGTTCCCGATCGAGCAGACGAAGGAGACGACGGCCAGGACGGGGCCGATGAGCGGCCCCCACAGCTTCGCCGCCAGCGGGTGGCCGGCGAAGAAGAAGGCCTGCCAGAAGCGGTCGGGGACCCAGGCCGCGATTGCCCCGGCGACGATCAGGCCGATGACCAGGTCCCGGATGATCGCGGCCCAGTCCATGACGAACACGTGCGCGACCGCGGTGTATCCATCGCGCGAGAACAGGCGGCTCGCGAACGAGCCCGGCCGCTGGACGGACATGTCCATCGCCGCATGGCCCTCCATCGAGCCGACTAGGCCGCGGTCGGCCTGGTCGCGGGCCTCCCGCAGCAGCCGTGCCCTGAGCAGCAGCCTGAACAGCACGGCGATCAGCACGATCATGATCGGCCCGCCGACGAACTCAGCCAGCGTGAACTGCCAGCCCATCAGCAGCGCCAGGATCACGCCGAGCTCGATGACCAGGTTGGTCGAGGCGATCTCGAACGCCATCGCCGCGGTGAAGCTGGCCCCCTGGCGGAACAGCGACCGCGCCAGCGCGACCGCGGCATAAGAACACGAGGAGGACGCCGCGCCGAAACCGGTCGCGAGCAGCAGCGTGCGCGGCCGGTCGTCGCCGAGCAGCCGCTCGACCGTGGACTTCCGCACCACGGCCTGGACCACCGCCGACAGCCCGAACCCGAGGATCAGTGCCCAGGTGATCGCCCACGTCATCGACGCGGTGATGGACAGCGCATGCACGATGGCGTCGATCGTGGGTCACCTCCCTTACCAGGGAGCTTAAAGGCGTCCTCAGCGGCGGACGATGAAATACAGGTGCGTTGCCCAAGGCAGGGAACACCGGTAACCAGCGGACGGGCGAGTCGGGCCGGTCAGCCAGTAGCGTTCTTCGTAGCAGCCCCACGTACGGGAGGCACCGGCCCGGAGACTGGCACCGGCCAGGAGACTGGGACACCCCATGAGCCTGCTGATCACGATAGCGCTGCTCGGCCTGCTGGCCAGTGTGTCCCCGAGCACGATCCTCGTGTTCATCTTGTTGCTCGCCACGGCCAGGGCACGCCTCAACGCGGCCGCCTTCTTGATCGGGTGGGGCGTTTCGCTGATCATCGTGTTCGCCGTGAGCTACGTAGCCGGGGGAGCCCGCGCTACTCAACATGGCAGCGGCAGCACCGCGGTGAAGGTCATCGAGATCCTCCTCGGTGTCGCCCTCGCCTTTGCTGCCGCGCGGCAATGGAGACGACGGGACCAGCCCAGAACCAGCTCAGGCGTCACCAAGAAGTTCACGGGCCGCCTTGCGCAGCTCAATCCGTGGGAGGCAGCCACCGTCGGGATCCTCAAGCAGCCGTGGACCCTGACCGCCGCTGCCGCCCTGGTTCTCGTGCGTCACCATTCGGCGCTCCCTGTCGTCGTGTTCGCCTTCGTGGCCTTCGCGGTCCTCTCGACGGCCACCGTCGGCCTGATCTTCTTGTACTTCGCCCGGCGTCCCGGGGAGGCCGAAGCACACCTGTCTGACCTGAGAGATCGCGTGGTACGGGCCGGCCCGGCGATCTTCGCGATCGTGTCCGCTGCGGTCGGCGTCTTCCTCATCGTCGACGGCGTTATCGGCATCGTGGGAAGCTAGGTGGCAGCGCCCGCGCCTATCAGCGCCCAGGGCCGACGCGCAGGGGCCAGGGCCACATGCGAATCCGTCCCCCTTCTTCTTTCATCCCTGCCGGGTGACGTCCGGGCGGCGGGACCGGCCGAAACTGAACCATGACTGAAACAGTGCTTTCCAGCTGGAATGACGGTCCAGCTAAGCAGGCCATCCTTGACTTCGTCGCATCGGCTACGACGCCCGGTCCGGGTTTCGTCGCAGTGGCGGATCGCATTGCCACGTTCGACAATGACGGAACGTTGTGGGTCGAGCAGCCGCTGCCCCCGCAATTCGACTTCGTGTTCCGTAAGTGGGGCGAGGAGATCAAGCAGGACCCATCCCTCGCAAGCCAGCAGCCATACAAGGCAATCATCGAGAAAGACATGGCGTTCCTGGGCGGCGTAGCGGTCCAGGACCCGGAGGTGGTAGGGGCGCTGCTGACGGCGTTCAGCCGTTCGTGGGCGGGCACCACGCCTGATGAGTTCGACGCGCAGGTGCGCGAGTGGCTGCAGACCTCCAGGCAGCCGAAGCTGGGCGTGCCCTATATCGAGCTTGTGTACCAGCCGATGCTCGAGCTGCTCGACCTGCTCAAAGCACACGAGTTCCGGGTGTTTGTCACCTCCGGCGGCGGCCGCGACTTCATGCGCGTGTTCGCGGAGCAGGCATGGGGCATTTATAAGGAGAACGTGATCGGCACCGCTGCGGAGTACACCTACGCCGACGGCAAGATCGTCCGGGGCGAGCACGCTCTGGGCACTCTTGACGTCGGCCCGGGCAAGCCGGAGCACATCTTCGCCCAGACCGGGCGGCTTCCTGCCTTCGCGGGCGGGAACGCTGACGTCGACATCGAGATGCTGGAAGCCGCCAGATTCGCCCTGCTCGTTAACCATGACGATGCCGAACGCGAGTTCGGCTACACCAACGGTGCGGAGAAGTCGCTGGCCGAGGCGAAAGAGCTGGGCTGGACGGTGGTCAGCATGAAGAACGACTGGAAAACCGTCTTCACCCAAGGAGCAGCCGCATGAGCGACCTGACGGCCATCGATGTGCTGATAGACCCCGATGCGCCGACGATGGAACGTGCCCGCGCGGTCAACGCGCGGATGCTCCAGAGCCTGCCGCAGGGGTGGGCTCTGGACGATACGCACCAGCCGCATATCACGACGCTCCAGCGGTACGTGCGCACCGCCGACCTTGGTCAGGTTTACGAGGCTGTCGGGAAGACGGTGGCGCAGACCGATATGACCTCGCTGTCCTACCAGGCCGTCAAGATCGCGCACGCCGACTGGGGCTTCCCCGGCTACGGACCCGCCGTTCTCCTGGTCGAGGTCAGCCCGGAGGTGCTCGATTTCCAGGCCAGGCTGGTCGCCGCGGTCACGCCCTTCACCGAGTCCGGAGGCACCGCGGAGGCTTTCGTCGCCGACCCCGGTGAAGTGATCAGCCCGACCATCATCAACTGGGTCGAGGGGTACGTACCCGCCCAGATCGGAGCGGGCAAGTACCTGCCCCACCTCACGGTTGGGGCAGCCAAATTCGATGACCTGGCGGTCATCGAGGCTGAGCCATTCGATGCGTTCACCGTCCACCCCGCCGGCGTGGCCGTCTACCACCTGGGCAACAACGGCACCGCCCGCGAACTGCTCAAGGCGTGGCCGGTCACGAGCTCCTAAGCGGCATCTGCGCGACGGTGAGCGGGCAAGCTGCAGCGGTCAGTGCCAGGTCCGCTGGTTGAATCCGAGACACTTCGGCTAAGGACAACATGTGACTACCGAGTCCGGCCCCCGGCCCGCAGCCCGGGCGCGGACCACGGCGGGCGCCAAGGTGACCGGTGTCGCGCGGGGCGGAGGCTGACCGCCGTAGACTCGCGTGCGTGAGCACGGCCCCGCATACCCCGGCAAACCCGGCGGCGCCTGCCGTTGAGATCGGCGGGCTCGTCAAGCGGTACGGCCAGCTGGCCGCCGTAGACGGGCTGACGCTGACCGCGGCCCGCGGTGCGGTGACCGGCATCCTCGGGCCCAACGGCGCGGGCAAGACCACCACCATCGAGATCTGCGAGGGCTACCGGCGACCCGATCAGGGAACGGCCCGCGTTCTCGGCCTGGACCCGGTGCGCGACGCCCGCGCCCTGCGGCCACGGGTCGGCGTGATGCTCCAGTCGGGGGGCATCCCCCCGTCCGTACCCGCCGCCGACTACCTGAATCTGCTGAGCAGGTTCCACACCCACCCCGTCCCGGTGGCGCAGATGCTCGCCCTGGTCGGCCTGACGGCGGTGAGCCGCACGCCGTACAAGCGGCTGTCAGGCGGCCAGCAGCAGCGGCTGTCCCTCGCCGCGGCCGTCATCGGCCGCCCCGAACTCGTCTTCCTCGACGAGCCCACAGCGGGTATGGACCCGCAGGCCAGGCACGCGACCTGGGAGCTGATCACGCAGCTGCGCACGGCGGGCGTGAGCATCATCTTGACCACGCACTTCATGGAAGAAGCCGAACGGCTCTGCGATTATGTCGCCATCATCGACCACGGTGAGCTGGTGGCGGGGGGAACACCGGCCCAGCTCACCGGCACGGCCGGCCAGCTCAGGTTCCGCGCCGAAGCCGGCCTGGACCTCGATAGCCTGCTGGCCGCCCTGCCGCCCGCCAGCGTGGCGAAGGAGTCGCCGGCCGGCCATTACGTGATCGAGGTGCTCGGTCACGTGGACCCGCTGCTGCTCGCCGCGGTAACCGCGTGGTGCGCGCAGCGAGACGTGCTCGCCACCAGCCTCAGTACCGAGAGCCGCACCCTAGAAGACGTCTTCCTGGAGCTCACGGGAAAGGACCTCCGCCCGTGATAGGGGACGGCCTGGACCCCTTGGGAACCCCCCAGGACCTGGACCTCGACCCCGTGAGGACCCACCAGCCCCGGGGCCCCGAAGGGGCTCCCCAGGGGGGTACGGGGGGGAAGGTTCCCCCCCGTGATCGGGGGGTTCCGGGGGGTCGCCCCCCCGGGTCAACACTGCTAACACCTCTAACACCTTCACCGGGAGCGGCGCCGCTGAGGCGGATGATCGCCGCGCAGGCCAGCCTGGAGATGCGCACGCTGCTGCGGAACGGCGAGCAGCTCCTGATCACGCTCGTCATCCCGTTGCTACTGCTGGCCGCGTTCGGCCTCGAGCCGCTGGTGAACTTCGGCGCGGGAATGAGCCGGATCGACTTCCTGACTCCGGGGATCATCGCGCTGGCGGTGATGTCCACGGCGTTTACCAGCCAGGCGATCGCCACCGGCTTCGAGCGGCGCTACGGCGTGCTCAAGCGGCTCGGTGCCACTCCCCTCTCGCGCACCGGCCTGATCGCCGCCAAGACCGTCACCGTGATCGCGGTGGAATTGCTGCAGGGCGTGCTGATCCTGCTCGTCGCCCTGCTCATCGGGTGGCGGCCGGACGCCAGCCCGGCGGCGATCGTGGTCGCACCGCTGCTCATCCTGCTCGGCACCGCCGCGTTCAGCGGGCTCGCCTTGCTGATGGCGGGGACGCTGCGCGCGGAAGCCACCCTGGCCGCGGCCAACCTCATCTACATCCTGCTGCTCGGCCTGGGCGGCGTCGTCTTCCCGCTGACCAAGTTCCCCGCCGCCGCCCGGCCGGTCCTTGAGCTGCTGCCGACCGGCGCGCTGTCCACCGGCCTGCGGGACGTACTGCAGCACGGCACGACCTTTCCGGCCGGGAACACGATCACGCTGGCGGTCTGGGCCGTCGTGGCGATCACCTTCGCGGCGCGGATGTTCAGGTGGGACTAAAGGCCGCCACGACTGAACCGACCCGCGCAGCCCAGGTCCGGATAGCGCTGCCGGCCGCCATGATCGGAACCGGCATCGTGTCCGTGCAGTTCGGGGCGGGGCTGGCCGACCGGCTGTTCGCGCAGATCCCGCCCGCGGCGGTGACCGGGCTGCGGCTGTGGACGGCCGCGCTGGCCATGGTCGCTCTGGCCGGACCAGGTTTCGCCCGCTCGGTGCGTGACCTGTGGAAAAGAAGAGCGTTTACCGACGTCGGCATCGCCGTGTCGTTCGGTATTTCGCTTGGGGTTATGAACTTTTCTATTTACCAGGCGTTCGCGCGCATCCCTCTCGGGGTCGCCGTGACCATCGAGTTCCTTGGCCCGCTGGCCGTGGCGGTGGCGGGATCGCGGCACCTCAGGGACGTCGGGTGGGTCGTGCTCGCGGGGATCGGCGTGGTGCTGCTGACCCAGGGCGGCCACGGGCACCTCGACCTGACCGGAGTGATCTTCGCGGGCGTGGCCGCGATCTGCTGGGCCGCCTACATCGTGCTCAGCGCCGCCACCGGGCGCCGGTTCCCCGGCTCATCCGGCCTGGCGATCGCGATGGTGGTCGCGGCCGTGCTGGTGACACCGCCCGCCGTCGTCGCCGGGGGCCGCGCCATGTTCCGGCCCGCCGTCCTGGCCACCGGGGCCGCGATCGGGGTGCTTTCCTCTGTGATCCCCTACCGGCTGGAGCTGGAGTCGCTGCGGCGGATGCCGATGCGGCTGTTCGGAGTGTGGATGAGCATGGAACCCGCGGTGGCGGCCCTGATCGGGCTGATCATGCTCGGCCAGCACCTGAGCATCGCTGAGTGGGTCGCGATCTGCTGCGTCATGGTCGCCTGCGCGGGCGCCGCCGCCCAGGGCGCTCTACCATGAGGGGCGTGGCCGCCGATCTTCTCTCCCGTATCGGGTCCTGGCCCCTCGTCAGGGGCGTGCTTGCGCCGACGCCGCGGTCCATGCGGCGGATCGCGCTGACCGGTGTCATTGCCTTCACGGTGATCATGTCGACTGGCGCCGCGGTCCGGCTCAGCTCGTCCGGCCTCGGCTGCCCGGACTGGCCCCAGTGCAGCACGGCGGACGTCGTGGCCAGCAAGAACGCCGGGCAGACCTTGCTCAACACCTGGATCGAGTTCAGCAACCGGCTGCTGAACTTCCCGCTCGTCGTCATCGCCGCCCTCGTCTTCATCGCGGCCTGGCGGTTCCGACCCCAAGGGCCGGGCGGGGAGAAGCGCCGCGACCTGTTCTGGCTCGGGCTGGCCCTGCCGGCCGGAGTCGTGGCGCAGGCGGTGATCGGCGGCATCGTCGTGCTGACCAAGCTCAACCCGGCCGCGGTCTCCGTGCACTTCCTGGTCTCCGCGTCGATCGTGGCCGCGGCCGTCGTGCTGTACACCCGGTGCGGTGAGGGCACTGCTCCGCCGACGGCCTTGGTCCGGCGTGACCTGCGCCTGGTGTCCGCCGCCCTGGTCGCGGTCACCGCCGTGATGCTCGCCGCGGGCACCGTGGTGACCGGAACGGGCCCGCTCGCGGGCAACGCGGCCGCGCCCAGGTACAAGCTGCCGCTGGAAGGGGTCACCCAGCTGCACGCCGATATCGGCTGGCTGATGACCGGGCTCGCGGTCGCGCTCGTCCTCGGGCTGCGGGTGTCCGGCGCGCCGCCGCGAGCCATGCGGGCCGCCTGGATCATGATCGCCGCACTGGGCCTGCAGGGCGTGATCGGCTACGTCCAGTACTTCAATCACCTTCCCGCCGGGCTGGTGTGGTGCCACGTCACGGGGGCGGTGCTCGTCTGGATCGCTGTGCTCCGGCTGTTCTTCTCCCTGCGGGACCGCGGTCCGGTTAACACAGACCGAACAGGAGCGACGGCGACCGCACCCGCTAGGCAACCGGAGCCCCTAGACCGATAGGCTCGTAGGCGTGAGCACTAAGGCAAAACTTGACTGGACGGCGACCGACGAGCGCGCGGTGGACCTTATCCGCGTCCTGGCGATGGATTCGGTGCAGAAAGCCGGCTCAGGACACCCGGGCACGGCGATGAGCCTGGCGCCCGCCGCCTACTTGCTCTTCCAGAAGCTGCTGCGGCACGACCCCGCCGACCCGAACTGGCCGGGCCGGGACCGCTTCGTCCTGTCCTGCGGGCATTCCAGCCTCACCCTGTACATCCAGCTGTACCTGTCCGGCTACGGGCTGACGCTGGAGGACCTAAAGGGCTACCGGACCTGGGGCAGCATCACCCCCGGCCACCCGGAGCACCGGCTGACCCCCGGCGTGGAGACCACCACCGGACCGCTGGGCCAGGGCATCGGCAACGCGGTCGGCATGGCCATGGGCGCCCGCCGCGAGCGCGGCCTGTTCGACCCGGACGCCAAGGCCGGCACCAGCCCGTTCGACCACTTCGTCTACTGCTTCGCCTCGGACGGGGACATGGAGGAGGGCATCAGCCACGAGGTCTCCTCCCTCGGCGGCCACCAGGAGCTCGGCAACCTGATCGTCCTGTACGACAACAACTACATCTCCATCGAGGACAACACCAACATCGCCAAGTCCGAGGACGTGGCCGCGCGGTACGAGGCCTACGGCTGGCACGTGCAGAAGCTGGACTGGCACACCGCCGACGGCTACCACGAGGACGTGCCCGCGCTGTACCAGGCGTTCCTGAACGCCCAGCAGCACACCGAGGCACCGTCCTTCATCTCGCTCAGGACGATCATCGGCTGGCCGGCGCCGAACAAGCAGAACACCGGCGCGGCGCACGGCGCCGCGCTCGGCGTGCCCGAGGTCAAGGCGACCAAGAAGGTCCTGCACTTCGACCCCAACGTCGACTTCCCGGTCGAGGACGAGGCGCTGAACCACGCACGCCAAGTCGCCGAGCGCGGCAAGCAGGCGCACGCGGAGTGGGAGAAGCCGTTCGCCGACTGGGCCAGCGCCAACCCCGAGCGCAAGGCGCTATTCGACCGGCTGGCGACCCGCCGGCTGCCGGACGGCTGGACCGAGGTGCTGCCGACCTTCCCGCCGGACGCCACGGGCATCGCTACCCGCAAGGCCTCCGGGGCCGTCCTCGACGCGCTGGCCCCCGTGCTGCCCGAGCTGTGGGGCGGCTCGGCCGACCTGGCCGAGTCCAACCTGACCACGATGGAGGGCGAGCCGTCGTTCGTCCCCGCCAACCACCAGACCGCGATGTGGCCGGGCAACCCGTACGGGCGGACGCTGCACTTCGGCATCCGCGAGCACGGCATGGGCGCGATCTTGAACGGGATCGCGCTGTCCGGCGGAACCCGTGTCTACGGCGGCACGTTCTTGCAGTTCAGCGACTACATGCGGGGCGCGGTTCGGCTGACCTCGATGATGGAGCTGCCGGTCACCTTCGTGTGGACGCACGACTCCGTCGGCCTGGGCGAGGACGGTCCGACCCACCAGCCGATCGAGCACCTGTGGTCGCTGCGCAACATCCCGAACCTGGAGGTGGTCCGGCCCGGCGACGCGAACGAGACCACGGTCGCGTGGCGGACCATCCTGGAGCGGGCCAAGCCCGCGGCGCTGTGCCTGACCCGGCAGAACGTGCCGGTGCTGGACCGGTCCGGGGAGCTCGAAGGGGCCGACAAGGTGGCGCAAGGCGGGTACGTGCTGGCCCCCGGCACCGACGTTATCCTGATCGCCACCGGCAGCGAGGTGTCGATCGCGCTCGAGGCCCGGGAGCAGCTCGCCGCCGACGGTGTCTCGGCTCGCGTGGTGTCGATGCCGTGCGTGGAGTGGTTCAACGAACAGGACGAGTCCTACCGGCGTGAGGTGCTGCCGCCGACCATTCCCGCCCGGGTCTCGGTGGAGGCGGGCATTACCGCCCCCTGGAAGTTGTTTGTCGGAGATGCGGGCGGTTCAATTGGAGTAGACCACTACGGTGCGTCCGCTGCTTACAAGAGAATCTACGAAGAGTACGGCATTACCGCGGAGCGGGTAGCCGTTGCCGCCCACGACAGTCTGGCCCGGGTCAGGGACCATTAGGGGTCTTTGAGGGTTAGCCCAGCCCGCGGCATGCAGGGAAGGAAAAGCAACCGTGTCAGTTGACGTTCTCGGACAGCTATCCGAGGCCGGAGTATCGGTGTGGCTAGATGACATCAGCCGCGACCGCCTTCGTACCGGCAACCTGCAGGAGTTGGCCGACGACTACCACGTCGTCGGCGTGACCTCGAACCCGACGATCTTCGCGCATGCTCTGTCGAACGGGAACGCCTACGACGGGCAGGTCGCCGACCTGAAGACCTACGGCGTTGGGGTGGAGGAGGCGTCCCGCGCGATCACCACCTACGACATCAGGTGGGCGTGCGACGTGCTGCGTCCGATCTACGACCGGACCGACGGCCTGGACGGCCGGGTGTCGCTCGAGGTCGATCCGAGGCTGGCCAAGAACACCCCCGCGACCATCGCCGAGGCGCGGGCACTGTGGTGGGCGGTGGACCGGCCCAACCTGTTCATCAAGATTCCCGCCACCGTCGAGGGGCTTCCCGCGATCACCCAGGCCATCTCCGAGGGGATCAGCGTGAACGTCACGCTGATCTTCTCCCTGGAGCGGCACGGCGCGGTCATCGACGCGTACATGGCGGGCCTGGAGCTGGCCGCGGCCGCCGGGCATGACATCTCCAAGATCAGGTCGGTGGCGTCGTTCTTCGTCAGCCGGGTCGACACCGAGGTCGACGGCCGGCTGGACAAGCTGGGCACCCCCGAGGCCAAGAAGCTGCGCGGCAAGGCAGCCATCGCCAACGCGCGGCTGGCCTACGAGCTGTTCGAGCAGAAGTCCGCCACTGACCGCTGGAAGGCGCTGGCCAAGAGCGGGGCAAATGTCCAACGCCCGCTGTGGGCCTCCACCTCCACCAAGGACCCCGCGTTCCCCGACACCATGTACGTGGTCGACTTGGTTGTCGCCGATACGGTGAACACCATGCCCGAGGCGACCCTCAGGGCCACGGCGGACCACGGCGAGCTGCACGGCGACACGGTGCACGGCACCTACGACGCCTCCCGGCAGGTCTTCGCCGACCTGGAGAAGCTCGGCATCGCCTACGACGACGTCGTGCAGGTCCTTGAGGACGAGGGCGTCGCGAAGTTCGCGGCGTCGTGGAACGAGCTGCTGGACACGATCAAGACGAACATGGGGCTCTGAACTCAGATGACCGAACGGGCTCGTGGTGACCGCCCTCGGGGAGGTACGGCGTGACAGCGGAACCCGGCGACCCGCAAGGTCTTATCCCGGCCAGTCCCAACTTCATCGCGGAGCAGGCCGAGGCGGCCACTGGTCCTGCCAACCCGCTGCGCGATCCGCGGGACCGGCGTATCCCCCGGGTGGCCGGGCCATGCGTGCTTGTCATGTTCGGCGTCACCGGGGACCTCGCCCGTAAGAAGCTGATGCCGGCCGTCTACGATCTGGCCAACCGGGGTCTGCTGCCACCGGGCTTCTCCTTCGTCGGTTTCGCCCGCAGGGACTGGGCAGACGAGGATTTCGCCCAGGTCACGTACCAGGCGGTCAAGGAGCACGCGCGCACGCCGTTCCGCGACTCGGTGTGGCAGCAGCTCAGTGAGGGCGTCAGGTTCGTGTCCGGTTCGTTCGACGACGATGCGGCGTTCGACCAGCTGGCCGCGACCGTCAAAGAGCTTGACGAAGAGCGGGGCACCGGCGGGAACTACGCGTTCTACCTGTCGATCCCGCCCAACCAGTTCCCCACCGTGGTGCAGCAGCTCAAGCGGAGCGGCCTTTCTGACTCCCAGGGGAGTGGCTGGCGGCGAGTGGTGATCGAGAAGCCGTTCGGCCACGACCTGGCCAGCGCTCGGGAGCTGAACGCGACCCTGGACGGGGTCTTCCCGCCCGAGGAAGTGTTCCGCATCGACCACTACCTCGGCAAGGAGACGGTCCAGAACATCCTGGCGCTGCGGTTCGCCAACGAGATGTACGAGCCGATCTGGAACCGCGGCTACGTGGATCACGTGCAGATCACCATGGCCGAGGACATCGGCATCGGCGGCCGGGCCGGGTATTACGACGGCATCGGCGCCGCCCGGGACGTGATCCAGAACCACCTGC
>Ga0302325_10027858_pt1 | contig 11703 bp, 12 predicted proteins | sample Palsa_T0_2_FD_201948 | JGI IMG/M metagenome (GOLD analysis project Ga0302325, IMG submission 201948) | Peat permafrost microbial communities from Stordalen Mire near Abisko, Sweden - Palsa_T0_2 | ecosystem: Environmental > Terrestrial > Soil > Palsa > Peat permafrost | place: Sweden: Abisko... | reverse complement strand
GTGACGGACGCCGGCGGTGAGGACGCCGAGCCCCCGACCGTCGCGCCGAGCTACACGGTCGAGGTCTCAGGACGCCGGTTCGACGTCAAGGTCATCGGCCCAGCCTTCGGTGGTGGCGCCGAGGCCAACGGCGCGGCCCACGCGCCCGCCGGCCGGCGGGCGCCACGCCGCGGCGCGGCGGCGGGCGGTGCGGGCGGCGGCGCGGGCGGCGCGGGCAGCGCGGGCAGCGGCCGGGGAGCGAGCAGTGCCCGCGGCGGCGGCGCCGGCGAGGACACGCTGCCGTCACCGATCCAGGGGATCGTCCTGAAGGTCGCCGTCAAGCAGGGAGCGGCGATCGAGGAGGGTGCGCTGGTATGCGTTGTCGAGGCGATGAAGATGGAGAACGAGATAACCGCCCACAAGTCCGGCACGATCGCCGAGCTGCCGATCGCGGTGGGCTCGTCCGTTGCATCCGGCGACACGATCGCCGTCATTACCGCGCCCGCCTGATCAAAAGCTCCTTGGCTCGAAGCGGGCGCCCCGCCCGAAACCTTGGGGGGTCGTGATGCGAAACGCCGGACAGGGTCCGGCGGAACGCAGCGCGGGCCTCGACTCTCGGGGTCATGTGAACGCGATCGCCGCGATCGCGGGCCGGCGGCACGCTTGACCACGACACGCCTCCGCGCCGGCCGGGTACACCGCCTCTACGACGGTGTGCACGCGGGCGGGCGCCGGCCGGTCTCTCCCCGCGCGCACGCAATCGCGGCCGTCCTCGCGTGCGCCACCGCCGCCGCACTCAGCCACAGCTCCGCAGCCACCGAAGTCACCGCCCCGCCCACCCCACCGCTCAAAGACCCTCGCTCGCCGCGACATCACAACCACTAACGGCCTGCGACTTCGTCGCGAGCCCTAACATCCCGCCGCGCATGGAATTGGCTCGAAAGCCGGCGATGGCCACGGTCCTCTGCCTCCTGATCGCGGGCTGCGGTAGCTCGAGTGCTACGGCCTTCAAGCAGGGTTACGTGAAGGCGAGTGTGCCTCTCGAGCAGACCGGAGCCGATATCGCGCGGGCGATCGCCGGCCCGGCACATCGGTCGCCTGCGCAGATCGCAAACCAGTTCGCGGGCCTCGCCGACCGCTTCGACTCGGAGCTCATCCAGCTCGAAGCGCTGCAGGCGCCGTCGAACGTCTCGACCGGGTTCAAGACCATCATCGCCGCGGCCAATCGGCTGGACGACGATCTCCGCGCGATCTCGTCGAGCGCGAGCCGACATGATGCCGTCGGCCTCAGGTCGGCCGCCGAGGCGCTCATGACCGACGCCCGCGCGATGAACTCGGGCGCCGGCACGGTCAGGCAGAGCCTCGGGATCAAGTAGCGCTGCACTTCAGCGATTCCGGGTCGCCGCCGATAACAACGGTAGATGCGACGCGCGCGCAAGCCGATGCTCGCTGCGGTGCTCTGCGTCTTGGCCGCGGGCTGTGGCGGCGGCTCGAGTACCACCACAAGCACCAGGTCCACATTCAGGGCGGGCTACCTGAAGCTGCGCGGGCCGCTGAATCAGACCGGGACGGCGATAGCCGCGGAGATCACGGCATCCCCCCATCAGACCGATGCGCAGGTTGCGAGCGCGTTTGCCGGCCTCGCGGGCCGCTTTCATCGCCAGCTCGCCACGCTCGAGGCGCTGAAGCCGCCGCCGAGCCTCTCGAGCGCGTTCGCGGCGGCCACGACTGGGGCAACCAGAATGGACGCCGACCTGCGGGCGGTTTCGGTCGCCGCGACCAAGCACGACGCCGATGCCGCCAGGAAGGCAACTGCCGCCCTCGGCAGAGACCTGACGGCGACGGGCGTGGGCGCCGCTCAGATAAAGCGTTCGCTCGGGATCAAGTAACGATCAGCTGAGCGTTGGTCTCGTGGATCCGTTGCTGCGTAGCCGTTCGCCGGCCCGGTGGGAGCGGCGCGTCGGCGCCGTGCTGCCCGAGCGCCTCGAGATATGCGATGTCCTCGCCGATCACCTCCAGCGCACGCGCCCGATCGAGCGGTGCGCCGTGACCAGGAACGACAGTCTCCGAACGCTCGACGAGCGACAGCAGCCGCGTCAGCGTCTCCGCGTAGGCGTCGAGGGATCCGCCCTCGGAGATCATCGGGATTTCGACCGGCGAGAGATAGTCGCCGCACACGAGCACCTCCGCCCACGGCAGCAGATAGGCCGTGCCGTCGGCGGTATGGCCGGCGGCGAGATGGAGCTCGAGCTCGCGGTCCTCGCCCAGCGACAGCCGGCCGGGCACCGGTAGCGCCTGGAGCCTCCCCAGCCGGAGCGGCCCGCGCCGTTCGATGTACTGCTCCTCGTCGAATGCCCGCAGGGCACGCTGGGCGCGCCCGACCTCACCGGCCAGGCGCGACTGTGTGCTCTCGCCGCAGCCGAGCGAGGCGCTGGGAAACGCAAGCCGCCCCAGCAGGTGATCCCAGTCAGCGTGCGTCGCGAGCAGCCCTGACACCGGGAAGCCGCTCTGCTCGAGCAGACCAGGGAGCGCGTCGAGCTCGTCGGGATCGACCGGGGAGTCGATCACGAATCCCTCGGCGCCCCCTCGGATGGCGGTGCAGGTCGTCTGCCATACGCGGCTGACGAGCACGATCACGTCGGTGTGGACCGCGAGGGCCCTCACCGACGCGCCCGCACTACCCTACTCCGAGCAGCTTCGCCGCCTCTCGCAGGTTCGCCACCTCGGCGTCGGGCTTCTTCTGGCCGGGCTCGAGCTCCTGCTTGTTGCGGTCGACCCAGATCACCGGGATCTTCTTCTTCAGGCACGGCTCGACGTCGTGGTAGTAGCTGGCGGCGACGTGGACCCAGCCCTTCTTGGTGCCGATCCGCCGCTCACATTCGGTGAAGTGCGCGGGATCGGGCTTGTAGGAGCGGACCTGCTGCGCCGTCACGACGAGATCGAAGTCGAGCGGGATGTGACGGCGGGTCTGGCCGAGCAGCTTGTCGTCGATGTTCGTGATCAGCCCGATCTTGTAGTTCTTGGCGATCTTCTTCAGCGTCGGGTTGGTCTCCGGGAACGGCTTCCAGCGCTGGATCGACTCGGGCAGGAAGCCAGACCGCGACGGCTCCAGCGGCCAGCCGAGCTGCTTGGAGATCTGCACCGCGGTCCGCCGCAGCACCTCCGCGTAGAGCTCGTATGACCCGGCCTGGATCTGCTGCTGGACCTCGTGGAACAGAGGGATCAGCTCGTCGCGCTCGATCGTGAATCCGTCGCGCTCTGCCTCTGCGCGAAATGCCTCGTAGACGCCGGTGTCCCAGTCGATCAGGGTCCCGTAGACGTCGAAAGTGACGAACGTGATGTTTTTTGGTAAAGCCATAAGCCTGCGCATGATGCCACGGCCCGATGTTCAGACGTCGTGACGGGCGTCTTCCTCCCCCGGCGGCGACGTAGCGGCCCCATGTATTAGTCTCGGCGACTGATGGATCTGTTGGAGTACCAGGGCAAGCAGCTCTTCGCCCGGCACGGCATTCCCGTATCACCCGGGAGGGCGGCCCGCACCGTCGAGGAGGCCGTGGCCGCGGCCGAGGAGATCGGTTACCCGTGCGTCGTCAAGGCGCAGGTCCAGATCGGCGGGCGCGGCAAGGCGGGCGGGATCAAGCTGGCGGCTGACCGCGATCAGGCGCTGGAGTACGCGTCGGCGATTCTGGGCATGGACATCCGGGGCCTGACCGTCCACGAGGTGTGGATCGAGCTCGCCTCCGACATCGCCTCGGAGTACTACGCCTCGATCGTCTTCGATCGATCGGCGAAGGCCCCGCTGGTGATGCTCTCGACCAAGGGCGGAATGGACATCGAGGCCGTCGTGGACGAGGACCCGGACGCGATCGCGCGGCTGCATGTGGACCCGCTGGTCGGCTTCCAGAGCTTCCACGGACGCCGGCTGGCGTTCGAGGCCGGCGTCGACGGCGATGTCGTGCGCCCGGTCGGCGCGATGCTGGCCAAGCTCTACGCGGCGTTCATCGCCGAGGAGGCAACGCTGGTCGAGGTCAACCCGCTGATCGTTACCCCGCAGCGGTCGGTCAGGGCGCTCGACGCCAAGGTCACGCTCGACGACAACTCGCTCTTTCGCCATCCCGAGAACGCCGAGCTTCGCGACCCCTCCGGCGAGGACGAGCAGGAGCAGATGGCCAGGGAGCGAGGCCTCACCTACGTCAAGCTCGACGGCGACATCGGCATCCTCGGCAACGGCGCCGGGCTTGTCATGTCGACGCTGGACGTCGTCGCCCTCGCGGGCGGCAAGCCCGCCAACTTCCTGGATGCCGGCGGTGGGTCCAAGGCCGAGGCGATCACGAGCGCCGTCGAGGTGATCCTTTCTGACCCGAAGGTCAAGGCCGTGCTGTTCAATATCTTCGGTGGCATCACCCGTTGCGACGAGGTCGCGAAGGGCCTGATCGAGGCGTTTGCGGTCGTCAATCCGCGGGTTCCGTTCGTCGTTCGCCTCGATGGGACCAACGACGTCGAGGGCCGGCGACTCCTCGCCGAGGCGAAGCTGCCGAACGTCTACGCCGAGCCGAGGATGGACGGCGCCGCGAAGAAGGTCGTCGAGCTGGCGGCCGCGTCATGAGCATCCTCGTCGGCAAGGACACGAAGCTCTGCGTGTCGGGCATCACCGGTCGCGAGGGTACGTTCCACGCGCTGCGCAACCGCGACTACGGCACCCAGGTCGTGTCGGGCGTCACCCCGGGCAAGGGTGGCCAGTCGGTGGACGGCGTTCCGGTCTTCAACACCTTCCACGATGCCGTCGCCGAGACCGGCGCGAACACCGCGATGATCTTCGTCCCGCCGGCGTTCGCCGCCGACTCGATCCTCGAGGCCGAGGACGCCGGGATCGAGCTGATCGTCGCGATCACCGAGGGCATTCCCGCCCACGACGAGCTCCGTACCTACAGCGTGATCAAGAAGAACGGCAACTCGCGACTGGTCGGCCCGAACTGCCCGGGGATCCTTTCGCCCGGCAAGGCGAACGTCGGGATCATCCCCGCCACCTTCTTCAAGCAGGGCAATGTCGGCCTCGTCTCGCGCTCGGGAACGCTCACCTACCAGATCGGCAACGAGCTCGCCCAGAGCGGCTTCGGCAACTCGACGATCGTCGGCATCGGCGGCGATCCCGTCCCCGGGACCGACTTCATCGACGTGATCGGGTGCTTCGAGGATGACCCGGAGACCGAGCTGATCGTCATCTGCGGCGAGATCGGCGGCGACGCGGAGGAGCGCGCGGCTGACTTCATCGCGGCGAATGTGACCAAGCCGGTGCTCGCCTACATCGCCGGATTCACGGCGCCTCCGGGAAAGACGATGGGGCACGCCGGGGCGATCGTGTCCGGGTCCAAGGGCACGGCGATCGCCAAGGCGGAGGCACTCGAGGCGAGGGGAGTTCGCGTCGGACGCAGCCCCACACAGGTAGCCGAGTTCGCCGTGTCGTTGCTGGGCGCCAGCGCGTAACCTACCGCGTCGATGTCCGCCACCACGAAGCCGATTTCATTCGCCCGCGGGGCACCGTCGCTCGACATCGTCGATGTTCAAGGCCTCCGCGAGGCGGCGGACCGCGCCTTCGTCGCCGACCCGGGCGGGATGACCGCGTACGGGACGGCGGTGGGATATCCACCGCTGCGTGAGTGGATCGCCGAGCGGCACGAGGTCGAGCCTTCGCAAGTGATCGTGACCAACGGCTCGATGCAGGCCGACGCGTTCCTGTTCGACGCGCTGGTGGGCGCCGGGGACACGGTGATCGTCGAGCGCCCGACGTACGACCGCACGCTCCTGTCCCTGCGCGGCCGGGCCGCCGACATCCACGCCGTCGAGCTCGAGACCGACGGAATCGACGTCGCGGCGCTCGAGGCGCTGATCGAAGCCGGTGCGCGGCCGACGCTGGCCCACATCATCCCGAACTTCCAGAACCCGGCCGGGTACACCCTCTCGGCGGCGAAGCGCAAGGCCCTGCTCGCCCTCGCCGGCGAGCACGCGTTCACGATCTTCGAGGACGACCCGTACGTTGCCCTTCGCTTCGAGGGCGAGTCGCTGCCGACGATGGTCTCGATGGACTCGGAGCATGTCGTCTACGCGTCCTCCTTCTCGAAGACCGTGTGCCCAGGGATCCGGGTCGGCTATCTCGTCGGCTCCGAGGAGCTGATCCGGAGCGTGGTCAAGATCGCGACGAGCACGTACATCTCGCCGAGCATGGTCTCGCAGGCGATCGTCAACGAGTTCTGCCGCAGTGGCGCGATCGAGCGCTCGATCGCAACCGTCAAGGAGGCGCTGCGGGAACGGGCTCAGACCCTCTGCGATGCGCTCGAGCGGGAGCTTCCTGACGCCCGCTTCACCCGGCCGCAGGGCGGCTACTTCCTCTGGGTCGACCTTCCGGCCGGGACCGACGTGGGCGCGCTGTTCACGCTCGCGTCGGAGCGCGGAGTCCAGTTCGTGAAGGGTTCGGACTTCGTCCTCGATGGCGGCGAGAGCAGCTTCCGGATCGCCTACTCCGGCGTCACGCCGGCGGAGATCGAGGAAGGCGTGCGGCGGCTGGCGGGCGCGTACGCGGAGGTTGCGGGCGCGTAACCGGATCCTCGGGCTGCTGGCGGCCGCGGCGGCGACCGTGATCGTCGTGGCGCTACTCACGGCCGGGAAGCCGCGATCGCCGTTTCGGGTTCCGCCGCTTCGCCGGCCGGCGGCGACCGCGTGCACAGAGCACTGGGTCGGGTCGTGGGCGGCGAGCCCGAGCGGCGTGAGCTTGAACCAGCCGTTGGTGGACCGGACGGTGAGGATGATCATCGCGCCGCATCTCGGCGGGAGCACGCTGCGGATACGCCTTTCGAATCGGTACGGAAGCACGCCCCTGGTGCTCGGCCGCGTCACCGTCGGCGTGCGCGGCCAGGGCGCGTCGCTCGTGACCGGCTCCGAGCGCCGGCTGACGTTTGCCGGACGGGCGTCGGTCACGATTCCGGCCGGCGCGGAAGCCGTCAGCGACCCGGTGGGGCTCCGCTTCGGGGCCTTCCAAGACCTCGCGGTCAGCGTCTACGTGCCGGGGAGCGTGCCGCATCCGACCGACCACTTCACGACCCGCCAGACCAGCTACCTCAGCCCGCGCGACAGCGGCGATCACGCCGCGGAGGAAGGCGGGTCGGCGTTCAGCCAGAAGACGACCGGCAGGTACTCGACGGGCTGGTACTTCCTCGACGGGGTCGACGTGCTCGCTCCGGGCTCGACCGGAGCCGTCGTTGCGTTCGGCGACTCGATCACCGACGGATATCAGGGCAAGGCCGGGTCCGGGGGAGAGCAGCTTGCCACGGTCGACACCAACGGTCGCTACCCCGACGACCTCGCGCGTCGGCTGGTCGCCGCGAAGATCCCCTTATCGGTGCTCAACGCCGGCGTCAGCGGCAACCAGGTGCTCCACTCCGGCCTGCTCCTGTTCGGGCCGAGCGGACTGTCTCGCTTCGGCGTCGATGCGCTCGCCCAGCCGGGAGTGACCGACGTGATCGTGCTCGAGGGCGTCAACGACATCGCCAGCACCTCGCGCGCCACGGCACCGCAGCTGATCGCCGCCTACGAGCAACTGATCACCGCTGCGCACCGTGCCGGTGTCGCCATCGAGCTTGGCACGCTCACGCCGACCGGCGGGGTGGCGTCCGCGGCGTACGGCAGCGCGAGCGCTGTCGCGGTGCGCGAGCAGGTCAACCGGTGGATCCGCACCCAGCGCTTCTCGGACGGCATCGTTGACTTCGACGCCGCCGTGCGCGACCGGCTCGATCCGAGCGAGATCAACCCCGCCTACAACGGGGGCGACTACGTCCACTTCAACCTCGCCGGCTACCGTGCCCTCGCACGCGCGGTCGACCTCCGGCTGCTCGCGCGTCCGGACTGCCTCGCCGGCGCGCACCGACCGTGACGCGCGCGGCGACTCAGCGCCCGTAACGCTCGCGCCCGAGCACAAGCTGCTCGGGCAGCGCGATCCGCGCCGGCGGGGATGGATCGGCGATCACCGACACCGTCTCGGCGACGCTGATCGTGACGGTGGACGTCGCGTGATCGAACGCGACGTCGACGTGCTCGCCGTCGTTGAGGGTGATCTCGCCCTCGCGGCCGGGCTCGAGGCCGGCGTCCTTCAAGTAGTGCAGGAGATCTTCGGCCTCGTTCTCGAAGCGGAGGATCGTGACCTTGGCGCCGGGTTCGCAATCGGCCAGCGGCACGCCGGCGACGCGCTCGCCGACCCGGATCGGATGGCCGTGGGGGCACGTCGTCGCGTCCCCCACCGATGCGCGGACGTACGCCTCGAAGCGCGGCGTCATCGAGTGCTCGAGCTGCTCGGCCTCCTCGTGCACGTCGTCCCAGGGAACGCCGACCACGTCGGTCAGGAAGCGCTCGATCATGCGGTGGCGAGAGACATTGTGTTCGGCGTGCTCGCGGCCGGCGGGCGTGAACTGCACGGTGCGGTCGGCGCTCCGCGTGATGTAGCCGTCGCGCTGGAGCCGCCCGAGCATCTCGTGGACGGTCGGAGCGGAGAGCTGCATCGCCCGCGCGAGGTTCGCTCCGGTCATCGGTAGACCGGCCTCGAACAGCCAGAAGAGCGTCTCCAGGTACTCCTCTTCGGCGGTGGTCGCGTGCGCGGCGGCGATGGTCGGAATCGTAGCTGGGTAGGATCGCGGGCTGCGGTGAGCCTCCCCCTGACGCCCCCGATAGAGCCTCAGCTGGCGCGCTCGCGCGGCGAGCTTCCAGTCGGCGAGCAGTGGGCCTACGAGCCCAAGTACGACGGCTTCCGCGCGATTGTGTTCGTCGACGGCGCCGACGTGGTCATGCAGTCGCGCGGCGCGAAGCCGCTCGGGCGCTACTTTCCCGAGTTGAAGTTCGCCCCGGGCCGGTACGTGATCGACGGGGAGATCGTGATCGACGGCGGCTCCGGCGGGCGCCAGGACTTCGGCGCGCTCCAGCAGCGCATCCATCCGGCCGAGTCGCGGATCAACCGGCTCGCGGCCGAGACGCCGGCGCGCTACATCGCGTTCGACCTGCTCGCGATCGGCGACGAGTCCTGGTTGACGCGACCGTTCTCGGAGCGCCGGGCCGCGCTCGAGGAGCTGGTGCAGGCACCGGTTAGCGTCACGCCCTACACCCGCTCTGAAGTCGAGGCCGAGCCGTGGCTGCGGGACACCGAAGGCGTCGTCGCCAAGGACCTGACCGCGCCCTACCGTCCCGGACAGCGAACCGCCATGGTCAAGGTCAAACGCGTGCGGACGATCGACGCCGTGGTGGTCGGATACCGCCCCGGCAAGGAGGCAGGAACCGTCGGCTCGCTCATCCTCGGCCTCTACGACGACGCCGGCGAGCTCCACGTGGTCGGGCACTCCTCGGGGCTGCGGGCGGCAGAGAAGCGGGCGCTGGTCGGGCGTTTGGAGCCATACGAGACCGGTACCCGCGGCCACGGCGATCCGAGCCGGTGGAAGAGCGACAAGGAGCTCGAATGGATCGGGCTACGGCCCGAGCTCGTGGTCGAGGTCACCTTCGATCACGCGAGCGACGGCCGGATCCGTCACGGGACGAAGATCCTCCGCTGGCGCGAGGACAAGGCGCCCGGCGAATGCCGCATCGAGCAGATGAAGACATAACCGCCTAGTCTTAAGTGCGTGCCAGGGGACACGTCAGCGATCCGCGTGGTCGGACTCAGCAAGCGCTACGGCGGCGTCGCTGCGGTGGACGACCTCTCCTTCGAGGTCCGCGCCGGCGCGGTGACCGGGTTCCTGGGCCCCAACGGCGCCGGCAAGACGACGACGCTCCGCATCCTGCTCGGCCTGGCGCGGCCGACTGCCGGCGAGGCGATGATCTTCGGTCAGCCGTTCGCCGCGCTGACCGACCCGGGCCGGACGGTCGGCGCGTCGCTTGAGATCTCAGGCTTTCACCCCGGGCGCTCCGGACGCAACCATTTACGTTCGCTCGCGGTCCTCGCCGGGCTGCCCGCCTCGCGGGTCGAGGACGTGCTGAAGCTCGTCGAGATGACGAAGGCGGGCAACCGTCGCGCAGGCAAGTACTCGATGGGCATGCGCCAGCGGCTGGCGCTCGCGGCGACGTTGCTCGGAGACCCGAAGGTGCTCGTGCTCGACGAGCCTGCCAACGGCCTCGACCCGCAGGGGATCCGCTGGCTGCGCGACTTCCTGCGCGCGATGGCGGCCGACGGGCGCACCGTGCTGATCTCGAGCCACGTGCTCAGTGAGGTCGCACAGACCGTCGACGACGTGATCGTGATCCATCACGGCCGCCTCGTCGACGAGGGTCCGGTCGACCGTCTCTCCGGCCCGCAACGAGTGAGCGTCCGTTCGCCGCGCGTCGCGGACCTCGCCGCGGTGATCACGAGGGCCGGCGCCCAGGTCAAACGCGACCAGAGCGACGTCCTGCTCGTCTCCGGGCTCGACGCCGCGCAGGTCGGCGACCTCGCCTTCTCCGCCGGCCTGCCGCTGCACGAGCTGGCGACGCAGACCGCATCGCTCGAGGAGGTCTTTCTCGAGCTGACGACCGATGAGCCGGGGGCGCCGGCATGAGTAGGGTGCTGCGCTCCGAACTGCTGAAGCTGCGCACCACGCGTACCGCACTCGGCTTCGCTGCCGCGGGGGTGCTGCTGGTGCTGCTGTTCGTGCTCCTCGGCACCCTCGTCGGGAACCCGATGTCGATCGCGGACAAGCGCGCGATCCTCAGCATCGGCGACCCCCTCGCCGTTGTCGTACTGCTCTTCGGCGTGGTCGGAGCGACCGCGGAATACCGCCACCACACGGTCGCGGCGGGAGCGCTGATCGTGCCGTCGAGACTTCGCCTCAGCATTGGGCGGATGTTCGCCTACGGGCTTGCAGGACTTGGTGTCGGCGCGATCATGCTCGTCGTCGCGTTCGCGATCGGCCTCCCGCTGCTGGCCGGCAAGAGCGGACCGTCGCTGACGGGCAGCGACTACCTGCGAGCGGTGGGTGGGAGCCTGCTGGCCTGCGGGCTCGGGGCGATGCTCGGCGTCGCTGTGGGCGTGCTCGTCGCCAATCAGGTGGCGGCCGTGGTTGGAACGCTCGTCTTCCTGTTCGTCGCCGACCCGCTGATCGTCGCCGCGAGCGCCAACTTCGGCAAGTTCCTCTTCGGTTCGGCGTTGATGGCCGTCGGTGGCCGCGGCAACGGCATGCATCGTCTCGCGTTCGGGCCTGCGGTGGCGGTGATCCTCGCCTGGACTGCGGCCGCGCTCGTCATCGCAGGCTGGGTCGACAGTCGCCGGGACATCGCGTAGGAGTCGCCTCGGGATGCCGGGGCCGTATCCTCCGGCCATGGCCTCGGCACGTGGCGGCATCGATCTCGGCGGCACGAAGATCCAAGCGGTGATCGTCGACGAGAGTCAGAAGGTGCTCGGGTCGGCGCGCGCCCCGACGCCGACCGAGGGCGGCCCGGCCGACGTGGCGAACGCGATGATCGCGGCGATGCGCGACGCGGCGACGGATGCCGGGATCAAGAGCACGCGCACGCTCGCGGGTATCGGCGTCGGATCGCCGGGTGCCGTCGACCCGAAGGCCGGGACGGTCTCGGGCGCCGGCAATCTGCCTGACTGGGCCGGCTCGTTCCCGCTCGGCCCGACCCTTCAGGACGCCCTCGGGGTCACGGTCGCGATCGGCAACGACGTCGGGGTCGCGACCGACGCCGAGCTGGCGCTCGGCGCGGCGCGGGGTGTGTCGT
>Ga0302325_10027857_pt1 | contig 11703 bp, 15 predicted proteins | sample Palsa_T0_2_FD_201948 | JGI IMG/M metagenome (GOLD analysis project Ga0302325, IMG submission 201948) | Peat permafrost microbial communities from Stordalen Mire near Abisko, Sweden - Palsa_T0_2 | ecosystem: Environmental > Terrestrial > Soil > Palsa > Peat permafrost | place: Sweden: Abisko... | reverse complement strand
AGCGCGGCCTGATCACCGCCGAGGAACTGGCCAGCGGCCGCCCCGACCCGGACGCGCCCAAGGCGACGCCGCCGATGGACGCCGAGGCGGCGCGCGCCATGATCTTCGGCGTCGGCGGCACGCTGCGCGCGTCGGACGCGGCGCCGGGCTTCGCGGTCGGCGATCGGGTCCGCGCCCGCAACATCCATCCGGCCGGCCACACCCGGCTGCCGCGCTACGCCCGCGGCCGGCGGGGCCGGATCACCCGCGACCACGGCGTCCACGTCTTCCCGGACGCCAACGCCCACGGCCAGGGCGAGCAGCCGCAGCGCCTCTACCAGGTCCGCTTCGAGGCGGACGAGCTCTGGGGCGAGGCCGCCGGCTGGCGCGGCGCGGTGCACATCGACCTCTGGGCGCCCTACCTTGAGCCGGCCTGACGCCGCCGCCGAGCGGCCGACGTTCGAGGAGCCGTGGCAGGCGGAGGCGTTCGCGCTCGCCGTCCATCTCAGCGCCGCCGGCGCCTTCGCCTGGCCGGACTGGGCCGGCGCCCTCGCCGCCGAGATCAAGGCCGCCGGCGCGGACGATGACGGCCGGCGCTACTATGAGCATTGGCTCGCGGCGCTGGAGCGGCTTGCCCTCGAGCGCGGCCTCGTGGCGCCGGCCGCCCTCGCCGCGCGCACCGCCGAGTGGGCCGAGGCCTATCGCCGCACGCCGCACGGGCAGCCGGTGACGCTGGCGGCGGCGCGGCGCGGGTGAGGGCTGCGACTCTCGGCCAAGCCGCGCTATGATCGGCCGTGCGCTTCGACGACAATTTCCTCGACGAGCTGAAATCCCGCCTTCGCCTCTCCGACGTGATCGGCAAGACGGTGAAGCTGCGCCGGCAGGGGCGGGAGTATGTTGGCCTCTCGCCGTTCACCAAGGAGAAGTCGCCGTCGTTCTTCGTCAATGACGACAAGGGCTTCTTCCACGATTTCTCGTCCGGCAAGCACGGCGACCTGATCAGCTTCCTGCAGGACACCGAGCGGCTGTCGTTCGTCGAGGCGGTGGAGCGGCTGGCGGGCGAGGCCGGCATGGCGCTGCCCACGCCCGATCCTCAGGCCGCCGAGACCGAGAAGAAGATCAGCGGCCTCGCCGACTGGCTGGAGACCGCCGCCGCCTGGTTCGAGGCCGAGCTGCGCCGCCCCGCCGGCCGCGAAGCGCGCGACTACCTCGTTCGCCGCGGCCTGCCCGAGACCGAATGGAAGCGCTTCCGGCTCGGCTACGCGCCGGCCGGCCGCACGGCGCTGAAGGATTATCTGATCGCCAAGGGCGCCCATCCGCAGGGCCTGGTCGAGGCGGGCCTGCTGATCGCCCCGGAGGACGGCGGCGCGCCCTACGACCGCTTTCGCGACCGGGTGATCTTCCCGATCGCCGATGCGCGCGGCCGCATCGTCTCGTTCGGCGGCCGCGCTCTAGATCCGCAGGCGAGAGCCAAATATCTGAACGGCCCCGAGAGCCCGCTCTTCCACAAGGGCCGGGTGCTCTACGGCCTCGCCGAAGCGCGCAAGCTGATGCATGCGGCCGGCGACGGCGCGCCGCTGGTGGTGGTCGAGGGCTATATGGACGTGATCGCCTGCCAGCGCGCCGGCGTCGGCGCGGTGGCGGCGATGGGCACGGCGCTGGGCGAAGAGCAGATGGAGCTGCTCTGGCGGCTGCACTCCGAGCCGACCCTCTGTTTCGACGGCGACCGCGCCGGCCGCGCGGCGGCGTTCCGCGCCATCGACCGGGCGCTGCCGCTGCTGAAGGCCGCGCGCAGCTTCAAGTTCGCCCTGGCGCTCGGCGACAAGGACCCGGACGACGTGCTGCGCGAGCACGGCTCCTCGGCGCTGAAGGCCCGGCTCGCCGACACCGCCGCCTTCGTCGACCTGCTGTTCGCCCGGGAACGCGACGTCGAGCCGCTCGACACCCCCGAGCGCCGCGCCGGCCTCAGACAGCGGCTGCGCAAGGCCGCCGGGTCGATCGGCGATCCCGACCTCGCCCAGGCCTATCGCGAGGAGCTGCAACGGCGGTTCGACGCGCTGTTCCCGGTCGCCGCGCCATCGGCCGACGGTCAGGGGCGATGGCAGGGGCGGGGACAGGGCCGCGGCTTTCGCGGTCCCGACCCGCGCCTCACCGACGCCGGCCGCGCCGCCGCCCGGCGCCTGGCCCGCGACATCGACCCGCTCGCCGCCGCCCTGGCCCATTACGTCCTCGGCGATCCGGCGGTGCTGGACGCGCATTTCGACGAACTGGAGACCCACGGCTTCGGCGATCCGGCGCTCGGCGATTTGGTGAGCGAAATCATACGATTGCGTCTCGATAGTGAACACCTTGACATATCCGCCCTGCAACGCCATCTCGGCGCGAGAGGATTTAGCGCGCTGCTGAATGACATCGACCGGGCCGCTTCGAAATCGGGCGCGCCCTTTATTCAATCGGATGTCACCCTCGCCGCCGCCAGGTCCCAGTGGTCGCTCGCCTTCTCGGCCTTGCACCGATTGGCGGCGCTGGATGACGCCATGGACCAGGCCAAACAGGCCCTGGCCGCTGGCGCCGGCGCCGATCGGGTCATAGCCTTGAAGACCGAGCGCGACTCACTGCGACGGGCGTTGAAGACTGGAACCATTTTTGGCGAGGATGGGGCGTTTTGACGCCGACCCTTTCATTCTCGGATTTGTAGACCATCTTCGGCGACGGCCTTGCATGGGCCGTTTCCGCCGATTCCGGAGACCTTGATGAGCGAAACGACCACCACCGAGCCGACCGAAGCGGCGGCGCCGCCGGCCGACGGGCCGCTGCTCGACCTCACCGACGCCGGGGTCAAGAAGTTCATCAAACAGGCCAAGGTGCGCGGCTACGTCACCATGGACGAGCTGAACAAGGTGCTGCCGTCCGAGGAAGTCACCTCCGAGGCGATCGAGGACACGCTCGCCATGCTCTCCGAGATGGGCGTGAACGTCGTCGAGGCCGAGGAAGACGCGCCCGAGCAGGAATCGACCGACGTCGCGGCGCGCGAAGAGACGGCCGTCGTCGAGACCACCAAGGAAAGCGCCTACGACCGCACCGACGACCCGGTGCGCATGTATCTGCGCGAGATGGGCTCGGTGGAGCTGCTCTCCCGCGAGGGCGAGATCGCCATCGCCAAGCGCATCGAGGCCGGCCGCGACACCATGATCCGCGGCCTGTGCGAAAGCGCGCTGACCTTCGAAGCGATCATGGTCTGGCGCGAGGAGCTGGCCGGCGGCCGCATCCTGCTGCGCGAGGTGATCGACCTCGAACAGACCTACGGCGGCCAGGTCGCCCAGGCGCTCAGCGACGAGGCGGTGGCCGGCGAGCAGATCGAGGCCGAGCCGGTCGCCCGCGACGAGGACGACGAGGAAAACCCCGCCGCCCCGCCGGGCGTCTCCGACGACGACGACGATTTCGACGACGGCGCCGGCCCCACCATCAGCGCCATGGAAGGCGAGCTGCGCGACGGCGTCATGGCGACGCTGGACGCCATCGCCGGCGAGTTCGAGGCGTTCCGCCGCCTGCAGGAAAAGCTGGTCGAGCACCGGCTGCGCGGCGAGGACCTGACCGAGGCCGAGCGCCGCGCCTATGAGGCGGCGACCTCGACCATCGTCCAGCACCTGAAGACGCTGAAGCTGAACAACAATCGCATCGAGGCGCTGGTCGACCAGCTCTATGCGATCAACCGGCGCCTGATCGGCCTGGAAGGCCGCTTGCTGCGCCTGGCCGACAGCTACGGCATCAGCCGGGTCGAGTTCCTGCGCTCCTACCTGGGCTGCGAACTCGATCCGGCCTGGTCGGAGAAGGTCGCGCCGCAGGGCGTGCGCTGGACCAAGTTCGTCGAGAACGACGCCAACCAGATCGGCGAGATCCGCCAGGAGATCGGCGCGCTGGCGACCGAGTCGGGCCTGCCGATCGACGACTACCGCCGCATCGTCCAGACGGTGCAGAAGGGCGAGCGCGAGGCGCGCCAGGCCAAGAAGGAAATGGTCGAGGCCAACCTGCGCCTGGTAATCTCGATCGCCAAGAAATACACCAATCGCGGCCTGCAATTCCTTGATCTCATTCAGGAAGGCAACATCGGCCTGATGAAGGCGGTGGACAAGTTCGAGTACCGCCGCGGCTACAAGTTCTCCACCTACGCCACCTGGTGGATCCGTCAGGCGATCACCCGCTCGATCGCCGACCAGGCGCGCACCATCCGCATCCCGGTGCACATGATCGAGACGATCAACAAGATCGTCCGCACCAGCCGCCAGATGCTGCACGAGATCGGCCGCGAGCCGACCCCGGAGGAGCTGGCCGAGAAGCTGGCGATGCCGCTGGAGAAGGTGCGCAAGGTGCTGAAGATCGCCAAGGAGCCGATCAGCCTCGAGACCCCGATCGGCGACGAGGAAGACAGCCACCTGGGCGACTTCATCGAGGACAAGAACGCCGTGCTGCCCATCGACGCGGCGATCCAGTCCAACCTGCGCGAGACCACCACCCGCGTGCTGGCGTCGCTGACGCCGCGCGAGGAGCGGGTGCTGCGCATGCGCTTCGGCATCGGCATGAACACCGACCACACCCTGGAAGAAGTCGGCCAGCAGTTCTCCGTCACCCGCGAACGCATCCGCCAGATCGAAGCCAAGGCGCTCCGGAAGCTGAAGCACCCGAGCCGCTCGCGGAAGCTGCGGAGCTTTTTGGATAGTTGACGGGCCGCTGCCGCCGGCGGAGACTCAGGCCATGGCCGACGGTGGCGTGATGATCGAACTGGATGCGGCGCTGGGCGCACGGCTCCGCGAGGCGGCGGAGGCCGCCGGCCAGTCGGCGGATGAGTATGCCGCCGCGCTGATCGCCCAAGGCCTAGATGACGGCTGGAACGAGACACGTGAAAGCTTGGCGCACTACGATCGCACCGGCGAATATGTCGAGGCAGGCCAGGCGCTGACCGCCTTTCGCGCCGCGTTAACCCAACGTCTCGACCAGGCGCGTTGAAGCGCGAGGTCAGGCTGACATCGGCCGCCAACTGGGACCTGGTGCGGCTGGTCGATTTTCTCGCCGACAAGAGTCCCAAAGCAGCGCTGCGAGCCGCCGACACTCTGGAAGCGGCGATCGCCTCATTGGATGAGTTCTCCGAACGCGGCCGGCCGGGTCCGGAACCAAATCTACGGGAACTGATCGTGCCATTCGGCGCCGGCGCCTATGTGATCCGATATCGGGTCGATCCAAAGACAGTCGTCATCGCGCGCATCTTCCACGGCCGCGAAGCTCGCTGAGCGCGCCTTTGGCCTTGTATATGCAACTATCTAGTTGCATATACTCCCCGGTGAGCCTCGACGCCGTCTTCAAGGCGCTCGCCGATCCGGTGCGGCGCGAACTGCTGGATGCGCTGCATGGGCGCGGCGGCCAGACGCTGGCGGAGCTTTGCGAGGGGCGGGGAATGACGCGGCAGGCGGTGAGCAAGCACCTGGCGGTGCTGGAAGGCGCCAACCTCGTCGCCACCGATCGCCGCGGCCGCGAGAAGCTGCACCACCTCAACCCGGTCCCGATCCAGGAGATCGCCGATCGCTGGATCGGCAAGTACGAGCGCGGCCGCCTCGGCGCGCTCGCCGACCTCAAACGCCGTCTCGAAGGAGAGAGCGATGCCTAGCCGCTTCGTCTACGTCACCTATATCCGCGCCCCGGCCGAGAAGATCTGGGAGCATCTGACCAGCCCCGAGCTGAACAAGCTGTTCTGGGGCGGCTATCACCAGGAGAGCGGCTGGAAGGTCGGCGACGACTACGCGATCGAAGGCCCGGACGGAAAGGCCTGGGACACCGGCAAGGTGCTGGCCGCCGATCCGCCGCGCCACCTGTCGGTCTCGTGGCTGCACCTCAACGATCCGGAGATGAAGGCGGAGGGCCAATCCACGGCGACCTTCGACCTGCAGCCGGGCGTGGAAGGCGTCACCAAGCTGACGCTCACCCACACGATCGACGCGCCCGACTCGAAGCTGATCGGCGCGGTCTCCACCGGCTGGCCGATGATCTTCGCCAGCCTGAAGAGCCTGCTGGAGACCGGCAAGGCGCTGTAGGGGTGGAGGGGGCCAACCCCGGCGATCAGGCGTAGCTGTATTGGGGATGCCAGCTCGGGTCGGCGTCCGGGATCAGGTCGAACAGGTTGAAGACGACACAGAAGCCGTCGTGGGCGTCGAATTCGGCGTTGGAGAGCCGCAGAATCCGCTCGCCGTCGCGCCGGAACGTCGAGACGCCGGGGTTCCAGCCGCCCAGCTTGTCGTCGAACTCGGAGAGGCCGAACTCGCGATAGCCCATGTCCTCGGCGAAGCGGCTGCCCTCGTAGCTCACCATCGGGAAGCGCCAGCCGCGGCCGGCGGCGAACTTCTTCTGCACGTCCACCGGATTGGGGCTGGCCACGACGAATGCGGCGCGCGCGGCCAGGTGGTCGTAGACGCCGTTGAAGCCGTCCGCCCACATGGTGCAGCTCGGGCAGCCGGTCCCCATGTTGTGGATCACGATCAGGTCGCGCTTGGCGCCGAAGAGCTCGGAGAGCCGCACCGGCCCGTTCCAGCCGGCCAGCACATAGTCGGCCACCACCTCGGGCTCGACCTCGGCCTGCAGCGTCCGCATCTGCGACTGCAGCGCGGCGATCTCCTCGCGCTTGGCGTTCAGCGCCGCCATCGTCTGCGCATAGCTCATGGCGTGTCTCTCTCCCTTTCGATTTCGATGAGGCGCTGGGCCAGGGTTTCGAACTGGGCCTGCCAGTATTTGGCGTAGCGGTTGATCCAGGCCGCGGCTTCGCCCAGCGGCTCCGCGTCGAGGCTGCAGCGGCTGATCCGGCCCGTCCGCGCCTGGGTCACCAGCCCGGCTCGCACCAGCACCTGAATGTGCCGCGACACCGCCTGCAGCGAGATCGAGAACGGGCCGGCGATCTCCGAGACCAGCAGCGGGCCCTGGTCCAGCCGGTCCAGGATCGCGCGCCGCACCGGATCGCTGAGGGCGAAGAACACGGCGTCGAGGACGTCGGCTTCCTGGTCGAGGCGCTGGACGGCGGCGGGCATGGCCACAGTCAATCAACGGGATCATTGAGAGTCAACAGACTTGTTGATTATGACGTCTCGAACACCCCGGCCTCGGTGATGATCACGTCCATCGGCGCGTCGTGCGGGCCGGGATCGATGCTGCCGAGCCGCGCCATCTCGAACCCGAGGCCGATCGCCAGCGGCCGCGGGTCGATCGCCGCGAGAGTGCGGTCGTAGAAGCCGCCGCCGTAGCCCAGCCGATGGCCGGCCGCGTCGAAGCCCACCAGCGGGATCAGCAGCGCCGTCGGCGTCACCGCCGGCCCCTGGACGGGATGCAGCGTGATCCAGCGGCCGGGCTCCATCCGCGCCTTCGGCGTCCACGGCCGGAATTCCAGCGGCGCGCCGGGCGCGGTCACCACCGGCAGCGCCGCCGCCGCGCCGGCGTCGACGACGTTGCGCAGGTAGCCGAGCGGATTGTACTCGCCGCGAATCGGCCAGTAGCCGGCGACGAGGGCCAGCGAGCCGGGCGGAAACCGCGCCGCCAGGGCCGCGCCGATGGCCGCGCCGGCGCCGGTGCGCGCTTCCGAAGTCATCGCCAGCCGCTCGGCGATCAGGCGCTGGCGCTCGGCCTTGCGCCAGACCGCGCGGCGGATGTCAGGCGGCCGTGGCATGGCTGCGTTCGACCGGCGCCGCCAGGATCGCCGCCTCGAAGCGCTGCACATATTCGGCCAGGTCGATCCCTTGCTGCAGCTTCAGCGCCGCCTCGTGCTGGCTGCGCCAGAGCGCATCGTCGGTGAGCAACCGCACCGCCGCGCGGGCGAAGTCGGCCGGGTCGGTGTGGTGGAAGCCGGTCACCCCGTCGACCACCCGCTCCGGCAGCGCCGAGATCGGCGCGATCACCGCCGGCACGCCCAGCGCCTGCGCCTCGGCCAGCGAGACGCAGAAGGCCTCGCACTTGTGGCCCCGGTAGAGCATCACCCGCGCGCCGCGCATCGCCGCGATCAGTCCCGCCCGGTCGGCGCTGGGGTGCACCCGCACCGAGGCCTTCACATGCTCCGGCATGTCCGGCGGCAGCAGCGTGCCGCCCCATTCGCGCCAGGCGTCCTGGTCCGCCGTCAGCTGGTGGACGCCATAGATGTCCAGCACCGCGTCCGGGACATGCGGCAGGATGGCGTCGGCCCAGATCTGCACCAGTTCGCGCAGCTTGCGCTGGGGATTGGAGGCGAAGATCGCCCGGCGCGGCGGCGGATCGGCCAGCGGCGGGTGGCCGCGCACGTCGTCGCGCAGCGGCAGGTGGATCACCGTCTTGTTGCGCTGCCGGGGCAGCACCGGCCAGTAGTCGCGCACCTGCGACTGGCTCATCAGGATCGGCGTCGGACGGTAGCGCCACATGCGGCCGATCTTCTTATAGTGCCGCAGCTGGTTGGCGCCCCAGACCACCCAGATCACCCGCCGCTTTGGCCTCGGCACGAAGTCCAGCAGGCTCACCTGATGGACGGCGACGAAGACGTCGCAGGTCTCGGCCGGGATCGTACCCAGCGAGCGCCAGCGCACGCCTTCGTGGACGATGTCCGCATCGCCGTTGGTGTGCACGGTGACGTCATGGCCCCGCTGCGCCAGTTCGCGGGCGACGAGGATCGTGTTGGTCTCCGTGGCGCCCATCGGCCGGGCTTCCAGATCGCGCCCGTCGTAGCGCCCGGTCATGTCGGCGAAGATGATGCTGGCCATACCGAGGGCCGTCTTAGCGACCGCGGCCTCGTTGTCCAGCGCCCGAGAATCTTCGCCGGACGCGGGAATAAGCCGGCGGGACGACGCGTCTAGCCCCCGAACACCCAAAACGACGGAGCTGGCGGTGAGCGGATTTGATCGAGAGGGCGAGAGCCGGCGGGGCGCGCTGAAGTGCCTGGCCTGGGCCGGGACCGGGCTGGTCTGGACCTTGGCCGGCGGCGTGCCGGCGTCGATCGGACTGGCCGCGGCGGCCGAGACGCGCCGCGCCGCGCCGTTCAGCTTCGTGCAGATCAGCGACAGCCACATCGGCTTTTCCAAGCCGTTCAATCCGGACGCGCGGGTCACCTTCCGCGAGGCGGTGGCCAAGATCGCCGCCCTGCCGCGGCGGCCGGACTTCATCCTCCACACCGGCGATGTGTCCCAGCTGTCCAAGGACAGTCAGTTCGACGACGCCGACCAGATACTGAAGGAGGCCGGCCTGCCGGTCTTCCACGTCCCGGGCGAGCACGATGTGCTCGACGAAGGGCAGGGGAAGGCCTTCCTCGACCGCTACGGCAAGGGCGCCAAGGGCGCCGGCTGGTATTCGTTCGACCATTCCGGCGTCCACTTCGTCGCCCTGGTCAATGTGGTCAACCTGAAGGCCGGCGGGATGGGCGATCTGGGCCCGGACCAGCTCGCCTGGCTGAAGGACGATCTCGCCGCGCACGGGCCCTCCACGCCGATCGTGGTCTTCACCCATATCCCGCTCTGGGCCGTCTATCCGGACTGGGGCTGGGGCACCGACGACGCGGCCCAGGCGCTGGCGCTGCTGCGGCGCTTCGGCTCGGTGACCGTGCTCAACGGCCACATCCACCAGGTGCAGCAGAAGGTGGAGGGCCACGTCGCCTTCTACACCGCCAGATCCACCGCCTTTCCGCAGGCCGCGCCCGGCGCGCCCGGCGCGACGCCCGGGCCGCTGGCGGTTCCCGCCGACCGGCTGGGCGAGGTGCTGGGCGTGCGCGAGGTGGACTTCGTCGCCAAGGGCCACGCGCTCGCCGTCACCGACCAGACGCTCGCCTGAGCGATCCCACACGAAAGGAATCTCGGAATGCCTCGTCTTCGTCTGGCCGCCGTCGCCGGCGCCGTCATCCTGGCTTTCGGCGCGATCGGCGTCGCGGCCGCGGGGGGCGCCAGCGCCGTCACCATCGATAACTTCACCTTCTCGGCGCCCGCCATCGCCGTCGCCGCGGGCACGACGGTGACCTGGACCAACAACGACGACATCCCGCACACGGTGCGCGCCGTCGACGGTTCGTTCCACTCCAAGGCGATGGACACCGCCGACAGCTACAGCTTCACCTTCACCAAGCCGGGCGTGTACAGCTACTTCTGCACGCTGCACCCGAAGATGGTGGGCAAGGTGATCGTCAAATAGCCGGCTACGCCTCCGTGATCCTTCGCCGTCCCGCCGCCGCATGAACGGTCGTCTGCTCCCCTTTCGCAGAGCGCCGGCGCGCGGGCCGACGAGCGGTCCGACGACGATGAGTTCGGGGCGCCGCGGCCTTGTTGGCGGCGGCCCGGACGGAACCGCGCCGCCTGCCCCCAGTCCCCCGCAGGCGTCGCGGTTCCGCGAACTCGTTCTCCCGCACACCGACGCCGCCTACTCGCTGGCCCGCTATCTGGCGCGAGACGCGGCGGTGGCCGAGGACATCGCCCAGGACGCGTTGCTGAAGGCGTTCCGCAACCTGGACAGCCTGCGCGGCGAGGTGAAGCCGTGGCTGCTGACGATCGTCCGCAACACCTATTTCGACTGGCGACGGCGCGGCGACGACCGCACCGTCACCGGCCCTGCCGCCGAACTGGCGCTGGCGCAAACGCCCGACGACAGCCACGAAAGCGTCGAGACCGCGCTGATCCGCCAGGGCGACGTGGCGGCGCTGCGCGCGGCGATCGAAGCCATCCCCGAACCGTTCCGCGAGGCGCTGGTGCTGCGCGACCTGGAAGAGCTGAGCTATCGCGAGGTCGCCGAGATCACCGGCGCGCCGATGGGCACGGTGATGTCGCGCCTCGCCCGCGCCCGCCGGATGCTGGCCGAGCGGATGGGCGTACTGGAGGCGACCGTATGAGCGCCTGTCCCGACAAGGAGCTGCTGCTGCACGCCCTGGCCGACGGCGAACTCGACGCCGGCAATGTGCTGGCGCTGGAGGCCCACGTGGCGGGCTGCCCCGCTTGCGCGACCGAGCTGGCGGCGATCCGCGAGGTGAAGCGCCGGCTGGGCGCCGCGCCGCTGGGCTACACGGCGCCGAGCGGGCTGCTGGACCGATTGGACGCGGCCATCGACGAGGCCGCCCGACCGTCGCCGCGCCGCGGCGCCCGGCCTGAGGCCTGGGTGCTGGGCGGCGGCCTGGGCGCGCTCGCCGCCTCGCTGGCGCTCCTCGCCTTCCTGCCTACGGGCGCCAGCGTGCAGAGCGAGCTGATCGACGCCCAGGCCCGCTCGCTCGAGGCCCAGCACCTGGTCGATGTGCAGACCTCGGATCGGCACACGGTGAAGCCCTGGTTCAACGGCAAGGTCGACTTCGCCCCGCCGGTGGTCGATCTCGCGCCGCAGGGCTATCCGCTGGTCGGCGGCCGGCTCGACCGGGTCGACGGCAAGCGCGTGGCGGCGCTGGTGTTTCGTCGCCGCGCCCACGTCATCAACCTGTTCATCTGGCCGGGCGACGCCCCCGCCGCGCCGGCGCTGGGGCGCAAACAGGGCTACAGCCTGGTCCGCTGGGGCCGCGGCGGCCTGGTGTTCTGGGCCGTCTCCGACATCGACGCAGGGGACCTGATGGCCTTCCAGGCCGCTTTCGCCGCCGCCACGCGCTGAACGGGACGCCGGCGTGTCGCCAACCACGCGCGAACCCGCAACCTTGACTTCCGCCGCCCGGCCCTAGGATCATCCGCGCGGCGGGAGAGCTGGGTTTGATCGTCGTTGGACGGATCTTGAAGG
>Ga0302325_10027856_pt1 | contig 11703 bp, 5 predicted proteins | sample Palsa_T0_2_FD_201948 | JGI IMG/M metagenome (GOLD analysis project Ga0302325, IMG submission 201948) | Peat permafrost microbial communities from Stordalen Mire near Abisko, Sweden - Palsa_T0_2 | ecosystem: Environmental > Terrestrial > Soil > Palsa > Peat permafrost | place: Sweden: Abisko... | reverse complement strand
AGCTGCTGATCGGCAGGACCATGAGCGCCGCCGGCGCATCGATGAAGTCGCGCACCGGCAGCAGTCCGCTGTACCAGTCCGTCAGGTGCATCGTGCGGTTGCTCCACAGCGCGAGCAGCTTCCCGTCCGGCGACACGGCGTTGTCCTCGTCGTAGTCGGGGTTGGCCGTCAGACGCGTGCGCCGGCCGGTGGCGAGATTGACCGACCAGACATCGGCGTTGAGCAGCGCCGGCCCGCCCGATTCGACGTACGTCGCATCGGCGCCCCCGTGGGTGAAGGTCTTGAACTCATACAGCGCTCCGGCGTCTGACCAGGCGTCGGCGTTGCCGTCGGCCGAGGAGGTGGGGCCGGCCGGGTTGATGACGCGAGGATCGGTGACCGTGTACTCGTCGCCGGCGCGCTTGAGGGTGCCGATGATCATCGTCTCGATGCTGTCGGTGCGGATATCCGAGAATCCGACGTGGACGCCGTCGGGCGCGAGCTTGGCCGCGTAGGCGCCGCCGAGATCGGTCTGTGGCGAGCTCTCCACCCCACCCGGCGGGATGGTGGTCGTCTCGGCCGGGGTGAAGTCGATCGGCGCGATGCTGGCATGCCGGCAATCGGCGACGCTCGGGAGGCAGGTCAGGACGCCGTAGGAGCTGGAGCCTGGTTGGTTGAACGAGCCGAAGAACACCCGCTTGCCGTCGGGGAACGGCGTGATCTCTCCCTCGCCGCTCGAGCTCGGATCGTGGACGAGTCCGCAGGACAGGCAATGAGCCTGACCGCCTGTGAGGTCGGTGATCCACAGCTGCGCGGTGGACCCACGACCGGTGCTCCCTCCGGTCGTGTTCGCGGCGGTCGAGTAGAACAGCAGGTGGCGGCCGTCGTGGGCGAACACCGGCCATCCTGCCGATTTCACCGCGCCCGGCAGGTTGATCCGTTGGATCTGAATCGGCTGAAACGCGAACGGCGCGGCACCCGCGGCGCTTGCCGCCGCCGCGCAACCGGTCGCTGCGGCGAGCAGTGCAATCGTCAACTGGCGCGACGCCTGGCGCAGACTACGGACCATAGGGCTCTCCTCCGGACTGCATTGGACAAGACGAGCGCATTGTCATGCACGAGACATCTAGAGTCAAGTGTCTCGTATGAAACAATTGAGATAGATTGTCCAGGGCTGGACATCGGCGCTAACGTGCTCATGATGGTTCCGGGGTTCGAAGAGCCGACTCTCGCGTATGAGCAGGCGATGAGCGGCGCCGAGCGGGTCAAGCCGCGCGCCACGCCGGCGGGGGCGTTCGAGCGCGCCCGTGAATACCTGCGCGCCGGAAAACGCATCGACATGGTGACTCTTGCCGCCGACCTCGGGGTTGCCCGCGGGACGTTGTACCGCTGGACCGGTGACCGCGAACGTCTTCTTGCCGATGCCACGTGGGCCGAGGCCCGTTCGGTCGCCGAGCACATGCTCCAGCGCTCGCAGACCAAGACCGGTGTGGATCGTATCCAGACCGTGTGCGCTGATTTCATCGCCGCGTTCGCCGGCAACCCGAGCGTCAACTCATTCCTCGAGCACGAGCGCAACTCAGGTCTCGAACTTCTGACGCGTCTCAACGGAGGCTTTCGACCGCGTCTGGTCGCGTGGATCGCGACGATGATCAAGACCGAGATCGACGCCGGCCGCTATCGCGCGCCCGCCGACCCCGAACTCCTCGCCGACGGCATCGTCACCATCGGCGAACGCTTCCTGCATCACAGTGGCGACCCCGAAGCCACCCCAGACGCCACCAGTGCGGCACGCACGATCGCGGTGCTCCTGCGCGAGGCATGAGCGATACGGCCGCGGAGCAGAACCTCGGCTCCGCTGGCCGAGGTGGCTGGGCCGTTTGTGGGAGCGGAGGCGGTCGCCAGCGAGCAGGATCAGGACGGGAGCGACCGGCGCGGCTGCGACGTCGGCGCCGCCGCGTCCCCGACCGTGCCCTCGATGAAGGCGAGGACGTCGGTCGCCTTGGCTATCGCCTTCGTGGTCGGGAGGCCGTGGCCGTGGCCGGCTGAGGTCTCGGTTCGGACAAGGACCGGAGCATTCGGTTCGGAGGCGCCGTGGTCTGTGTCGGCGGCGGCTTGTAAGGTGGCCGCGAACTTGAACGAATGCCCTGGGATGACCCTGTCGTCGTGGTCGCCGGTCGTGAGCAGGATCGGCGGGTAGCGGCGGCCGGGATGGATGTTGTGCAGCGGCGAGTAGGCGCGCAGGAAGCGGTACTGCTCAGGGTCGTCGGGGTCACCGAAGTCACTCTTCCAGGCCCAGCCGATCGTGAAGCGGTGAAACCGCAGCATGTCGAACACGCCAACATCTGCCACGGCGGCGCCGAACAGTTCCGGGTGCTGAGTGACGCAGGCCCCGACGAGCAGCCCGCCGTTGGAGCCCCCGTTGATCGCGATGCGGCCTGGCCGCGACCATCCCGACGCGGCGAGCCACCTCGAACAGTCGCAGAAGTCATCGAACACCCTCTGTTTGTTCGAGAGCATCCCCGCCCGGTGCCACGAGCGCCCGTACTCGCCCCCTCCCCGCAGGACCGCCACAGCCAAGAGGCCACCTCGCTCGATGAAGGCGGCCCAGCTGACGCTGAACTGCGGGGTCATGGAGATGTCGAAGCCGCCGTAGCCGTACAGGAGCACGGGCACGTCCCCGTTCGGGTCCACATCGCGCCGACGGGCGAGGAACAGCGGTATGGACGCGCCGTCGTCGGCAGTGACGAAGACCTGCTCGCTCACGAGCGCCTGCCGGTCGATCTGTGCGGTCGGCGGCCTGACCAGCCTCGTTTCGCCGCTGTCCAGATCGTGCTCCCACAGCGAACCCGAGTCGGTGAACGAGGTCGAAACGAAGTGCAGCTTGGTGCTGTCTGGGCGGCCCTCAAAGCCGGCGTCCTCGTAGGCAACCAGGGAGGACACGTCGGGGACAGCGATGTCGCGCACGTGCGAGCCGTCAAAGCCGAAGACGGCCAGCTTCGAGCAGGCGTCCTTGAGGTAGTGGCAGACGAGAAGGCCGTTGCAGTGGCGTGCGGCGAGGAGCAGCGCCCTTGCCTCGGGAATCACCTCCCGCCACTGCTCTCGTCCGGGGTTCTCGAGGTCGACCGCGACGATCCGCTGGCGTTCTGCCCCTTCATCGGTGAGCAGATAGAAGGTGCTGTCGACGTTGGTGACGTAGCTCGCCTTTGAAGAGAAGTCGGCCACGAGCGGGCGCAGGCCGCTCCCCGGATCCTCGCGGTCGAGGACACGCAGCTGCGCTTCGGGAGCGCTTCCCTTCGAGATCGAGATCACGACGAAACGACCGTCCTCACTGACGACCGCCTGCGATATCCACTCGGGCTCCTCGGGAGCCTCAAAGACGATCTCGTCGTCGCTCTGCTGTGTCCCGAGCCGGTGAAAGCCGAGCTTGTAGGGATGGGCCGCTTCCAGGTACTCGGCGCCGGGCGTGGGCGGGTCCATGGCCCCGTAGTAGAAGCCGGACCCGTCTTTCAGCCAGGATGCGCCAGAGAACTTAGACCACGCCACCGCGTCCGGGAGGTTCTGGCCCGTCGCGACCTCGCGGACATGCCAGGTCATCCAGTCTGACCCTGCGCTGCTCGTGGCGTAGGCCAGAAGCTCCCCGTCCTCTGTCACATCAAACGACGGCACGGCGACGGTGCCGTCGGAAGACAGCTCGTTGGGGTCAAGCAGGACTCGTCCTTGGTCCTCGGCGCTCTCCATCACGTGGAGGACATCCTGGTTTTGAAGGCCGCTGTTGCGCAGTTGAAACCAGCGCCCGGCCCGCTCAAACGGCGCCTTGAAGCGCGGGTAGTCCCACAGCTCCGAGAGGCGCCGACCGATCTCCTCGCGCGTCTGGACCTGGGACAGCCATGCTTCGGTGAGCTCGTTCTCGGCTTCAATCCAGGCTGTCGTCTCGGAGGCGTTGGTGTCCTCGAGCCAGCGGTAGGGATCGGCCACCAGCTCGCTGTGGTAATCATCGACCTGATCAGCGCGGCGCGCCAGCACGGGCGGATGCTCTGTCACGGTTATCTCCGGATCTCGATGGGCTCCAAGGGCGGCGTGAAGCGCTCGGTCGTCTCGACTCGACGAGCTGCTTGAGGACGGCGGTCTCGACCAATCCTCGCAGATCATCGCCGGCAATCTCGCGAGTCCAGGCCCCGCCTCCGGCCCTCGAATCCCATCGAGGCTGCTGGACGCGAGGACTCCCTCTACGCGGGACACGCGCGACATCTGGCGGCAGCGCGCGCTTCGCGCGCCACGACGCAGACTTCTGTCACTCTGACAGTGACGGCACTCTCAGTGCGAGTACTGCTTGCGGTCGCTTGCGGCGGTGAGAGCCGAGACGAGCACGTGACTCGAAGCGGTCGCGCGACGCGACGCGGCGCGAGCATCAAAGCAATCGTGACGCACGGGGCAGCCCGGCGCTCGAGATTGGGCGAACAGGCACCGCCGATTCGCTGGATCGCCCTCCGCCGCGGGGTCAGTTGGGCGGCACCGTCACCTTGGTGGTCTTTTGCGCGCTCGCACCGCCGCTGCCGTTGATTATGATCACCACCGTATAGGCTCCCGGCTTCGCGTAGCGGTGGACGCCGGCAGCGGCGAAGTCGTGCTGGCCAAGCCGCACAAATGAGGCAGTTGTCGGGGAGCAGTTATCGCCCCACTTGCCGATCCCAGGACACGCGCCGCTGCGGGAGCGTCCCCGTGGTGTTACGATATTCCGGGGGCTCGGGACACTTACGCGGCGGCTTTTTTCGCGGGGATAGGGGTGATCAGGGGTGTTGAAACTTGGAAATTTGCGGGTCTGGGCCAAGCGTGGCTTTGATCTTCAGCGCAGACGACAGAGCGTTGCGTCGCTGCTGGCGCTCGAATGGTGTTGCCGCAGGCGGCATCTTCTCCGCTGTGTTGGTTGGGCGACCATTTTGGGGTTCGCTGTCTTCGCCTCTAGCCCGGCGAATTCGTTCGCTCAGAGCTTCGGCCCGTTCGCGACCTTAGGCGGAGTGTCGAGCGCCACCGCCACCCTGTCGACACCATCTCTTATCCAACTTGCCTCGTCGTACAGCATGACGTTTGACAATACGACTTATAACGAAACATCGGACGGGTCACTCACTGGAATCGTCGAGGATCAACAGGGAGATATCAGCGGCGAAATGACGGTTGATCCGCCACTCGGTGGTACGGGTGCTTTCACCGGAACCGTGACCGATGCCACGATCACCTTCGATGTGACGGGCGGAGCTGGCGGTGGCGTGTACACCGGAACAGTGAACGCGCAAGGTGTCCTGAGTGGTACGTATCAGTATACCGAGCCACCCTATTCGGGACAGATTGGCACGTGGCAAGCTACTCCAAACGGTGCCGGCACGCCACCTCCGGCTGCCGGGTGGCGCGCGGGGCTGAGCCTAGGCGGCGGTCCGCTCAGCTCGGCACCCGCCGTCGGAGTCGACTCAGCAGGCGATGAGTTCGTTTTCTGGCAGGGCGCGGGTCGTGGACTGTGGGAGAAGTACTACATCGGCGGCAAGTGGAGCGCACCAGTTCAGATCACCAGCGCCGGCAAGATCGCCAGCGCCCCGGCCGTCGCTGTGCGAGGCGTCGACCAGCAGGACGTGTTCTGGAAGGGGTTCAACGGCCATCTCTGGGAGGCGCGTTACAACCACGGCTGGCATACCTCCGTCGACCTCGGCGCAGGCAGGCTCGCGTCCGCCCCGACGGTCGGCGTCGACCCGGCCGGCGATGAATTCGTCTTCTGGCGAGGCGCGGCTAGCCGACTGTGGGAGAAGTCCTACCGCGACGGTCGTTGGCACCGGGCGGTGCGGATCACGATCGCCGGGAAGATCGGCAGCGCACCGGCCGTCGCTGTCCACGCCAACGGGCAAGCCGATGTCTTCTGGAAAGGAACAGACGGCAATCTGTGGGAAGCTGTCAACTCAGACGGCTGGCACGCCCCAATAGACCTCGGAGGCGGGCCGCTAGGTTCAGCGCCGACCGCGGGCGTCGACTCGGCCGGCGACGAGTTCGTGTTCTGGCGCGGCACCGACGGAGGACTATGGGAGAACTTCTACCTCGACAGCCGCTGGAACAGTCCGATTCGAATCACGATCGCTGGCACGATCGACAGCGCGCCTGCCGTTGCTGTGCACCCGACCGGGCAACAGGACGTGTTCTGGAGAGGCCTGGACGGGAACCTGTGGGAGTCGTTCTACCAGCCCTCCTGACGCTGCTGACGTTCCGGTCGGATGCAAAACACGCCGGACAAGGTCCTGATCGGTCAGAATGCACGTGCAGTCTCCCGCGGTCGAAGCGACGAGCGTTGGTAGCCAAGCGTGGTAGCCGACAGAGTTATGTGCCCCTGACCAACTGAATGCCTACGCTTTTTCGTAGCGCGCCGGGAGAGATTCGAACTCCGGACCTTCGGGTCCCTAGTGAGCCATTTGCAGGACAGTGACAGGAATCCGCAGCGGGTCAGGGCAGATTATTCCAGTTAGCGCAGGTCAGAATTGCTGGGTTCGGGACACGTTCCGGGACGCGGAATGCTGTGATGGCGACATTGCCAGCTGGCACGTCTCACTTCGCAGGGGGTCGCGGCGGCCGCCCGGCCGGACCCATGAAGGCGAAGACCTGGTCGGTGCCCGGAAGCAGCAGCAGGCCATCGCCGACCGACGGCGTCGGGAAGTGGTTCGCAAACGCGCCGAAGGGGATCGAGACGACCTCCATGCCGTTGGCCGGGTTGAGGCCGTGCACCGCGTTGTCGTCTCCAATCGTCCAGACCAGTCCATCGGCGATGATCGGTGAGTCAGCGGCGCCGTCGTTGTCGGTCCACAGCTTTGTCAGGTGCGGTGGCTTCGTCGAAACCTTGATCGCCGTCACGCCGTTCGGGCAGGGTACATAGACGACCGAGCCCTTCACCGCGTGTCCGCCGTCGGGGTCCCCGCTGCACACCGGAAGCGACGCGACCTCGCCGTCCACGCCGCCGAGATGTCCCTGACGCAGCAGATAGGCGGTGTCCGTCTTGCCGACCTGGAGCACGAAACCATGTACGAGCGCCGGATCCCCGGTCCCGAGGTCGAGGTCGTCGGCGCTGAGCTTCTGCCAGTCCTTGAGGTAGAAGATCGACTTGAGGTGCATGATCGGCGAAAGCTCGAGCACCGCGTCGCTGTCGTCGTACGGCTGACGCGCGCCGAGGTCGTAGCCGTCGGCGCTCGCCACGTAGACGTTCCCGTGAGGGTCGATGACCGGAGAGCTGCCGCCCATCCACACCGCCCCCCGATCCTGGCCACTGCCGATCTGGAAGTAGTGGAGCCGTCCTCCCTTCTCCGGGATCGAGACGACGTAGCCGTGGGCAGGACCGTTGGGGCCGGGACAGTCGCCGGTGTTCTGACCGTAGGCGATGACCACGAAACCGTGGTCGAGTGCCAGCCCTGGCCGCTGCAACTGCGCGAGCTGGTCCTCGCCGGCGTTCGGCATCGCCCGCTCGTCCAGCTCGACCTTGCCGGTGAACAGATTGAGCCCGAATAGACGGTGCGACGCTTCCACACCATGAGAGGCAGACGGGCCGCGTATCAGGGTGTCCGCATCGACGAAGATCTCGTCGTGCTTGGGATCGATCACGGGGGTGCCCGTAATGCCGACCTCGGGCGAGATATCGCCGCAAGGCAGGTCACCGGATGGCACCGGCTTCGCCAGGTGGCGCGACCACAGGATGCGCCCGCTCTGTGCGGCGATCACGTAGACGGTGTCGTTCTCGGTCGCCGCGACGACGCGGCCGTCGGCGACGAGCGGCTCGCCATACAGCTGCCCGTCCAGAACCGACGAGGTCCAGGCCGGCCGCGTAGGCCGCAGCTTGGTGTGCGCCGCATCGACCCCGGTCGCCTCAGCGTTCCCGTGGTAGGTGGTCCAGTTGGAGCCGAAGGCGGTGGCCCGCGGCACGGTTTTCGATCTCGCCGTCCCGGCGGTGGGCCTGGTGGCGCTAGAGCGGGTCGCGCTAGAGCGGGTCGCGCTAGAGCGGGTCGCGCTCGAGCGGTGCGGCGCGCTCGACAACGAGCAGCCGGTCAGCAGTACCGCCAGCGACGTCGCCAGCAACAGCCAGCCAAAGCGGGTGCTTGCCATCGACACACAGTTCATCAAAAACCGAGCCGGCGCGGGCCGCTGACCTCTCCGGACGACACGAACGCGGCAGCCTGATTCTTACGGCCAACCTGCCGTTCGGCGAGTGGACCAAGGTGTTCCCCGACCCGCGGCTCGCGGCGGCCGTTGTCGATCGGCTCACCCACCGAGCGCACATGATCGACACCGGCAACGAGAGCCGGCGCTTCCGGCACGGCCTCGAACGCCAGACGAAGAAAGGAGCCTGACCCCTCCCGGAAGGCGCGCGCGCCGATCGCCGCGGCCCGTCGGGCTACGCGAACCGGCCCACGACGACCGGCGCGTCTGGCGCGTCAATCAACGAACATCAACATCGACACAACACCAACAACAACCGACGCCAGGTGCGGCCACTTCAAGCCATCACGCCGGGGCCAGCGCAAGCCATCACTTTCGACTCTCTTCGAGGCCTTGTCGCGCGTCAAGCGCACGACAAAGGCGTGGACGTCCAGTGGGTCAAGGCGACGGCTGAGAACCTCACCCGCGACGGCGTGCTGCGAGATTGATGGCCGGCTCGGCCAGCCTCCGCGCTCGTTGGTGTGTGCTGGCCACCGGGGAAGTTCGATGTTTTCCGGCTTGATGGTCTAGATTCCGGGATAACGTGCGGCGAACAGGTACCGGGCTGTCGAAGGATACGGATGCCGGGTCGGGCTAACGCTTTGGCGTCGGGACGTTTGCTGGAGCGCACGGAGGAGCTGGCGCAGATAGACCAGCTGGTTGAGGCCGCTCACGGGGGGACGGGTGGTCTGCTTTTGATCTCGGGTCCGGCTGGCATCGGGAAGACGTCCCTGCTGGCGGCGTGCGCGGAGGGTGCCAGCAGCCGGGCCATGGCGACGTTCAGTGTTCGGGGTGACGAACTGGCAATGGAGTCGTCGTTTTCCGCGGTGCGAGAGCTGTTTGCGCGTGTCCACCGCGAGGGCGACAGCCGACTGCTGGACGGGGCGGCCCGCCTGGCCGCGCCGGTGTTCGCGCCGACTGCGGGGGAGCGCGTCGAGCCTGATCGTGTCGCCGGGGTGTTGCATGGCCTGTATTGGCTGGTGGCGAATCTGGCCGACCGTGGCCCGCTTGCCTTGGTCGTCGACGACGCCCAGTGGCTTGATGTGGCATCCACACGGTTCTTGCTCTATCTGGCCAGACGGGTTGAATCGGTGTCGGTACTGATGGCGGTCGCGGTCCGGCTAGGCGAGGACCCTGATCCGGGCGGTTCCGTAGCGATGCTGTCGGAGGTCGCGGCGGCCGTGTTGCAGCCCGCGACGCTGACCGAGACGTCGTCTCGAGACCTGGTGCGCGGCCGCCTGGGCGCCCGGGCGGATGAGGACTTGTGTCGGGCTTGTCATCAGGCGACAGGCGGAAACCCGTTCTTCCTGCGGGAGCTGACCGTGGCGCTTGCAGCTGAGCCCCTCCGTCCTTCGGTCGACCTCGCGCGACGGGTGCAGGTATTGGGCGCGGGGGCGATCGCTGGCAGCGTGATTGTGCGCCTGGCACGGTTGGGCTCCGATTGCGAGCAGCTGGCGGCTGCGGTGGCGGTGCTCGCCGGCGGCTCGCCGTTGCGTCACGGGGCGGCGCTTGCGGGTCTCGACCATGGGTCCGCCGAGGTCGCGGCAGACAGGCTGCGGGCGGTCGAGCTGTTGGATGCGGGACAACCGTTGTCGTTCGTGCACCCGATCGTGAGAGAGGCGGTGGTGGCACAGCTCTCGCCCTCCCGCCGCGCTGGATTGCACCTGGAGGCGGCGCGGATGCTGGTTGCAGAAGACACGCCGATGGACAGGGTGGCTGCCCATCTGCTCGCAGCCGAACCCTTCGGCGCGGAGTGGGTCGTTGATGCGCTGAGCCGCGCTGCGCGTCTGGCGATCGGACAGGGAGCGCCGGAGGCGGCGGTCGCCTATCTACGGCGCGCGCTTGAAGAGCCGCCCGCGCCCGAGCGTCGATTGGACGTGCTGGTCGAGCTCGGGCGCTCGGAGGCAATGCTTCCCACCACGCGCGACTTGACCGCGCTACGGCAAGCGATCATCCTCGCTGACGATCCGGTCCAACGCGCGCAGATAGCGCTCGAGCTGGCGCAAGCGTTGGTACCGTCCGGCCGCTCTTGCGAGGTGGTGGCCGTGATCGAGGGCGTGTTCGCCACAGGTGAAACGTTGCCTTCGGCGTTGACGGAGCGCCTCGACGCCATGCTGCTCGGGGCGGGAGGGCCGTGCCTGTCGGCGACGCCGCGACTGCGGGAACGCTGCGCTGTTTACCTTCGCCGCGCGGAGCGGGGCATGGCTGTCGATTCCGTGATGCTTGCGGCCCTCGCTCAGAGCTTCGGGGTTGGTGGCTTGCCCGCGGCGCAGATCGCAGAGCTGGCCAGGCGGGCGCTCGCGGACGAGCGGCTCGGCGAAGTCCCCGTGGCATACGTCGGCGCTTCGATCCAGTTGACCTGGGCTGATGACTTCGACGCGGCCGCTCAGGTGCAGGACGCCGTCATCGCCGAGGCGCAGCGGATCGGATCGGCGCCGCAGTTTGTGCATGCCTCGTGCTTCCGCGGTGAGACCGCGTTGCGCGCAGGCGAGCTCGCCGTTGCCGAGGGCCACCTCGGGCCGGTGCAGGAGATCGCGCGCGAGCTTGGCGCGGAGCATCTCGCAGCTGCGTTCCTCGTTCCCGTGCTGCTCGAGCGGGCGCGGATCGATGACGCCGCAGAGCTCATTTCCTCGCTTGCGCTCAGCGAAACGGAGCTTGGGACCTGGCAGGGGGTCCTCGATCTTGCGAATCGAGGACGGCTCCGGATCGCCCAAGGCGACCTGGAGGCGGGCATCGCGGACCTGGTCGACGCCGACCGCCGGATGGGCGCTGGCGATTGCGATCTCTCCATGCTGTGCGATTGGGTTCCGGCTGCCACGAGTGCGCTGGCGCAGCTCGGTCGCCACGACGAGGCGACCGCTCTCGCCTCACGCGAGCTCGCGGCGGCGCGGACGTTCGGCGCGGCCAGGCGGCTCGGCATGGCATTGTCGACGACGGGCCTGCTGCACCCCGGACCCCGCGGGCTTGAGCTGCTGGGCGACGCGGTCGAGGTTCTGGGGCGCTCTCCGGCTCGGCTGGAGTATGCCCGTGCGCAGGTGAATCTGGGAATCGGCATGCGTCGGCGTGGGCAACGCGAGGCCGCCCGAGAGCCGCTTGCCGAGGGGGCTGACCACGCTCACCGCTGCGCGGGGATTGCGCTCGCCGACCGCGCTCGCAGCGAGTTGGTGGCGGCCGGAGCCCGCCCGCGGCGGGCGTCGCTGCGCGGGCCGGAGGCGCTGACGCCCGCTGAGTCGCGTGTCGCACGGATGGCCGCCCAAGGGTTGACGAATCGTGACATCGCCCAGGCGTTGTTCGTCTCGACGAAGACTGTCGAGTGGCAGCTCTCGCGTGCCTACGGGAAGCTCGCGGTTCACAGCCGGACCCAGCTTTCCGGCGCTCTGAAATCGACTGACTGACCCGCTTGTCGAGCTTGGCCCATTGGCGTCACGGGGGGTCATCCGGGATCATGGAGCCTTGGCGAGGAACCGCTGGCCGGTGTGCAGCACGATCGTCTTGTGGGTGACG
>Ga0302325_10027855_pt1 | contig 11704 bp, 13 predicted proteins | sample Palsa_T0_2_FD_201948 | JGI IMG/M metagenome (GOLD analysis project Ga0302325, IMG submission 201948) | Peat permafrost microbial communities from Stordalen Mire near Abisko, Sweden - Palsa_T0_2 | ecosystem: Environmental > Terrestrial > Soil > Palsa > Peat permafrost | place: Sweden: Abisko... | reverse complement strand
TTCGTCATACAGCAGTTTCTTCCGATAGTTCTCGGCGCCGATCCGGAAGTCGCCCTTCGATCGCGGCAGGACGTCGTTCTTGAGAAATGCCTGGTAGGCCTGGAGCGCGTCTATCACCGCCTGGTTGCTCTTCTTGAATTCCGCCAGCAGGGCCGCGTCTTTGACCTGCCGGAACGCTTCCGGCACGTCCTTTTCGAAGAAACTCACGATTCCCGGCAGTTGTTCCAGCGCCACTTCGGTGTAAATCCGCGGCGGGTTTGTCAGATTCTCCCGAGCCGATTGAAACAGCCGTGGGATGAGCCGCTCGCGCGCGATGGCCGATTTCAGCCGCTCCGCCGGCGGAGCGAAGGTGCGGCTCATGATGGTGAAGATGGCGTTGGTGGCATACGACGAATAACTGTCGGGGTTCTTTTCCCACATGCGGATGCTGTCCAACGCCAGTTCCTGGCTGCGCAACTGGGCCAGCAGCAGCTCACGATCGGCGGCGATGTAAGGGGAAAGTCCGCGAGCGTCGAAGTTCTGCACTTCCGTTGCGAACTTCCGGGTGGCGGCGAGTTGCTCCTGCACTTCGGCGCGCGAACCGGTGGGCAGCAGGCCGTCGTACTGATGAAATCCAGCCGAGGTGGCAGACACCGGATCGTAGCGGAAGATGAGCTCATCGAAGACGCGGTCGGCTAATTTGTTGAACTCGGCATCGCGCGCTTGCGCATAGGAAGTGGCGGCCAAAGCGAAGAAGAGGAAGACACGAAGAGGACCCATGCCGATAATTTTGGCACAGTGGGAGCTTACCCGCGGGATAAGAAGACCCATGCTCGCCCCCATACGATGCTAAACTAAGAAGAGGGCCCTGAGCGCCCGACGCTCAAAATGCTGACTAAAACCGTCCGATCCCGATTCAGTCATGAAATAGGTGAGAAGGTGGAAGGCTGCACCATTCTCGAAAAGCGCGTCATTATTCCCCCGGTTGCCGCCGAGCGCCGCCTTGGGGTTTACGATTACGAGGTGGAAGTGCCTCCCGTAGTTGAAAAACCGCGTGCTTCGCGCTCCTCATCCAAGTCCGCCGCGGCTCCTCGTGCCGCCGCTACCGCTCCCAATAGCTTCACGCGCGCCACGCCTGAGGAAATGGGCAGCGTCATTCGCCGCGTCCCCGGGCGATAATTAGCAGGCGGCTAATAAAACTAATGGGCCGCGGATGAACGCGGATGAACGCGGATAAGATGTTTATCGGTGTTTATCCGCCTTCATCGGCGGCCCAATCATTCGTCATACCTTAAGAGTATGAACGTTCCACAACTCTTAGAGAATCTCGCCCAACGCGTCGCTTCCGATGCATCCGTTAAACAGGTCTATGGCGATCCTGTCACCGTGGGGGATCGTACCGTGATTCCCGCAGCTCAGGTGCGCTACGCTTTCGGCGGGGGCGGTGGTGGCGGGAAACCCAATGGCGAAGAGGCCGGCGGCGGTGGCGGTGGTGGCCGAGTCGCCGCGCAGCCCTGCGGCGCTCTCGAAATCACTCCTCAAGGCACGCGCTTTATCCCCTTCGACGACTGGCGCAAAACCGCCGCCGCGCTCGCCCTGGGATTCCTCCTCGGCGCTGCCGTCATGGCGCTATCGTCACAAAAAACACTCCCAGAGTAACTTTTTGTCCCTCCCGCGGGAACAATAGTTTGACAACATGAGCGACCCGGAACTGCTGTTACGCTCCGCCAGGGGTGATCGAACCGCCTTCGGGTTGCTCTACGAGCGCCATAAGGACGCCGTGTACCGCTTTGCTTTCGCGCTTACCCGGTCTGAGGCGGATGCTCAGGATGTGGTGCAGGAAAGCTTTCTCACGCTCAACCGAAAAGCCGCGGAGTTCGATTCCACCCGCGCGCAACTGCGTACCTGGCTGTTGGGGATCGCGCGAAATCTCGCCTATCGGCGGCCAGGCATACGGGACTCGGGCGAAGAGCCCGATCCGCAAACGCCCGACCTCGTCCCCGGTATCGAAGCGGCGCTTTTGCGGAATGAAATCGCCGAAGCGGTCCGGCTGGCGGTAATAGCATTGCCGGGGCCGCAGCGCGAGGCGATTGTGTTGTTCGAGTTTGAGGGACTGAGCCTGGCGGAGACCGCGGCCGTCCTGGGTGTAGCACCGAATGCCATCAAGGCACGCCTGCACCGCGGCCGTGCCTGCCTCAAGGCTTCCCTGCCCTTACTGAGGATTCACCAGGAGAGCCGGAATATATGAATGAAGAATTCCCGGACCAGGAGTTGCAACCGCTACGTGCCTACTGGCAGCAGCGGGCGCCGGAGCGGGTGGACCGCGCCGTCATGCGCGCCTACCGGCAGCAAATCGCGCGGCGTGCAGCATTGCGGCGCTATTGGATGCCGGCCGCGGCAAGTGTGATTGCGGCCGCCGGCATCGCCCTGTGGGTCGGCGCGCGCATCGAGCACCGCCTGCACCCTCCGCAGCCAATCTATGTGCCGGTCAGTGAACCCCATTTAGTGATCATCAGCCAAGGAGAACGCCCATGAAATCGCTTTTCGTATTCGCACTACTAGTGGCGCCCGCGCTCGGTCAGTACCAGCAGAACTTCGGGTTCAAACTCGACAACGGAGCCGAGGTCGCTTACCAGGTATGGGGCGAACTACCGGGGGCGAACTCCAACCAGGTCACGCAGGCGGGGAATGTCGTCCATCGAAACTTGCTGGCAGCGGATGGCAAGCCGTGGCTGGGCTTTGAAGTCCACATCGAACGCGAGGGATCGGACTTTCAAATCTCCTTCCAGCCGGCGGGCGGTTTTCCCTATTTCCCCAAGAGCCCCGCGGGCCGCCGCGTTCACGATGGCGACCGCGTACTGATGGACGTGCTGGAACAACCGGGCACCGGCAAGAAGGTTTTCGATACGTTTCAGGTTCACCTGCCAGGCACGCCGTCGGAGTTATTGCCCCTTCCGAGGCAAAGCGCTCCCGGAGTGATTCCCGCTTCGGCAATACTCCATCTGGGCCACCCGGTATTGAGTCCGATGGGCATGGGGTCGCTTTTCAAGAACAGCACCAGCGCGGCTGGGGTCTTCTCCGGAACGTCTGTCCAGTTCGACGCCCCGACTGTCGGCCACTTCACATTCTCGTCGGAGCCCGCTCCCGGTTACCGGCTGGAAGCGTTAGCGGAAGGCAATGAGATCCGGTTCCTGGCGGGCAACTCGACCTATAGCGTCACTTCCGATGCGCCCATCGTCAACATTCCGGGGGCGTGGTTGCTGTGGGTACACACCGATAGTCTGGCGGCGCCGCCCAGTCCCACCGTCACCGAAGGCCCCTGCCCGCTCGAAGTCACCGATGCCCCGGCGTCTGCGAACCCATCTCCCGGATTTCATTTGCAGGTCCGCAACATCTCCGCTACGCACAGCATCCTGGCCTATACCCTCGCGATCCGCTACATCGACCCCGATACCAACAAGGCCGGGATGGGCGGCAGCCACGGAGCGATTTTCATGAACCAGGACGGGACGCCCAGACCCCTGGCGCCAGGCCAGAAATCCACCGCCGACAACCGCTCCACAAACAAATCGGCATCGGGCAAGCCTCTCGTGCCCAAAGTCACCGTGGATCTGGTGGTATTCGAAGACGGCTCCATTTGGGGTCCGGCACAAACCGAAGGAGCCAAACGCCAGTTGGTTACGATACAGACCTTCAAGTCGGGAAAACAGGAATAGCAGCCTGCCCATGCGAAAATCGAAGCGTCCTTGCTCACCGCGCTCCCGATCTTCGCCGCGACTTACCATGCTCACTCCGTTGGTGCTCGAAATCACCAGCCGTCTGAAGCACATCACTGCTCCGATGACGCTTTCACCGCGGCTTTCCAACCTGCTAAGCAACGCCGCAGCCGTACTGGTGGACCGCGCCCGCCGCGAAGTACCGATTCCTTTTTGGGAGTATGCCAAGGCGGGCGTGCCGCTCACCGTCGTGACCCTGAAGTGGGAGTTTGCATCCCGTGCTGAACCCGTTCTGATAAACTGGCGGTTTGCTCCCCCTAGTTTCTCGCGCCGGCGGGTGGTTTCTGCGATCCGGCATACAAGCTCCCGATGGTGGCGTGGCCCGCTACTATCGTCTCGATCTCGATCGCAACCAGCGAGTGTCTACCGAGATTACCGGATACGCCGCCAGCACCCTGGTCTATCTGCATTCCCTTTCCGGCGACGAGCGTTATCTCGAGCATGCTCTGGCCGCCGCCCGCTTCCTCACCGGTGTTTGGGATGCCTCATCGCGCTCCATGCCGTTCGAAGCGGCTCCCGCGGAATTCACCTATTTCTTCGACTGCGGCATCATCGTGCGCGGACTGCTGGCCGTTTGGCGCGCGTCCGGCGAAGAGGAATTTCTCGATTGCGCGCGCGCGATCGGCGATGCCATGGCGCAGGATTTCGCCACGGCCAGCGGACAGTTTCACCCCATCCTCACACTGCCCGGCAAGCAGCCACTGACCTACGATCCGGCGCGCTGGTCGCGATCGCCGGGCTGTTATCAATTGAAGGCCGGCATTGCCTGGTGGGATCTGTGGGAAGCCACCGGCGACGCTCGCTACCGCAGCTTCTATGAGAGTCTGCTACGCGATGCGATGCGCACCTGGTCCGATTTTCTGCCCGGACACTCCGACCGCCGCAAAGTGGTCGACCGCCTGCACGCCTTTGTCTATTTTCTGGAAGGTCTCTTGCCGTGCGTCACCAGCGCGCCCTGCGCCGCTGCTTTATGCCAGGGCATACGACGTGTGGAAACCTTCCTGCGCGAATTCGCAGCGGAGTTCGAGCGGTCCGATGTCTACGCGCAATTGCTGCGCGTGCGCCTGTTCGCCGATTGGGCCGGCGCGGTTCCACTGGACAGCGCCGCGGCTCAGTGGGAAGCCGAGCGGCTGCAGGAATTCGCGGCCGTGGCGGACGAACCGCACATCGATGGCGGCTTTTATTTCGGCCGTAGCGCGGGAACCTGGGAGCCCTACCTGAATCCCGTGTCCACAGCCTTCGCGCTACAAGCTCTGGCACTTTGGAATGGGCCGGGACCGGCGCATCGCGATCTGTTGATCTGACTTTGAAGGATCGTCTCCAATTCGCCTTTTGGCACGCCGCCGCTCGCACTGCCGGCCGGCTGCGCGCTCTGATCACTCCCGAAGTAGCGGTGTGCGCCATCGGGCCGGCCCCACCTGGAGGCATCTCCCTTGTGATCCCTTCGCGCAACGGGCGCCATCTGCTGGCCGCGCAACTCCCGGGCATCTTTAACGATCTCAGCGCGCCCGCGGAAGTCATCGTGGTGGACAACGGTTCGGTGGACGGCACCGCCGAGTGGCTGCGCTCCGATTGGCCTCAGGTGGAGGTGGAACTATGCCGCTTCCCGCTCTCTTTCGCGGCTGCCGTCAATCGCGGCATCGCCCGCGCGCGCTATTCGCACATTTGTTTATTGAACAACGATATGCTGCTGCAGTCCGGCTTTTTCGCGGCGCTGCTCGATGCCTTCCGCCAGGTGCCGGGACTTTTTTGCGCCACCGCGCAGATCTGTTTTCCCGCCGGTGTCCGCCGCGAGGAAACCGGCAAGGCGGTGATGGCACAGAATCATCCCGACGATTTCCCGCTGCGCTGCGACGAACCCATCCCCGGCGAAGACTTAAGCTACGTGCTGTACGGCAGCGGCGGCTGCTCGCTCTACAATGCAGCCATGCTGCGCGCGTTGGGCAGCGTGGACGAAGCCTACTTCCCAGCCTACGTAGAAGATCTCGATCTTGGTTTTCGCGCGTGGCAGCGCGGCTGGCCGTCAGTGTTCGTGGCCGGCGCTCTAGTGGAGCATCGCCATCGCGCCACCACGTCCCGCTATTTCAGCGAGGAGGAATTGGCCGAGATCGTGGAGGTGAACTACTTGCGTTTTCTCACCCGCGCGGTAGCCAGCCGAGTCTTGTTTCGCGAGTTGTGGACGCAGGCGATCGATCGTTTGTGGCGGCGGCGCAACCCCGCTCTGCGCTTCGCCGCGAGGCTCGCGTTGTCCCGCCAATTTCCCGCGGTAGGGCCGCGCCGTGAGAAAGAATTTCTCGCGCTGACCAGCGGCGATGTGGCCGTATTTCCCGGGAAAAACGCATTGCGATCCCCGTTGGTAAGCTTCGCGGATCGTCTGGAAACACCGCCGGCCGCGCTTCTGGAAGCGCATCGCGAAGTGGTCCTGGTGCGTAAAGGAAACGAATTGGCGCTGTGCGCCGCGCTACAACGAAGTGAGGAGAAATGGCGGGTTCGAGGACAAATGGGCAGGCCGGAAACCCGTGGGAGCGCCCCCGCCTGCCCTGAAACCTAGGATTCGGATTCGAGAGTTGCAGGAGTTTCCGAAACCGGAGCCGGAGCTTCCGGTTCAGCCGGAGGCGCTGCAACAGGTGGAGCTGGTGGAGGAGCCGTCTTCTTCACAACCTTCTTTTTGGGAGCGGCCTTCTTGGGAGCTACCTTCTTCAAAGGGGCCTTGGGTGCGACTTTCTTAGCAGCCGCTTTCTTCGGCGCAACCTTCTTGGCCACCTTCTTAGCAGCGGCCTTCTTGACTGCTTTCTTGGAAGCAGCCTTCTTCGGAGCAGCCTTCTTGGCTGCCTTCTTTATCGGCTTAGCAGCTTTCTTCGCGGGCTTCTTCTTGGTTGCCATTCTCGTCTACCTCGAACATTTTTGTGCTCCGCTGTGCGGGTCATCTCATCTTATCTCACTCGTTCGACGAAAGCGCGCGATTCTTGATGGGCGCGTGCAACAACGTTTGTGCACCGAGTCCGAGCTTCTTCAACAACTGGGCCGCAAGCGTGCGCTCCTCAGGTGAGAGAGCGTGGGCCGCGCGTTCCATCGCCGCTTCGTGATCGGCAAACGCGCACGCGATCACGCAATGCCCGGCCGAGGTGAGATGGACAACTCGCGCGCGCCGGTCTACGGAATGATTGCGACGCTCGACCAGTCCCTTCGCCACCAGCCGATCCACTGCGACGGTGATGGAGCCGCTGGTCAGGCGGATTCCGGCGCCAATGGTGTTCACCGGTGTGGGTCCTTTATGAAGCAGGTATTCCAGCACTCCAAACTCCGAAAATCCCAATCCCAGGGATTCGATGTGCCGCTCGGCATGTTCTTTCAGGGAGTCGTACGCTCTCCAGAGGATCAGCCATAAGTGGGTAGCGCTGGTCGTTGTCGGGGTCATTCCGGAATATCTTAACATCATTTATCTTGACGTGAAGATATCCTACGGGAACATCCCGCCCCTCATAGCCCTAAATAACCGGCTACAAAAAACGGTATTTTCGGTTAAAATAATTCTAAAGAAGAGAAATGCGGAATTTTCTAAATGCGCTGCCCCAAAGTGGAAGCCGAAAAGCTCTGGATCTCGCCCGGGTGTTACTGGTCCACGGTGAACTTGCCCCCAGGTTAGCCTTGCAAACCATTCTACAAGCAGGGGGTTACGTTGTAGACGTCGCGTCCACCCCAGCGGAAGCCATCGATAAACTGGACGAAGGTCAGTACGAATTGGTACTGAGCGATTCGCATCTGGGGTCGCGGCCCTCGGGCCGAAACGTTCTGGCGTACGCCCGGGTGAAGGATTATCGCCCCGCCACCGCCTTGGTCACCTCGTCGGAACCCAGATCCCGGAGGTTCGGTCGCGGCCAGCATCGAGTTTCCGTCTACACCGAAAATTTGCCCATTCTTCTTGCGGAAGTCGCTGAATTAATTGGAGTTCGCGCCTGCCGCCGATATCGCCCGCTGCGTCAGGCCGTATAGCCTACCCCCTCCTCCAAACAATAAGGGCCGGACAGTTTCTCGAACCGTCCGGCCCTTATTGCGTTTAACTTAAACGACTTATTTTCCGTGCCCGCCGCTCGCCGCGGAACCGTGCCCGCTCGAAGCTGAGGAAGCGGAGGCCGCCGTGCTCGACCCCGCCGACGCTGCCGGCGCTGAACCGGAGGACATGGGAGCCGACGACACTGAAGTTGCCGTTCCGGTGGAAGTGCCCGACATCCCGGTGTAGGTGTGGGTTCCCGTGCTGGCGCCGTTGAATCCGGTTGGAGCGGTGTAAACCGGCTGGCGGTAGAAAGTCTGATAGGCCGTCATGGGGCTGTAGTAGCACAGGCCATAATAAGGATTGCACATGGTCCCGTACATCGGAATATAGGTGTACATGTCGAAGTACGGGTTGTACGACCAGCTGCCCCCACCGCTACCGCTACTACGCTGCGGATAATTGTCGCTGCTATATTTCGCGCCAGAAACGTTGGCCAGTGCCATCGCTTCCGCGCGACGACGGCTCCAGTTGTCCAGAGCGTCGGTTTGCTCTACGTCAAACTTCTCGACAGTGGGAGAATCTCCGGTCAGCGCAAGCATTCTGCCAGTTCCGACAAGCACGCTCTGCTCGCCAATCTGCACAGTCACCATACCGTGGAAGACCTTGATGCGGGCCGGATTGCTATCGAAGCGGTAGACGCCAACCTTCGAGAGGTTCACGATGCGATCCTTCATCGCAATATTGACATTGTAATCCTGGCTCGCCTGATCTACTTCCACCACCGACGATCCGGCCTGCAGTTCCACGCGCGTATCGATAAGCCGCGTCCCCAACATTTTCAGTGCGCCGTTCTCCCCCATGCGCAGCATGAAGCCCGGAGGCAGCATCAGTTCCACGCGCCCGTCCTCAGTGCTCAACACCGAGCCCTCTTTCACCTCGGGGAAATGGGTGACCGACTGCTGCACTTCTTCCTTGTTGATGAGAACCTTACCTTCGACTGACGCGATGATACCCGATTTGGCCGAGATAATCGGTTGGGCGGATGCCGATGACACGGCAAACGCGAGGATAGCGACGGCAGTTGCGATATTCCGGACAGGACGCATAGAGACCTCGCTCAATGTACTAGATATAGCTTGGGGCCCAGACACGCGAATGTCAACTGGCTGGCGGCCAATCTTTGGACACTGAAGCCGCGTCACGGCTTAATTGTCACCATATGCCGCCCCGCCAACCGGTCTCCTACGCGCACCTCCAGAGGCCATTGTCCGGCCGGGAGCGGCTCCGTGGAAGTGGCATTCGCCTGACGGGCGGGCACCCGGCGCATCCTGGCCAGGAATCCGGCAGGCACCGATTTGGGCGGCGGTTCCAGGTAAAGCAGGCGCAGCGGCCGGCCAGCCAGCGTCGCCTTAACATTCTTTAAATCTGCATTTTCTGGCAAGCCATGAAGCCAAAAGCTGATCGCCGAACCCTTCGATGTGTCCCACTCCGCAGGTTTCCAGGTGGCGCCGTCGCAGACGTTTCCCAAACGAACCCATTTCACTTTGAGCGGCATATCGAGGGCGATGCGCAGCGCGTTGCTGCGCCGGCCGCCTTCCAACCGCACCCGAACCTCGTGCCAGCCGGGACCGGGGAGCGGCGGCAACTTGAAATTCACCTGCCAGAAATGCGGACGCAACTCCGTTACCGCCATGGGACGGGATCCGAACCCGGAGACTTCGGGCTGCACATTGTCTCTGGTAAGCGCCAGCGGCGAATCGAACCAGATGGAGACGTAGCTATCCAGATCCGAGCGGAAATTGATTCCGAAATCCTCCGCATGCATCACCGATTGCAGCACGGGAGCCTCACCCGCGCCCTCGGGCTCCGCCCATTTGCGGTAGCAGGCCACGCCCGCTCCGTAATCGGAAACCGTGCGGAGTTCCACGCGGGCGAAACCGGCCACCCGGCACATTGCCAGCAGCGCCGGGACGCTAGGGCCGAACCAGTTGTCCGTCTGGCCGCCCATCTCGTCGGTCTCGTAAAATTCCAGAATCGGCCGCGCCAATATGTCCGCGGCAAAATGTTTCTCGCCGAGCACGAAGGAATCCACCGCGGCCAGATCGGTCGCCAGCGCGCAGACACGTTCCAGAGCCAGCAGCGGATGCTTCAAGTGGTAGAGCACTCCCATGAAGAGCACCAGATCGAAGCGGCCGATACGCGCAGGCGTGAGCTCATACATATCCAACTGGCGGTAATCGACGCGCGAGCCATACGCCGCGTGCATCTGGCGGAAACGGGGATTGTCCCAGTTGTCGATGGCGACCACTTGAGCGCCGCGCCGCTCCAGTTCGAAACTGTACCAGCCATCCCAGCAGCCGATATCGAGCGCGCGTTTGCCGGTGAGGTCCGCGGGAATCGGAAATTGCGCCAACCGTTGTTTGAGCGCCTCCAGACTGGTGACGCCTTCGATCAGTGAGCCATCGGGGAGTTCGAAGCTATGCCAAAAGCCCTTGCGGGATCGTTCGGCATCCCAATCCTGGATGTACTCGAACCCCTCCCGCATTTATAACCGTACGATTTTAGGAGAAACCACGCCCTTGAGCGCATTGCGGGAATCCACAATCAGGGCCGCCTTCTCCACGAGCAATCGATAATCGAAAGCCTTGTGATCGGTGATAATCACCACGCAGTCGGCGTCGGCAGCCGTTTCCAGCGCGACCGATTGCAGATTCAAACCGTCCAGACGCACCATGGGAACGTGCGGATCGCAATACGAAACGATGCCGCCGCGCCGTTGCAACAGCATCATCACATCGAGCGCGGGCGATTCGCGCATATCCTCGATATCGCGCTTATAGGCCACGCCCATCACCAGAATTTTCGAACCCTTCACCGGCTTGCCCGCGTCGTTGAGCGCATTCTGCACCTTGTCGACGACGAAGTGCGGCATCTGCCCGTTGATGTAGCCCGCCAATTCGATGAAGCGCGCTTCAATGCCCGCCTGCTTGGTTTTCCACGAGAGATAAAACGGATCGATGGGAATGCAGTGGCCGCCCAAACCCGGCCCCGGGTAGAACGGCATGAAGCCGAAAGGCTTGGTAGCGGCAGCGTCGATCACTTCCCACACATTGATGCCCATGCGGTCGCACATGAGCGCCATTTCGTTCGCCAACCCGATGTTGATCATGCGGAAAGTATTCTCCAGCAGCTTCACCATTTCGGCCACCTGGGTGGAACTGACCGGCACCACGGTTTCGAGCGCCTGCTCGTAGAAGAGCTGCCCCACGCGCGTGCAATCGTCGGTGCAGCCTCCCACCACTTTGGGAATGTTGACCGTCTGGTACTTCGGATTGCCCGGGTCGACACGCTCTGGCGAGAAACAGAGGAAGAAGTCGCGGCCCACTTGCAAACCGCCCTTCGCCAGGATGGGAAGCACCAGTTCGTCGGTGGTCCCGGGGTAGGTGGTGGATTCCAGAATCACCAACGTGCCGGCATGAAAATGACGCGCGATCTCCTGGCACGCGGAAACGATGAAGCTCATGTCCGGGTCTTTGGTTTTGCGCAGCGGAGTCGGCACGCAGATGTTGATAGTGTCGAGCTCGAGGACCGCCGAGAAATCCGTAGTGGCGCGCAGTTTGCCAGATTCCACCAGCGGCGCCAGCATGGAACTGGCGATATCGCCGATGTACGACTTGCCGGCGTTGACCATGGCGGTCTTCTCTTCGCTGACGTCGATTCCGGTAACAGAGAAGCCGGCCTTGGCAAACTACACCGCAAGCGGCAGGCCTACATAGCCGAGACCTACGATACCGACACGGGCGCGCCGCGTGCGGATTTTCTCTTCCAGAATGGCAGCAGTCGGGGAACTGAGAATCTCTACTTCAACTTCGGGCATTGGACCACTATTTTCGCACAGCGACAGTCATGCCAGCGCTGCAATAGCTGTGCAAAGTGGAAGTGGAGCGCCCCAATC
>Ga0302325_10027854_pt1 | contig 11704 bp, 9 predicted proteins | sample Palsa_T0_2_FD_201948 | JGI IMG/M metagenome (GOLD analysis project Ga0302325, IMG submission 201948) | Peat permafrost microbial communities from Stordalen Mire near Abisko, Sweden - Palsa_T0_2 | ecosystem: Environmental > Terrestrial > Soil > Palsa > Peat permafrost | place: Sweden: Abisko... | reverse complement strand
GAGTCAAACAGCAGTTCATCGATACGCTGCGATTGCGAATCGACCCCCACGCGCGGATCAAGATTGATGGGACTGCTCTCGATGATCATGACCAGCGTATTGGGATCGGGCTTGCGCGCGCAACTGATAAGAAAGAACACCACAGAGACACAGAGACACAGAGACAGCTTGGATTTAATAAGTTCAAAGTCGTGGTGCAGGAGATGCTTGCCAGACGCGCTTCGTTTGTTGATTTCTCTGTGCCTCTGTGTCTTTGTGGTGAACAGAAATCTACGCATAACTCACTTTTCCGAGGATCGCGGGACGCTGGGCTCCGGTTGCAGACGGAACATTCGACGGCAGCCGTCGCCAGGTCTGGTAGGCCAACAGGGCGAACGCCGTCGCCTCCTTCGCCTGCGATGGCAAACCGAAGTCGTCGGTGGTGCGCACCCGCATCTTCAGAGGCGCAAGCTCCTCACGGATCATGCGCATCAGCGTGGCATTCTTTGTCCCGCCTCCGGAGACGACAAATTCGCGGAAGCGCGCCGGCTTCACATCTCCAGTTTCAAGCAGCGGCAACACGAACCTGCGAACGGCAATTCCGATCGATCGCACGGTGAGTGCGGTGGCAGTTGCGATGATGTCATTGTGGTCGGCACGCCGACAGAGGCGCAGCAACTCGCGCACAAACTCGCGTCCGAACTGCTCGCGACCCGCGGTCCTGGGGGGCTTCTGCCGGAAGAACGAATGCCGAAGCAATTCGCGCAGCACGCGCTCGATGGGCTCACCGCGTGCCGCCAGCCGTCCGTTGCGATCAAATGGTTTGTCGAAGAGTTGCTCGGCGACGGCGTCGATCACCATGTTGCCTGGCCCGGTATCGAAGGCGACCACCCGCTCCGGTAAAGCGCGCGGGGGAATCGCCGTCAGGTTGCCGATCCCGCCAAGGTTCTGAACGATGCGCCCGTAGCGGCGATGGCGATAGAGAACATAATCGAGGAATGGGACCAAGGGCGCGCCTTTGCCGCCGGCGGCCAGGTCCGCTGGACGGAAGTCGGAGACGACTGGAACGCCTATCTTCGCTGCGATGATCGCTGCCTCACCTGTTTGCCAGGTACACGCGATGCGACGTCCAAGATAGGGTGTGGAAGTTGCTTGATGATAGAGCGTCTGCCCGTGGCAACCGACGAGCTCACATTGCAGTCGCGCACGCCGCTGTGAGGTTCGCACCGCATCGGCGTAGAGATCGCCGAGCAGGAAGTTGAGTCGCGCCAGATCGGCAACGCTGGCCGAGCGGGCATTCATCGCGGCGAGAACAGCACGTCGCACGTCGCTCGGATAGGGATACTGGTAATGTGCCAGCAGCTCCAACCGGGAACGGAATCCGCGTCCCTGGACGCGCACTAAAGCGACATCGATCCCATCCGCCGATGTCCCGCTCATCACGCCGGCGACGATCACCCGGCTACCTCGTCGGCAGGCATGGAGTGGGTCCGCACCTCTTCGCTGAACTCCCAGATCTTGCGGGTCAGCCGTTCCACAGTCTTCTGCCCAGGAGGCGGCGCCATTTGCTTCAGCGCTTTCGACTTCTTCCTGGCATCATGAACTCGCTTCGATTTCTCCGCGACGAGTTCGGCGAATTTCCTGTCACTCTCAGCACGCTTCACAACCGCTTCGAACGCGCGTCGCACGCTCTCTTCCTTCTGACAGATGAGGAACATGTCGGCGCCGCAGCGCAGTGTCTCGACCGCAGCATCGTCGATCGGCGCGGTCGCCAGCACACCACCCATATCGAGATCGTCGGTGATGATCAGCCCGCGATAGCCGATCTTCTTGCGCAGGATTCCGCTCATCCATTTCTTCGAGAGCGAGGCGGGCGTATTGTCGCCGGTGACCTGTGGGTAAGCCGCGTGCGCCACCATTACGAAGGGCAGATCGCGCCGGAGTCTGCGATACAAAAGCAGGTCTTCCTTCCAGAGCCGCTTCCAGGGCTTGGGGATCGACGGCAGTTCGGCATGGGTATCGAGAGTGGCCTCGCCGAGTCCAGGGAAATGTTTGCCGCAGCCGAGGACGTCGCTGTCACGCAGGCCGCGCAGAAATTCGCGCGCGTAGACGATGGTTTGTTTCGCCTTGGGCGAAACGGTACGCGTGGTCAACACGTTTTGCGATGGCTCAAGTTGCAAATCGAGCACGGGGGCGAAGTCCGCATTGAATCCAAGTGCCCGGACTTCTTCGCCGATCAGCCGGCCATGCTTGCGGAAGAGCTTCTTCGAGCCAGCCGCGGCAACCTCGGCCACCGATGGCACTGGCGCGATCACATCGCGCAGGCGATCGACGGTGCCGCCCTCCATGTCGACGCAGAGGAACATCGGCGCGGAACCGGCCTTTTGCGCCTCGCGAAGCAATGCGTGTGTCTGCCCGGCATCTTCGAGGTTGCGCTTGAAGAGAATGATCCCGCCGGGCTGAAACTTCGAAAGCATGACGCGCAGGCGTTGCGACATGGCAGTGCCGTCGAAGCCCATGATGAGCAGCTGGCCAACCTGCCGGCGAAGTTCGAGGTTGCGTTTCGATGGCATCGGAAAGAAGAGTGTACCGCGAGGGGCATTCCGGTCGCACCAGATGTGGCTGCGCGTGTTCTCTTCTAGCTAACCGCTTTCTCAAACAATGCGCTCGCTCCCGCCATGTTCGGCAGCAGCTCCGCGGGCACGTTGTGCCGCCGCATGAGATAGCCAGGGTCGTTGTAGGTGAGCCACACTTTGCCGTCTGCGTCCTGCCAGAACAGGGCCTTCAATGGCAGATCGATCGCCAGGCTCGGTGATGATTGCATCAATGGCGTGCCGGCCTTGGGGCTGCCAAAGATGAGCAGCCTAGTGGGACGCATCTCCAGCCCGACCTTGGCAGCCTCGCCGCTGTGATCTACCTTGGCGAAGACGGTCAGACCTTTTTGCTGCAATAGTTCTTCCAGCCGCCGCAGCGTTTCGTCAACGGAATACCTGCTTGCCAAGTGAATGAGTCCATTCTGTGCGGTTGTGTTCATCGCTTCCCTTCCCGATAAGCGTGAGAGTCCCAACAGTATCCACCGAGGAATTCGAGGCTGCAACCTGCGTTGTGTAAAAATGAAAGCGATGCAGTCCAACTGCTGGGATGCCGTGGTCTTCGACTATGGCCGCGTTCTGAGCCATGCTCCGACGCCGGCCAAGGTCCGCGAGTTTGGGGCGCTGGTGGGCGTCAGCGAGCCGCCGTTCTTTCAGATCTACTCGGAGACACGCGACGAATATGACTGCGGCCGGCAGGACTATCAGCAGCATTGGCGGCGCTTTGCCGACGCGGCCGGCATTTCGCTGAGCACCGATCACGTACAGCGCGTTGTGGACTTCGAGACCCGGATGTGGCTGCGGGTCAATCCCCACGCCCTGGAGCTCGCGCGCGAGATCAAGGCTGGGGGAATACGCACTGCGATTCTGTCCAACATGCCCCATGACTTGCTGGGGGAACTGCGCAAGAGGTTCGACTGGCTGGACGAGTTCGAGGTGCAAATCTGGTCCTGCGAGCATGGTCTTGTCAAACCTGACCCGGCGATTTATCGGCTCTGCCTTGACGCGCTGGGCTGCGAGCCGCACCGTGCGCTCTTCTTTGACGACCGTCCGAACAACGTCGAAGGCGCACGACGGGCGGGAATGAAGGCGCACCTGTTTGAATCGACCGAGCAGGCGACTGCGATTGTGCGCAGGGGAGTCGACTGCTCACCGGAAATCTAAAACTCGAACCTGGAAACTACCCGGTAACTGTTCGCCTTAGAATTCGTACTGTGCTGAGTAGAGCATTCCTCCCACAGGAGAAGCGACGGTTTCCACCGCGCGATCGTTCCGACTAGCGACACCGTCATCGATACCGGCCACACTTGCCGCCGATCTGTCTGCCGCTCTGTACCCTGATCGCAGGTACCTCCTGAACGCTGGAGGCGATGTTCGGCTGGGTGGTGTCGAGGGCTTGAATTGTGGGTTCGCCAATGATTTGGACGCGGTGTCCGACGTAGTGGCTGAGCTTGGCCGTGCCGCCGATCAGGTTGTGTTGGGTGCCGGTATCATCGATGATGACGTAATCGGTGACAGACATCTTGAGACAACCCTCTACGCTGACCAGCACCGATTCCGGGTCGTGCTTCTTATCGGAGGCTGGGCCGGCCGTCGGCAACCAGAGCGGGCCGATAGAAAGCACAAGAGCGAATAAGATTGACTTGCGCATAGTACCTTGTTGCGAGGGCGCCGACCTCTCGCTTCCAGTATACGTTGCGGCCTATCGTGGGTTCGGCGGTGCGCCCAATTGGGCACCTTAGTAACTTCCGGCTAATGGCCACTGGCAAACTGCCCAACCGACAAGCTGTTTTCTTTTGCGCGCAAGGGGCGGATATCGGGCTTATAGAGGCAGCGCTAAGCTGTGAACATGCAGACCGAACTTCAGAACAAGTGGCAACAAGTGGTGGCGCGCGATGCCCGCCAGGACGGGCGCTTCGTATTCGCCGTGCGGACAACCGGAATCTATTGCCGGCCTTCGTGCCCCAGCCGGCGGCCTCGCCGGGACTCGGTGGAATTCTTTGCGGGCCCCCACGAAGCCGAGCGCGCGGGTTATCGCGCCTGCCTGCGTTGCAAGCCGACGCAGATTTCTGCCCAGGCGCAATATATAACCCACGCTCGCCAGTTGCTGGACAACGCCGAAGGAGTCGTGACCCTGAGCGAACTCAGCCAGCGAGTCGGACTCAGCCCATTTCATCTGCAAAGGCTGTTCAAGCGTGCCACCGGGCTCAGCCCGCGCGAATACCAGTCGGCCCGCCGCATGCAACATGTAAAGACCGGGCTGCGCAAAAGCGAGGACGTCACTACCGCGCTTTATGATGCGGGCTTTGGCTCGCCCAGCCGTCTGTATGAAAAGGCGCCGCAGCAGCTTGGCATGACGCCCGGTGAATACCGGCGAGGCGGCGCAGGCGCGAACATTACGTTTGCGATTGCTCCCACCCCGCTCGGCCAGCTGCTGATTGCTGCCACGGAACGGGGGCTGTGCGCCGTGCGCTTCGGGGAGAACGCGTGCGATTTGGAGCGCGATCTGCGAAAGGAGTTCCACGCGGCCGAGTTGCGTCGCGATGATGCAGCGATGCGACGGTATGTGGAGCCGCTGCTGGCCGCTGTGCGGGGAGAAAACACCACCATTGACCTGCCCCTTGACGTGCGTGCCACCGCATTCCAGATGAAGGTGTGGGAGAAGCTGCGCCAGATTCCACGCGGTGAAACGCGCAGTTACGGCGACGTCGCGCGGGAGATTGCAGAGCCCGGCGCAGTGCGTGCCGTTGCCCGAGCTTGCGCCTCAAATCCGATTGCTTTGGCCGTACCGTGTCACCGCGTCATCCGCAGCGACGGAGATCTCGCCGGATATCGTTGGGGCATTGAGCGAAAGAAAAAGCTGCTGGAGCGCGAGCGGGCAAGCTCGTGACCGACCGGGCCGCTGATGATTTTCGTGATGTCAGAGCAGGTTTCATCACCTCAGCGGCTGAACAAAAGCAGATCCCTCGTCGGCCTAAAGGCCTCATTGTGATGACAAATTTAAGAGACTTGTGACGGCGCACCCTTCGGCAAGCTCAGGGCAGGCTCTAAAGGTTCGCCTCTTCAAAACTCGCCGAAATCGATTTTTTCAGCGGCCTGTAAAGTCGGCTCGTGATGACAAAGAGAATCCGTGAGTGCAGTTTTGAGGCGACTCGAAATGGTTTAGATCGCCTTCAGCAACATGCAGGTGACGTCATCGTGCTGCGGAGCATTGCCAGCGAAGCGATCCAGGTCGACCATGATGCTGTTCAGCAGCGCCGCCGGCGTCAGCATGACGCCCGAGTGCAGCATCGCGATTAGACGCTGCTCGCCGTATTCCTCCAGGGCCGTGTTCTCAGCTTCCACAACACCATCGGTGAAGATTGCCAGCCAGTCGCCGGGTTGCATCGTCACGGTTCCAGATTCGTACGGCGCATCCTCCATGATGCCTAGCGGTACACCGCCAACCTGCAAGCGCTCGATGATTCCCGACTGGCGGCGAAGCATCGGGCTGTTGTGTCCGGCGTTGACATAGGCCAGGGTGCGGGCCGCGGGACCGTACTCGGCAATAAATGCGGTGGTAAAGCGGCGGCCATTCTGGCTGTTGCTGCAAGCGTAACGATTCATGCGGCCTACCAACTCGGTCAGCGTGCCCGGGGTTGTGGAGAGCGTCCTCAAACTCGCCTGAAAAGTGGCCATCAGCATGGCTGCGGGAACGCTCTTGCCGGCTACATCGGCGACGGCCATCAGGAAGGTCTGGTTTTGCGAACCGGAACCGGGACGGGCGAAAACGTCATAGTAGTCGCCAGCGACAGTGTTGGCCGGACGCGTGGTGAAAGCGATCTCCAGGCCGGGCACCGGCGGAGGGTTCGCCGGCAGCAGCCACGCCTGAATCTCTTTGGCGATCTGGAGATCGCGTTTCATTACCACACGATCCGCGACCTCCAATATCAGCAAGGCGAACATCAGCAGGCCACCGAAGAAGTGGAAGTCGAGAGCGAACGATCTGACCTCGCCCGAGTGCGTCGTCCATGTCATCTCGCCGCCCGGAAAGATCACCAGCACCAGCGCGATTAGCAGCAGCACACGCCGTGCCGGACTCAGCTTCTCCAGAATCGCCCAGAAGAACTGGCTGCCTACATTCAAGGCGTGTTTTCCCTTGGGCATGCCAGCCACCCGTGTCGCGTCAACTTCCTTGGAGTAGAGCTGGTAGCTGGAGCGGGCATCGGCGCTAAACTGCGACCAGAGTTGGCCTAGCTCCATGCCCTCGGTGACGCGCAGCCAAAAGCGATTGACGCGCTCCATGAAACTCTCGCCGCGAGCTTCCAAACCGTCTTTGGGTCGGCGTGAGCGGGCGGGTTGGGGACTCTTGGCCATGAGAGCAGGAAAAAGGACTACCGCAGTCCGAAGGTGAGGAGCGCGTCCAAATGCTAGCGCAAGTCGCGAGGGACTATCCCTTCGGGGCTTGGCTTTCAGGTTGCACAGCCATTACCGAAGCGATGGGCTGTCCTCCAACGTCCTGCAGTGCGGAACCGCAACCGGCGAGCTACGAACGATTCGCCCGAGGGCCGGTTAGCGTTGACTCACTACTGCAATCGTTCCGGCCTGACCTGCTCATCCAGGAATGCGACTGACTGCACGCCTGAGACTTCGAAGCGCTTGCGGCAGCGAGGGTTCTTGCACGCCACCAGATCGTCGCGCCGCACCATGTAGGAGCGCGCCTTGGCGAATTTGGCGCGGTCGCGCTCGTCGGCGCGGGGCGGTAACTGGCGGCGCTTGATGCGGACGAACCAGCCCAGGTCGTACTCCCCAGACTGATGACAATGAGGACAACTCAGGGTCGCCTTCTTCATTTCCTGCCGCTCGTCATAGAAATCGCGCTCTTCCATTCCCGCCTCCACTTCGGAACCCCACAACCCGTAAAACCAGCTTGTCAGCAGCATTAGAACACAATTACAGTGCCTCGAGAGGGCACGGAGAACTTGCCCAATTAGGAGTATCAGACATTTCTGAGTTGCCGCGCAAACGAGTGTGAGCTTGCGCCGGACGGGAGAACCGAGCCCTTAGAGATGACGAAGGCCCAGTGAGGAGATCGCTGGGCCTGGCCTGTGTCTGCTGAAGAAACCGTCGCCCGCAGGTGTGTGGGTGTGAGGAGAATGTAAGCCTGCGTCGCTTCGCCGCTGTACTAACTTAATTCGGCGGTCGGTTTCACTGCTGTCGCGTGAATGCATATTGACACCATAGCGGCTCTCGACCAATCCCCCGATGGGAGTAGCGGCGTGCCTCTTTAGTAGCAGTGGTAAGCCCCGCTATGACGGTAAGCACCCTCCGCAGCCTCGCTGCTAAGCTGGAACATTTACACTTTGATCGATGGGCCACACCACCATCCTGGAATATCTGGACAACTTCCGCGAACATTCGCGTGAGGTCGCCTACGTCCATCGCCGGGGATATCGCACGCAGCGCTGGAGCTATGGCGATGTGGTGGCCAACGCCTACCGCTTCGCTCGAGAGCTGGAAGCCCGCGGCATCGGCAAAGACGACAAGGTGCTCATCTGGGGAGAAAACTGCGCGGAATGGATTGCAGTGTTCTTCGGATGCCTGTTGCGCGGGGCTATCGTCGTTCCCGTCGACAAGATCGCAGCTCCTGACTTTGCGCAGCGCATCGCGCAACAGGTCGATGCCAGGCTTTGTGTGGGCTCTGCGCAGAATCAGATTCCCGAGATCCCGTCGCTCAATCTTGAAAGCTTGCGCGAGGAACTCGCCGCGCACTCGGATTCGCCGGTGGCTCCGCCGACACTCACGCGCGACGACATCGTCGAGATCGTCTTCACCTCGGGCACAACCGCCGAGCCGCGCGGAGTGGTGATCTCCCACGGCAACATTCTGGCGAACCTGGAACCGCTGGAGCGGGAGATCGGCAATTACCGGCACTACGAGCGCGTCTTCCACCCATTACGCTTTTTGAACCTGCTGCCCCTTAGCCACGTCTTCGGGCAGTTCCTGGGAATTTTCCTGCCGCAACTACTGGCGGCGACGGTGATTTTTCAGGACACACTAAACCCTTCCGAAATTTTCCAGGTCATCAAGAAGGAGCGAGTGTCGGTAGTCGTTGCCGTCCCGCGATTGATGGAGTCGCTCAAGGACAAGATCGAGCGGGATATGGAAGCGGCGGGCAAACTCGAATGGTTCCATCGGCAGCTGGTCGCTGCTAAAGATGAGCACTTCGTGAAGCGGTGGTGGCGTTTCCGCAAGATTCACAACCGTTTCGGCTGGAAGTTCTGGGCCTTCATTTCGGGCGGCGCTGCGCTGGATGCCGCGACGGAAGAGTTCTGGCAGCAGCTTAGCTTCGTTGTGATTCAAGGCTACGGCCTTACGGAGACCACTTCGCTCATCTCGCTGAATCATCCGTTTCGCACCGGCAAACGCTCGATCGGCAAGGTCCTGGAAGGCCGTGAGGTGAAGCTTGACGAGAGCGGTGAGATCCTGGTGCGCGGAGCCAACGTCGCTGCCGGCTATTGGCAAGGCAAGGAACTGAAGCCGGTGCTGAACGAGGAGGGCTGGTTCCGCACCGGCGACATCGGTGAGCTCGACGCCGAGGGCAATCTCTACTTCAAGGGGCGCAAGAAGAATGTCATCGTCACGCGCGAAGGGATGAATGTCTATCCCGAGGACCTGGAGGCGGCGTTGCGCCAACAGCCTGAGGTCCGCGATTGCGTTGTCGTGGGTTTGGAGCGGAACGGTAATAGTGAGCCTTGTGCCGTGCTGGTGCTGCGCGATTCCTCCGGCGCTCAGGAGATTGTCAAGCGCGCCAACCAGCACCTGGCCGACTATCAGCAAATGCGGCGCTGGCTGGTATGGCCGGATAAGGACTTCCCGCGAACGCCTACGCAGAAGCCGAAGACTGGTGTCATTCAGGCCGCGGTTGAGCAGCACTTCGCTTCCGGCGACGGCCGTGCCAGCGCGACGCCAAGTGCGCTCGGCGATCTAATCGGCCGCATCACTGGCCGAAAGCGACCGCTAACGCCCGACGCTCAGCTCGAAAGTGACTTGAATCTGAACTCCATGGATCGGGTCGAGTTGATGAGCGCGCTGGAAGATCGCTATCAGGTTGACCTGGATCAAGCCGATTTCACGAAGGTCTCGACGGTCGGCGATCTGGAGCGCCTGCTGCGCCAGCCGCAGAAGTCGCCGCTCAGCGGATATCGTTATCCGCGCTGGGCGCAGCGCTGGCCTGTCACCTGGATTCGTGAATTCATCTATTACCTGCTCACCTGGCCGGCGACGATGATCATGGCCCATCCGAAGATCATTGGCCGCGAGAACCTGCGCGGCTTCGACGGGCCGCTGCTGATCAGCTGCAACCACGTCACGTATATCGACGTCGGGTTTGCGCTGAGGGCGCTGCCGCGGCACCTGCGACGCAAGCTGGCCGTCGGCATGTGGGGCGAGTTGCTATGGAAGATGTGGCGTCCGCCGCAAGACTGGAACCCGTTTCTGCGCCTGTCCTACAAAGTGGGATACTACCTGGTGGTAGCTCTGTTCAACGTTTTCCCGCTGCCGCAGCAGTCGGGAGTGCGCGAGAGCTTCGCTTATGCGGGCGAGTCCGTCGATCGCGGCTACAGCGTTCTGGTCTATCCGGAAGGCGTACGCACGCCCGATGGCAAGCCGTCGCCCTTCCGCTCTGGATTAGGCATGTTGGCGTCGCGGCTAAATGTTCCAGTGCTTCCGTTACGAATCGACGGCTTATACGAGATGAAACTGACCGGGCATAAGATAGCGCGGCCGGGCCAGTTGAAGGTCGTGATCGGCAAACCGATGCGCTTTCCGCCGGAAACGCCGCCCGAGGAGATTACGAATCAGGTGGAGGATGTGACGTGGGGGATGTGACGCGGCCTCTCCAGTTTCCGAATCGCCAACGATTCGGGAGTAAAGTGGTGACAAGCGCGTTTCCCAGTATCGATCTGGTGAAGCTTTCCACAACGGGACTTCGCGGAAACTGCGCATCTCTCCGGCCCGTCCGCCCGCCTTGGGAATGCGGGCCACTCGTTATCGCCGGGACTTCGGGCGGATCGTGGCGGGCAGAAAACTACCGTCGTTCGTGCCCACTTCCTTGGCCATGAGCTGGTTCAGCAAGGCGTTCATGCGCAGGATGAGGTCTTGGTTCTTTTTCGGGTCGAGGGCGAGATTGTGCGTCTCGAGCGGGTCGTTCTTCAGGTCAAAGAGCTGGACGTCGTTGTTGCGGAGAATTTGCTCGAGCGTTACCGGCGTATTGAAGTTGGCGGGGGCGTAGTAACGCGCAAACTTGTACTGTCCGTCGAAAGCAAAACTCAGGAATCCCCGTTTATCGAGTTTGGGTTGAAGCTCAGTCAGGGGCGGCGACGGTTTATTCTGGACGAGTTGCGTCATGCTCGACAGAAGATAGCCTGAATCAATTGTCATGGGAGCGACGTAGTTGAACAGGACGCCGGGGCGCACGGCTTGCGGAGATGCGGTCTCGGCCTTGGCCAGGACGCCGGAAAAATCGCGGCCGGGCAAATCCTTTACGGCCTCGCGCCGCTGTGCCTCGGGCACTCCTGCCAGCCCGGGCAGGGTTGGCATCAGGTCCAGGTGGCTGGTGAGAACATAGGACGATTTGCCACCGGGGTAATTGGGGTGAGCAATGATCAACGGCACGTGGGCATTTCCTTCATAGGCGAAGGGACCCTTGCCCCGGATGCCACCGTGGTCGCTCGCCATCTCGCCGTGGTCGGCGGTGAAGATCACCACAGTATCCTTCCAGAGATCCAACTCGTCCAGGCCATCTTCAAGCTGTCTCAGGCTGGCGTCCGTGTCACGGATCAAATTCAGATAGTAGTCATTGAACACCTGCCACATGTCCGGGCGATTCACCGGAATGAAGCCGAGGACACCCGACCAACCGAGGTGGTAGTCGGTCAGCGCCGCGGGCATTCCCGGGGCCGACAGCGATTCCTGCATCGTCGGTGAGGGAGCGGTGTTCCATTGCTTGCTGTACAGCGAATTTTTCGGCGGCGCGGTGAGCACGCCGTTAACGACCGCCTTTTGCGCCTGGTCCGCTCCCGGCACATTGGCATCCGCATACATGATGTCGTGCGGATTGACGAAACTCACGACCATGAAAAACGGTTGCCCGG